>Ga0180009_10002703_pt1 | contig 20759 bp, 15 predicted proteins | sample OS_PC_MetaG_FD_123537 | JGI IMG/M metagenome (GOLD analysis project Ga0180009, IMG submission 123537) | Groundwater microbial communities from the Aspo Hard Rock Laboratory (HRL) deep subsurface site, Sweden - OS_PC_MetaG | ecosystem: Environmental > Aquatic > Deep subsurface > Groundwater...
GGAATACGTTTAACTTCAATTTCCTCTCCAAAATCCAATTCCACATTATGCAACACTGGCGTCCTGTCAGCATGAACTTCTAGATAATGAATACCTGAAACTAACGATTCATTAAACTCTGCTTTTATTCTCTTGCTTTTACCGACAATTCTCCAAATTATCCAAGGTAATATTCCTCCTACGAAATACCAAAATTTATGTTTTCCTCCCTTAATGCTCCTTTTTACTTTTCCATCAATTATTACTTTAACATCATCGCTATCCCAAAATCGTTTTTGAACGGTTACCTCTACAGACAAGTATTTCAAGGGTAAACCAATCAGAGCAAAAGTATACCAAGGTCTTCTGTCGCCATCTTCGGCTCGTTCATTAATATCAAACACTCGGTGTTTGATATTTTGACCTAATTCTTTTATTTCTATGTTTTCTAATTTTGCTTCTTTGCGAGGTATAAAAGTAATCTTGTGGCTTCCTTTTTCCAACCATAAAATAAAAACAACTGTTTTCTTTAAACCTTTTAGTTTTGAACCATTCCATGATGCTGGAATATTATATAGTTGGATATTCTTTTCTGGTGGAATTTCTCTAAAACTTTGGTTGTCAATTTCTACTCTCAGATCTTCGTCTACTCCTCTTGTCTGCTTTTTGGATTTACAGCGCGCCGTGATGAAAATAGAACAAAGTCCTCGTTTTTCAATGTCAAAATCGTGGCCAAAATTTTCTTTAATTAATTGCATATTTGTATTTTAACACGATTTTCAAGCAAAACAAAAACCTGCACACGACCCAAAGGCAGGCGCAGGTGACTTATGCTTATATACTATATTCTGCGTCAGAAAATATCAAGCAGATTCTACTTCTTCCCTTCCTTGTGTACTGTATGCTTCTTGCACCATTTACAAAATTTTTTGAGTTCTATTTTTCGCTCAACTTTTTTCTTATTTTTGCGCGTCCAATAGTTAATTCTCTTGCAATCAGCGCATATTAATTTGATTAGTTTATCTTGAGACATATCTTGTAATATATATCATTACAAAAAAAAATCAACTCGAATTTCATTAAATTCAGTGCGGGGCATTGATATGCAATCTGCTATCGCTTAATATTAAAACAGAACAAATTGAAAATTTAATATGGTAGGAGAATGCCAATGAATACGCCAAACAAGCCAAAATCGCCAAAATCAAAGAATAAAATAATAATTGGCGCTTTGTTGCTACTTGGGCTAGCTCTTTATGTAAACGGATGCCCTTCCAACAAAAAAATCCACCCTGACCTTGTAGAGCCACAAGACAAAGTCACCATAGAAAAACCAGCACCGGAAATAGGAGAGGCTTTTAAAGAAGTCCAGCCCGTATATGAAACCGAGACAAAAATAATCCCGTATAGTCTTTTTTTAACGTTATTGGACAAAGAAAAAAAGGATATAGAATATATTGTTGTTGGAAAAGAAAAATTAATTATTAAATTAAAAAGAGCGAAAGAGCCAATTACTACTTTCTTAACAAAGAACGATCCGGATTTAATAGCAAAGTTAAAAGAATCCGGCATTAAATTTTCTTTTCAGCAAGAGAAGGAAGGGTTTGGCTTATTTTTTTGGTTATTTTTAGTTGTACTCGCATTTTATGTTTTCAACCAAAGAAGAAGCGCGCAAAACCCGCTAGACCAAAACCGTATGGCAAAAAGTGGCGCCAAAAAGATAAATGAAGACAAGAAAATAGAAACCACTTTTAAAGATATCGCTGGTATTGAAGAGGCAAAACAGGAAGTACAAGAGATAGTTGAATTTTTAAAAAACCCGGACAAATTTACAAGACTCGGGGCAAAACTTCCAAAAGGCGCGCTTTTGATTGGAAGCCCGGGGTGCGGAAAAACACTTTTGGCAAAAGCAATCGCAGGAGAAGCAAACGTGCCCTTCCATTCACTTAGTGGTTCGCAATTTGTGGAAATGTTTGTGGGAGTCGGAGCCGCCAGAGTACGCGATTTGTTTGAGGCCGCTAGAAAACAAACCCCGTCTATTATATTCATTGATGAGGTTGATTCAGTTGGCAAAAGTCGTGGTACTGGCATCAGCGACAGTGAGCGGGAACAAACATTAAATCAATTGCTCGTGGAAATGGACGGAATTGAATCAGACAAGCCAGTCGTGGTTCTTGCCGCAACCAACAGGCCTGATATGCTTGACGCTGGATTTAGAAAAGGCAGATTTGACAGAACTGTTTTAGTTCCAATGCCGGATGTAGTAGGAAGAAAAGGCATACTGAAAATCCACACGCGCGATATTGTTTTGGCAAAAAATGTTAATTTGAAAACGTTAGCCAAAGGCACAACCGGATTTTCAGGAGCCGACCTAGCCAACTTAGCCAACGAAGCAGCCCTTATTGCCACTAGAAAAAAGAAAAACGCTGTAGAAATGAAAGATTTTGAAGAAGCTAAAGACAAGGTCATGATAGGATACGAAAGAAAAACCCTTAAATTGACCGACAAAGACAAACTCATCACTGCCACTCACGAAACAGGACACGCGTTGGTAAACGCAGTGCTTTTTCAAGAAAACCCGGAACGCGCCGACCCACTGCACAAAGTTTCAATCGTTCCGCGCTCCAACGCGCTCGGCATAACAGTACAACTACCAACCGAAGACAGATACACGGTAAGTGAAGGATTTTTGTTGAACAAACTTGTGATTCTTTTGGCCGGTCGCGTTGCTGAAGAATTCAAATTGAAAGAGAAAAGTACGGGCGCAAAGGATGACCTCAAAAAAGCCACCGAACTGGTCCGCCAAATGATTTGTGAACTGGGCATGAGCGAAAAAATAGGATTGGCGGTTGTTGAAGAAGTTTCAGAGCATCCATTTTTAGGCAAGCGCCTTGGCCAAGAATCATCCGTACTGCACAGCGAACAAACAGCAAAAGATATTGATGAAGAAATTAAAAAAACTCTCAACAAAAGCTATGAAAAAGCCAAAAAAATAATAGAAAATAACATAACGGCGTTTGATAAAATTGTTTCACTTCTTTTGAGTAAAGAAAACTTGACAGGAAAAGAGGTTGTCAAAATTATCAAAAGAATGAAAAAATAACACCAAAAGCCACGCAAACTCGCGTGGCTTTTTTTTTAATACACTCCAACTATGCGTAGGGCAGGATTTGAACCTGCGTAGGCCGTCAGGCCGCAAGTTTTACAGACTTGTGCATTTAACCACTCTGCCACCTACGCAACTATCTTGAATATTAAAACATCCAAGACAAAAAATCAATTTAGATACTTATTTAGCGATGGCTTCTTCTCTTTTGGAAGATTTCTTTCTAGAAGATTTTTTCTTAGAAATAACATCAATAGCCAGCTCTCCGTTTTTCATACGAACAGATACCGTGTCCCCCGAACTAACATTACCTGAAATTATATGTTCGGCAACCATATTAAGAATTTTAGTTTGAATAAGACGTTTTAATGGTCTCGCTCCGTACTTGTCGCTAAATCCCTTTTTGACCAAATTTGACAAAGCATCCGAAGAAATCTTAAAATTAATTCCCTTTTCTTCGAGACGCTTAACAACCTCTTTCATTTGGATAATAACGATTTGCTTTAAATTATCCAGAGTCAAACTATTGAATATAATAATTTCATCAAGACGATTCAAAAATTCCGGTCTAAACCTGTTTTCAAGAGAACGATAAATCTTTTCTTTAAGAGAGGTTTCTTTAACACTAGCCTCGTTTTTGATGCCGGGAGAAAAACCTATTCGCGATATTTGTTTAACAAATTCCGAGCCAACATTAGATGTCATAATTAAAACCGTATTTTTAAAATTAATATGACGCCCCTTTGAATCCGTCAAGCGACCATTATCCAACACCTGAAGCATTATATTAAAAACCTCCGGGTGCGCCTTTTCTATTTCATCAAAAAGAACAACTGAATAGGGTCTATGTTTGATTAATTCCGTCAATTGCCCGCCCTCGTCGTGCCCAACATATCCGGGAGGTGAACCAATCAATTTAGAAACAGTATGTCTTTCCATGTACTCGGACATGTCAACGCGTATTAACGATCTTTCGTCATCAAACATAAACTTAGCCAAGACACGGGCCAATTCCGTTTTACCAACGCCTGTCGGACCTAAAAACATAAACGAACCGATCGGTCTTTCCATATCAGCTATACCGGCGCGCGAACGACGGACAGCATTTGCTATCTTGGTGATTGCTTTATCCTGCCCAATTACACGCTTCTTTAGGTCGTCTTCCATTTGCATAAGTTTTTTAATTTCCGATTCAAGCATTTTTGAAACAGGAACCCCCGTCCATCGCGAAACAACACCCGCGATATCTTCATCTGTAACCTCTTCCCTAAGAATTTGCCTAGAAGCCTGGAGTTTTTTTAAGCGATTAGATTGTTTGCGCAAATCGTCTTCCATTTGAGGAATATTGGCGTAACGAATCTCGGCAACTCTTGTAAGATTGCCCTTTCTTTCTTCCGAATCAGCCTCCAATCGCAACACATCAATTTCTTCTTTAAGATGGCGAATAGACATGATTGCTTCTTTTTCATTCTTCCACTTCAATTCCAAGGAAGAAATTCTTTCTTTAAGATTGCTCACTTGTTTGTCTATTTTTTTAATACTCTGTTTTGATTTTGCGCCAAATTTTCCGGAAGATTCGCCTTTTATCGCTTCCTTTTCAATTTCAAGGTTTCTTATTTCTCTATATACATCCTCCAACTCTTTAGGCATGCTATCTAAATCTAACCGCAAAGCCGAGGCCGCCTCATCTACCAAATCAATCGCTTTGTCAGGCAAAAACCTATCTGTAATATAGCGGCTAGAAAGATAAACTGCCGACTTAATGGCCGAATCAGCAATGTGAATACCATGATGTAATTCATATTTTTCTTTTATACCGCGCAAAATAGCAACCGTATCTTCTTGTGTGGGCTCCTCAACATAAACAGGCTGAAACCTGCGAGTAAGCGCTCCATCTTTTTCAATATATTTTTGATATTCCTTCAATGTGGTGGCTCCAATTGCGCGCAATTCTCCCCTGGCTAAAGCGGGTTTCAAAAGATTTGAGGCGTCTATCGCGCCCTCCGCTCCACCAGCTCCAACCAAAGTATGAAGCTCGTCAATAAAAAGTATAACCTTTCCTTTTGCCCTTTCTATTTCCCTCATAACCGCTTTCAGTCTTTCTTCAAACTCCCCGCGATATTTTGTGCCGGCAACAATAGCTCCGATATCCAAAGCTATTACTTCTTTTCCTTTCAGCGACTCCGGAACATTGCCTTGTGCGATTCTTTGGCTCAAACCTTCAACCACGGCGGTTTTTCCAACCCCGGCCTCTCCTATTAAAACCGGATTGTTTTTTGTGCGACGGGATAGAATTTGCATAATTCTTCTTATTTCTTGATCCCTGCCAATAACAGGATCTATCTTATCTTTTCTTGCCAAATCGGTAAGGTTGCGTGAATATTTTTCCAAAATTCTCAATTTTTTTCCTTCCGTAACATCGTGAACTTTCTGCCCGCCACTCAAATTTTTCAAAACATTTAAAACAGAATCTCTCTCAACGCGGTGACGCATCAAAATCTCACGCGCTTTTGACGGAACATCCAAAAGACCCAACAATAAATGCTCGGTGGAAACATAGTTGCTTCCCATATTTTGAGCCGCGCGCGCGGATGATTCAATAACGCGGCCCAAATCAGGAGTTAGATAAACTTGAAATGTTGGTGTGGCTAAAGTGCCGCGACTGACTTCGTCCAACTCTTCCAAAAGAGAATCCGTTAAAAAATTAATGTCCGTCTCCAGTTTATCAAAAATGGACAAAACAATTCCGTCATCTTGAAAAATAAGCGCGGCCAAAAGGTGCAAAGTGTCAATTTGACTTTGCCCACGCTCCATCGCTAATTCATGAGCTTTTCTTATAGCGTCTTGCGCTTTTTGTGTAAAATTTGAAAATGGTAACATGTTGCTATTCTACAGTGTTTTTGGCATTTCGTCAAGAGTTACTGGTATATCCATTATTTCTTCCCCCCTTGCCACTTTAAGCATTACTACTTCCCCCACACGTCTGCCCCCCACAAGTATATTCAAAGGATTTTCTTTCCCTATGCGAATACCGCCAAAATCCAAAATAACATCTCCACTTTGAAGGCCAGCTTTTTCGGCAGGACTACCTTTCATTATAGCAGGTTCTCCATTGTCTCCCTCCACCAAAACAATACCATAATCAAAAGAATCAACGGCCCTATATCTCACGCCCAAATAAGCATATTTGATATCGCCGAATTCTTTCACGTCGGCCAACCCTTTTTTAGCAAAATTCACAGGCAGGGCAAAACCAACATTTTCGGCTCCCTGCGCGATTGCCGTGTTTATTCCAACAACCTGGCCCTTCAGATTAAAAAGAGGTCCACCAGAATTACCCGGATTTACAGCAGCGTCCGTCTGTATAAAACCATTCAATTGCTCTTTATTGCCCTGAGAATCGGATGCTTCAATATTTCTATTGAGCCCCGATACAATACCAACAGAAACTGTGTTCTGAAACTCGCCCAGTGTATTTCCTATAGCAACAACCGTCTGTCCGATTTTTATACCATCGGAATCACCCAAAGATATAAAATTAAATTTTTCCTCCGATGAATCAATTTTTAATATCGCTATGTCTTGAAAAGTATCCCTGGCCAAAACTTGAGCGGGATATTTTCGCCCATCATTCATAACAATCGAATACTCCGCTTCCTTATCCGCAACAACATGTCTATTCGTTAAAAGAAAACCATCCTCCGAAACAAAAAACCCCGTCCCACTGGAAACTTTTGTTTTTTCTGTCCCCTTTTGGCGATATTGCGGAATTTCAAATTGAGGAAAAACATCTGACGGAAAAAAGTTTTTGAAAAATTCATCATTTTCAAACGGATTTACAAAATACTGTTCAATAACAGGAAGATCTTTTGTCGCCACCACACTAACGACAGCCGAAGAGGAATCTTCAACCATTTTAATTATCATATCTTCTTGGGTTACTATTATTGTCGTCGGCTTGCTGTCCTGTTTTGGCTCACTGGGCTGCGAAGGAGGCAAGGATATAACTTTTTCAATAACTCTACTTACAGTTTGTGTAATAGGAGATGGCGCTTGCGTAACAAGAGTTGCGGTAACAATACCCGTAACGAGCGACGTGAAAAAACTCACAAGAAGAACAAGTAAAATAAGTTGTGTGCGATTCAGGTCGTTCATGTTTTGTGCTGTTGACTATTTAGAAAAAATATGTTAGGGTTAATTTAGATTTGATAATATTATATAACAAAAAAGGAGGTAAGAAAAGTGGAAAAAGAAAGTTTGGGATTAGGAATGGTAAGTGGAATTTGTTTTAGCACACGCAAGAGAGTTGCCTCTGTCATCGTGGTACAAGACGAAAGCGGAAAACCGCTCGTAAACGGACAATGCGGGTGGGGACTACCTGGTGGTAAAATTGAAGAAGGTGAATCCCCTGCTGATGCCCTGTTCAGGGAGTGGAAAGAAGAGGTGGGGACAGAAGAAAACATTCCCATCATAGATGAGGATTCAGTAATTGTTATTCCGCGTACTGGTGATGAGGGTCCGTACAAACAGTATCTTATTCCAGTGCGCCTAGGATCTAGTCCAGCCCCACTCCGTAAAACAGGATGCCCAGGAGAAACAGGGCCTCCAACATGGATTTCCCTGCAAGACATAACTATGGGAGAAATTCCCGTTTTTTGGACCCATTGGGAAATCATAATGTATTACTGGACACGCCCGTTGGCGCGATATGACAAAGAGGCGGCATTCATCGCCACCCACCTAGCCAAGAAGCTAGGGATAGAACTGTGACAAAGAAAAAAACCCGACATCTTTTACGAGACGTCGGGTTTTTTATAATTTTTGATTGCTTCCTTAAAAGCTTGGTCCGCCAAAATTGAGCAATGAATTTTTATTTTTGGAAGCCCTCCCAATTCTTTCACAATATCTTGCGGAGTAATTTTCAGAGCTTGCTCTATTGTTAGCCCCCCATTTTTTGTAACCATTTCTGAAAAAATAGATGTTGACGCGATAGCCGAAGCGCATCCGAATGTACGCCATTTAAGTTTTTTGATTTTCACACCATCAACCCCGCCGAGCGGGGCAAGTTTTACCCACATTCGCATAACATCCCCGCAAGCAGGCGCACCAACAACACCTTCAGCATCAAACTCGCCGGGTTTTGGGTCTCTTAACAAAACATTCCTAGGATGAAAAAAATGGTCCTTCACTATGTCAGAATACTGCCAATCTGTTCCATCTTTCATATTGCTGAAATATTTTTTAATTTTTTAATAATGTCTGGTAGAATTCCCAAAACATAATCCAATTCTCGTTTTTTGGTCTCTTTCCCCATTGTAAAACGAACAGAACCATGCGCATATTCATGCGGTCTTTTTATCGCCCTGATGACATGGGACGCCTCAAGGCTATCGGAATTGCAAGCAGAGCCCGTTGAACAAGAAACTCCCTTGGCGTCAAGGTACAATACTATCGCCTCGCCTTCAACTCCCCGAAACGAGACATTGATGTTATTGGGCAACCTTGTGTCCTGTGAACCATTCAAAATAGTATTTGGCATTTCCAAAATTTTTTTGATAAAACGATCGCGCAATTTTATTTGCCTTTCCGATTCTTTTTCCCTATCCTTTTGCGCCAACTCCAACGCTGTGGTAAATCCGACAATCGCCGGAATATTTTCTGTTCCAGAGCGAAAATTGCTTTCTTGTCCGCCCCCATACAAAAGAGGTTCTATTTTTATTCCTCTTTTTTTGTAGAGAATCCCTATTCCTTTTGGGCCATATATTTTTGAACCATTGAGAGTCATCAAATCCACACCCAACTTTTCCACATTTAAATCAAGATACGAAGGCGCCTGCACGGCATCCGTGTGAAATAAAATATTTTTATTTCTAATAATTCTTGAAATTTCTTTTATGGGTTGAATTGTCCCTATTTCATTATTGGCAAGCATTATTGATATTAAAATTGTTTCCGGCTTTAAGGCGTTTTTTAATTGTCTCAAATCTATAATTCCATCTTCGTCAACTCCTATTTCTGTAATCTGAAAACCCTCTTTTTTTAATTGCTCGCAGGCATGCAAAACCGCATGGTGTTCTATTTTTGATGTTATAATATGCAACGATTTTTTCTGTGGGATATCCGATATCCCACAAATAGCGCGAGCGACGCCCAAAATGGCAAGGTTGTCGCTTTCTGTTCCACCCGCGGTAAAAATTATTTCATCCGCCTTCGCATTGAGAATAGAGGCCGTTTTGAGACGCGCTTCCGAAATAGCTTTTTTTGCAACTCTTCCCTCTTCATATATCGCGGAGGCGTTTCCAAAATCATCAGACCAAAAAGAATCCATCGCTTTTTTAACACGAGGGTCCATAGAAGTCGTCGCCGCATTATCTAAATATACTCTCTTCATGCCTCAAATTATAAAATATTTATTTGAGTTTCGCAACTATCTTTTTTAAATACGTTTTGCGGTGGATCGGGGATATCCCATTCTTTTTTATCATTTTATAATGCAGTTTTGTTCCATAACCCTTGTGCCTGTCAAAACAATATTCAGAATTGTTTTTATGAAAACACATCATTTTTTTATCTCGCGCCACTTTGGCAATAATAGATGCCGCCGATATAAGAGGGATCTTCTCGTCGCCCTTTATTATTGTTTTTTGGTTGTAACGTTTGGGAGCATGGAGAAGCCCATCAAGCAAAACCAAATGCGATATAGTTGGTGCGGTCGCAGAAGTTATATCACATAAAATTTTCCTTAGGACTCTGGCAATGGCTAGTTTTATCGCGCGATTTATTCCAATCCTGTCTATCGTCTCCGCACCAACCATCGCCACCTTACATTCAAAATTATTTTTTATTATTTCCGTCCATTCCTCTCTCTGCTTGGCCGACAACTTTTTAGAATCTTTTATATTTTTAAATAATTTTGAATTTTTGAATTTGAGATTTGGACTTTGTTTGTTTCTTGTTACTTGTTTCTTGTTGCTTGTTGCAGCTACGGCTGCAACGGCCACCGGCCCAGCTAGTGGCCCACGCCCCGCCTCATCTATTCCAACCATAATATATTTATTTTTTCTCTTTGGCATCTTTTTTATGATAACATTTGAAGCCTAAAAACAAAAAAGCGGTTCGCCAGATGTCCTTTCGGACAGCCGTCAAACCGCTTTTGATTTTACTCGCAGGGATCTATTTTTTTGTATTGTTTTTTCAATTCTTCTATTTTTTCTCTTCTCAGCTTTTCTCCTTTTTCTATTTTTTTTGTCAAAATTCAAGTTTCAACCAAACTAGCACGATTACAAAAAAGCGTCAAGGGTGCGACAAAAGCAAAAATTTTGTAGAATAAAGATAATTATGTCTAATTTTGTACACCTTCATACACATTCTCATTACTCCCTTCTGGACGGGTTGGCGAAAATTGACCAGCTTATTGAGGAGGCCGTCGGCTATGAAATGCCGGCTCTCGCTTTGACCGACCATGGTAATATGCACGGCGCTATTGAGTTTTACAAAAAAGCCGTTGCCACAGGGCTCAAACCGATACTGGGAGTGGAAGCGTATATCGCGCCTCGCCTAATGTCTCAAAAAGAACCGGGAAAGGATAACAAACCGCATCATTTGGTTTTGTTGGCAAAAAATGAAAAGGGGTATAAAAATCTTCTGAAAATAGTAAGCGCGGGACACCTGGATGGCTTTTACTACAAACCTCGCGTGGACAAAGAATTTCTGGCAAAACATTCCGAGGGCATTATCGCCTCGTCCGCGTGCATGGCGGGAGAATTGCCAAGATTAATTTTACGCCAAAGATATGAAGACGCGAAAAAAACCGCCCGGCAATACCAAGATATTTTTGGCAAAGACTCTTTCTTTCTTGAAATACAGTACCATCCGAATATCCCAAACCACGACTTGGCAATGAAAGGAATCGTCAAATTAGGCAAGGAAATGGGTATTCCCCTTATCGCTACTCAAGACATCCATTACTTAAAAAAGGATGACGACATAGCGCAAGACGCTCTCATTGCCATACAAACAAATACTACGGTCAAAGACGTAAATCGTTTAAGTATGCTCGGCGAGAATTATTCTTTCAGATCGCCGGAAGAAATGTCCACCCTTTTCAAAGAGAACCCCTCCGCGATAAGCAACACTCTGGAAGTGGCGAATATGTGCAATGTGGAATTAAAACTAGGGGAATGGATATTTCCCAAGTTTGATATTCCCGGGGGAGAAACCGCGGAAAATTATCTTAAAAAACTGGCGCTTGAGGGCATTAAAACAAAATTTGCATCGCCCGACGCAAAAGAAAAAAAACAGATAGAAGAGAGGATAAACTACGAATTGGTTATCATAAACAAAAAAGGATATGCGCCTTATTTTTTAATCGTCGCTGATTTTGTTAACTATGCTAAAAAGAAAAAAATCGTCACTAATACAAGAGGTTCCGCGGCAGGTTCTCTTATTTCTTTTCTCATTGGTATAAGCGATGTGGACCCATTAAAATACGGACTGCCATTTGAAAGGTTCCTAAATCCATACCGTCCATCCCCTCCTGATATTGATATGGATTTTGCCGACGACAGGCGCGATGAGTTGATTGAATACGCAAAACAAAAATATGGATATGATAAAGTCGCGCAAATAGGCACGTTCGGAACAATGATGGCGCGCGCGGCAGTAAGAGACATAACAAGAGCCTTGGGTTATAGTTATGAAACCGGCGACAAAATAGCAAAAATAATACCCTTGGGCTCGCAAGGATTCCCAATGACAATAGAAAAGGCAATGGGGGCAAACCCTGAACTGAAAAACGCTTATGAAAAAGTGGAGGAAGCAAAAAAAATTCTTGACCTAGCTCAAAAAATAGAGGGCGTGGCACGACATGTTTCCGTACATGCGGCGGGTGTTGTTATAAGCCCAACGGAACTCACCGATTTTATGCCTCTACAGAGAGAGTCGCGAGGGAACAAAATTATAACGCAATATGATATGAACGCGGTTGAAGACGCGGGTCTCTTGAAGTTTGATTTTCTTGGGATAAGAAACCTATCTATTTTGGGACGCGCCATTGATCTGGTAGAAAAAACATGTGGAGAAAAAATTGATCTAATGAAAATTCCAATTGATGACAAAAAAAGTTTTGAAATTTTAACAAGAGGAGAAACAATAGGTCTCTTTCAATTAAACGGAGCCGGTATGACCCGTTATCTAAAAGAATTAAGGCCAACGGACATCACGGACATCATGGCGTTAATTGCTCTCTTTAGGCCCGGGCCAATAGAAAACATTCCGACATATATAGCGAGGAAACACGGAAAAGAACCCATAACTTATTTAGACCCGCGCCTTGAAAAAATTCTAAATAAAACATATGGGGTTGTAACCTACCAAGAAGATGTGCTTCTCATAGCAATTGAGCTTGCCGGATACAATTGGGACACGGTTGATAAATTCAGAAAGGCAATTGGAAAAAAAATCCCAAAAGTAATGGCAGCGCAAGAAGAAGTTTTTATAAAAGGTTGCCAAGAACATGGTGGCCTTACAAAAGAAAAAGCAGAAAAACTTTGGAAGCTCTTTGACCCATTTAAAGGATATGGGTTTAACAGAGCTCATGCCGCAAGTTATGGTATGGTTGCCTATCAAACCGCGTATATGAAAGCAAATTACCCCGGCGAATTTATGACAGCCGTTTTAAGCGCGGAGGCGGGAGACATGGATAAAATGGCGGAAATTATGAACGAATGCCGAAGAATGAAAATAGAAGTTTTGCCACCGGATATAAATGAAAGTTTCGCCGATTTTACCCTAATCAAAAACGGAATCAGATTCGGCCTTCAGGCAATAAAAAATGTTGGTGAAAATATAGTAAAAAATATTGTTGAGGAAAGAAAAAAAAATGGAAAATTTTCATCTTTGGAAGATATGTTAGAAAGAATTCAGTCGCGCGATTTGAACAAAAAATCTCTTGAGTCTTTGGCGCGCGCCGGCGCACTTGATGAATTTGCCGAAAGGAACACCCTTGTTTTTAACATGGACAAAATTTTATCCTTCCACAAGGAAGCGTCCGGAGCGCGCAATTCAAACCAAACATCCTTGTTCAGTCTTACTGGAACAGAAATTAAAATGCCAGGACTAAAACTAGATGAAACAGAACCAATGAGCGCCGACGAAAAATTAAAATGGGAAAAAGAACTTCTCGGACTTTATATTTCCGGACACCCTCTTGATAAATACAGAGCAGGATTGGCAAAAGCCCAAATAAACATCCGCGCCATTAAAAGATTCAGAAATCAAACTCCTGTCGTTTTTGCCGGAATGATAGAGCAAGTTAAAAATATAACGACAAAAAAGGGAGAACCAATGGCTTTTTTGAAACTTTTGGACTTGTCGGATACTATTGAAGTTGTTGTTTTTCCTAGTACGCTCGCCTCTTACAAAGACCTTCTACAAGAAGACAAATGTGTTATAATGAAAGGCAAAGTTAGCACAAGAAATGAAGAACCGAGCATAATTTGCGATGAGGTGAAAGAGGTTAAAATATAAAAAAATTATGGAAAATAACAAAAGCGATCATATTAAAATCGGCAAAGAGTTAGGACTTTTTGTGCAGAGCGATGTTGTGGGGCGAGGGCTTCCTCTCCTTACACCAAAAGGCGCGACCATAAAAAGAATTTTGCGCAGATTTATAGAAGACGAGGAGATACGGCGAGGTTATAAAATTACAGATACGCCGGTTTTAACAAAAACTGAACTATACAAAATATCAGGACATTTAGAGCATTACAAAAAACATATGTTTCTTTTAAACATAGAGGGCGAAGAGATGGCGTTACGCCCGATGACATGCCCTCATCAGTTTATGATTTATAAATCTAAACCAAGAAGCTATCGCGATTTGCCTATAAAATACGCGGAGGTTGCCGATTTATTTAGAAACGAGCAAACGGGAGAAATGCACGGCTTAATGAGAGTAAGGCAAATGGCCTTAACAGACGCGCATATAATCTGCGCCCCTGAACAGCTAGAAAAAGAATTCGAATATGCGGTAGATTTTATACAATATGGAATGAAAACCCTAGGATTTAAAAATTACTGGTATAGATTTTCAAAATGGGATGCAAAGGACAAAGAAAAATATATTGACAATCCTAAAGCATGGAAAGAATCGCAAGAGATGATGAGAAAGATAATAGATAAGATGGGATTGAAATGCGAAGAAGCCGAAGGCGAGGCGGCTTTTTATGGTCCAAAATTGGATATTCAAATGAAAAATGTTCACGGAAAAGAAGACACTATTTTTACAGTTCAAATTGATTTTGCCTTACCTGAAAGATTTGATATGACATATGAAGGGAATGACGGTAAAAAACATAGACCGATGGTCATACACCATTCCTTAATAGGTACACTGGAACGAACAATGGCTATGTTGATTGAACTTTATGAGGGCAAATTTCCAGTTTGGTTATCCCCCGTTCAAGCAAAAATAGTTACAGTGGGAGAAAAATTTAATCAGTATGGAGAAAAAATTTTAGAAATACTAAAAGAAAAAGGAATCCGCGCAGAAATTGATAAAAGCAATGAAACTTTAGGTAAAAAAATTCTTGAAGCAAAAAAAGAAAAAATTCCCTATATTTTAGTAGCCGGAGAAAAAGAAAAAAAAAATAAAACTATTGCAGTAAATTCTCGTAATAACAACAAAGAAACAATATCCGCAGATGAATTTGTTGAAAAAATACTAAAAGAAATTAAAGACAAAAAATAATATATGGACAATGAATTAACCAACAAGGTTTTGGTAGAACCAAAAAACTGGAAAAACTATTTTGGTTTGAAAAAAATAAGTTTGGTTATTAGAATGTTAACTTTGGTTGATATTGTTGTGCTTAGCGGGCTTGGTCTTGTTACTCCAATCTTTGCGGTTTTCATAACTCAGTCTATAAAAGGCGGAAATGTAGAAATAGTTGGTATTGCTGTCGGAGTATTTTTAATTACAAAAAGTATTTTCCAAATTCCTTTTGGTCTGATTATAGACAAAAAGAAGGGGGAAAAAGATGATTTTTGGATAATGTTTCTTGGATATGTCTTGTTTAGTTTAACACCACTTCTTTATTTGTTGGTAAAAACACCAAATCAACTTTATTTTGTAGAATTTCTTCACGGTATTGCTTCCGCAATGGCGTTACCCTCTTGGTATGCAATATTTACAAGACACATAGACAAAAATTATGAAGGAATTGAATGGGCAACTTATAATACCACTGTAAGTTTGGGCTCAGCCGGTACAGCATTTCTTGGCGGGTTTTTAGCAAACAAATTTGGTTTTGACTCTCTTTTTGTATTAGTAAGCATCGTTTCTTTTTCAGGAACAATGTTCTTGCTTTTTACAAGAAAACAGATGCGCAAAGGAGATACCGTAAAATAAAAAAGCTCTACTGCAAAAACCCCAACTATCGAGGTTGAACCTCGATAGTTGTATTATAAAAACAATATGAAAAAACCAATATTCGTAGAAGATAAAATATACCATATATATAATCGCGGAGTAGAGAAAAGAAAGATTTTTATGAATGATAAGGACTACTTTCGTTTTATCCACGATTTATTTGAATTTAATGATAGGAACAATGTGTTGAATACTTGCTATTATTTTGACCCTAAAACAGCTACTATTGAAAACCGATATTTAAAAAAATCAAAAGCTGAAAGAAAACCAAGAAAACTACTGGTAGAAATACTAATTTTCACTCTGATGCCCAATCATTTCCATCTGTTACTAAAACAGAAACAAGAAAATGGAGTAGTAAAATTCATGCAAAAACTTGGAACCGGTTATACAATGTATTTTAATAAAAAATATGAAAGAGTCGGTGGATTATTTCAAGGCAGGTTTAAGGCTATTCTGGTAAACGAACATGCCCATTTCCTGCATCTCCCCTATTATATACACACAAACCCACTGACCAACTATCGAGGTTCAACCTCGATAGTTGGTCAGATGAAATTTTTGGAAAATTATAGGTGGAGTAGCTTCCCTGATTATATCGGGAAAAGGAACTTTCCATCTGTAACTCAAAGAGAATTTTTGTTAGATTTTTGTGACAGTGAAGAAAAGTATAAAAAAGAAACCAAAGACTGGTTGAAAGAGAAATCCAAAAACTTAGAGTTTCTGAAAGAAGTCTCATTAGAATAAACCGAAGAGTAACTATCGAGGTTCAACCTCGATAGTTAGAAAGACAAAAAATAAAAACGACCCTGCATCTCCGCGGGGTTAGGGAGTTGCCACCAGTTTTTCCGCTTCTTCCAGTTTTACGGACAAAATACGGGATATGCTATTGTTATCCATTGTAACTCCATACAAAACATCTACCGCGTTCATTGTTTCCCTGTTGTGAGTAACCAATATAAGTTGTGTGTCTTTACTCAAACTTTTGAGCATTCTTGCGTATCTGCGCGAATTTGACTCGTCCAAAGCGGCATCTGTCTCATCTAAAACCAAAAATGGCGGAGGGTTAATTTGTGACATGGCAAATAACAAGGCTATAGAAGTAAGCGCCTTTTCTCCACCTGAAAGCATATTCAAAGAGCAGTTCCCTTTCTGTGGCAATTTAACAAATAAATCAACCCCCTCATCAATTTCTTCTAGACAACACCCATCTTCTTCAATTTCTTTTTCTACAAGTCTGCGCCTTGGCGCCCGCAACCTAAGAGAAGCTTCCCCCCCTCCAAACATTAGCACAAAGAACTCTTGAAACTTCGCGCTTATTTTTAAAATCCCTTCTTTGAAATCTACATCCAGCTTCTCTTTTAATTGCTCTATGAGTTCTTCAAGAGAAATTACGGTTTCTCTCAAATCCGCTATCTGATGGGATAAAAAATCGTCCCTAGACCGCACTTCTTCGTATTCTTTTATAATATCGTTGCCTATGTTACTCCCTTCCTCAATTTTTATTTTAATTCTCTCAATTTCGCGCCATTGTTTTTCTTGCCAATCAAAATCATTGCTGACTTTTTTATCAAGCTTTACCACATTCTTTGTTTCTATTTTTTCATTCAAAATTTTCTCCACTTCTTCTTTGTCTTTTGTAATTCTTTCTTTTTTCATATCCATCGCAGACATTTTTTCCGCCAAAGTAATCTTCTCTCTTTTTTTGTCACTTAACTCGCCTTCCAGCCGATATAACTCCATTTCGTTCTTTCTTAATTTTTCATTATCTTCCTTCAGTAAGAAATCTTCTTTCTGGGCAGATTTTAAGCTCGCGAGAAGTTTTTTAATTTTATCTTCTATTTCCCGCGCGCGAATCCCATCGCCACCACCCCCCCTTTCTTCTTCAAGCTCTTTCTTTTCTTCTTTTTCTAAAATACACGACGCCTTCTCTTTTATTTCATTCAAAATTTTCTTTGCCATGGAAATGTCTTTTCCCTCCAAAATAGAATCTATTCTTTCTTCCAAAAAATTCATAAAATCCCTTATTTTTTCCACCGATACGAATAGAACTTTTTCTTTTTTTGTATTTTTAGAAGACGCATCTCTAAGTTGGAAAAGAGCGCCTTCTTGCCTACCAATTTCTCTCTCAAAAAAATTAATTTTCTCTCTTATCTTTTGAGACTCCCCTCTTTTTTGTTCAAGCTTTTTAAGATAATTTCTCTTTGTCTTAATTTTTTCTTCAATCTGCAGAATTTCTTTTTCTGTCTGGTTTTTTTTGATATTGATTTTTTTGCTCTCTTCTTCAAAGTGTGAACATATATGAGCAAAATGCACTAAGCAAGCGTCTTTAAGTTGTGCTCTGAAACCGACTAATTTCTGCGCTTTATCAAATTGTTTCTTTAAAAAATTTAGGTGCGGTTTAATTTCGCGACGCAAAGCCTCAACTTGAACCATGTTTTCCTCAGCTTTTTTCAATTTCCGCTCACTTTCCTCTTTTTTTAATTGAAAAATCTTTAACCCTAGCGCATCTTCTATTATTTTGCGCTTATCAATGGCAGAGGTATTAAAGATTTTATCCGCCTCGCTTTGGCTAACGATATGATACTTGGATGTAACAATTCCCTCCTTAACTAAAAACTCGTTGATATCCTTCAGTTTGCAACGAGAATTATTCAACCAATATTCATTTGAACCATCTTTGTAAACGACCCGGGATATCAAAATTTTACCGCTTTTGTCTTTTGCTAAACCACCAAAAGACAACCGAACAGAGGCCCTGTTCTTTTTTATTAACGGCGAAGACCCCCTAAAAATAAGATCTTCCCCTTTCTTTCCTCTTAAGTTTTTAACAGACTGCTCTCCCAAAACCCACGCGATAGCTTCTACAACATTTGATTTACCCGAACCATTGGGACCAACAATTGCAGACGCGCTATGAGGAAATTCCAACACTGTCGGTCTAGCAAAAGACTTAAATCCATTTAATTTTAAACTTTCCAGATACATAACTTCACATCATTTTATTTGTCCCATTTTTTATTAGACAAAGCTTTTTCCGCAGCCGCCCTTTCTGCCTCTTGTTTTGATAAACCTTCCCCCTTGGCCACTAATTCATTCCCTAAATAGGCGCCTACCACAAAATATTTCTCGTGATCCGGCCCGCTTTCTTCTACAACCTTGTAGACAGGGGTAATACCATCTTTTTCCTGCGCCTTTTCCTGAAACACACTCTTGGAGTCCTGCCATAGCTTTTTCTTCAATATGTTCCCCATATTAGAACAGATGTGTTTCCTAACAAAAGTATCCGACGTTTCATAGCCCCGATCCAAATAAATGGCGCCTATCAGCGCTTCCATCGCGTTTGCCAAAATAAAATGTCTGCCTTTCCCCGAATCTTTCGCTTCCCCCTTGGAAAGTCTGATATATAAATGCAATTTTAATTTGTCCGCAACTTGGAAAAGCATATTAGAATTAACCAACGATGCCCTTAATGAAGTCAGGTCTCCTTCCGTTTTCTCGGGAAATTCATCGAAAAGAAACCTTGTCACGGCAAGCTCTAAAACAGCATCGCCCAAAAACTCCAAACGTTCGTTGTGGTGAGTATCACCCGCCCTTTTTTCATTCAAGAAAGAACGATGAGTAAGAGCTTCCTGCAATAAATTGATATCGCCAAATTTAACATCAATCACCCTTTCTAGTTCTACGAGGTCTTTTGTCATATATAATACTAATTTTTAATTTCCAAATATTTAACCGCTTTCGCGATTATCGGTTTCAAATCATCATAAATCTTCGCGTCCATCAACTCTTCTTCATTAAACCAACGGGCATCATCCAACCCACCAGAATCGCCAAGTTTTAATTTTTTTTCATCGGTTTTTACTAAAAAGTACACGACACTCTTTTTTATCTGTCCTTTTTCAGGATGAGAAGCTATGTATTCATTTGACCCCAACTTTTGCTCAACGATTACATCAAGACCCAACTCCTCTTTTATCTCTCTAACAACGCCGCATTTTTCATCTTCATCCTTTTCAATGTGTCCTTTGGAGAGCGTCCAATAACCAAAAACGTCGTGGACAAGAGCAAACAATATTTTTCCCTCTTCCTCTTTGTAAACAACGGCCCCTCCTAATTTTTCAGTCGGGAATTCTTTGTTTTTATTTTGCGCCTTGCTAAAATCGTCTTTGCCCGGCTCGCCCATTTCTTTATAGACGGTCCCCAAGACACCGTTAACAAACTTCCCGGATGTCTCCCCTCCAAAAGTCTTCGCCAACTCAATAGACTCATTAATCGCCACTTTTGGTGGCACTTCTTTGTTGTTGCCAAAAATAAGTTCGTACAGGCCTATTCTTAAAACATTTCTATCAATAATCGCGATTTGTTCAATGGGCCACTCCGGAGCGGTTTTTTCTATAACACTATCAAGTTTTCTTATTTCAGATAAAACACCTCTCACCAACTTCTCTACAAACTCGCCATCTTCCAGGCCTGGGGCAAACTCTCTTAAGTTTCTTTTCATTACATCGTCAACATCAAGCCCCTTGCGATTGTTAAAATCCCACTCAAACAAAACTTGCATCGCTATACTTCTCGATAAGTGCCTGTTAGCCACAATATGTTTAAAAAAACTTTTAAAAAATTTACTTCTTGGACAATTCTTCCGCATTCATTTCTTTTTGTCCTTTTTCTTGTTCCGCCAATTCTTTCTCCTTTAATTTCTTCTCCTTTTTGGTCAATTTCTTCAAAACATCAACAACCTGTCTTTCTTTGTAAAAACCACAGTTCCCGCAAACTACATGCGATGGCTTTGATTCGCCACATTTGTCGCAAGCAAACAAGACTACCTTTCTCAAGTAGTGCTGGGACCGTCTATTTCCCGTATGTGATTTAGTATGTCTCATCCGAACTGTCATAATAGTATGATAACATAAATTAGAATATTTTCAATCCCATGCAACTTATTAGAGTATATTTACGATTTCGCTCGAACCTACTTTATCAAAAATTCCTGAAAAAATCCACTCGCTCCGCCCCGCCGCCCGCCGCCGATGACGGCGGCCTGCCTCGCAGAAAAATTTTCTCTACATTTTTTATTTTGCGCGCGCCATTTTCTTCTTCTAAAAGGAAAAGAAAATTTTTCTGCTTCGGCTTCCGCACTCAAAGCGCGGGGTGGCGGGGCTTCGCTTCGGCTCGCGGGCAAAAATTCCTTCCCCCCAACCCCCTTCCTTTTTGCCCGCTCGCCCAAATGCGTTGCGAAAC
>Ga0180009_10002704_pt1 | contig 20752 bp, 18 predicted proteins | sample OS_PC_MetaG_FD_123537 | JGI IMG/M metagenome (GOLD analysis project Ga0180009, IMG submission 123537) | Groundwater microbial communities from the Aspo Hard Rock Laboratory (HRL) deep subsurface site, Sweden - OS_PC_MetaG | ecosystem: Environmental > Aquatic > Deep subsurface > Groundwater...
ACACGATACCTTCGGGTACGGCAAATACCCGAACATCGTAACCAGTCTGGAATTTGAAAGAATGCTTTCAGCCTCCGGCCCTTACGCGGGGCATCTGGTTCGACCTTCAGACAAGGAGGAACCCAGGAAAATCGCATGGCTTCAGTGCATCGGCTCCCGCGATGAGCATATCGGGGCCAAGGGATACTGTTCGGCGTTATGCTGCACCCAAGCCGTAAAAGAAGCCATGTTGGCCGTCGAACATGCCAGCGGAAATCTGGATGCCGCCATATTCTATATCGATATCCGCACCTTTGGAAAAGATTTTGAGCGCTATTACAATCGAGCAAAAGATCAGGCCGGTGTGCGGTTCATTAAATCCAAAGTAACTTACATCTCCCATCAGGCGGAAACGGGAATGAACCGGATCCGGTATATCGATGATGCCGGCCGGTGTATTGAAGAGGACTTTGATATCGTCGTACTTTCAGTGGGCCTGGGTACCACGACAGAGGGTGTGGAACTGGCTGAAAGACTCGGCATCGATCTGAATCACTACAACTTTGCCGCAACCTCCAGTTTCAATCCGGTCAAAACATCAAGACCCGGAATATACGTATGCGGAACGTTCGATGCACCAAAAGATATCCCGTCTTCGGTCATCGATTCAAGCGCCGCAGCCGGCGTGGCAGGCAGCAAGCTTGCACAGGCTCGGTGGACATTGACAAAGACTGTACCGGTACCGGAGGAAATAGACATTCGTGGGGAACCGCCTCGAATCGGTGTTTTTGTGTGCCGTTGCGGTACCAATATCGCTGCGGTGGTGGACGTGCCGTCGGTGGTGGAATATGCAAAAAAACTTCCGGGCGTTGTCCATGCCGAAGAAAACATGTTCAGCTGCGCCCAGGACTCCCTGGATAACATGGTCAAGACCATTAAGGAGCATCGACTGAACCGGGTGATGGTGGCTGCCTGCACCCCGAGAACCCATGAACCTCTGTTTCAGTCTACGTTAACCGAAAGCGGCATTAACAAATACCTGTTCGAAATGGCCAATATCAGAAACCAGTGTTCCTGGGTCCACAAATCAGACCCGGAGCTGGCCACGAAAAAATCAAAGGATCTCGTCCAAATGGGGGTTTCCAAAGCAGCCCTTCTTGAACCGCTGAAAGAGCCTGTACTCACCGTCAATCAGCAGGCATTGGTGATCGGTGGCGGTATTGCCGGAATGACGGCAGCCAAAACCCTCTCCGACCAGGGGTACCATACCTATCTGGTTGAAAAAAACGAATCCCTGGGCGGACAGGCAAGAAAACTTCATGAAACCTGGCTCGGCGAAAATGTTCAACAGTATCTCAGAGAACTCATCGACTCGATTCAATCGGACGAAAACATAGAAGTCTATACCGGTGCACAGATCCGGCTTGTGGAGGGTTTTGTCGGGAATTTCAAGACCACCATATCCGAAAACGGATCCTCAAAACCCCTGGAACACGGGGTGACCATCATCGCATCCGGCGCAAGCGAACTGTCTCCCCAAGATTACCTTTACGGTCAAGATCGACGCGTCCTGACCGGCCTTGAGCTTCAGGAGCGATTCATTCAAAAAGATTCCGACTTGAGCGGCTGCGGCTCGGCCGTATTCATACAGTGTGTGGGATCCCGAATTCCGGAAAGGCCATACTGCTCAAAAGTCTGCTGCACCCAGTCGGTTCAAAATGCTTTAAAATTGAAAGCGGGCAATCCATCAATGAATGTGTTCGTGCTCTATCGGGATATCCGGACCTACGGCCTCCGGGAAGATCTTTACCGAAAGGCCCGATCCGAGGGTATCGTTTTTATCCGTTACGACGTGAATGAACCGTTACGGGTGGAAAATGATGCTTCGGCTCTCAATATATCATTTACCGATAAGGTGCTCAGGCGAAAGATGAAAATTCAAAGCGACCTCCTTGTATTGGCCGCTGCCGTTGTTCCTGAAGCAGACAATCCGCTGTCTCAGCTCTATAAGGTTTCACAAAACAGAGACGGGTTTTTTGTCGAAGCCCATGCAAAGCTTAGACCAGTCGATTTTGCAACCGACGGCGTATTTGTATGCGGTCTCGCCCATGCACCCAAGCCTCTGGATGAATCCATTGCACAGGCTCAGGCTGCGGCATCCCGTGCCGTCACCATTCTTTCATCCAAAACCCGGACCGTAAGCGGCACGGTGGCACAGGTAAACGCCGAATTCTGCAGCCGGTGCGGTGTCTGTGTTTCCATCTGTCCGTACAGTGCCCCGAAATTCAACGAGAAAACCACAAAAGCAGAAGTACAACCGACCCTGTGCAAAGGCTGCGGCTTGTGTGTGGCGTCCTGCCGGTCCGGCGCCATTCAACAAAAGGGATTCGAAACCGAGCAGATCATGTCCATGATCGGATCGTCCCTGATCGATTAGACCGGAAGTGCATTTCGTTACTCCCGCCTGAATCACCAAGCAAAACGACATTGACAAGAATTCAATAAGTGTGGCATAAAATTAACCTTTTGGTTTTAGAAGTCGGAACCGGTAATGGCGAAAAACGCCCCGTAATTACTTAACAGGGGGGTAGAAGGTAATGATTGTTGCAAAACGAAAACCCTTTGAGGAAATCAAAAAAATGCTGGAGGGCTATAAAAGGGTCTTGAATGTCGGATGCGGGACCTGCGTCTCGGTGTGCCTTGCCGGCGGAGAAAAAGAAGTCGCCGTGCTGAATGCTGAAATCGATATGGTGAGGCGACTGGAAAAGGATCCCGTTGAGCTGGGAGAACTGACCGTGGAGCGGCAGTGCGATCGTGAATACCTGGCTCAGCTGGATGACAAGGTAGACGATTATGATGCGATCGTATCCATGGCGTGCGGCGTCGGGGTTCAGTTTCTTGCCGAGCGATTTCCCCATATACCGGTATTTCCTGCCGTGGACACATGCGGTCTGGCCGTAAATCTATCAGTCGGCCGTTACGCGGAGCGGTGCCGCTCCTGTAATGATTGCATACTGGGCCTTACCGGAGGTATCTGCCCGGTGACCATGTGCGCCAAGGGTCTATATAACGGTCCCTGCGGCGGCAGCCATAAAGGCAGTTGTGAGATCGGCGCCGACCAACCGTGTGCCTGGAATCAGATTTATGAACGGCTCTCGCGCCAAAACCGTCTGGACGACATCCGCAAATTGACCCCGGCGGCGGAATGGAAAGATCAGGTTCCTCGAACGTTGATTCAACCGGGGTATGAAAAGTTGTGATAAGGTAAAGTATGAGCACTGAAAATGGACTGAAGTCGGGCAGCAACCTGGAGAAGATCCTCAAAGCAGGTCATTTTGCGTTCACAGGAGAGCTTGGGCCGCCTCGCGGGACAGATGCCGCAGTGATTCGAGAAAAAGCCGCTTTCCTCAAGGGTAATGTGGATGCCGTAAACATTACGGACAATCAAACGGCAATGGTGAGAATGTCGAGTTGGGCGGCGTGCCTGCTTCTACTTCAGGAAGGCCTGGAGCCGAATTATCAAATGGTTTGCAGGGACCGCAACCGCTTGGCCATGCAGAGTGACATTCTGGGCGCCTCTGCGCTGGGTATACGGAACATATTGTGTCTTTCAGGTGATCATCAAAAGTTCGGCGACCATCCCCAGGCAAAGGGGGTTTTCGATATCGATTCCATGCAGTTGATCGGCATGATAAAACAGATGCGTGATGAAGGGACCTTTTTAAGTGGAGCAGAAATTGCAGCGCCGCCGAAACTATTCATCGGGGCTGCGGCCAATCCCTTTGCCGACCCTTTTGAATGGCGGGTCTTTCGTCTCGAAAAAAAAATCACTGCCGGGGCTGATTTCATACAGACCCAATGCATCTATAACATGAAAAAATTCAAGGAATGGCTCAGCCTGGCCGACGACATGGGGCTTACCGAGAAGACCCGCATCCTGGCAGGGGTAACGCCCATGAAGAGTGTCGGTATGGCAAGGTACATGCAAAGCAATGTGCCGGGCATGGATGTTCCCGAGGAGATCGTCAAACGGTTGCAGGGAGTCGGAAAAGGAAAGGTTGCCGAAGAAGGGATTAAAATCGCCTGCGAGCAGATTGAGGAACTCAAAGAAATGAAAGGGGTTGCCGGCGTTCATTTGATGGCCATCGAGTGGGAGCACAAGGTTCCGGAAATCACCGAACGCGCCGGCATGCTGCCACGGCCGACTATCGACTAAAAAGCATAGGGCATAGCGCATAGAGATATAAAAAACCCGGCAGTGATATCCGCCGGGTTCTTATTTTCTTTTTGCTGTATCCTTGACCCTATGCTCCATGCCCTTTGCGCTTTTCCCTATGCCGCCTTGGTCAATTTTACCGCACAGACCTTAAGCTCCGGGATTCCGGAAACCGGATCCAGAGCTGCATGGGTCAGTTTATTGGCTGCGGCCTGAGCATAATGAAACGGGATAAACACCGTTCCATCCACGGCTTTGAGGGATATTTTCACTTTGGCGCTGATCCGCCCCCGCCTGGATGCGATCTCCGCCATTGAACCGTCTTCCAACCCGTGATTGGCCGCGTCGGCAGGTGACATCTCCACAAAGCTTTCCGGCGCGATCTCGTTCAATCCCACGGTCTTCATGGTCATGGTACCGGTATGATACTGAAAGAGGAGACGCCCGGTGGTCAGATACATGGGGTATTCATCATCGATGGTCTCTGCCGGGGGAATGTAATCGATGGCATGAAGGACCCCTTTTCCCCGGGTGAACCGATCGATATGAAGGATCGGCGTTCCGGGATGTTCCGTATTGGGGCACGGCCAATGGATGCCCTCGTGCCGGATGCGGTCGTATGTAATGCCCCCGTAGGATGGGGTTATCTGAGCGATTTCTTTCATTATCGCTTCGCTGTTTTCATAGTTCATTTCGTAACCCATCCGGGCTGCGATCCCGCATATGATCTTCCAGTCTTCCCGGGCTTCGCCTGGTGGATTCACGGCTTTCCGGACCATTTGCACCCGGCGATCGGTATTGGTGAAGGTTCCGTCTTTTTCCGCATAACAACAGGATGGAAGTACAACATCCGCTTTTTGGGCGGTTTCCGTGAGAAAGATGTCCTGGACCACCAAAAACTTCAAGTTGTCGATGCTTTTTTCCGCATGGTTTAAATCAGGATCTGAAACCAGCGGGTTTTCTCCGATAATATAGAGCGACTTCAAGCTGCCGTCATGGGCTTTGGGTATCATGTCGGTAACCTTCAAACCCGGTTGATCCGGAAGATCCGAAACGTTCCAGACCTCTTCCATCTTCTGTCGTGCCGCAAGATCGGTCACGCTCTGATATCCGGAAAAAACATTGGGCAGCCCGCCCATGTCGCAAGCCCCCTGAACGTTGTTCTGCCCCCGAAGCGGATTGACCCCGCCGCCTTCGATACCCACATTGCCGCATAGCATGGCAAGGTTCGCTAGCGATTTAACGTTATCGGTACCGGAAATGTGCTGGGTGATCCCCATGCAATAAAGGATGCTGCCGGCCTTGGCTCCCGCGTACATGCGAGCCGCCGCTTCGATCTGCTCGCCAGGAATGCCGGTAATACTCTCTACAAAATCCGGGGTGAATTTCTCCACCGCCTGTTTTAATTCTTCAAAGCCCTCGGTTCGGCTTTCAACATATTCGGTGTCATAGAGGTTTTCTTTTATGATGACGTGCATCAAGCCGTTGATCCATGCCACATCGGTCCCCAGATTGGGTCTGAGCCACATGTCGGCAAAGGTTGCGATTTTGATTCGACGGGGATCCACGACAATCATCTTGGTTCCGTTCAACGAAACCGCCCGTTTCACAAAAGAAGACAATACCGGATGGTTTTCCGTAGTGTTGGAACCGGTAATTAAAATCACATCGGCTTTTCCAATTTCATCGATGGTATTCGTCATGGCGCCACTTCCGAATGCTGCGGCCAGACCGGCCACGGTGGAGCTGTGTCAGAGACGGGCGCAATGGTCCACATTGTTTGTTTTCAGCACCCCCCGTGCGAATTTCTGAATTATATAATTTTCTTCATTGGTCACCCGTGCGGAAGCCAGCACGCCGATGCTTTCGGAACCGTGCTCGGCCTTAATTCCGGAAAGCTTTTCCGCAACAAAATCCAACGCTTCATCCCAGCTCACTTCTTTGAAAACACCCAGTTTCTTTATAAGCGGTGTTTTGAGGCGATCCTGAGAATGGATAAAATCGAAGCCGAATCGCCCCTTGACGCACAGGCTTCCATAATTGGGGGCGACGTCTTCCACTCCCGTCACTTTAGACACCTTATTGTCTTTTACATGCAGGTATAGCTGGCATCCGACACCACAGTAACTGCAGGTGGTTCGGACCTTTTCATGTTCCCACTGCCGGTATTGGTAGCGGGCGTCCCGCTCCACCAGCGCCCCCACCGGGCACGCCTGAACGCATTCGCCGCAAAATACACAGTCCGAATCCGCATAGGGCCTATCTCCCGCGGCAATGATCTTTGTCGCCGCTCCCCGATAGCCGAAACTGATGGCTTTGTTCACCTGCACTTCATTGCAGGCCTGTACGCATCGGCCGCAATTAATGCATCGGGAAAAATCACGCACGATAAACGGATTCACTGTTTCCATGGGGTAGCGGGTTTCGGTTGCAGGAAATTGATCTCCCGATACCTGGTATCGGTAGGCCAGATCCTGGAGCCGGCAATCCCCCCAAACCGGACATAACTCGCTGCTGTCGTCATCCTGTTGCACATTCAGCTGAAACTGGGTCCAGTCCTTGCCGTCCGATCCCCGAACCGCACAGTTGTGGTTGCCGGATGATAGAAGCAGTCGAATGATCATCTTTCGCGATTCGATGACTTTGGAAGATTCGGTTTGAACCACCATACCGTTTCCTGCAGGGGCCACGCAGGATGCGACAAGGCTTCTGGCTCTTTCCACCTCTACCAAGCAAACCCGGCACGCACCAGTGCCGGTAGCGCCTTTCAGATGGCACAGAGTCGGAATATCGATATTGCTCCGTCGCGCCACCTCAAGAATCGTTTCCCCCGGATCGAAATCGAATTCATTCCCGTTTATGATGATCTTGTTTTCTGCGGTCATATTACGCTCATATCTCCTTGGAATGATGAATTTGGCGCCCGGACTGGCGAAGGCCCCGGGCACCACATAACGAAAGAGGAAAATTTATCCAAATTTTTCGGAATTGTCAATGGCCGATTTGTTTATGAAAAGTCTTATAAATCAGAGAGATATTGAATCATCAAGAATTCGGAATTCAGGAGTCAGAATAACACCCTCGCATTTTATTTCACTTATCTTCTTCATTTTTTCTTCTGACTCCTGAATTCTATACGCCGAATGCTTGGCGCGCAAGATATTCACTGCATATTACGCAGTAACCTGCGGGGAATTAAATCCTAAAAAGATTAAAGCCCGGTTGTGGGGCGACGTTTTCCGAAAGTTACTTCACAGGGTGAGTTTTTCGTCACATGCTTTTTCAGTTTTTTGCAATAGAGGGACTGAAATGTTCGACAACTGCCGTCCAGGGCATCCAGTTTTGCAAAATCGGCATGCTTGCATCGCAAATCACACCATCTGATCCTGTGGGTGGTAACCCCCGCGTTTTTCGCCATTGAACCGCCTCCCATTATTCCCAAAACGTATCAAGGTTGAGCATGCGTTTTTCGACATGGGAGAGGGTCCGGTTCAGGAAATCCTCTATGCTGATCCCATAACGGACCTTTCCGTCCAGGGTCCGAACGGAAAGGGTGCCGGCATCCTTCTCCTTTGCCCCGATGGTTAATATGAGCGGTATCTGACTGATCTGGGCTTCGCGTATTTTTCTGTTCAGGCTTTCGGTTCGGCCGTCCACTTCGGTCCTGAGTCCGGCCGACCGCAATTTTTTATCGATTTTTTCGGCATAGGGTATCAGCTCATCATTGATGGGAAGGGATTTGACCTGTACCGGTGACATCCACAGGGGAAATTTGCCCGCAAAGTGCTCAATGAGAATTCCTAAAAATCTTTCGATGGATCCGAATATGGTTCGATGGATGATGGTCGGGCGATGCCGTTCATTGTCTTTGTCGATATAGAACAAATCAAACCGTTCCGGCAGCGACATATCCAGCTGAATGGTTCCGCACTGCCAGGTTCTTCCCAGGGCATCTTTTATATGGACGTCGATTTTGGGCCCGTAGAAGGCGCCGTCTCCTTCGTTGACCTTATAGTCTTTGTTATAGGCGATGAGTGCGGATTCAAGACCGGTCGTGGCAAGCTCCCACTGTTCATCTGTGCCGATGGATTTTTCCGGGCGTGTGGAAAGCTCGAGATGAAAACCGAGACCGAATGCACTGTAGAGCCTATCCACCAGGTGGAGCACCCCCAGGATCTCCTGCTGAATCTGACCCGGGGTCATAAACAGGTGGGCGTCGTCTTGATGAAACGCCCGAACCCTGAACAAGCCGGATAGCACCCCGCTCAGCTCATGCCTGTGAACCAGACCTACTTCAGCGGCTCGTAACGGTAAATCCTTGTAGGAGTGTTGTTTCTGGTTATAAACCAGCATTCCACCCGGGCAGTTCATGGGTTTGATGGCATATTCCGTTTCGTCAATGACGGACGTATACATGTTTTCCCGGTAGTTTTCCCAGTGGCCGCTCCGCTCCCACAAATTCTTTTGAAGCATGATCGGTGTTTTGATCTCCACATACCCGTCTCTTTTATGTTCCAGTCTCCAGAAATCGATAAGCGCGTTCCAGATTTCCATCCCCTTGGGATGGAAAAAAGCCATTCCCGGGGCTTCATCATGGAAGCTGAAAAGATCGAGAGCGATTCCGATCTTTCTATGATTCCGTTTTTTCGCTTCTTCCAACATAAAGAGATAGTCATCCAATTCCTTTTTGTTGAAAAAGGCGGTTCCGTAAATCCGTTGAAGCTGCTCCCTGCTTTGATCGGCTCTCCAGTATGCTCCGGATACCTTCATCAGCTTGAAGGCCTTGATGAATCCGGTATGCGGGACATGCGGCCCGCGACAAAGATCCGTAAACTCACCATCACCATAGAAAGAAATGGTTCCGTCTTCCAATTCCGAGATGAGTTCCATCTTGTAGGGCTCTCCTTTATAGAAGCCTTCGGCTTCGCTCTTGGCCACTTCTTTACGTTTAAAGGGATATTTGGCCTGGACGATTTTTCTCATCTCTTTTTCAATCTTGGGAAAATCATCTTCGGAAACCGGCTCCATATCGATATCATAATAAAAACCGTCTTCCACCACGGGACCGATGGTCAGTTTCGCGTTTCTATATACCCGTAAAATCGCCTGTGCCATCACATGGGCGGCACTGTGCCGCATGATCTCAAGTCCTTCAGGATCGCTGGTGGTGATAAACCGTATGCTGGCATCCGAATCAATGTTCGAATGGAGATCGGTTTGTAGGCCGTTAAGCTCCATGGCGACGCAGTTGCGTGCAAAACCGTCCGATATACTCTTTGCCGCATCCAGGCCTGATGGGACTTCCGAAAAACTCTTTATGCTTTTATCTGGAAATGTTATGTTGATCATTGTTTACTCGCACCATTTTTTTAAGATATATCATTAATCTGAAATCAATCTTCGCAAAAAGTAATCCAACTTTTGTTGAGATTCCATATGTTATCAAAATTTAGGGGATACCGTTATTCGGGTCAAGAGAAAAATGAAAGATTCCGGGCAAATGAACTATCAATATATTGACACTGCTGCAAAGCTCAGTACGGTTTCAAATAGCCTTGTTCAGCGAAAAACGGTTGCCGTGGATCTGGAAGCAGACTCCATGCACCATTACAAGGAAAAGATCTGCCTGATTCAGATTGCTACCCGGAAAACGTGCGTCCTCATCGATCCGCTTCAAATTCGAGACCTGTCACCCCTGAACAGTCTGTTTGCAAACCCGGAAATACAAAAGATCTTTCACGGTGCGGACTATGATGTCCGATCGCTCTACAGGGATTTCAGTATTCGAATACAGAATCTGTTTGATACCGAGTTGGCCTGCCGTTTTCTGGGAGTTCCGGAAACCGGATTGGATGCGGTGCTGTCCAAACGGTTTAACGTCCAGCTTAACAAACGGTTTCAAAAAAAGGATTGGTCCAGGCGGCCCCTGCCAAAAGAAATGCTCGATTATGCAGCCAGCGATGTCTTCTATCTCATCCCGCTTGCAACCGAATTGAAAAAAGAACTCAAAGCAAAGGACCGATTATCATGGGCGCAGGAAGAATGTGATCTTCTCAGTACAGTCAGACCCAATGCCAATAATGAGGAGCCGTTGTTTCTCAGATTTAAAGGAGCCGGAAGGCTCAATCCCCGGAGCCTCACCATCCTGGAAGCGCTTCTTCAGATGAGAGACGGGATCTCTCAAAAAAAAGACAAGCCGTGGTTTAAAATCCTGCGAAACCAAGCCCTTCTGAATATTGCCGTTGCGCAATCATCAAATCCGGAATTTCTTCTGAATAACCGGCTGCTCTCTGCAAAAGAAATCTCGAGATACGGGAGCGTTATATCCAGGGCAATCAACAAGGCGTTGGCGGTTCCGGATAATTGTCTTTTGAAATATCCTTACCGGCCGACACCCAGGGTGAAACCGTTTGCCAGAAAAAGGATCAGGAAGCTCAGGCAATGGAGAGAAGATAAATCGAAAACCCTCCGGCTAAATCCGTCCATGATCTGCAACAAAACGCTTCTGTCAATTATTGCCCACGAAAATCCGAAAACCATAACAGATTTGAGGACGATTGAGGAGATAAAGGACTGGCAGTTTCAAAACTTTGGGAAGGAACTGCTGAATGCGTTAAAGAGTGAATAAAATGAGCAAGCTCGAAAAGCGATTAATCATATTTGCCATCATATTTGTATTGATATATGTCGGTGCGATCATAGCGACTGTCAGATCGAGAGTCGATACATCTCAAAAAACTGCCCGTCTTGAATCAGCGACCCCAACGGAAGAAGAAGGGCGGCTGATGCTGGCCGAGCTTCTCCTTCCCATGGCCGTTCTTTTCACGCTTTCCGTCTGTTTTATCCTGGCCCGGAAGAAGAGAATAAAGACATACCAGACGCTGGACGAACCGGGCGATAAGGAATGAAAAATATAAGCCCCTTTATCAGGGTCTGTTTTGAGTCCAACCACCTCAAACCGCTTTTTCGGAAGGGGTGGCTGAATTGAGAAGGCTTCAACAGATATGGAACACGGCTAACGGTTCAGCCCCCGGGGATCAAGTCGATGCTTAAAGATTATCTTCGAAAATGCCGGCCCTTTAAATATTTATTGCCGGATAAAGAAGTGAGACAACCGCCGCCCTTAAAGACAGACCGCTTGATACTCAGGCCGTTTACACCCTCCGATGCAAAAGATATTCAACGGTTGGCAGGTGACGAGGCCATCGCCGATACCACCTTGAATATTCCGCATCCTTACGACATCGAAAGGGCTAAAGAATGGATTGACGCTCTTCAGCCCCAATTTGAAAACGGCAAACGCACGGTCTTTGCAATGATCGATTGCGAAACCGATAATTTTATCGGCGCGATTGAATTGAGAATCGACCAGCGTTACCAGAGAGGTGAACTGGGCTACTGGATCGGAAAGCCCTTTTGGAACAGCGGCTTTTGCACGGAAGCCGGCCAGGCGGTTTTGGCGTACGGGTTTGCCCGATTAAACCTGAACCGGATTTACGCCAATCACTTTTCCCGAAATCAAGCCTCCGGCAGGGTGATGCAGAAACTGGGAATGCTCCAAGAAGGGCACGCCCGCCAGCACATAAAGAAGGGCGATCAGTTCGAAGACATCGAAATATACGGCATTTTAAAAAAAGAATGGGAAGCCGCTTCTGTTCCTTTGCCCCTCAATTCTTCGGATTCATATTCATGTACCTTATCGGCAAACCGTGCGACGCCATAAATCCGATAATTGAAGACGATTTTCCTGCCCCCTGATTACAGCCCGGGAAATTGCTTTCGATCAGATCCAAATTCTGGTAACATCCAGAACCCGTAAAGCAGCAGTCACGGCAACCAGTCCGTGTCGCTTGGTCCAATACGGACAATATCCCCACATGAGGATCGCCATGTCGTCAAAACAGACAACGTCGGATAGAGGCAGCCGAAGCCGGATCGTCGACGAGGCTCGGCAGAGCCGGGCTGACCGGGAAAAGGGCTATCGGGAACGCGCGTTGAAAATATTTCCACGGATCTGTGCCCGGTGCGGACGCGAGTTTTCAGGCAGGAAACTCCGTGAGCTTACGGTCCATCATAAGGACCATGATCATGACAACAACCCGCCGGACGGCAGCAACTGGGAACTCTTGTGCCTCTATTGCCACGACAATGAGCATTCGCGCGACCAGGTTTCGGACTGGTACGGAGAGACAACCCCGGATACCGATATCAAACCCGAAGCCCTGGACAACCCCTTTGCCGATCTGGCCAATCTGCTGAAGAATAAAAAATAAGCAAACCACGCGGTGCGGGTTGTTTGCTTTATGGAGATATGTATGAAGGAAACATTATCGATTTTGTTCATTGTCACTTCTTTGATCCTTATCATTACTCCCGGTCAGGACATGATGCTTGTGATGTCCAGGTCCATTGCACAGGGACGGAAGGCCGGGGTTGCAACGGCTGCGGGGGTAAGCTTCGGTCTCCTCGGGCATACTGTTTTGGCAGCCCTCGGTCTCGGTGCATTGCTGCGTGCTTCAGAGATTCTTTTTGTGGCCATCAAATTGATTGGTGCGGTTTATCTCGTCTATCTGGGTGTTAAGCTTTTTAGAAGTAAACATGCCGATATAGATATTAAAGGCCTGCCTGTGGCTTCTCATCTAAGATTGTTCTTTCAGGGAGCCTTTTCAAACCTTTCCAATCCGAAGATCGCTATCTTTTATTTCGCATATCTTCCGCAGTTCATACCCACCGGATCCGAGTCGCCGACCATCATGCTGCTGATCTTGGGCGCTGCATTTGCTGTCCTCACCTTTTTTGTGAAAGGACCGATCGGGTACGGAGCCGGTGTGTTGTCGAGTTGGATGCGTTCCCGTCCTGCGGTGCTCGGCTGGGTAAACCGGGTAAGCGGCGGGGTCCTCATCGCGCTGGGCTTGCGCCTTGCTTTCGAACGGAGAGGATGAAAACAGGACGGGCTCGCGAGACCTTATTACGGCTGTGGACCCGCACTACACCGCCTGTTTTATGCACAAATCAATGCCTGACCCCTCATTTTTTTATATTTTCAAACATATAAAGAACAAAGACAAAATCAATGCAGGGAGGCTGATGCGGTATCACCTGAGACGAAGTTTTGAATTGGTAGAGAATCTATCCAAACAGAAAAAGAGCGCGCTAACGGTTGGCGATTTCAGCAACAGGCCTTGGTAATCACACGTCGTTCGTTTAATTTACATGGAAAATGATTCTTCCCTTGACGGGCGTTACCCATCTTGCCTTAATCGATCACGCGTTTTATTCAGGATTCCCTTTTCTTCTCAACTGCCTGCAGAAAATAACGATTTTCCCGTTTTCATCCAGATTGAAACAGCCATACGGTGCTGCATGGGAAGGATCCGGGCAGGAAATACAATCTGCCGGTCGGGTGTCCCCTTCCTTCCAGCGTTTGATCAGATCGGGTTCCCGGATAAGAGGCCGGCAAAGGGAGATAAAGTCGGTCACGCCGGATCCTATGAGTTCCTCCATCACCGGAAGACTTCTCATGCCGGTCACAAGCGCGATCGGAACGGAAGATACTGCTCGAATGGCACGGGCTTCCGGGAGAAAAACCGCTTCCTTTTCGGGAGATGTGATGCCCATGAAAATTTTTCGAAGTTTGGGGTCCATGTTTCCGAAGCTTATCTCGACTAGGCAGATGCCTTCACCTTCTAAAGCCTTGGCTGTCCGGGCGCCTTCTTCAATGGTCAATCCACCGCCATCATCGAAATAGTCTTTACACCCGAGCTTTATCATGGCCGGGAAATCTCCACCCGCCTCCTTTTTGATGGCACGGGTCACTTCAAGAACAAACCGCAACCGGTTTTTAAGACTGCCGCCCCATCTGTCTGTACGTTTATTGGTAAAAGGAGATAAAAATTGATCCACAAGGTATCCGTGGGCTCCGTGGATCTGCACACCATCGAAACCGGCCTCTCTGGCCCGGCGAGCCGCCTGTCCAAATGCATCGATAATATTTGCAATGTCATCTTCCTGCATTTCCCTCGGCTTGCGACCAAAATCGGGCAACTTGTCCGTCATGGACACGGCCAGATAATCTTCTCCGGATTGAGCAGCCAACTTGGATTGAACGCCGTTGTGCCCGATTTGCATCACGACCCTTCCCTCTGCCTCATGAACCGACTGGGTCATTTTCTTAAATCCGGGTATGTGATCGTCGGTGTCGATTAAGTTGGCATTGGGAAATCGCTGCCCGCTCTTCAGCACGTATGCATTTCCGGTTATGATAAGTCCCACTTCGTTTTGGGCCAATGTTTTGATGAGCTTGACACTGGGCTCTCCAACAAAGCCGTTCTCATCAGCCAGACCAAAATAGGTTGCGGACCTGATAAAGCGGTTCTTCACCTCGATATTTCCTATTTTTGCCGGTTCGAATAGGGCAGACATCATCCTCTCCTTTTTGATTTGCGTTTATTCACATTACAGGAATTTGCATCAGCGATAATATAATTCTTTATCTCGATTCTCACTATTAAACCACACCTGCTTATGAAGCCTGCGGGAAACAGAGAACCACCGCAAATCCGGCATTATCCGCCCTTTTCCAGGCCAATCCAAAATTGTAACCATATCAAGTTATCGCTATTGCTCTAAAGAAATAACGCTATTTCCCTCTGAACAGAGCCCCAACCGGTATCATTCTAATATCATCAACATTCCCGTATTCATCTCCAAGATAGAATAGAAACCGTTTGACCTGTCGGTTCAAGCGCGTACCGAATTGCCTCAGATTTCGGAAGTCCTTGGGACCAGGGAATTTTGTGGCTTTAATTTCAATTGCATATACCGTGTCATCTATTTCAAACACCAGGTCAATCTCTTGCCCTGCTGCACTCTTATAGTAATAAAATTGGTCAACCGGCAGCATGCATAGCTTTCTGCGTTTTTCGAACTCGGAAATCACAAAGTTCTCAAGGCGCTGTCCTTCGCTCACGTTGACATTGAGGCTTTGAATAATTCCATTGTCGGCAAAATAGGTTTTGGCCGCTTTGATATAGCGTTTCGCCGGACCGTATTGATAACCGTAAAGTTTAAATGTCAATTGCGCCTGTTGAAGAGCATTGAGATATTTTTTAGCTGTTGGGTGGCTGATACCGGCCTCTCTAGCAAAATTCGATACCTCGAGGTGCGAACCAAGGGAACGCGTTAGATGCTGGAAAACAGCCAACAGGCCGTCAAGATTCTCGATGTTCGACAATTGCATCAGATCCCGCGTGAAATATGTATTTCTGTAGTTGACCAATACCTGATGTTTTCCTTTATCTTCCTTGTGGGTAATCACTTCCGGAAACTGACCGAAAGTCATCGCTTCGTCCAAATCACGGTTAGCTTCTTTAATTTGGATTAAATCGATCGGATCGTTCAAAATGGTATGGGTCGGCGGCCCATGATTTTCACCCCAGCAGGCAGAGGGTAGCGATATGATATCGATTCTACCGGCCAGTGAATCCGCAGCAGCATCGAGCAGACCAAGGGTGCTGGAGCCGGTCATGAGAAACCGGGCGCCCTCATTATCAATGGCATACTTGACAGCAACGGTAAGCAGAGGAAACCGTTGAATTTCATCTATAATAGCCTGACCACCCAATCGGCTGACAAATCCTTTGGGATCCCGTTTTGCCAACTCTAGATAATCTAAATCGTCCAGGGTGGCGTAATATAAATCCGGGTATCGATGTTTGAGTATCGTGGTTTTACCGGAACGCCTCGGGCCGATGATCAAACAGTTTCTTTCGGAAGGGATTTCAAGCCATCTTTCAAACATGCTTTTAAATTAACATGGATATTTTAAAAGTCAAGTTTTAATTTATCCACCACAATGTCTCTTTGAATGGACAGAAGTCAAATGAACAGACCCTTTCGTTCAATCGTGAAAAACCCTCATATCCCGGAAACACCTTTTGACCAGGCGAGGTTTTCCCCACCTTGCGGGCACTCACCGCGACGAACCGTTAGAAATTGCTCGGCAAATTTTCAGATAGTTACATCAGTGCTCGTTTCTATTTGACAACTACCCTTTAATATTCCTATAAGGCTCTGAAGTCACTCCTAACTCGATTGTTCATACCGATTTTAGATATTATTCAGCGACTACCGGTTTCTGCATAATATTCAAATCCGGGGGTTATGCAGCTAAATATTGATTAAAATAGAAATATTGAGCTGACGCACTCTATTTTTTTGTAGTTATGCAGAAACAATCTACGGACTGGGTATGGGGTACTGCTATTATCATAGCACGGAAGTTGTTCAATAAACGTAGGATTAAGGAACCAATCATTAACATTTTACTAAAGGAGAGTGAAGCATGAACAAAGCGGATTTGATCAACGAAGTAGCGAAGGTTGTTAGCTCCAAGAAAGAGGCACAGGCGGCGGTGGATTGTGTTTTTTCATCCATCACAAATGCATTAAAAACAAAAGGTACTGTAACACTGATTGGCTTTGGTACTTTCAAAGTTAATGAAAGGAAAGCCCGAACTGGAAGAAACCCCCAGACAGGGAAAACAATCCAGATCGACGCAAAGAAGGTTCCTAAATTTGTGGCAGGGAAAGCTTTAAAAGATGCGGTGAAATAGCATGAATAAAACCCTCATTGAGATGACATATCTTGATGAGGGTAAAATAGCTTTGATTACATTATCAAGTCACAGGTAGTTCAAGCAGTTCAGGGACGCCCCACACATTTACAGTTTAAAATATAACAGAGATCCACCGTTATAAGCTTTTAAAAAAGGAAAGAATGGGGTCGGATCCTAAATATTAATTATCCGAAACAAACGATGAAGCTCCCCGCAGCAAGCTGCGGGGTATCAAAGCGGAATTACGCCGTAGCCAACCCGGCTTCGCTCTGAAGAGCTTCGCCGTGGTTCGCCCCGCCATTTTATCGGGTTAAGCCGAAGGCGAAGACTGATCATTCCTGTAGCAAGCTACAGGGTATTCTGGCGAAGGCGAATAAATATTTAAGCTCTGATTTTCGATCAAATCCTCTAAAGAACAAGCAGTGAAAAGCAGGAGGAAGTGTCGATGAAAACGCAACGGTTGACAATGGCACAGGCAATTGTGCAGTTTTTGAAGGCTCAATTCGTGTCACGGGATGGTGTGGAACACGAGTTCTTTGGTGGTATGTTCGGGATTTTCGGTCACGGAAGCGTGGCAGGAATCGGGCAGGCGCTGCATCAAACCGCTGATGACTTCAGATACTATCAGACGCGGAACGAGCAGGCAATGGTGCACACCGCCATTGCCTATGCGAAAATGAAGAACCGGTTGGGGACCTTTGCTTGCTCATCGTCCATCGGGCCCGGGGCGACGAACATGGTGACGGGCGCTGCCTGAGGCCATGCGGGTGCTTGCGTCGCCTGCCGAAACAGGGGCGGTTACTTTGGCGCTGCCGCAGGACACGCAGTCCGAAGCCTATGATTACCCGGAGGCGCTGTTTGAAAAACGGATATGGACCATTCCCCGGGTACGGCCGGACCGTGAATTGCTTGCAAAGGCTGCGGGCTGGATCAGAAAGAGCCGGAAAGCGATTCTGATCGCGGGCGGTGGCGTGCATTACAGCGATGCTCTGGATGCCCTTGCGGCGTTTGTGGAGGGAACGGGGATTCCCGTGGGGGAAACGCAGGCAGGCAAGGGATCGCTACGTTACGATCACCCATGTGCATTGGGATCAATCGGTGTGACAGGTACCCCCGGTGCAAACATCCTGGCGCGAGAGGCGGACCTAGTGATTGCCGTTGGAACACGGTTCAGTGATTTTACCACAGCGTCAAAGACCGCGTTCCAAAACCCGGATATACGATTTATCGGAATCAATGTGGTGGAATTCGATGCAGCCAAGCATGCGGCGCTGCCCCTGGTGGGAGATGCGCGCATGGTCCTGGAGGAACTGGCTGAGGCTATAGCCGGTTACCGGGTACCTTCGGACTTGAGCGAACGGGTGAATCGGTTTCATCGTCTATCCTGCATATTCGGCTTTCAATCTGGCCTGAGATTTCTTCCGCGTCAAGTGTCTCTCCGGGGCATAGGCTCCGGTCGACCGGCTGGGTCTTTACATATGCGCCGGGATCCGTTTTTGGATTCGTGCCCCGATACATGCTGTAGCTGCGCCCTATGGTCTCACCGTCAAGATAAAGGTCAAACCAGTAGCCCTCGATTTCGATTTTCAAAGTGGCACAAGCAAGGATCTTCAAACGTTTGACAGACCGATGTTCCCTGCCACTGGTTGTTCTCTCCGTCCCAAGTAATCGACGTGTGCTTATTGTCATTCAGCTTTTCTTCGGTCACGATATTCATCTTAATGGATGTGTGATGTGCCGTCATACTCCCCTATCTTGCTGAACATGCTTCTTGTAAGGTGGGCCGGTTTTAAACGATTCAATCGTGTATCTTAGAATACCCCGGAGAGTAGACCGCTGAGAGATATTGGGGAGTTTCCGGCAGCGGTAATTACCAGCGGGTGATATATCGTTTTTACGGTTGTTTTCTTTGGCAGCATACGCTACGTTCAGGCCCGATTTTTCAGAACGGGCTGCCGGTTTCAGATTCGTGCGCTTCGACCGAAATGACATATGTATAGAGTATCTATATTTTAAAAGGCGATCGATATGAAAATTGACAGAAAGAAATGCGTGGGTTGTGCCAACTGTTCGCCGGTATGTCCCATGGGGGCCATTTACATAGATGAGAATGGATTTGCCGAGATCAATGAGGAGGCTTGTGTCGAGTGCCACACCTGTTACCGCGGGCTGAGCGTTGAAAGCCTCCCTCCCTGGCCGGTGCGGTACATTCGCCGGCTTTTGGCTGCAGTGAATTTACGGTTTCAACCGGAGTTGGACATCTGCCCGACCGGGGCTTTTGCCCCCAATGAGCTTTCCTGGCCCCGCACTATTAGGAGGGCCTTCAGTGATCCCCAGGTCCCCCATGAATCAACGAACCTCGCCGGCCGGGGTACTGCTGAGGCAAAAACGAATGATGTCACCAACCGGATAAAAGAGGGCGAAGCCGGTTTTGTGGTGGAACTCGGGCGGCCCGGTGTCGGGGTGTATTTTAAAGAGGTAGATCGGGTTACCCAAAAGCTGGCTGAAATGGGAGTGGCTTTCGAAAAGGAAAACCCGGTGACCCACCTGATGAATGATCCGGACAACGGTCGCATCAGAGAAGACGTGTTCGGAGAGAAGGTTCTTTCCTGCATTATCGAAAGCAAAATAAGACTAAATAAGGTCCCGGATATACTTGGAGCCATAAAAGAGCTCGCCCCTTCTCTGGATACGGTGGTGAGTATCGGTGTATCCACCCGTTGTGATATCAGCGGCGACGATCCGTTAAGAGAGATTCTCCAGGATTTGGGATACGACGCCTGGCGGGCAAAAATCAACCTGGGCATGGGACGGTACGCTGAACCTATTTCCAATACAGAGGAAGAAAAATCATGACCAATACCCTTCACCGATTCGGAAAACCTGAAAGCCTCAAAGACGACTTTATCGTGTTTATTATGGCTTCCAGGGGCGTTAATCATGATGGAGCACCGGAAAAGGTGCGCGTTTTTCTTAATGCCGCCTTGAAATATAATCCTGTAAACATTGGAAACGGTCTCATCGGCTCAATGTATCGACCGGAGAAAGACTTGAGCTTCACAAAGTTATATTTTACAGGCCGAAAGGAACAGATTCCGGCACAGGAGGCCATCGTATCCTTGGAGGAATCGATTCATGCCGCTGTTGTTTTTGACAACAAAGAGGCCATGGAAGGTTTTCTAAAAGAAGTAAAGGAACTTGATCTGGGTCTTTCCGTAAACGTCAGCGCTTTGGCCGATGAAGTGAGGACTGCCTGCCGGAAAAACGGTATAACCATACATTCCATAGAATACTCCCTGGGGTTCCATGGGGACCTGTTCCGGTTGCCGGATCGCCATGTGTTGTCTCTGACAACCATGTGCGGCCACGGCATGATCTCGGCCGGTTTTGCCCGAAAGCTTATAGACCATGTCAAGGAAGCCAGGATAACGCCTGAAAAGGCTGCCCGTTATATGGCCAAGTTCTGTGTCTGTGGAGCCTTCAACACCTCCCGGGCCGTTCGCATCCTCAACGAGGCCAGGACTGCAAATTGATAGACCCTAACCCGGCCAAGCCGGTTGGAGCGAATTGGGCTTCGCTTTCAGCTACGACCGTCATTTCAAAAGGAGGCATGACACATGAATACCCGTGAACGATTCAACGCAATCATGAACTTTGAAAAACCGGATCGAAATATTATCTGGGAAATGGGCTACTGGCGGGGAACGGTGAACCGCTGGTACGGAGAAGGGTTGCCGAAAACACACGGATTGTCCCTTGAAGGGGACCCGGGGCAAGGCATTCGGGCTGAAGCATTTCCGCATGACCCGTCTTCAACCACCAGGGAGCGGGAGCGGGATGTTCATGAAGCCATGGGCATGGACCCGCCGATCGTTGCTCTTCCCGTAAACTTAGGACCGCAACCATTCTTTGAACCGATCGTATTCGAAGACACGGACGAT
>Ga0180009_10002705_pt1 | contig 20748 bp, 19 predicted proteins | sample OS_PC_MetaG_FD_123537 | JGI IMG/M metagenome (GOLD analysis project Ga0180009, IMG submission 123537) | Groundwater microbial communities from the Aspo Hard Rock Laboratory (HRL) deep subsurface site, Sweden - OS_PC_MetaG | ecosystem: Environmental > Aquatic > Deep subsurface > Groundwater...
CGTTTTTGGCGACCGCGGCAATCCCAACCTTGAAAGACGGGATTGCTTCGGAAAACTACGCCTCGCAATGACTTATGTGCCTTAAACAAATTTGGGATAAAAAAAGAACCCCATAAGGACGTAACCTTATGAGGGCCTTTTCGTCGTGATTCTAAAATCTGATGGTATTGTACCCGCCTTCCTTATCTCCCGAATTAAAGAAACGCTTTTTGAGAGAAAAGAATAGAAGTGGGCAAAGGAATAGTAGGACAATGTTTTAAAATATAATCATTTATGGCTTTTACGCTTTCTCTTGCCTTTTCCTTCAGATATAATTTGTGACGATATTGGTCCCAATGAATAATCGTAAAACCAATTACCTCCCTTTTCTTTACGTCATAATGGGCAATTATATCCTCATTTAAATCTATCCCTATCGTTGAGGTGGTTGTGGGACAAATGCCAACATAGGCTATATCCATCTTTTTATTTATATCAATTATCGGGACTTTCTTGTTATTTTTTACTTTCTTTTCCATATTTCCCTGGCTCCTTTTTTACCCAGCGTGGCATAAAAATACCAACTTGCAATGGACAATGCTTTGTCAACCTCTTTGACTACTACCATTATATAAGGGTTTTCTACCCCTGGCAACTTATACTTTTCTTCCTTTGATTCATTGAAATAATACCACACTTTTGAATTTTCGTCTATGTCTCTCCAGATAGAAACGGGGTTTCGGATAGTGTCTTTGGCTGTTTCCGTAAACAAGACTTCGCTGGAAGACTTGTTGAACCACGAAGTATGCGCTAAAATCAGAAGTCTGGTCGCCGAGTCAGGCCAGATTTAATACAACGGAGACAACAATTTTATCTTGTGGCAGCCCCAAAGATTGTGGTATTATATAAATTTCAAAAATCAGACGGGGTTTTATATGGAAATAACGCGCAGTCCTTTTAACTTAAAGACGGTCCTGACCGGAGCCGTCCTGTCCGTAATCCTGACGGTTATGGCCCAGTATTCGGTCAACGTCGTCCAGGATTCTTACCTGGCGATTGACCATATGCCGGCCGGCGGTATCTTCATCTTCTTCCTGTTAGCTATTTTGATAAACCCGCTTTTACGCCTTCTTTCCCGGGACAAAATCTCCTTCTCCCCCACGGAACTTCTGGTGGTTTACACCATGGTTCTAATAACCGCCTCCGTGGCCGAGATGGGCCTGGGTTGTCAATTACTCCCCATCCTGGCTGCGCCCAGTTACTACGCCACGCCCCAAAATAAGTGGGCGGAATTGATTCTGCCCCACATCAAACCCTGGATGCTGCCCAAGGACATCGGCGTTACCGCGCCCTTCTTTGAAGGGCTGCCCAAAGGCGCGGCTATCCCCTGGGGCGCCTGGGCGCTTCCCCTCTTCTCCTGGGGAATTTTTCTGATGGTCCTTTACTTTGTCACCATCTGCGCGGTCTCCATCCTGCGTAAAGAATGGGTGGAGAGGGAACGACTATCATTCCCCCTGACCCAATTGCCGGTGGCGATGGTCCAGACCGGCCGGGGCCGGATACCAAACCTGTTTAAGAGCAAACTTTTCTGGCTGGGGTTTGTCATCCCCTGCATCTTATCTTCTTTAAAAGCTTTGCATAGGTATTTCCCGATGGTGCCCGTGATTAACCTGGCCCAAAGCATTCCGGTCTTTCGTCAGACCTCCAACCTCATCTTTAATCTCAGCTTCCCTATCATGGGATTTTCCTACCTCATTAACCTGGACGTTGCTTTCTCTTTATGGTTCTTTAACCTTATTTTCCTTGTTTTCAAGGGCTGGCTGAACATCACCGGTATATCCAGTCCGGAAAACGTGGGGATTTACGGAGCCGGCGGCAACCCAATCCTTTCCAACATCGGTACCGGCGCCTTTATCATCTTTGTTCTCTTCTCCCTCTTCCTGGAACGCCGCCACTTAAAAAACGTCTTCTGGAAAGCAACCGGCCGGGGAAGAGAGATAGACGATTCCAAAGAAATGGTTTCCTACAAGACCGCCTTCTGGGGATTGGTTGTCGGCTCACTCTTCCTCCTGGGCTGGCTCATGGCTGCCGGTATGAGCGCCTGGATTGCCCTGTTCTTCCTGGCCGGCGCCTTTGTTTTTTGGGTCGGTCTAACCCGGGTGGTGGCGGAAAGCGGTCTGGCAACCCTGGTGGCGCCCTCCATCTCTTCAGCCCAGGTCGTCTCCGGTTTCGGAAGCAGGGTGGTCGGTCCGGAGAGCCTTCCCCAGTTGGGCGTCACCTACGTCTACTCCTCAGACCTGCGCACCTTCCCGGCCTCCTCAGTCATGCACAGCGAGAAGATTGCCGAAAAATTCGGGAAGGTATCCTTGCGGCCGATGCTCTGGATAATGCTGTTAGCCATCCTGATTGGGTTTGCGGTCTCTTCCGTTGTCGTCATGAAGTTGGCTTACGCCAGGGGCGGAATTAATCTCAATAGCTGGTATTTCGTGGGCGGGCCCCAAGCCCCCTACAACTACGTAGCCGACCATCTTAATAACCCCGCCGGACCCAGCAAGTTGGGTTGGCTCTGCCGGGCCGCCGGCGCCGGGATAATGTTTGTTTTGATGCTTTTACGCAACCGCTTAATCTGGTGGCCCCTGCACCCGCTCGGGTTTACCGTGGGAATGGTCTGGCTGGTTGATAACTTGTGGTTCTCTATTTTTCTGGCCTGGTTTCTGAAAACCCTGCTCTTACGCTACGGCGGGCCCAGGGTTTACGAAAGCGGCAAACCCTTCTTCTTCGGTCTGATTCTGGGGCAGTATTCGGCTGCGGTGGTCTGGTTTATCGTCAACTTCATCACCAATACGACCGGCAACGGCGTCTTCTGGATTTAAAAAATCCATTAAAAAGCGAAAATTAAACCAAACCTTCTTACCCTGCCCAGCCCTCATCTCTTTTCTACCAAGTCATTCCCGCGCCTTTTCTTATGTTTTAAAAACATAAGCGAGGATTGTCTCTTTTGCAACACTTCGCGCAGATGGGAGGGGGCAAAGCCCCTCCCTTACGTATTACTTGGGCGTGTGTAATGTTGTTAGTTTTTCTTCAAGCGAGGCGTGTCTGATTTACGGAATTCGCGAAGCGATGGAAACAAAACAAGCAAGACGAAACAATGAGTGGCCGGGGCTCACCCGTTCTTTAGGTGAGAACCCGGCCAGTAATTGACCCTCTTCTTTTCTTCGACGTATGGCCGGGACGAGTGTAGTTCTCAACACGGCGAGGCTCATTGTTGAATTGCGTCGTTTTGTCCAGCGCGCAGAGTCTTTCCGTAAATCAGATACCCGAGCGCTAGAGGCGGCACCCGGATTCGAACCGGGGAGTTGCGGTTTTGCAGACCGCTGCCTTACCGCTTGGCTATGCCGCCAGAAAGTATTATTATATTGGAAAACAACGCAGGGTGTCAAAGTAAAAGTTTGACGAAAGGACGCGCTGTTGGTTAAAATAAACCCTATGCGTATCCGGTTTCACTTGCTAAAAATCGCTCTGGTGGGTCTTTTCCTTTTCGGATTTATTGCGCGCGCCGCAAACCCCGAAGAATTATCGTTGGAACAAAAAGCGCTTTCGGCCAACATCACCTTCAAGAACATGCTGGGCGAAAAGTGGATAACCCTGCCTGATTTCGCCTTTCTGCTCAAAGGGTCCCTGAAAGAAGACCCGGTCAGCCGGCGTTCCGAAATAACCTTCAAAAACCACCGGCTGGTCTTTTTACCGGAGAGCAAAAAAGCGCTCTACGATGACCAGATAACCGAGATGAAACAACCGGCCCGGCTGGTCTCCGGCGTGATGGCTATCCCGTTCAGTTTTGCCTCCCTGGTTACCAACCTTGCTTTTATCCCGGCGCCGAAACCGGCCCCGGTCTTCCAGCCGGTCCCAACCGAAAAACCAACAACCGAAATAAGGCCGGCAGGCGAAACTCCGCTGCCGCAAATGGCGTCAATCAATATGCCTACGGTGGCCGAAATTATAGCCGCGCCGGCTATTGATCAGAACCGGGAGTTTGTGCTGGTTATTGACGCGGGCCACGGAGACCATGATTCCGGAGCCGTCGGGCCCTGGGGTCTTAAGGAAAAGGACGTAAACCTTGACCTGGCCAGGGGATTAGCCGATTACCTGAAGAAGAACCGTCCGAAAATAAAAGTGGCGCTTACTCGCGGGGACGATACCTTTTTGCGGCTGGAAGAAAGGACGCATCTTGCCAATTCCCTCAACGCGGATATGTTCGTCTCAATCCACACCAACTCTGCCAAACTTAACCGCTATACCGCCAGTGGCGTAGAAACCTTTTATCCCAGAAGTAAACCGACCCTTTACGCCAGCGCCAGCGCCTCCGAAGACGAAATCGCTTCCCTGCTGAAGCAAGGCGGTAACCAGGACGTTCTTCAAAGAAGCCAGTACTTGGCCGCCTTAATCCAGGAATATCTCATTGACATCTTCATTTCAGATATCGTGCCGGACCGGGGCATCAAAAAAAAGGACTTTTACGTCCTCAAATACACCAATATGGTTTCGGTTCTAATTGAGGTGGGATTTATCTGTAACCCGAATATAGAAGCCAATCTGAAATCGCCGGCGGTCCGGCGGGCGATTTCTGCGGCGATTGGGAGAGGGATTGAAGCCTATTTGGACGGACAACCGCTCAAGAGCAGTATTTCAGTTGACCCCGGCGCCATTGAGGAACGATCCTATGAGTAAGCCGATCGGTGTCTTTGATTCCGGCCTGGGCGGGCTGACCGTGGTCTTCAACCTTCAAAAGTCATTTCCGGGAAAGGAGATTGTCTATTTTGGCGATACCGCCCGGCTGCCTTACGGCAACAAATCCCCGGAGACGATTCGGAATTTCGCCCGGCAGAACACAAAATTCCTGCTCTCATTTCAGCCGGAAATGGTTGTGGTCGCCTGCCACACTGTCAGCGCCCTGGCGTTAAAGCAGTTAAAAGCCGAGTTTCCTCTGCCGATTATCGGCGTGCTTTCGCCGGCGGTCAAGGCCGCGCTCGCCAAAACCGGAAACGGGCGTATCGGCATCATCGGGACCATCGCCACCGTAAAGAGCAACTCTTACCCGGCGGAAATAAAGAAGGCGAACCCGAAAATCAGGGTATACGGGCTGGCCTGTCCGCTCTTTGTGCCTCTGGTTGAAGAAGGCCTGTTCTCCGGGCCGCTGACAGAAACGGCGATAGCCCATTACCTTAAACCGCTTAAAGAAAAGAAGATAGGCACCCTGATTCTGGGCTGCACCCACTATCCCCTCCTTAAGACCGCCATCGCCGGGTTTATGGGGCCGAAGGTTACGTTGGTGGACCCATCCGAAGAGGTGATGCCGGAAATCGCGCTTTACTTAACCCCCCCACCCTCACCCCTCCCCACCGGTGGGGAGGGAACGAGAGGGAAGGAAGGCGGCCTCAGGATATATCTGTCAGACATTACGCCAAACTTTCGTAAAGTGGCCGCTTCTTTTCTGAAGAAGCGGCTGCCGCGGTTGGAAAAAGTAAATGTCGAAAATCTGTAGGGTAGTAATGTAGGGGCGGGGTTACATCCCCCCTGACAAGGGGGGGCGAGGGGGGGTTACATCCCCGCCCACGGCGGGAGGGGACACACTGCGTCCGCCGAAGCTTTAGCGTAGGCGGAGCCCCTCCCCTACAAAATCAATTATGAACAACAAACTACCGTTAACTCCGCTCTATTCCGGCAAGGTAAGGGATTTGTACCGGCTGTCGGACAAAGAAATCCTGATGGTTGCCAGCGATCGGATATCCGCCTTTGATTATATTTTGCCCACGCCGGTTCCGGACAAAGGGAAAATTTTAACCCGATTGTCTGTCTTTTGGTTCCACAAATTGGAAAAGATAATACCAAACCACCTGCTGCTCAGCGATTTTGATTCTTTTCCGGCAAACCTGCAGCCGTTTCGGGAATACCTTGACGGACGCAGTCTCATTGTAAAAAAAGTCAAGAAGATAAAGATTGAAGCGGTGGTGCGCGGCTATCTGGCCGGAAGCGGCTGGAAAGAGTACCAGGCCAAGAGAACCGTCTGCGGGATTCCCCTACCGGCCGGACTGGAAATGGCCTCGCAACTACCGGAACCGCTCTTCACCCCGGCAACTAAGGAAGAGGCCGGCAGCCACGACCGCAACGTCACTTTTGCCGAAGCAGAACAGATTGTCGGGCCGGAAACGGCCAGGCGCCTGAAAGAAAAATCAATCGCTTTGTACCAAGCCGCCGCGGAATACGCCCTGCAAAAGGGGGTAATCATTGCGGACACCAAGTTTGAGTTCGGGTTTGACGACCAGGGAGAGATAATCTTGATTGATGAAATCTTTACGCCGGATTCCTCACGGTTCTGGGAGAAGGAAAAGTATTGCCCGGGCCAAGAGCCGGATAGTTTGGACAAACAGTGCGTGCGCAATTACCTGTTAGGCATCAAATGGGATAAAAACCCTCCGGTACCGGGACTGCCGGCTGAGGTGGTGGCTAATACCCGGGAGAAATACCAACAGATTTACGAAATCCTAACCGGAAAAAAATGAATAACCATCGGATTGAGGTCTGGTACCGAAAGGGCGTCTTTGACCCGGGCAGCCAGGGACTCTGCCGCGACATCCTGGATTTAGGCATTAAAGGAGTTACCGGAGCGGAAATCGGCTCTATCTTTCTGATAAAAGGAAACATTTCGCCGGCCGGTTTGAAGAAAGTTGCCCAAGAACTTCTGGTGGACCCGGTAACTCAGGAGTTTTATTCCGGAAAACGGGCTTTGCCCAAAGGGGCAGTATCCGTGGAAGTTTGGTTCAAAGAGGGAGTTACGGATACGGTAGGCGAAACCGCCCGGAAAGGGATCGCCGACCTGGGTATAACCGGTGAATTTGCGTTCTCCACTGCCAGACGTTATCTGCTGTACGGTAAAAATATTTCGGAAAAGAAAGCGGCGGCTATCGCCGGGCGACTCCTGGCCAACGAGGTAATCCAAACCTATAAAATCGAGGAAAACGGATGAAATTAAAAAAAATAACCAACAGTCCCAGGGTGCTCCTGGGTATGTTTTTCACGAGGCTCGGACATTTCGTATATTCCTATGCGAGCCGGCTGGATAAGGACGCGGAAGCAATTTTTCTTAATTATGGCTATGCCGATGCTAACCTGAAATTAGAGTTGCGAAAAGAGGATGCTAAAAACCGATACTGCATCCAGCTTTACAATCACATCGTTGCTTCTCTTCCCGTGGAACTGAAAGGCCTGGATGTATTGGAGGTGGGTTCCGGAAGAGGGGGCGGGGCTTCTTATGTAGCCAGATATTTTAACCCGGGCTCCATAACGGGGCTTGACCTCTGCCGAAAAGCCGTTACGTTCTGCACGGAGCATTATGCGATTAAAGGGATGTCTTTTGTTTGCGGAAACGCGTTAAACCTGCCGTTTCAAAACAATAGCCTGGATGTGGTTATCGGCGTTGAATCTTCCCACGGCTATCCTAAGATCAAGCGGTTTTTTTCCGAGGTTGACCGGGTCCTTAAACCGGGGGGATATTTCCTGTTATCTGATTTTAGAAATAAAAACTCCCTAGACCTTTTACGGGAACAGTTGCGCGGCTCTGGCCTGAAAACCGTAAAAGAGGAAATAATAACCCCTAATATTATTAAAGCGTTGGATTTAGATAGCGAGCGAAGAGAAAACCTCATTAAGAAGTTGGTGCCAAAAGTACTGCATAAACCGTCTATGGCGTTAGCCGGGGTGAAAGGAACCGCCGTATACAAATCTTTCGTAACCGGAAAGAAAGAATACCTTGTTTTTGTTCTGCAAAAACCCTTACTGCGGTGAATGGTGAATTGTGCGCCTGAGAGGATTTGAACCTCCGGCACAGGGGTTAGGAACCCCTTGCTCTATCCGGGCTGAGCTACAGGCGCAAAAATGTACAAAAATACAATAGACAACATACGGCGGGTTAGCATATTCTCAATCCGGCACCTGATACCACACGGAAAGAAAAAGGACGTTTTCGCTGGAACCGCTCATCCCGGTAGGCGCCTGTCCGAAACATTCCCGAATTTCCTTTACGTCGGTAATTTTTTCTTCCTTAATCCACCCGTTAATCTCGTTGTCCAAATAGATAAGCGCGCTGCGCGTCGTCCCGCAAACAAAATGTTTAACTGTCAGCACTTTTCCTCACCCCCTTTTGGCCGTAAACCAAACCTCATACATTATATCAGAATCCGGCCGGAAATTAAAACCGCGGTCTTCTTTTAGGGGTTGCTATGATTGACAGAGATGCTTTTTCAAGGTAGAATAATAAAACAAAGCCGTATTTAAGTGATTGTATGTAAAGATTACCGGAGGGGATAATGACCAAATATCTGTTTGGATGTTTCATTTTGCTCTTGCTGATTGCGCCGGCGGCGTTCGGCGAAGACGGAACCGGCGGATACCTGGAAGGCGGGCCTTCGGAAACTTTTGAGACGCCGGCCCTTGACCTCCAGCGGTCCTATTACGGAACCTTCGAGAAAGAGCCGGAATTCAAACCGGTGCGGGGCCGCACCAGGGAAGCGAAACCCCTGACCGAACCGGCTATCAAGGAAGTGCCTACCTTTGCCGAGGTGGAAGCCGCCAAGGTAAAAGCCACCGCGGAAGCGGCGATGGAAGTAAGCAAAAAAGCGGAAGCAACGGCGGTTGAGGCGAAACAGGCCGCCGCCCAGGCGAAAGCAAACAGCGAACAAGCGGTTGCTTCAGCCAACCAATCAATTCAGACGGCAAACCAGGCGATTGATAAAACCAACCAGGCCATTGACCAGGTCAATGCCATCAACGAGAAAGTGATGCAGGATAACGCAAAACTCCGGTTTGAGATGGAACAGAAAGCCCAGGCGCTGGAGCAGAAAGATCAGGGGTTATCCGACGAAATGGCAGACCTGAAGAAGGAGATTGAGAAACTTACCGTAAAAGAAGCCAAAAAAACTTTCTCCTTCTACACGGTAAAGAAAGGCGATTTCCTGATTAAAATTGCCGGGAAGAAAGATATTTACGGCGAAGGAGATGCCTGGAAGAAGATTTACCAGGCGAACCGCGATAAGATTAAAAACCCTAACCTCATCTATCCGGGACAGAAACTGCAGGTTCCCGGGCCAGATGCCGCTGCCCCCGCAGGAGTAAAAGTTAAGTCCGTTAAAAAGGTGAAAAAACCGGTTGCTGTTTCTGAGGCGCCGGCAAAAGCTACTTCCGGAAAACCGGTAGTCCGGGTTCCGAAACAGACGCCGGATGCAGGCGGAAAACCGTTGGCCCCCGGACAAACAGAATAGAAACAAAAGGCATTAGGGGTTCAGGCGTAAGCAGAGTGTTTTGCCATCCTGAAGCCCTGATGCCTTTTTTTATAATGATATGAAGCGCGTAAAGTTGATTGACAAGGAATTGGCCCGCGCCTTTTTCGGCCAGTTTGACCAGAACGTCCGTCAGTTAGAAGATGAGTTTGGGATAACTGTTGCCGGACGCGGCAGTGAACTGGTCATCAAGGGCGCCCGGAAAAAGGTGCTGGCGGCGATGTCGGCTATTGAAGACCGCTTAAAGCAAATCAAGGGTAAACATGATTTCCGTCGTCCGGAGATGAAGCAACCGTCAGTTGAAAAGGCCGAGAAAAAAGATACCATTTTCATCGGCTCCAAGCGGCAGGTGGTCCTGGCCCGACCCGGCGGCCAAAAGACCTATGTCCAGGCCGTCCGTGATAATGACGTGGTGGTTGGCATCGGACCGGCCGGCACCGGAAAGACCTACCTGGCGATGAGTCTGGCGATCGAGCACCTCAAACAGAACAAAGTTGAGCGCATCGTTATTTCCCGTCCCGCGATTGAGGCCGGCGAAAAATTAGGTTTTTTGCCCGGGGACATGGAGGAGAAGGTGCGGCCTTATCTTCAGCCCGTTTATGACGCTCTTTACGACCTTATCTGGCCGGAAGAAATTCGGCGGCTGATGGAGCACCGCATTATTGAAATCCTGCCGCTGGCTTACATGCGCGGCCGGACCCTTTCGGACGCATTCATCATCCTGGACGAAGCCCAGAACGCCACGCCGGAACAGATGAAGATGTTTCTTACCCGCTTGGGCATGGGCTCCCGGGCAATCATCACCGGAGACGTAACCCAGTCGGATTTACCGGCCGAGCGGACCTCGGGACTGGAAGATATTGAGGGGTTTTTGAAAAAGATTAAAGGCATCAAGTTCACCTACCTGACCGAAGAAGACGTGGTGCGCCATCCCCTGGTCCGGGAGATTATTCTGGCTTATGAAAAAGAAAAACAAAAAAAACGTTTACTTACGCAACCTGCAGCGCAAAGTAAAAATAGACGTAAAAAATCTCCGCCAAAGGATAAACCGGGCGCTTGAGGTTTCCGGTTTATCCTTCAAACAACTCGGCGTCATCCTGATAAACAACCGAAGGATTGCCGGCTACAACCAAAAGTTCCTTGGCCGCAACCGGCCTACCGACGTGCTCAGTTTCAGCCTGGAGGAACAGGAAGGCGAAATCCTGATTTCCGCGGAGACCGCCGGGGCGCAGGCGAAGGAACTTCACCATTCCCTGGAGGAGGAGTTGCTGACCCTGGCCATCCACGGATTCCTGCACCTGGCCGGATACGATGACCGGAAAACGAAAGACCGCCGGTTGATGTTCCGCGAAACCCGGCGCATATTAAGAGAAATAAATGACGGAAAAACAGAAACGCAAGATTAAGGAAAACTCGCTCCTGAATAGTTTTGACCATGCGGCCCGGGGCGTGCTCTTCTGCGTCCGAAACGAGCGCAACTTCCGCATCCACCTGGTGGCCGGTTTCCTGGTGCTCTTCGGTTCCATGTTCCTGGACTTAAGCCTGGTTGAGTTTTACGTTCTGCTTCTGGTAATTACCGGGGTCCTGACCGCGGAAATGGTTAACACCGCCCTGGAAAAAATGGTTGACCTGGCAACCCCGGAATACAGCCGTCTGGCAAAAGAAGTCAAAAACATCGGCGCGGCCTGCGTCCTGATGACTGTAGTTGTTGCGCTCTTTGTCGGATACCTGATGCTGGGCGCACACATCCCGTCCCGAACCGAAATGGCGGTTTACGCGATCAAGACTTCTCCCTGGTACCTTTCGGTCATTGCGCTCCTTGCCACCTACGGCCTGATATTCTACGTGAAGATGCGCATGCGTGCCAAATCGCTCTTCCGCGGCGGAATGCCCAGCGGCCACGCAGCTCTTTCTTTCGGTATCCTGACTGCGATCTTTTTTATCACCAAAAGTCCGATGGTTACCGCCCTTGTCCTGCCGATGTCAATCCTGGTCACGCAAAGCCGGATTAAGCGGGGAATCCATTCCTGGTCCGAGGTCTTCTACGGCGCGCTCCTGGGCGTCTTTATCGCCACGCTTGTCTTCCAGGTATTTCGTTTTCCGTAAAAAATAACGTAAAAAGGTTCATTATGGATAAATTACGCCGCGTCTTTCTGACCGGGCTCCTGGCCCTGGTTCCAATTTCCGTTTCCGTCTGGGTTCTCTTTTCCCTGACCCGATGGCTGGAAAATATTCTGGGACCGCTCTTTAAGAACGTTCTCAAGGAATCCTACATCCCGGGTGTGGGAATCATTTCCCTGCTTCTGATTATCCTGCTGGTCGGTTACGTAGGCGGTAATTTTATCGGTAAGCGTCTCATGAAATATTTATCCGGCCTCCTGGAAAAGTTGCCGCTCTTCAATAGAATCTACCTGACCGTCAAAGGAATCAGCGATTCCGTCTTCAGCGCGCAACACCAGAAGTTCTTTGAAGCCGTAGTAATGGTGCCTTTTCCTTACCCGGACTGTCAAACCATCGCTTTTGTCACCGCAGTGCCCAAAGAACTGGGACCGGACCAGGTGGGTGTTTTTGTGCCGACCCCACCCAACATCGCCAACGGCTTTTATCTCATCTATCCCAGGAAAAACGTCAAGTTTCTGGATATGTCGGTGCAGGAAGGGATAAAACTGGTGCTTTCCATTGGGATTTCCAGCCGGGGAAAGAAGAACGATGAGACAGGTAAAAGCAAATGAAATTGGCAGGCGTATAGCAGAATTGGCGCGGGAGGCAAACTTCATTTTCCCGGAAATTCTTATCCGCTTGATTGACCAGGCCGTTGAGGTAGAGGAGAAACCGATTGCCAAACAAGCGCTCTCCGCAATCCTGGCCAACATCCGCCTGGCGAAAAAGATGCCCCTGCCCCTCTGCCAGGATACCGGGATGGTTGAGGTCTTCCTGGAAATAGGCAGCGAGGTTAAGGTTGACCTAAAACCTTTTTTCTGCCTGGAAGACGTCGTCTCGGAAGGAGTCGCGGCCGCCTACCAAAAATATTTTCTCCGGCTTTCCATCGTTGACCCGCTGACCAGAAAAAATACCGGCACCAATGCGCCGGCGGTGGTGCACGCCCGGCTGGTGTCCGGGGACAAGATAAGGATTCACCTGCTGGTCAAGGGTTTCGGTTCGGAAAATATGGGAAAGGTAATAAATCTTTCACCTGGTTCCGGCCGGCCGGAGGTTGAGAATTTTGTCGTGAAGTGTATGGAAGAAGCCGGAAGCCGGCCCTGTCCGCCGGTCTTCATCGGCGTCGGAATCGGCGGCACAATGGAAAAAGCGGCGCTGCTTGCCAAAGAAGCGCTTCTTTACCCGGAAGAACTGACCACGCCGAACAAGGACAAGGAACTGCGGGCGCTGGAACAAAACGTCCTGCGCCGGGTAAACAACTCCTGCATCGGGCCGGCCGGCTTAGGCGGCAAGACCACTGCCCTGGCGGTCCGAGCCAAGAAGTTTCCCACCCACATCGCCGGACTCCCGGTGGCGGTCAACATCTCCTGCTGGGCCCTGCGCGTCTCCCACGGAACAATCTAATGAGAAATTAGGAAGCTGTCCCTAATTTCCTAATTTCCCCAGATTTTCCGCAGTTCCGATTCAATCTGGCGCTGGCGGTCCGGGTGCAGAGAATACTTGGTTTTCTGGGTTTTATCCGAGGAAAAGGCCTTCTCTACAAATCCGGCCGGGTCAAGGGTGGCACAGCGGTGCTTTTTGGCAAAACGCTTAACCTCTCCGTCGGCGCTGACCACGGTGATGTCCGCGGGATTGCTACTCTCCGTAATCAGTTCTTCCATAACCTGGTCCGCGGTTGTGCCGCGGGAAAAGACTGTTTTTATTCCGGACGAGATCGGGGAAGGGGAATAACCGTCATTTTCTCCCCGGTAATGTGCCCCAGGCTCTACTGCTGGCCCGTCAAAAACAACCGTAATCCTGCTTTTTCCTTTTATCCGGCGCCGGGAGAATTCGGCCAGAAATTTCAAAAGCGCTTCCCGGCCAGCCGCCAGCCCTTTATGCTCTTCCGCCTGCAAAAAATCAACCTGCCGGATGAGGTTATAACCGTCAATTAACCAGTGCATAAAGTAGGGGCGGGGTTGCATCCCCCCTGACAAGGGGGGCGAGGGGGGTTACATCCTCGCCCGCGAGAGGGGACTCCCCCCTGATAAGGGGGGCGAGGGGGGTTATCGTTGACATGAAGCATCACAACAGCGGGAGATAGGTTTTAATCTCGTAATCGGTCACCTGGGTGCGGTATTGGTCCCACTCTATCTTCTTGTTGGCGATAAACTGCTCAAAGATGTGTTCACCCAGGGCCTTGCGCACCAGACCGCTCTTCTCGGTCAGCATGATGGCTTCAATGAGACTGCCCGGCAGGCTGGGTATATTGCGGCGCTTCCTCTCCGGCTCATCCATCCGGTAGATATCCTCTTCCACCGGTTCCGGCAGGGACAGCTTCTTTTCAATCCCGTCCAATCCGGCGGCCAGGATAACGCTGAAGGCAAGGTAGGGGTTGCAGGCCGGGTCCGGGCTGCGGAATTCCACGCGGGCGGCAGTTCCTTTGCCGTGCCGGAAAGCCGGAATGCGCAGGAGGCTGCTGCGGTTGTGTTGCGCCCAGGCGATGTAAACCGGCGCTTCATAACCGGGCACCAGCCGCTTGTAAGAATTAACCCACTGGTTGCAGACGGCCGTGATTTCCCGGCAGTGGGTCAGGATTCCGGCGGCAAAATGGCGGGCGGTGGCGGAAAGAAGAAACGGGTCCCCGGCGTCAAAAAAGGCATTCTTCCCGCCTTTGAATAAAGACGTGTGGACGTGCATCCCGCTTCCATTTTCACCAAAGACGGGCTTGGGCATGAAAGAAGCGCTGTAGCCATACTTCCGGGCCACTTCTTTGGTGATGACTTTGAGCGTCAGCAGATTGTCAGCCATGGTCAGGGCGTTGTCGTAGTGGGGCGCGAGCTCTGACTGGCTGGGCGCTACTTCGTGGTGGCTGCAGTCAATCGCGATGCCCATCTCTTCGGCCAGGCGAATCGTCTCCTGCCGCAGGTCCGAAGCCAGGTCCCGGGGCGCAAAATCAAAATAGCCGCCCTGGTCAATCGGCTCGGTACTGTTGGGCTTGAAATAAAAATACTCTAATTCCGGGCCGACCTTGAATTCAAAACCTTGTTTCTTGGCCCGGTCCAGCAACTTCTTTAAGGCCAGCCGGCCGTCGCCCGGATAACCCTTCCCCTCCGGGGTCAGGATATCGCAAAAGAGGGCGGCCACCTTCTCCTCCGGATGGGAACACCAGGGCAGGATGCGAAAGGTCATCGGCTCCGGCTTCAAAAGGAGGTCGCTTTCGTAAATACGGGCGAAACCCTCTACCGAGGAGCCGTCAAAACCGATGCCTTCTTCCAGCGCTTTCTCCAGTTCCCGGTCCCGGATGGTGACCGACTTCAACTGCCCCAGGATATCTACAAACCAGAGGTTGATGAACTTGATCTTCTCTTCCGTCGCCTGCTTCAGTATCTTTTCCGTTTCTTTCATGCGCCTCCCGTATAAGGTAGGGGTCGGATTCATCCGACCCGCGGGCGCGATGAATCGCGCCCCTACAAGCGACCCTTAAAGGGTCGCACTACATTACATTTTGCAAATGACTTACCGCGTCCGCGCACTTCGGACAAAGGTCCGGGTACTTGGAACTCTGGCCGATTTCACCGCTGTGCACCCAACAGCGCGGACATTTGGGCAAATTGGTCCGGCTCACTGTTATTTCCGGTTCGGAACCTTCTGGTTTTGCTGAAATCTCCGTCTCGGAAACGATTAATAATTCCTTCAGGTATTTTTCCAGCATTAATGGTGAAAATCTGGATAGAAGCTCCGGATTAACTTTAATTTCCACCTTCGCTTCCAAACTACTCCCAATTTTGCCTTTGGCGCGTACTTCTTCTATTGTTTTCAGAACCTCTTTGCGTAAACTGAAAAATTCGCCGTAGGCGGTGATAAGCGCTTCGTCCTTAAACTCCTTGAAGTCCTCGTGTAAGTGAAGATGGATGCTTTCCAGATCTGACCCTTTTTGGTGGGGCAGGTATCGCCAGGCCTCTTCCGCGGTGAAGACTAAAATTGGCGCCAGGAGACCTATCAGCAGCCGGCCGGCGTGGTAGAGCGCGGTCTGGCCGCTGCGCCGCTCCACAGCATTTTTGGAATAGGTGTAGAGCCGGTCTTTCAGAATATCAAGGTAGAAAGCGGAAAGGGTCAGGTTGCAGAACTCGTAAATCTGTCCGGCAACCCGATAAAAAGAAAAGTTTTGGTACCCGGCAGACGCCTCTTCCTGGAACCGGCTTACCTCGGCCAAAGCCCAACGGTCAACCGGCAGAAGGTTTTCCTTTTGAACCGCGTGTGTGTCAGGGTCAAAATCAGAGAGGTTTCCCAAGATAAAACGGAGCGTGTTCCGGATGGTCCGATACTGCTCGGCCACAACCTTGAAACCGTGCAGGCTGGTTTTAATATCGGAACCGTAATCCTGGCTGGCCGCCCAGAGCCGGATGATGTCCGCGCCAAACTCCTTTAAAACCTCTTCCGAGGTGATTACGTTACCCAGGGACTTGCTCATCTTCCGACCGGACTCGTCAACCATAAAACCGTGGGTGAGGACCTGGCGGAAAGGCGCCTTTCCCCTGGTTGCCATAGAAGTAATCAAACTGGTCTGAAACCAGCCCCGGTGCTGGTCGCTGCCTTCCAGGTACAGGTCAGCCGGGTAATGGCCGGCTCTTTCCAGAACGCCGGCCCAGGAGACGCCGGAGTCAAACCAGACGTCAATAATGTCTTTTTCTTTTTCCAGCCGGTTGCCGCCGCAGGGGCAGGCAACACCATCCGGCACAAAATATTTTGCTTCCTTTTGAAACCAGGAGTCAGAACCTTCCCGGCTGAAGACCTCGGCAATCCGGTCAAAAACGTTTCTTTCCATCAACGGCTTGCCGCAGTCCTGGCATCGGATAATCGGAACCGGCACACCCCAGTGACGCTGACGGGAAAGGCACCAGTCCGGCCGGGTCTCAAGCATACCGGCCATCCGCTTCTGGCTCTCCGGAGGCAAAAACTTGATTTCTTCCGTTACTTTTATCAACCGCTGGCGCAGGTCCTGGTGGTCAACGTTAAGAAACCATTGGTCGGTAGCGCGAAAGATGACCGGGTTTTTACAGCGCCAACAGGTCGGATAATTATGGCTTATCTCTTCCGAAAAAAGAAGGAGGTTGTTATCACGCAACTTCTGCACAATTAGGGGGTTGGCGTCCCAGACCGAAAGACCATCCCACTCCGAGACCTCAGCGGTGAAATGGCCGGTTTCGTTAACCGGAGAGAGCACCGGCAGACCATACTCCTTCCCCACCAGAAAGTCCTCCTCGCCGTGGCCCGGCGCACAGTGGACGATACCGGAACCGTCTTCCGCGGAAACAAAGTCTGCGGCGAGGACCGGCACCCTGCGCTCCAAAAACGGGTGTTTCGCCAAAAGGGTGGTCAGCGCCTCGCCTTTCAGGTTCGCTTCCCGGCGTACCGCCTTTTTGCCGGCCTTGCCGAAGACAACCGGAATAAGGTTTTCGGCGAGGATGATATTTCGGCCTTCAAATTCCACCAGGCTGTAATTAAGTTCGGGATGAACGAGAAGGGCAACGTTTGCCGGAAGCGTCCAGGGCGTGGTGGTCCAGACAAGAAAGAAAGCGTTTTCGGCGCTGGACAAAACTTTCTGCGGGTCCTCAACCACCGGAAAGAAGATGTAGATAGAATCTGTTTTTAAGTCTTTATACTCAATCTCCGCCTCGGCCAGCGCGGTTTCGCAGTGGGTGCACCAATAAATGGGCCGCTTGCCCCGGTAGATGTATCCGGAAAGAGCCAGGTCGGCAAATATTCTTACTTCCTGCGCCTCATATTCCGGCCGCAGGGTCAGATAAGAGTTGTTCCAATCTCCGTAAACGCCCAGACGCTGAAATTCCTTCTTCTGAATTTCCACAAACTTCTTCGCGTATTCCGCGGCCTCTTTCCGAAAGGAGACCGGGTCCACCTCGGCTTTTTTCCGGCCGGACTTTTGCATAACCTGGTGCTCAATCGGCATGCCGTGACAGTCCCAGCCGGGCCGGAACGGCGTCTGTTTGCCGTCCCTCATCTGACTGCGCTCGGCGACGTCCTTCAGAGTTTTGTTGAAGGCGGTGCCCAGATGAATGTGTCCGTTGGCGTAAGGCGGGCCGTCATGCAGTATAAAACGCGGCCCTTTGGCGTTCAAATCCGCCATCTTCCGGAAAATATCCTTCTCTTCCCAGAACCTTAACATCTCCGGCTCGCGCTGAATTAGGTTGGCGCGCATCGGAAAATCGGTCCTGGGCAAATTTACGGTTTTGCTGTAATCCATAATTCCAATCTTTCTTTTCTTTCTTTAATCCAACCCGGGTGAATTCTCCCCGGCAAGTTGTGCGGAAGGCAGAAAGACAGCGGTTGGGGTTCCCGAAAGTGGGAAACCAAGCGTTTATCTTGGAGGGCTCCCCTTGAGGGAAACCCTTACCGCTGTTTCTGCCGGAGCACTGTCTGAAGCCGGGGAGAATTCACCCGGGTCTACACCGTCATCTTTTCCAGCCGGGCAATCCGCTCTTCAACCGGCGGGTGGGTGGAAAAGAGCGAAAGGAGGCCGCGGCCGGAAAACGGCTTTACGATAAAGAGGTGGCTGGTCGCCGGGTTGACGTTGCGCATCGGCCGGCGTTTTCCGGCTGTTTCCAGTTTGCGCAGGGCGTTGGCCAGAAAAATCGGGTTGCCGGATAGTTTCGCGCCTCCGGAGTCAGCTATGTATTCCCGGCTGCGGCTTACCGCCATCTGAACCAGCAAGGCGGCAATCGGCGCCAAAATTGCCATCACTAACACTCCGGCTAAGGAAAGAGCGTTCCCCTGCCGGTCCCGGTCTCCGCCGCCGAACATAGCGGCCCACTGAACCATCCGGGCCAGAAAGGTAATGGCCGCGGCCAGGGTGGCCGCGCAGGTGGCAATGAGAATATCCCGGTTCTTAACGTGCGAAAGTTCGTGGGCCAAAACACCCTTAAGTTCCTGCTCGCTTAAAAGGTCCAGGATGCCGGTGGAGACCGCAACCGCGGCGTGGTTCGGGTCCCGGCCGGTCGCAAAAGCGTTGGGGTTGTCGGACTGGTAGATATAAACTTTAGGCATCGGAAGATTGTCCAGCATTGCTAATTCCTTCACGGTGCGGTAAAGAACCGGCGCCTCGTCCGGCAAAACCTCTTTGGCGCGGTACATCGCCAGCACCATCTTATCGCTGAACCAGTAGGCGAAAAAGTTAAGCGCCAGCGCGATAACCAGCGCGATGACCGCTCCGCTTTTGCCCCAGATGCCGCCGACCCAGACCAGGATTGCGGTCAGAACACCTAACAAAAGAATTGTTTTTAGTTGGTTGTTCATATTTTTCACACCCCTTTAATGTTTTGTAGGGGCGCCATTTATGGCGCCCGCGGGGCGGGGACTCCCCCCTGACAAGGGGGGCGAGGGGGGTTATCGTTACACCCCCGCCCACATCGGGAGGGGGCACAGCCCCTCCCCTACGCAAGACACAAACTACAACTTGAATTACATCAAGGTTTTGGGATATTATATCATAATCGTGGAGAAAGACGCCTTCGGGCTTTTCCGGAAAAAGGTCAAGCCGGAGATTGATTCCGTGGAGACGATGTTTCGGCGCCAATTATCGGAGGAGCCGGAAGGTCTGGTCGGAGACCTGCGCAAGGCAGAAGTCTGGTACGCGCGACTGCAGACCATCATGGCTCTCTCCGAAACCTACCTTGACCTGGCGGAAAACGCCAGGATGCCCTGCAAGGAGAAGCTAACCGAGATGGAACGGGAAAAACTGCTTACTTCCCGGGTGGCGTCCGAGCGTTTCCTGCGCGACCGGGTCGCCGGGCTGCTGGAAGCGCTGAAGACCCGGATTCTGCTCGGCCAGACCCTTTTAAATTATTACCGGGACGTCCATTTCTCCGAAAGAGGACGGCCGGCGCACAAATAACCGCTAAAAACACTGTCATTCCCGCGTGTCGTAGGCGGGAATCCACATCTTAAAGGAAGGGGCTCCGCCTTCGCCAAGGCTACGGCGGACGCAGTCCGCCCCTTTGTTGTCATTCTAACCCTTGAGTGAAACGAAGGGGAAGAATCTCGTTTTAATGTAGGGGAGGGGCTACGTCCCCTCCCGACGTAGGTAGCCGCAGACCCGCCTTCGCTAAAGCTACGGCGGATAAACTTTAGCCTGCGTTGCCATTTTGGTTTGCGCGGTTAAAGAAGTAAAAGGTATAATTAAACAACAAAATGTCATTCCCGCTCGTGGTAAGCGGGAATCCAAAACGTTTTTTGCCGGGATAGCTCAGGCGGTAGAGCGAAGGACTGAAAATCCTTGCGTCCCCAGTTCAACTCTGGGTCCCGGCACCGTGTTCCCCTTGATCTTTTTTGACACGCACAGCCACCTTAACTTTCCCCAGTTTGAGGCCGACCTTCCTTCGGTTGTAGAACGGGCGCGCCAAAACAAGGTCTCGGATATTCTGGTAGTGGGGACTGATGCCGAAAGCAACCGGAAAGCGGTCCGGATTGCCTCAGAGTATAACCTTTGGGCTGCGCTGGGCCTCCACCCGTCCGAAATAGAGACAGACAACCCGGCGCTCCCCGGGATTAAAGAGTTATTACCCAACAACCGGGTGGTTGCCATCGGCGAAATCGGCCTTGACTATGCTTTTCGTAGGGGAGGGGTTATATCCCCTCCCGAAAAAGAAAGGCAAATTGAGGTCTTCCGGTTTTTGTTGAAGACTGCTATCGAGATTAATCTGCCGATAATCATCCACAGCCGCGATGCGGCCGAGGACACCCTGAACGCCCTGCGACAGGCCGGCCCGGCGCAAGGCGTCTGGCACTGTTTCAGCGGCGACGTAAAACTGGCGGAGGAAATCCTGGGTTTGGGTTTCTTTATCTCCTTTACCGCCAACATCACCTATCGGAAAAACGAATCGCTGAGGCAAGTCGTCCGGGCTGTCCCCCTGGAACGGCTCCTGCTGGAAACCGACTGCCCGTTTATGCCGCCGGAAGGCAAGCGGGGCCAGCGGAACGAACCGGCCTACATTCCCTTGCTGGCAAAGGCGATTGCGGAAATTAAACAGGCCGATATAGCAGAAGTTGCCGAAAAAACTTACAACAACAGTCGCGCCCTGTTCTTAAACAGCGATTTTCACAGAAGTATAAGCGTCATTAAATAATCCCTCTTTTTATCTTACCATAAGCTGTATATCCCGAAGCTGTATATCCCGCACAAATAAACAACCTTCCGATTTCAATCCTGAAAAAATATAGTGTAATTATGACGCTTATAGGTATTAAAAGACGGTTATTATTTTTCAATTAGTTTAATCTA
>Ga0180009_10002706_pt1 | contig 20745 bp, 15 predicted proteins | sample OS_PC_MetaG_FD_123537 | JGI IMG/M metagenome (GOLD analysis project Ga0180009, IMG submission 123537) | Groundwater microbial communities from the Aspo Hard Rock Laboratory (HRL) deep subsurface site, Sweden - OS_PC_MetaG | ecosystem: Environmental > Aquatic > Deep subsurface > Groundwater...
CAGCGGCCGGCGGGCCCAGTTGAAGACGAAGCCGAAGCTGATGTCGAGGTGGCCCAGCACCTGGGAGGCGTTGAGCGTGATGTACCCCTTGGAGTCCATGGCCGGGCGGAACAGCTGCAGGTCCACCGGACCGCCGCCGGTCTGGGCCGTTGCCCCTGCTGGGAAGAGGATCAGGGTGGCCAGTACCACCAGGGCGAGGGGGCGGGTGCGCATCACGTCCTCCGAATCAGTGCTCGCATTCCGTATCTGAACAGGGTGCCGCTGATGACCGGAAACTGCAAAAAATCAGACAACTAGCCCCGCTATCCGGCGTGACCCCTTTACTACAGGGCCTGTGGTTTGTCAACGTATTGCCAGGAGTTGCCACTCGATGCCGTGCTTCTGCTCCACGTCCCTCTGCGTGCTGCCCGCCGAGCCCGCCGACATGCTGGCCTGCTGGGAGTCGGCATGCGGCGGCAGCGCCATGGGCCTGATGCTCGATGCCCGGCTGGGCCACCAGCAGCAGGACGAGCTGTTGCGCCTCGCGCGCACACGGGGTGTGGAGTGCATCGCGCTGGCGCACCCCCGCTCGGGACCGCCGGGGCTGCCCGCGGCCTCCGCGGCGAGCCTCGACAGGGACGAGCAGCGCGCGGCCCGCCAGCAGCTGGTGATGACGCTGCAGCGGGCCCACCGGCACGGCGTCGGCCGGGTGGAGCTCGGCCCGACGCTGCTCGAGCTGTCGATCTCCCGGGGTGCGCTGGCTGGCCAGTTTGCCCGTGGCATGGACCTGCAACAGATGGAGCCGGAGCGTGCCGCCCGCGCCGGTGGCGCGCTCGACGCCCTCTGTCTGGTCCTGGACCCGGCGCTTGAGCAGGTCTCCCGGCTGGGCGGGGAGCTGCTGCTGCCGGTGCCCGCCCCCTGGCCGCACCAGGTTCCTGGTCCGGGCGACGTGCAACAGCTGCGCGGGATCTTCGCCGGCTCGCCCTTGAGGATCAGCCTGGCCCTGGACTGGTGGCATGTGGCCCGTCAGCTGGCGCCTCAGGCTGTCGAGTTGGAGCTGGGCGGCGTGGCCCTGGTCAGAGCGGCGGACGCCAGCGGGCTCGTGACCATGCTGCCGCCCGGGACCGGCGAGCTGGACTGGCAGGAGGCGGGCCGGCTGGTCCAGCGCGCAAGCCGGCCCGTGGATGGCCCGGACATGCCGTGGGTCCTGACCCTCGACGCACGTCTGCAGGTCAGCCCGACGGAGGTGGCACTGGGAGCGGCGCGGATGAGTGAGATCAGGGAGTTCAGGGCAGGTTGATGCCGTTGCGCTGGCACATGTTCTTCAACATGCCGCGCCTCGAGGCCGGCAGCCGGTTGTAGGCGCTCATGGCCAGGGCCTGGTTCTTGAGGTAGCAGGCCGAGGCGCCGAGGATCTGCGCGGCGATCAGGTTGCCGGGCTGGAGGGCCAGCACCTTCTGGGCCAGCTTGGCCGCGTGCTGGTGGTTGCCGTTGACGTACGCCTTCTGTGCATCCTTCAGCATCGTTTTGGCCTGCTGTAGCGTGTTGAGCGAGGGCTGGTTGTTGACCGGCGGAATGACCGGCGGCCGGACCTTGGGGCGCGGCGGCCTCGGAGGCCGGACCTTGGGCCGGGGGCCGACTGCCACCGCTCCGCAGGTGCTGACCTTCTGCTCGGCCTCGGTGTCGATGGGCTCGACCTCCTTGATCTTCTGCGCGATCGTTCGCGCCTGCTCGCAGTCCTTGGCCTGGATCGCCTCCTCCAGGCTCTTCATCGCCTGCGCCAGGTACTTGGCCTTGGCGTTCTGCAACACGTGGAGGTCGCGTTTCTTGTACACGCTCTGCTCGGGGATCTTGGCGTGCCCCTCGATCACCTCGAGGTACTTGTTCTGCAGGCTGGCCTTGTGCACCGCCTCGAAGTGGTCCGCCGCCTGCTTCTCCATCCGCGCCTTGTCGCAGTTGGCCTCGGCGTTGACCCTGGCCTCGGTTGTGAGCTTGTCGCAGATCTCGATCGCCTGGGCCCACTGCTCGCTGCCCACGAGCTGGCTGATCCTGGCCAGCAGAACGGCCGGGTCCTGGGTCGATGCCGCGGCCTGTGCGTCGCCTCCAGCGCTGGTGCGGATGTCGGTGGTCCCGGTCGTGCTCTCCGACTTGCTCAGGCGCCAGACCACGATCGTCACCGCCACGAGGGCTGCCACGACCACTGCGGCGTAGATGCTGCCGCGGGACGGACCGCCCTTGCTGATGTCCACCACCGAGCCATCCCGGGCGAAGACGAAGTCCTCGCCGGGTGCAACGAAGCGCAACCGCACGTGACCGAGATCGATCAGGTCGCCCCTTCTCAGCTCGACCTTGCCATACTCCTCGCCGTTGACCCGCACGCCGTTGGAGCTCTGCATGTCGACGATGGTGTAGCGGCCGTTCTCCTCGGTGACCCGCGCGTGGTGGCGGGAGATGGAGCGATGGTTGACAACGACATCGTTGTCGTCGGTCCGACCGATCACCACGATCGGCTTGTCCAGTCCCCACTCCTGCCCCGGGAAGTTGTTGGACATGCAGACCAGGCGGCCCGTGTTCTCGGGCTTGACCTCGGCCGAGGTCACCTCGGTCACGGCCTCCTCGACGGCGGCCCGGGCAGTCTCGACGTCGATCTGGGCCGTCTCGGCCTCGGGACGTGGCAGCTTGGTCGTCTGACCGGGCTGGAACGGATCGCCGGCCTTCTCGACCCCCTCCAGCTTCAGCCCCAGCACGTAGTCGCCGATCTGGATCCGATCTCCCTCCGCGATGGCCACGCGGCCGGATATGCGGTTTCCGTTGACCTTGATGCCGTTGTAGCTGTTGAGGTCCTCGATGAAGATGGCGCCGTTCTGCTTGAGCAGCTTGGCGTGGCGACGGGAGACGTTCCGCTCGGTCAGACGGATGGTGTTGCCCTCTTTCCGTCCAATCGTGATCTCGTCGCGGATCAAAGGCACGACGGTGGTCTTGCCCTCGTCATCCTCGATGATTAGCTTGACCATCGCTGGGTTCGGATCAGAGTTGTCTTTGCCGACTTGAGTTGTTCAAGTCGGTAATATAGTTTAAGTTCCAGCAGGTTGCCCTGTCAAGTGCCATCTGCCACCACCTCCGACAGTCTCCGGACCTTGATCCGGGAGGAGCGGGTCGATTGCGCCAGCTGTTTGAGCAGGTTCACCGTCACCGGCTGGGGGTGAGCGATGGCCACCGCCCAGCCCCGCCTGTGGGCCAGCTCCACGGCCTGCTGTAGTCGTTGAGCAGCCAGCCCAGAGCTGGGGGGGTCGTCCAGAAACACGTCGCGTCGCAGGCACGGCACCCCGGCGTGGGGCGCCTCCGCGCAGAACAGGCTCCCGCTCGCGGTGCGGGAGTCGAGGAACCAGAGCCCTCGCTGGCCGAGGACGCGGAGCAGGGCGCGGACGACCGCCGGATCCCGACCGAGCGCCGAGCCCATGTGGTTGTTGACGCCGACAGCATCGGGCACCAGCTCCAGGCATGTCGCCAGGGCCGCCTCGAGCGGGCCATCCCGACCGAGGACCACGGGCTCGTCGGCTATCCGACGGGGATCGATCGGGGCCATCGGGAGATGGAGCATGACCTGTCGGCCACGCGCCCTGATCGCCGCGAGGCTGGCGGCGGTGTGCCGGGCGTGCGGTAGCACGGAGTAGGTCAGGTCGAGTCGAAGGGCCAGTAGCTGCCGCAGAGTGTTCAGATCACGACCCACATCGTCGATCACCACCGACAGACAGGGATCGTGCGGGCTGCAGGCGGATGGAGCCCCGATCTGCCGCGATGCCCGCGCCGGTGAGGGCCACAAGGCCACGACGGTGCCCAGCCCTACCATCACCAGCGCCACCAGCAGCAGCGCTGCGACGATCACGGGCAGGCGTGTGATACGGAGCCGCTCCATCATGGCGGGCCAACCGTATCACGGGAGACTCGCGGCTCACAACAAAGCGTTTGCCCGACGGTGTGATCTCCCGGAGTTGTGGTCCCTGGCGGGAAGGAGGGTCAGTGGTTCTGGGCGCGGAAGATCTCGGACGCGTGCAGGTAGTCCAGCGCGGTCTGGAGCTGGAAGTCCTTCAGGCGAGGCCGCTTCTTCTGGGTCGCCCGCTTGTCCGGCTTGAGGTGGCGGTCCAGGTCCTCCTCCCGCTTCACCTTGCGGCGCTTGCGGACGGGCGGGCCGATCTCGGACACGGCGATGTCTGGCTCGATGCCCATCTCCTGGATCGATCGTCCGCTGGGGGTGTAGTAGCGGGCGATGGTGAGCTTGAGCCCGGATCCGTCCTCGAGGTCGATGATGGTCTGCACCGAGCCCTTGCCGAAGGTCCGGCTGCCGAGGACCACGGCCCGGTGGTGGTCCTGCAGGGCGCCGGCCACGATCTCCGCCGCGGAGGCAGACCCCTCGTTGACCAGGCAGACCATCGGGAAACCCTTGAAGGTGCCCTTGGGATGCGCCTTCTCCTCCTCGGTCATCCGTCCGCGCTTGCCGGTCGTGCGGACGATCAGCCCCTTGTCCAGGAACAGGTCGGCGACCCGGACGGCCTGGTCCAGCAGCCCGCCCGGGTTGTTGCGCAGGTCGAGGATCAGGCCCTGGAGCTTGTGCCGGTCCATCTGCTTCAACGCTTCCTTCAGCTGGTGATCGGTGCGTTCCTGGAAACGCTTGAGACGCACGTAGCCGATGCCCGGCTCCAGCATCTTGGTGCTGACGCTCACGATCTTGATGATGTCGCGCACGATCTCGAACGCGATGCGGTCCTTCTTGCCCTGTCGCTGCACCTTGATCCGCACGCGGGTCCCCCGGGGGCCCCGCATGGCTCGCACCGCCTCGTGCAGGCGCATGTCGCGGGTCGATCGGCCGTCGATCGACTCGATCACGTCGCCCGGCCTGAGCCCGGCGCGCTGGGCCGGGGTGTCCTCGAGGGGGGAGACCACCGTGATCCAGCCCCCCTTGATCTCCACCTCGATGCCGACGCCGCCGAACTCCCCCTCGGTGTCGACCTTCATCTGTCGGTACTGGTCCGGGGGCATGAACGTGGAGTGGGGATCGAGGGAATCCATCATGCCCTTGATCGCGCCGTAGATCAGCTTGGACTCGTCCACGTACTCCACGTAGTTGTTCTCGACGTAGGTTAGCACGCGGGCGAAGATGTTTAGCTTCTTGTAGGGGCTGTAGCCCTTGGGCAGGGCGTTCGCCACCTGTAGGGCGGCGACCACCACGAGGGTCGCCACGCAGCCGGTGAGAAAACCGGCGACGCCTGTCTTGCGCATGGATCCTCCTGTCAGCAGATAGTCTACAGCTCCGTCAGCGCTTGATCCAGGCGGAGGGGTCGAGGGGGCGCTCGCCGCGGCGGATCTCGAAGTAGGTCGAGGATCGCCCGGTGAGGGGGTCGAGGCCGGCGCGGCCGAGGCACTGCCCTTGTTTGACCCGGTCCCCCTCGTGGACCTCGAGGCGGGAGAGGTGGCCGTAGAGGGTGAAGTAGCCGCCGTCGTGCTCCAGCAGCACGAGCTGGCCATAGCCGTCCAGCACCGCTGCCAGACGCACCGTGCCAACCGCCGCCGCCCGGACCCGGGCACGAGCGGGGGGACGGAAGGTGACGCCGTGGCGCATGATCTGTATCGCGCGGGTGGGCCCGGACAGCTCGACGCCTCGCCGCCCCAGGCGCTGACCGAAGACGCCGACCAGAGGGCCCGGCACCGGGGCGTGAAGGCGACCCCGCCGGGCTGCCAGGCCTCCGGCCTTGTGCACCTGGTAGGTCAGCTCGGCGATCCGGCGCAGCAGCCACTGCTGCTGTCGGTTCAGCTGGCTCGCCATCTGCCCCCGGGCCTTGCGGCTGCGCTGGAGGCGACGGAGCAGCTGCTGCTGGTCGGCGCGGGCCTGCTGCAGCTCCCGCTGCTTCGCCTCGAGCTGGCGCTGGATCCGCGCCACACCGTCCAGCTTGTGCTGCACCCGGGCCCGCTCCTGCATCAGACGCTGTCGCTCGTCGCGGTAGAGCGCGATCTCCCGCGCATCGCCTCGCAGGATCAGTCGGCCCGCGGCGAGTCGCCGGCTCAGGTCGCCCCCTCTGGCGCTGTCCAGCACGAGGCGGACCATTCCTCCCCGGCTCAGCTTGTACAGGCTGCGCGCTCGCCGGCGCAGCTGCACCTGACGCTCGCCGTCCCGCCGGCCCAGGGCCTCGATGCGCCGTCGGGCCTCTCCGACCTGGTGGCGCAGCTGGGTCTGCTCCTGCTTCAAGTCGTCGAGCTGCTCCTCGACCGACACCACCTGTCCGCCGAGCTGCTCGAGCCGGGTCAGGATCGAGGTCTCCCGCTGCAGGCGGTGGGTGAGATCGGCCCGACCGGCCCCCGGCGCCAGCAGCAGCAGCGCAGCGGACAGTCCGAGCGTCCGCGAGCCCGTCATCTCAAAGCTCCATGTAGCGGGCGACGGCCACGCGGCTGCCGACGATACCCAGCAGTGCGCCGCCGCCGATGCCGGCCAGCATCTGGGTCGAGCTGAGGAAGCCGAGGCGGGTGTGGGACATCGCCTCCGCGAGCAGCCCCTCGAGAGGCGGGGCCGCCACGCGGAACAGGACGTAGAGCATCGCCGAGGCCAGCACGGCGCCCACCAGGCCCTGCAGCGCCCCCTCCATCAAAAACGGGGCACGCACGTAACGGTCCGTGGCGCCCACCAGCCGCAGGATGCCGATCTCCTCGCGGCGGGCGAAGACCCCGAGGCGGATCGTGCTGCCAATGGTATAGAGACAGGCGAGACAGACGATGAGCGCTATGGCGATGCCCACCCCGTGCACCACCGAGACGATCGAGGACAGGCGGTTAGTCCACCGGCCGAGGTAGTCCACCTCCTCGACGGCGGAGGAGGCGCTGAGCAGGGCCAGCAGCGGGCGGATCAGGTCTGCCTCGCTACGGTGGAGGGTGAGCTCCAGCGACGCGGGCAGGAAGTCGGGCTCGATGCCGTCCAGCAGCCCCTGGCGTCCGCCGAGGCTCTCCTGCAGCCGTCGGTGCGCCTCCGCCGGAGAGACCCGCCGCACCGAGGAGACCAGCCGGTGGCGCTCGAGCGTTCGTTGCAGGGCGGCGATCCGTTCGGCGGGGGCATCGGGCCGCAGGTAGGCGGTGACCTGCAGCCCCCGTCCCACCGCGCCGGTGACGCGGTCGAGGTTCAGGGCGCCCAGGATCACCATGCCGACGAGCAGCAGGCCGACGGAGATCGACCCCACCGCCGCGAGCTGGATCGTCCACCCGGCGCGCATGCGCCGCAGCGCCTGCCCGGCCCAGTACCGCAAAGGATAGAGCCTACGCCTCATGCGATCACCTCCAGCGGGCCGAGGCTGTCAAGCATCGCGGGCCGTGTGAGCTCGACCTGGACCGCAACGGATAGAGCCTGCGCCTCATGCGATCACCTCCAGCGGGCCGAGGCTGTCAAGCATCGCGGGCCGTGTGAGCTCGACCGGGCGAGGCAGCTCCACCGGGGCATTCGCGCCGGCCAGCGCTCCGACGAGGGTGCCGCCGTCCATCAGCAACACGCGGTGGGCGGCGGCGTTCTGTACCACCATCGGATCATGGGTCGCGACCACCACCGTGGTCCCGCGGCCGGCTTCCAGCGCCAGCAAGTCGAGGATGTCGTGGGAGCGCTCGGGGTCCAGGTTGCCCGTCGGCTCGTCGGCCAGGAGCACCGAGGGCGAGCCGACCATCGCCCGGGCGATGGCGACGCGCTGTTGCTCGCCGCCGGAGAGCGCTGCCACCAGCGCGTTCGCGCGCTCCTCGAGGCCGACGGCCGCGAGGGCCAGCTTGCTACGGTTCCGGATCTGTGTCGGCGGGAGACCGCGGATCTCGAGCGCGATGGCCACGTTGGCGATGGCGGTGCGCTGCGGCAGCAGCTTGAAGTCCTGGAACACCACGCCGACACAGCGCCGCACCCGGGGGATACACCGCCTGGGCAGCCGCGTGATCTCCTCTCCGTTGACGATGACCTGCCCCTCGTCGGGCCGCTGCGCGGCCAGGATCGTGCGCAGCAGGGTGGTCTTGCCCGCGCCGCTCGGGCCACTGAGCAACACGAACTCGCCGGCGTGGACCTGCAGGCTGACGTCATTGAGGGCGTTGATCGACCCGAACCGCTTGGTCACATGGGAGAGCTGGATCATGGCGGTCTTTCTTCCTCTGTCGGCCCCTCTGGCCGCCCTATACTGCCCCTCTTCCGGGTACCACGGTGTGGAGAGTCAGGCAAAAAAACCGAGGAAACAGCGCACGAGGCCGGGAAGCCTCCCTGGAGAGCGGGCCGAGTGCGCGAGAAAAACGGCCCTGGCTTCGCCGCTGGAGTATGATCGCGGCGATGATGCGACCGTGTGTGTGTGCTTCGCTCGTTTCGGTGGCGCTGCTCGCCTGCGACCGTGAGCCCACCGTGCAACCGGTGCTGAAGGCGCGGGACGTGAGGCTGGGGCGCTCGGACGTGGCCCGGGCGCTGGCCCAGCTGTCTCGACGGGTGAAGCGGCTCGAGACCGAGGGCTCGATGCCCGACGCGAAGCGCGTGGCGCAGGCCCTGGCTTCGCTCGAGGGCAGGGACATCAAGGGACCGGCAGGACCGGTGGGGCCGCCGGGGCCTGTGGGGCCAGCCGGTCCGCAGGGTCCAGCGGGGGAGGCGGGGCCCGTCGGCCCGGCTGGCGAGGCCGGTCCTACCGGGCCACGAGGGCCTGCCGGCCCGCCCGGCCCCGAGGGTCCGCAGGGCTTGCAGGGTCCCCAGGGCATTCAGGGGCCCCCCGGTCCGAGGGGCCCCGCAGGCCCGGAGGGACCAGCTGGCGGCTATGCTCGCAAGGGGCAGATATATGAGACCTCGGCCCGGCTCCAGATCGGCCCTGGTCTCAGCGGGGCGGTGGTGGGTACCTGTCGCGCGAGCAAAGATCTACTGGTCAGTGGTCACTGCGGGTCCAATCCTGCGTGGCTGGCCGCCCTGGGCCAGGCCGGTGGGTTCGACCTGGGGGACAAGACAGCGGCAGGGTGGCGCTGCGAGTATCGCAACCTGTCCGATAAATCGCCTGTGACCATCTCGGCCACAGCGTTTTGCATCAAGCGTCAGTAGCTTTTCCAAATAACCACAATAAGTTGACTTGCAGAGCGGGCCCGAAAGCCAGCCGCCACGGAAAAGACGAGTAACCCCAGTACCCTATTGGCCAGGTTGTTCTTGGCACTGGATGCCACAACCATGATGTATTCAACATTACAGACAGCAGCGTTGTTGTTACGCCCTCTTCTTCATCCTCATCCACATGCTGTGGAGTGAAAGAAAGCCTACGGCCTTCGACCGGTTGAGGCACCTGCCCACAAGGTTATCCACAATCAATCCACAAAATGTTGTGGATATTCAACAGCCTCACCACCACATCTTGTGTGATTTTTCTTGACCGACCCAGATCGCCACGCAATACTGGGAGCCTCAACGCGGTTCCCTAGACCAATAGCGACCAAAATCTGACACCACAACGGCTGGTTTTTATTAAATAAAACCAGACCGCGACAGGGGATATTGTCGCCCTGATCCAAGGGTGACCTGGGGAGATCAATGCTGGAGAAGATGCTCGACAAGCCGCTACACAACGCCCAGACCAACATTCAGACTGAAAGTGACATTCGCACAGAGCATCCCATCAACCACGACGCTCTTCTCCCGACGAGGGGTGGCCTCACCGTCGAGCGTTTCTTCTCGATGCCCGACGTGGATCCGCTCGATGCCACGACCTGGGAGACACGCGATGCCGTGATCACCGGCGACGGAGGCGAGGTCTACTTCGAGCAGCGGGGCGTGGAGATCCCGAAGAGCTGGTCGCAGATGGCGACCAACGTGGTGGTGCAGAAGTACTTCAGGGGTGGTCTTGGTCAGCCTGAGCGCGAGTGCAGCGTCCGGCAGCTGATCGACCGGGTCACGCGCACCGTCGAGCGCTGGGGCCGCGAGCAGGGCTACTTCACCACGACGGCCGACGCCGAGGCGTTCCGCGCCGAGATGAACTACCTGCTCGTGACCCAGCGGGCCGCGTTCAACAGCCCGGTCTGGTTCAACGTCGGCGTCGAGGAGAGTCCTCAGTGCTCGGCCTGCTTCATCAACTCCGTCGACGACACGATGGAGTCGATCCTCGGGCTGGCCAAGACCGAGGGCATGCTGTTCAAGTGGGGCTCCGGCACCGGCACCAACTTCTCCCCGTTGCGCAGCTCGAAGGAGCGGCTCACCGGCGGCGGCCTGGCCTCGGGGCCGGTCTCCTTCATGAGGGGCTTCGACTCGTTTGCCGGCGTGATCAAGTCGGGTGGCAAGACCCGGCGCGCAGCCAAGATGGTGATCCTGAACGCCGACCACCCAGACATCGTGGAGTACGTCACCTGCAAGTCCCGCGAGGAGCAGAAGGCCTGGGCGCTGATCACCGCGGGCTACGATGGCTCGTTCAACGGCGAGGCCTACGACTCTGTCTTCTTCCAGAACTCGAACAACAGCATCCGCGTCACCGACGAGTTCATGGAGGCCGTGCTCAAGGAGCGGCCCTGGCCGCTGCGGGCCGTCACGTCCGGGGAGGTGCTGGAGACCATCGAGGCCAAGGACCTGATGCGCATCACCTCGGAGGCGGCGCACCTGTGCGGCGACCCTGGCCTCCAGTTCGACACGACCGTCAACTCCTGGCACACCTGCCCCAACAGCGGGCGGATCAACGCCTCGAACCCTTGCGCGGAGTACATGTTCGTCGACGACAGCGCGTGCAACCTGGCCAGCCTGAACCTGCGCAAGTTCCAGCGCGAGGACGGCTCGCTGGACCTGGATGCGTTGCGGCGGGCGGTGGGGCTGCTGGTCCTGGCGCAGGAGATTCTTGTCGACAACGCCAAGTACCCCACCGAGCGGATCACGATCAACAGCCACAAGTTCCGACCGCTGGGGCTGGGCTACGCCAACCTGGGCGCCCTGCTGATGAGCCGGGGCCTGCCCTACGACAGCGACGCTGGCCGGGCCTTCGCGGCGGCCGTCACGGCGCTGTTGCACGGCGAGGCCTATCGCATGAGCGCCATCATCGCGGCGGACCGGGGCCCCTTCGAGGAGTACGAGCGCAACGCGGCGCCGATGATGGCGGTGATGGAGAAGCACCGGCGGCAGCTCGACATGGTCGACTCGGCCTACGTGCCCTACGATCTGATGGAGACCGCCCGCCAGGCGTGGGACGAGGTGCTGCAGCTGGGCAGCGTCGGCGGCTTCCGCAACGCCCAGGTCACCGTCCTCGCTCCGACCGGCACCATCGGCTTCATGATGGACTGCGACACGACCGGCATCGAGCCCGACATCGCCCTGGTGAAGTACAAGAAGCTTGTGGGCGGCGGCATGCTGAAGATGGTCAACCAGACGGTGGGCGAGGCCCTCACCCGGCTGGGCTACACCGACGCCCAGGTGCAGGCCATCGTCGACCACATCCATCAGCAGGACACGATCGAGGGGGCGCCGCACCTCAAGGAGGAGCATCTGCCGGTCTTCGACTGTGCTTTCCGGCCGGCCAACGGCCAGCGCTCGATCCACTACATGGGGCACATCCGCATGATGTCCGCGGTGCAGCCCTTCCTCTCCGGCGCGATCAGCAAGACGGTGAATCTGCCGACCGATGCAACGGTGGAGGACATAGAGGACGCCTACATCCAGGCCTGGCGTCTGGGGTTGAAGGCCATCGCCGTCTACCGCGACGGCTGCAAGCGGGTGCAGCCGCTCAACCTGACCAACACGGTCGACAAGCAGCACAAGGAGCCGGCCGAGGTCAAGGGTCCGCCCGAGGCGGTGCGCCACAAGCTGCCCGACGAGCGCCGGAGCATCACGCACAAGTTCAGCGTCGGCGGCCACGAGGGCTACCTCACGGTGGGGCTGTACAAGGACGGCCGGCCGGGAGAGATCTTCATCGTGATGGCCAAGGAGGGCAGCACCATCAGCGGCCTGATGGACAGCTTCGCCACCGCCATCTCACTCTCGCTGCAGCATGGCGTGCCGCTGAGTGTGCTGGTCGACAAGTTCTCTCACATGCGATTCGAGCCCTCGGGTTTCTCCCACCACCCGGACATCGGCTACGCCAAGTCGATCATGGACTACATCTTCCGCTGGCTGGGGATCAAGTTCCCCGAGGAGCGTTTCACCCAGTGGGACAGTCCCGTCTATGCGGAGCCGAAGGTCGAGGTGGTGGACGCCATGGCCGATGACCTGGGCCTGCGCATGCAGACCTTCGTGCGGGAGAGCGACGCCCCGGCCTGCCACGAGTGCGGCTCGATCATGGTGCGCTCCGGCGCATGCCACAAGTGCCTCAACTGCGGCGCGACGAGCGGCTGCTCGTAGGACCTCACCGCTTCGGTTGCCTTGGCCGGCGATTTGCGCTCTGATCAGAGCAATGCTGGTCTGCCGTCTCGCGATGTTGCTGGTGCCGTGCCTGGCGGGGTGTGTCCGCGCCAGCTGGGGCACGGCGACGGCCGACGACGGTGCTGTCGTACATGACGGCGCTCGCCTCGATCGCCTCACGCACGATGGATTGCCCCTGCCCGGCGATGGTCCGCCCAAGACGGACAGGGCCCCTTTGCCGTTGGCCAACGTGACCGCGGCCAACGACGACTGCTCGAGCCCCGCGGTCGTCGATCTCGGTCCCCTGGCCGCCGGGCAGCAGGTCTCGTTCACGGTGAACACCAGCGGCGCGAAGCAGGACTACGACTCGATCGCCATGCCCGGCATCTGCGGCAACAGCCCCGACGTCGTGGTGCAGCTCGTGAACGCTCCGACAAACTTCAACTGGAGATGCGCGGGCGCCGGTCAGGTGGCCATCTCCAACAGCGGCTGGCAAGAGCCATGCGGCAGCTTCGCCAACGCCTCGTCCATGGTGTGTGGCACGGGCAACAACAGCAGCCTCGGCTCGCTCCAGAGCCAGGCCCACGCCATGATCTGCCACGACTGGACCGCCGGGACGATCACCATCACGATGATGCCGTGAGGGTCGCGGTCAGCTGCCCTGGAGGAACTTCGGGGCCAATCGTGGGTATACCCCGCCTGGGGGCCTCAGGCCGCGCTGGTGACGAAACCCGAAACACCTGGTATGAGATCAGACAGATGCGCGTGGTCAGTCGCAGAAGGTACCGCTGGCTGTCCGATCCCCGGCAGAGGGAGGAGACGGGCAAGCTGTCCGCCTTCAGTCGCTCCATCGGGCTGGACGTGATCATCACGCCCGACGGGAGGCCGATCCTCGTCGAGCTGCAGCATGGCTTTGGCCGGCGCGGGCTGATCCAGCTCTTCCCCCGGGCCAGCCGAGCCTACCGCAAGACCTACTGGCACCTGCGCCGCCAGTGTGGTCGCGACCTGTTCCTGGCCGAGGAGCTACGGCGGATCTGCAGCGACAAGATCTGCACCTACCAGCACTTCGCTCGCCATCAGCCTGACAGCTTCGTTTTTCACAGGTGGAGCTCGCGGGTCGAGCAATGGCTGGATGGTCTCGAGACAGATCTGGTGCTGTCCAAGCCCCCTCGGGGTAGCTGCGGCGCGGGTATCCTGGTGCACCAGCGGGATCTGCTGCGCCGGTCGGGCGGGACGGTGTGGCTGGGCACTCCCCCCGTGCTGCTGCAGGCGTTCGTGCAGTGCCGTCCGTTGCCGGACTGGGAAGGCAGACCCCATGTCGGCTGTATCCGTCACATCGTGTTGCTGCACAGCGACGGACACTGCCTGAGTCTGATCCATCTCCCGCCCTACTGGCGGGTGTCTCCCGTCCCGCTTCTGGGCGTTGCGCAGCGGGAGGCCCTCACGGCCAACATCAGCACAGGTGCCTATGCCGAGCCGGTTTCGACCATGGATGCGGGCTGTGTGCGCGCCCTCGCCGAGGAGGTGGTGGAGCGGCTGGTGGGGCTGATCCTCTGTCTGCCGCATGTACCCAGAGGGCCTTCACAGGTGATCGAGGAGTCGGAGGTCAGCTGACCTCGCCTCTGGGGGCCTCACTCCCAGGGGATCGAGTACCATCCTTGAATATCAGCTGGTTGACCGATAGCTGGCCTGCCTGGCCGGGGAATGGATCTTGCACAGACGGAAAGTGGGACCAGTCTCATGCGACAGACACCTTCTCTCTTATTGATCTCAGCGTTCCTGCTGGTCGGATGTGCCAGCCAGGCGCAGCCCATCCAGCATCCAATCGCCGTCCCCCGGCCGCTCGTCCAGCTGCCCATCAATCTCGACCAGGAAGCCACCCCACCACAGCTGCCAGGGCCGGTCAGCGCGCCCACCGTGGTGGGTACGCGGGGTGAGGGGCTCAACATGGCCACCTCGGTCCATCGGATCTTGATTGCCATGGGGATCCCCTCCGAGGTCCGCTGCGTCGAGCGTTCCATGGATCGTGGGCAGGTACAGACCCGCCTCGAGATCCGCTTTCCCACCAGCCTGAGCCCAACGCAGCGCCAGGATGTGGATCGCGTGATGCGCCTGTTCCAGCCCGGTGTGGCGCTTCAATAGTCCGTAAAGTGCAGGATCTGCACCTGTGCGCAGGTTTTGCGCCTTGTCTTCAACGGTTCCCGTTTGAAATCGATATTGTAGCAATTCGACCTGCTGGTACGCGGGATGCTTCCCACCTGGGGCTTGACGAGCCCCTATTTTTGAGTAAGTACTCACTCATGGCAAGACCCAGAACGATTTCTGATGAGCAGATCCTGGAGGGAGCACGCGAGCTGTTCCTCGCGCGAGGTCCGTCGATACCGACCGCAGAGATCGCACGCCGGGTCGGGATCTCCGAGGGACTGATCTTCAAGCGATTCCCCACCAAGCACGCCCTGTTCCTGGCCGCGATGGGGGTCAAGGCGCCCCCCTGGGGTGAGATCCTGGACGAGCTGGCGGGACAGGGAGATCTGAAGCAGAGCCTACAGCTGCTCGCCACCCAGATCCTCGAGTACGTCCGAGACCTGCTGCCCTCCATGATGCTGGTCTGGTCCTGCCGGGGCGAGCTCAAGGAAGACCTGCGCGCGCTCCACGCCCAGAACTCGCCGCCTCGCAAAAACCTCGACATGTTGACCGGCTTCTTTCGCCGGGAGGTGGCAGCGGGACGGCTGCGCTCGACGACCGATCCGGAGGTGGTGGCGCGCATCTTTTTCGGTGCCATATGGAATATGGTCTTCATGGAGACGATCGGCCAGGTGAGTCGGCGGGCCAGGCCCGTCGAGTTCGCCGGTCGGCTGGTCAACACCCTGTGGGAGGGAATTGCTCCCCTAGACGGAACAGAACACGGAACAGAACGATGACACGAGCCACGCTCCTCCCCATGCTGATGCTCTCCATCCTGCTTACGGGCTGCATCCACCACTCGCGGGTCAACGAAAAGCTCCCCCGGCCGCCCGAGCGGTTTCATGCCAGATCGGGACCGGCCAGGAAGGCGCGCGACATCGGCCGCTGGTGGCTGGTGTTCGACGACGCCCGGTTGAATCGCTTGATGGGTCAGGCGCTGCACAAGAGCCTGACCATCGAGCAGGCCTGGGCCAGGCTGGAGCAGGCGCGGGCCAGCCTGACCCTTGCGCGCGCCGGCTACTGGCCGAGGATCAGCGGCAAGGCGGATGTGGGCCGCTCGCACACGGCGATGAGGCTCGGCAACCTGTCGAGCAGCTTCGACCGGGACACGCTGTCGTTCTCCCTGTCCGCCTCGTACGAGATCGACCTGTGGGGCAAGGTCCGCTACGCGGCAAAGGCGGCCCGGCTCGAGCTGGAGGCGAGCGAGGATGATGTCCGGACGGCCTACCTCAGCGTGGCGGCGCAGCTGGCGGAGAGCTACTTCCTCGCCGCCGAGCTGCGGGCCCAGCTCAAGCTGCTGGAGCAGACGGAGCAGAGCCGCAGACAGCACCTCGATCTGGTCCGCCGTCGCTACGACGAGGGGGTGGTCACCGCCCTCGACATGTATCAGGCCGAGCAGAACCTGGCGACGGCCCGCGTCCAGCAGCACGTCTTCTTGCGCCAGCTGGCAGCGACCGAGACCGTCATCACCGTGTTGCTCGGTCGCGCGCCGGGCGCGCCGCAGAGCGGTGGGCTCGACCAGCTGCCGCAGCAGGTGGTCGATCTGCCGCCGGGACTGCCGGCCCAGCTGTTGCTGCGCCGGCCTGACCTGCAGTCAGCCCATCGCCGCCTGATGGCGGCCGATGCACGGATCGGCCAGGCGGTGGCTGGCCACTACCCGGGCATCACGCTCAGCGCCTCCGTCGGCTACCAGTTCGACCCGGCGGCCCTGGTCTGGAGCATCCTGGGCAGCCTGCTGGTGCCGATCTTCGAGGGGAACCGCGTGGCAGCCGACGTGGATCTGAAGCAGGCCCAGCTCAGGCTGGCGCTGGCGACCTACGAGGCGGCCCTGCTGCAGGCGCTCAAGGAGGTGGAGGATGCGCTGGTCAGCGGCGAGCAGCTGAGGAAGCAGGTCGAGTGGCTGAGGCAGAAGGTCGCCGCGGCCGAGGGCGCGCTGCGCATGTCCACCGAACAGTACGCCCAGGGGCTGACCTCGTTCCTGCAGGTGCTGAGCGCGGAGCAGAGCGTCTACACCGCCCGGAGCGAGCTGATCTCCGTACGCCGCTCGCTTGTCTCGGCGCGCATCCAGCTCGCCCGTGCCCTCGGAGGCAGCTGGATGGACCAGCCGATGCGCGAGTGGGCCACCAAACACGCGCAGAGCCGGAAGCCGACCCCCCGGCGCAAGAGCGCACAGCGGACAGGGAGCTGAGGCCGATGAACGATCACCAACACGGCGATTCTTCTGCTCCGCTCACCGGGCTGCCGGTCTCGATCGAGCCTGCACCGTCCGGCGGCCGCAAGTGGCTGCTGCGGCTGCTCCCCCTGCTGATACTGGCCCTGGGCGCGGCCGGCACCGTTGTGCTGGTGAAGTCCAGGCCTGCCCCGGCGCGCAAGAAGCGGATCAAGGCAGCACAGCTGGTGGAGGTGATGGCGGCCCGGTCCGAGCACCGGCGGGTCGACGTGGTGAGCAACGGGGTGGTGCAGCCGCGCAAGGAGGTGGTGGTGATGCCGGAGGTCTCGGGCCGCATCAGATATGCCCACCCGAACCTGGTGCTGGGAGGCATGATCCCACGGGGCGCGGCGCTGGTCTCGATCGATCCAGCCGACTACAAGCTCGCGCTGGAGAAGGCCGGGTCCCAGGTGGCGCAGGCCGAGCGGAGCCTGGCCATGGCCCAGTCCAACGCCAGGGTGGCCCAAGACGAGTGGGGCCGGCTCGGCGCGAAGCAGTCAGGGCGCAAGCCCGGCCCGCTGACGCTGCACGCGCCGCAGCTCAAGGAGGCGCGGGCGATGCTGGCGGCGGCCAGGGCCGATCAGCAGATGGCCCGACTCAACCTCGGGCGCACCACGATCCGGGCGCCGTTCAACCTGCGCGTGCGGAGCGAGCAGGTCGAGGTCGGTCAGTATGTCAGGGTGGGGCAGGAGCTGGCCCGGGTCTACGGCACCGATGTGGCCGAGGTGGTGGTGCCGCTGCCGGTCGCCGAGCTGCACTGGCTCAAGATCCCCGAGAGTGACCGGGGCGAGGCGTCGACCGTGGCCGTGAGGCTGAAGACCGGCAATGCCGTCCACGAGCGAACCGGGCGGCTGGTGCGATCGGTGGGCGAGGTCGACCCCACCGGGCGCATGTCCAAGGTGGTCGTGGCGATCGAGGATCCCTTCAACCTCGATCGCCGGCGCGAGCAGGGCTACCAGCCGGCGTTCGAGATCGGGGCGTTCGTCGAGGTGGCGCTGGAGGGGCAGGAGCTGGACCAGGTGATCCCGATCCCGACGGAGGCGCTGCGACGCGGCTCCAAGGTGTGGGTCGCCGGCCCGGGCGAGAAGCTGCAGGTGCGCCAGGTCACCACCGCCCGGGTGGACGCGCGGGAGGCGCTGGTGCTGAGCGGGCTACGTCCCGGAGACAGGGTGATCCTGTCCAACATCAGCGGCGCAGTGGACGGCATGCAGCTCCGCGTGAGGTCGAGCAGCAACGGTCGCTTCCTGCGCCAGGAGGCACGCCGGCCATGAGCCCGATCCGCTGGATGGCGAAGAACCACGTCGCCGCCAACCTGTTGATGGTGATGCTGGTGCTGGGCGGCCTGCTCGCCGGTCGGTCGATCAAGGTCGAGGTGTTCCCCGACATCGAGCTCGACATGGTCAACATCAGCGTGGCCTACCCCGGGGCCGGCCCGGCCGAGATCGAGGAGGGCATCGTCCAGCCGATCGAGGAGGCGGTCCAGGGGCTGGAGGGGGTCAAGCGCATCACGGCGGCGGCCAACGAGGGGGTCGGCGCGGTGAGCGTCGAGGTGCTGGAGGGCCAGGACGTGGACCTGGTGCTGCAGGACATCAAGGCGGCGGTCGACCGCATCGTGACCTTCCCCAGGGAGGTCGAGCGTCCGGTCGTGCAGAAGCTGATCCGCAGGCGCGCCGTGCTCAACGTCGTGGTCTACGGCGACATGGACAACTGGACCCTGCGGCAGCAGGCGGAGGACTTCCGCGACCGGCTGCTGGCGCTGCCCGAGGTGACCCAGGTCGAGCTGAGCGGGGTCCCGCCCTACGAGCTTTCGCTCGAGGTCAAGGAGCAGACGCTGCGCTACCACGGGCTGACCCTGGACCAGGTGGCGGCGGCGGTGCGCGCGGCCTCGCTGGATCTGCCGGCCGGCTCGGTCAAGACCCGCGGCGGCGAGATCCTGCTGCGCACCAAGGAGCGGCGCTACTTCGCCCGCGAGTACCGCGACGTGGTGGTCGTGAGCAAGCCCGACGGTACGATGGTCAAGCTCGGCGACATCGCCAACATCCGCGACACGTTCCAGGAGACCGACGAGCGGGCGCACTTCCAGGGCAAGCCCGCGGCCATGATCGAGGTCTTCCGCGTCGGCGACCAGACCCCGACCCAGGTGGCCAACGCCGTCAAGAAGCTGGTGCAGGAGCGCGGCGAGGATCTGCCGCCGGCGGTGAGGATGGCCATCTGGTTCGACCGCTCCGAGATCCTGCAGTCGCGGCTCAACCTGCTGATGCGCAATGCCGCGCTCGGGCTGGTGCTCGTGATCGTGGTGCTGGGGCTGTTCCTGCAGGTGCGGCTCGCCTTCTGGGTCACGCTCGGCATCCCGATCTCGGTGCTCGGCGCGCTGATCGTGATGCCCTGGTGCGATGTTTCGGTCAACATGATCTCGCTGTTCGCCTTCATCCTGGTGCTGGGCATCGTGGTGGACGACGCGATCGTGGTGGGGGAGAACACCTTCACCCACCGCTTCAGCGGCAAGCCGATGGAGCAGGCCGCGCCCGACGGGGCGGTGGAGGTCGGCCGGCCGGTGGTCTTCAGCGTGCTGACCACGGTGGCCGCATTCTCGCCGCTGCTGTTCATCAGCGGCATGATGGGCAAGTTCATGGGCAGCGTGCCGATCATCGTGATCAGCGTGCTGATGGTCTCGCTGGTGGAGTCGCTGTTCGTGCTGCCGGCCCACCTGTCCCGCGCCCGGGCCAAGCTCCCGAACGAGCCGGCGGGACGGCTCGGCCGCCTGCACCGCCGCTTCGGCGCGCTGGTCGAGCGGTTCATCGCGGGGACCTACACCCGACAGCTGAAGCGGGCCGTTCGCTACCGCTACGTCACACTGGCGCTGGCCGTCACCCTGCTGATGCTGGCGATCGGGGTGTTCAAGGCCGGGCTGGTCAAGAGCATGTTCATGCCCGAGCTCGAGGGCGACGTGGTGCACGCCCGCATCACGATGCCCTTCGGAACGCCACCGGACCAGACCGCGCGTCACCTGGAGCGGATCCAGGCGGCGGCCCAGGTGCTCGTCCGCGAGTACGACGCGAAGATGCCCAGGGGGCAGAGCATCGCCCGCAACGTGTTCACCCTGCTTGGCGGCCACGTGGGCCGGCACGGCGGCGCGCACGTGGGCGGTGCGCACCAGGGGGAGGTGGCCGTCTTCCTGCAGGAGACCGACAAGCGCAACGTGGAGTCCGACGTCTTCGCCCAGAAGCTGAGGCAGCGGGTGGGGGAGGTCCCTGGCGCGGAGTCGGTGAGCTTCTCAGCGCGGATGATGGAGATGGGCGAGGCGATCGACGTCCAGCTGGCGCACCAGGACTTCAACGTGCTGGAGGCCGCGTCCGAGCGGGTCAAGCTCGCGCTCAAGGACTACCGCGGGCTGTCCGACATCGCCGACTCCTACGAGGAGGGCAAGCGCGAGCTGAAGCTGACGCTCAAGCCGGAGGCCCGGGCGCTGGGGATCACCCAGCAGATGCTGGCCTCGCAGGTGCGCCACGCGTTCTACGGCGCCGAGGCCCTGCGCATCCTGCGCGGGCGCAGCGAGCTGAAGGTGATGGTGCGCTACCCCGAGGGCGAGCGGCGCAGCCTGGCCTCCGTGCACGAGCTGCGCGTCCGCACGCCCGCCGGCGGCGAGATCCCCTTCGATCAGGCGGCCCACGTCGAGGACGGGCGGGGCTACTCCTTCATCAACCGCACCGACCGCAAGCGGGTGATCAACGTCACCGCCAAGGCCGACCACAAGGTGGCCAACGTGGACGCCATCATCGGCCAGCTGAAGGGGGTGGTGCTGCCCCAGATCCAGGCCGACTACCCCGGGCTGAGCTACGACATGGAGGGTCAGCAGCGGGAGCGTCGAGAGTCGATGCAGTCGATCCTGTGGGGCTTCGTCGTGGCGCTGCTGCTGATCTACGGCCTGCTGGCCGTTCCGTTTCGCAGCTACAGCCAGCCGCTGCTGGTGATGTCGGCCATTCCCTTCGGCGTCGTCGGGGCGGTGGGGGGCCACCTGCTGCTCGGGTTCAACATG
>Ga0180009_10002707_pt1 | contig 20740 bp, 16 predicted proteins | sample OS_PC_MetaG_FD_123537 | JGI IMG/M metagenome (GOLD analysis project Ga0180009, IMG submission 123537) | Groundwater microbial communities from the Aspo Hard Rock Laboratory (HRL) deep subsurface site, Sweden - OS_PC_MetaG | ecosystem: Environmental > Aquatic > Deep subsurface > Groundwater...
AACACAGCAGTAAAGTCCTTCAGCGCCGATGGTACTGCATGGGTAACCGTGTGGGAGAGTAGGACACTGCCGGATATCAAAAAGCCCAGCTGGCCAACGCCTACTGGGCTTTTTTGCGTTTTTGAGGTAGCTTCATTTTTTCCCTGCTGATTTTCGCCAGCCATAATATCAGCCACAGAAAACGGTTTCAGCAGCTCTGCGACGTTCGATTCCCCAGCTTTACATATTTCAACGCCCTGGTATAGGAAGAAAAAGAGGCACTGGCTCGGGCTCAATCAATATTGGAATGGATAGTCTGGAATCGCAATCGATATGAATAGGAAATGGGTTATTTTTGGTTTTGTCTGGCTCTGTCTCATGACAGCGATTGGCCTTTACCAATATTCTGACCTGTTTTTCACATTGAGGGATCAAGACATATATCTGATTGAGGACAGTTCGATATCAATCAATCTGGCCAGATTGGATCCGGACTGGCAGAAACATGATTACAGGATTGAGCAGTTGCCCGACCATGGATGGTTAAAGGGGACATTGCCAGTTATTATCTATCAGCCAAATTCCGATTTTTACGGAGCGGACCGCATTTCTTATTCTGTTGGTTACGGAGGTTGGAAAAGGCAGAGAGCCCGCATTTATCTGAAGATTGAGAGCAGAAACGACCCCCCCAGAACGACAGATACTCGTTTGACGGTTCCTGAAGACGGCAGTATTCCCGTTATCATGACGGCTGTGGACCCAGAAGAAAATTCTTTGACGTATCGATTGCTGGAATCACCATCCCATGGAAACCTATCAGGGACACCACCGAAGCTCACCTATATACCTCATGCCAACTTCCACGGCGAAGACCAACTCAGATTTATGGCCAGTGATGGTGACCTGCAAAGTCTCCCTGCCACTATAAAGATAACGGTTGTTCCCCGCAACGATCCACCGAGAGCCGCCTCAAATTCTTTTACAACCAAGCGCAACACGCCTGTTTTCATCGAGTTGTCCACAACAGATGCGGAAAATGATCCTCTGACAGTTGAATGGCTGACGGGTCCGTTGCATGGTCGACTGAAAAAGGAGGGGAAGCGGACAATTTATTACCCCCGTAAAGACTACACAGGAAAAGATCAATTCCGGTATCGTGTTTTTGATGGACAGGATTACAGTGCGCCGGCTGAGGTCACTGTCGATATTCAGCCGTTTTACGGAGCGGAGAGTTTATCCGGGCAGTTAAGACATGTGATTCAGAGGGGAGGGGTAGCTGTCGGAAACGATCGGACGGGACGCTTTATTTTCCAACAGGGAATTTATATGCCGGCCTCCATTCTGAAATTGGCGACTGCGCAGGCTGCGATTCACTATTTGGGGGAGGATGCGAAATTTCAAACTGAGTTTTTTCTGGATGAAGAGCACAATCTCTATATAAAGGGTTATGGCGATCCATCGCTGACAACCACGGAATGGAAGAAAATAGCTGCTGAACTGCAGAGAATGGGTGTTTTTGAAAAACCTATTCAACGACTTGTGCTGGATGATACTGCGATTGAAAAAGATAGCGATTTTGATGGAAGGGAAAGATCCATCAAATATTTTGATGCCCCATTGGGCGCATTGGCCACAAATTACAACACGATTGCTGTTGATATCAAATCCAAAAACCGGATTCTACCGTGGAGAAACCAGACTCCCGTGACAGCCTCGATTCGCAGTCGGGCCCGTGGTCTACCAAACGGGTATCAATATTTCAGTGTCGCTGTAGATTCGGAAAAAGGAACGCGATATACGGGAGAACTGGCGATTGAGATTTTTCGTCAATTTGGAGCCACAAACAAACCGGATATTCAACTAGGTTCTGTTCCTGCTTCCATGGAGCCTTTGTATATTCACAATTCCAGCATGGACCTGGCAGCCGTGACCCAGACGATGCTCCATGAATCCAGTAACTTTATCGCCAACCAGCTGCTTCTGGTAATGGCGATCGACAGATACGGAGAACAGGTTCGATTGGAGCAGGGGGTCAAGTTATTGGAGCAGTATTTAAAAAGACAAATGGGTATTGCGGATACTGATTTTAATATTGTGGAGGGCTCTGGTCTGTCCCGAAAAAATCGGATAGACCTATCATCCATGCTGGATGTGGTCATCCGTTTTGAAGCATTTCGTCATCTTCTGCCACCGTTGACCCAATCCAAATACTACGACCTGGTTGACATCGGCAGACACTGGCATATCCTGGCCAAGACAGGGACAATGACGGGAGTGGCAACACTGGCAGGGTTTCTACAGAAAAAAGACGGACAGTGGCTTCCATTTGTGATTATGCTGGAGGGAGAACCGTCAGACCGCGCCCGGGTCCTTGAAATTATCTGCCGGTTTTACGCAGGTTCATAACCAGGGGCCACTGTCCGCTGCCTTTGTGTTATATTCAATTGGAGAGACAGCGGCCAGGATATCAGTTCATGGAATCTGAATGTCTAAACGAAATTGGGAACCAGGGTTTTTTTTGCCAGGATGGGTGTGTCACGCTTCAGGATCTCTTCGCTGGTAACGGCCGCCACAGATGGTTGGGTGCTCAAATGACGGGTGCCGACCCGAATCAGGTCCGCTTTGGAACACCGTAAGACCCCTGTACGAAATTTTTCTCGCATGGCCTTGCTTTTTCCCTTCCTCTCATGAATGTATTCCATGATTGCCTTGCCTGCAGGTGACATGGGTGTATCCATGCCACTGCAAGTCTGCAGGATGGTTTCAGCCACATCCCGCTCGGTGAAACTGCCTGACTGAATCCACTCCAGGGCACGTTCATAGACAGATATGGTTCTGGCCAGGTGTGGATCCCGATAGGATAACATGGAAAAAATACCTTCATCCGGATTATAGCTCGCCATACCGCCATATGCACCGCCCTTTTCCCTGATTTCACCATGCAGAAAACAGGATCGGAGCAGGTTTGAGAGTACCAGTAATACGGGACTATCTTCATGGGTATAGTCGGCGGTTTTAAAACATTTAGCCACATAAGAAACGGGTGTTGTCGTCAGCCAGGCCTCGTTTTGATACTCTATCTGAAAGGTTTTGTTCAAATCGACATCCCTGTCGGGTTGACCTTCGATGTCCGAAAGACATTTGGGAAGGCTGTCGGCGAATGATTCGATGAAAGGAACCAGGCTGTCAAAATACTCACTCTCTCCCACCACCAGCATGGAAAGATTCTTGGTATTCAATAGCTGTTTTAATATTCGATCCAGTTTTTCCAGTTCACGGAGAAGCTCTTTTTCATCCAGTTGCGAAAGCTTTTTCATGAACTGGATCTGGTGAATTCCGCTATAGATTTCGTCTATCTGACTTGTGCGGCTAAGGTTTCGGCTGGCCATACTGGAGGCGTAGCTGTGACCTGATTGTACCAGGGATGTCAGCAGGTTGTTGGTACGCTGTCCGATCAGGGTTTGCACACGGGAGAGATCGGAAAAATCCCAACGGGTCAATATCTTGGTTCCAAGATCATACATTTTTCCAACATTCGGGTACAGGGCTTTACTGGAGACGCTGAAAAACTCCTGGAGCCGGCTGGCGGACTTCAGATTCACTTCATTGGTGGGAGCAGCAGAAAAGCCTCCTGTATAGAGATTGATCTGTTTTGACAGGGCTTCATACGAAAGTCCGTCAGCGCCGTTGTTGGTCAATAGATAGCCCAGGACCGGCAACCATTTTCTGTCTGCTTCATCTATCCCATCCATCCTGAAATGCCAGTTAAAATAGAGAATACCGTTGGTGGGACGATCGTAAAACTTGACATCCAGATTACTGATGGATTTTTCGTGTGGGGCCAGATATTTTATATCCGTTGGAATATCTGTTACTTTTAAACTGGGCAGACAGGAGAGATCCTCTTTGGTCTCCTGGGTCTGTCGGAGGGATTTCGAATCTGCCAGAAGCTTCTCCTTTTCGGTTTTGGAAAGAGCCGATTTGATATCGGCCAGCCGGGATCGAACCTCTGCCAGTCGTTGCTCCTCAAGTTCTGTATCCGGCAGCAGAACAACCTTGACGCGGTGAGGATTATCTATCATGTACTTTTTAATCTGTGATTCCAGAAAGTTACCCTCGTTGATGCGGGTTTTCAGCTGAGTCAGGACGGTATCAAAATCGATACTACTGAGGGGGTCTCCCCCATGCATCCAAGTCCCAAAAAACCGAAAAAGCAGATTGAGGCTGTAAGGATATTGACCACCACTGATTTCGCGTGTATCTAACTCCATCTGATGAATCGCGGAATTCACCTGTTCTGTGTCTATGCCTGTCTCGACAATTTCCTGGAGGGTGCTGAGAATGAGTTGTTCTACCTTGGGAATGTTTGCCTCAGCCACAGCCTGTAGCCCAACACTGAAAAAGGGTTCCTTGATTTCATCTTCAAAACCGGTTGTATCGGCCAGAGACTTCCCCAGTTTCGATTCCAGCAGCTTCTTTCTCAGGGGAGCGCCGGAGTGACCCAGTAGTATCAGGTTGATAACCTGTAACGACAGTACTTCAAGTGGTTCCTGGATATTGCAGGTCAACCAGGCGAGTGCGACCTGGCATTTTTCCCCATCGTTTTCTGACTGATTGAGGGGATAGTGATATTGAAACGAATGGGGTGCTGTGAATCGCGTTTCATTGGGAACAGTGGTATCAATATCAATTTTATCGAATTCAGAGAGAAAGCTGTTGATCACCTTCAACCGTTTTTCCAGGGGGATATCCCCATAGGTGTAAAAATAAGCATTGCTGGGATGGTAATAATAACGGTGGAAATCAAGCAGTTGTTTATGGGTCAGGTCGGCAATATACTCAGGATCCCCGCCAGAGTTGTGCCGGTAGGTCACTGTCGGGAACAGGGCATCTCCCATACTGCGATGCATAATATGGCTTTGCGATGACATGGCCCCTTTCATTTCGTTGTAGACAATCCCCTGTATCGTCAACGGTGAATCGGGATTATCCTGCTCTTCAAATTCCAGTCGGTGTCCTTCCTGCTTGAAACTCTCTTCAGACAACAGCGGAAACAAGGCTGCATCCAGGTATACATCCAACAGGTTGAAATAGTCGGTCTCATTCTGGGTGGCAAATGGATACATTGTCCAGTCACTTGCCGTGAAAGCATTCATGAAGGTTTTCATGCTTCGCTTGATCATGGAAAAAAATGGATCTCGAACCGGAAAACGCCTCGATCCACAGAGTGCGGTATGTTCCAGAATATGGGCAACCCCTGTTGAATCAACAGGGGTTGTCCTGAAAGCAACCGCAAAGCAGTTGTTGTCATCTTCGTTACTCAGGTGGATCAATTTCGCGCCGGTCTTTTCATGTTCCAGTTGAATCAACGTATTTTTTAGCTTGGGTAACACATCAATCGATTTGACCTGGAAACCTTCCACTCGTGTTCCTTTTTTCATCATTGGCTGGGCTCTGTAAGTTTATTAATGGGGTGTTTATGGAAAATAACCGCATCCCTGGGCTTTTTCGGGTCCTGTCCTTCATTATAGCTGGAAAAGATAAACGTGTCAGCCGACATTGTGGCAGGTGCGATGGAAAAAATTTGTCTGCTGAAACGTCACTTTTGTCGAATGATCAGACGACCTCAAAAGGCGATTGCCCTTGTTTTCATTATTTATTCAATAAAATCAGTTCAAAAACCGGATGTCTGGGCTGGGCAATGCTTAGAGCATGGATACTTGTTTGAAATCAGGGTTGCCCCTAAAAAAAGGTTACCTTTTCAGCCATGCTATTGATTGTTTTTTGAATACCTTAAGCAACAACCCGTTCTTCCAGGGTTACTTCTCGTCCGAATAAAACCTGTTTTGGTACGAAGATCGCAGAATACATTCCATATCATTGATGATTGAATGGACACTTTTATTTGACATTGACCCTGAATGGAAAACATAAACGAAACATCGCCCGGGTTCTGCCGATTACTGAAAGGCAAGCAAGAAAAGACCTCAGAGAACAGTCTGCTGAGCTTTCATGGAATTCATGGATGAACCTTCAGATACCGGGGATGTGCACAGGAGTGAGAGATGAAACAGGACTATTCGCGAAATAAAAAAAAATCTAAATCATTTAATCCAAGCCGTGACGATATCTCTGAAGCGATGCATGACTTCCTCAACAAGGGAGGAAAGATCAAAAAGATCGAATCGCTGACGGATGATGAAATGGACCGGATTCTCAGTCAATACACAGAAATACAGTGACTAGAGCAGCCCTTCATCAGTCTCTGCTTTCTGCTGGAAGAGAACCTGTCTGATTTGTCGCATATCGTTCCAAACGAGATTTAATGCAGATGGGTTTCTGAGAAGGTAGGACGGATGAAACGTCGGAATGAGGGGGATACCCTGGAAGGCAGTTAATTTACCCCTCATTTTCATAATCCCGGATGCGCCAGGCAGCAGCGTTTTCGTTGCGATATTGCCAAGGGTAACGATCAATCCGGGTTTCAAAATCTCCAGTTGTTTAAACAGGAAAGGCGAACAGGTGCTGATCTCTTCCGGTTTCGGATTGCGATTCCCGGGCGGGCGGCACTTGACGACATTACAGATGTAAACCGATTCCCGGTTGATGCCGATGGAATGAATGATCTGTGTCAGCAGTTTTCCCGCTTTGCCGACAAAAGCTATCCCTGATTTGTCCTCATCCCCACCTGGACCCTCCCCGATAAAAACCACGTGAGCCTTGATGTTTCCCTGCCCGAAGACGATCTTTTGCCGATCATTGCAAAGATCGCAGCGGTTGCAGTCCCTCAGTCGCAAGCGCAGGGAATCAAGGGTCTTTGCCAGCGTTGGGTCCAGATTCAGCGGTTTCGTGTCCGGGCCTGTCTCAATTTCCGGGACAGACTTCGGGGGATGGCTGTTTTCAGGCAACACTCGGATATCACCGACTGATCGAGTTGAGTCAACGAGATCCTGCAGCCCTGGTTTTTGACCCTCTGGTGCCGTTTCCATACCCGGTTGGTTCATCTCTGTCTGAATTGTTTTCAGTAACTCTAAATTGATCGGTTCCAGAAAAAGCCAGCCACTTTGGCTGTATTTCGCTCTTAGTGAATTTTCCAGCTGTTTGATGAGTCCTATTGTCCCGGTTTCAGTCATTGGATAAAGCCTGTTTTGAAAATGTGGCAAGCAGTAAGGTGTGCATTCTGGGCCGAAACGCTCTCATCAGAGGAATATTGCCTTCTCTGGTGAGATTGACCCGGTTTGACAGCAAGATAATGATAATCTGGGAAACAGGGTCCATCCAGATCGATGTTCCGGTAAAACCCAGATGACCAATACTGTTCAGGGGCATGGACTTGCCGCAACTCATATCGGCCTCGCTACCGTCATTAACATCCCACCCATATGTCCTGGCAGGCAGAGACGGGTGATTCTGGTTTTTTAAAAATCGGTCAGCGGCACCGGCTGAGAATATCCGCCTGTTATTCAGTTTGCCAGAAGACGCCACCATTCGGCAATATGAATGAATTTCAGAGGCAGTTCCGAACAAACCGGCATTTCCCCCCTCTCCGTCGAAAGCAAAGGCGTTTTCATCATGAACAACACCTCGCAGTTCTTTTTTCCGTAATGGACAATAGGCTGTGGGGACGATATCCATGCGGGATGGATCGGGGTTGAAAACAAGATTGGTCAAGCCGAGCGGGCCGAATAGCCTGGATCGACAGTATTCCGCGAGGGAAATTTGCGAGATGCGCCTCACAATTTCAGCCAGTACGATATATCCCAGGCAGCTGTAGATGACAGCAGATCCGGGTTTAACCGCCAATGGCGTCCGGACCAGTCTTTCCCAGGCTTTTTGCTTGTCGAATGCAGGATCATACAATGGTATCCAGTCCCTGAATCCGGCAGCGTGGGTCAGCAGTTGAGCGATCGTGATACCGGCTTTGTCGGTTGATTTGAACTCTCCGATAACATGCGAAGCGACATCGTCCAGACCTAGCAGCCCGCAATCTGACAGATGGACAATGGCAGACGCGGTTGCCAATGGCTTTGTCAGCGACGCCAGATCGAAGAGCGCTCCTTTCTGCAGGTCCTGGCTGTCAGGGTTTCGGTCCATCTTTCCATATGACTTGTGGAAAAGGAAACGGTTGCCCCTGGCAAACAGAATTTCGACTCCAGGAAATACCCGGTTCTTAATGGCACTATTTGCGAGTTTGTCGATGGGCGCTTCAAATTCAGGCTTAGAATAGGGGGATGGCATGAGGCGATGGGTTCAGTTTGTGATATCGAATCGTAATGGCAGATTCTTTGCATTTTCGTTTCTATGTTTTGAATTCTAAACTTACTCTCAGATAAAATTCAACGGAGAACCGGAAATGAAACGTTTTTTTTTCATTGCTATTTTCACTGTTTTTCTGGCAGGAACCGCTTTTGGTGCTTGCCCGGAACGACAAAGGTCTCAGCCCCGCGCCAACTCACAGCAATCAGGAGAAGCCCCTGAGGTCTGTCTGGAGTCTTTTGAAATGTGTAATAACTGGGCCAGACATTATTGCCGCAATGGGAACCACGAGAGAATGGTCAATCATATTCTGCAACAGATGAAAGAGCGTGGAATGACAATCACCACTGCGATTATCAAAAGTGTTGCTAGAAGGACATTGAAGAATACGGCCCCGCCTCCGGCACCGGTTGAGGAATAGAAAACCAACATCAGAAAATCCCAACAGCTGATGAAAACTGACGAAATCCGATGGGATGAACGCTATCAGAATAGCCGGTTTCCAACATCGGTCAGCGATGTGGTCAAAGACCATTTCCATCTCGCAAACAGGGGCAGAGCGCTGGATATAGCGGGAGGTAACGGCAGAAACGCTCTTTTTCTGGCGGAAAAAGGGTTCCTGGTTGATGTCGTCGATATTTCAGGGGTTGCCATCGAGATGATCCAGGCACAAAATCCATCGATTCGCTGTTTTCGGGAAGACTTGGACAGATATATTCCAAAACCGGACAGTTATGATTTAATCATAAATATTCATTTTCTTGACCGTCGGCTGTTTCCTTCCATAAAAAATGCGTTGAAAAATAATGGGATTTTGATTTTCAACACCTTCCTGGACAGTCAATTTCCGAGCGGTCCTCAGCCAACCGATCATAGAGGACACTACCTTCAGTCCAATGAACTGCTGCATGCCTTTATCTCGTTTCAGATAATATTATATAAAGAGGAAGCGGTTGTCTGGTCGAACGGGGAAAGAAGAGACGCGGCTGTCCTTGTGGCGAGAAAAAGAGACTGCCTCGACTAGTCGTACTGGAAAAAGTCGGTATTTTCCACTTCCAAAAATATTGAAATCGTTTTATAGTGCAACAGTGTATACCGGTTTATCCGTCGCGCTGTTTTTCTACTGCAACGTCCTCAATACCGCTTAAAGGAAACTATGATTAGTCTATATGGCATCTATGAAGACGGAAAGATCGTCCTGTCATACCCTGCCAACGAGCAGCTGCCTGAAAACACCGAGGTTCTCATTACTTTTTTTGATGATAAAATCCGGGTTAACGGGAAAACGGCAGTCAGCGATGGGCTAATAGAGAAGAATGAAGCTTATTACCAGTCGATTCGAGAGTTCCTGAGGGTTAAAGCCTATGGCAATATTTCCATTATCGATGGTGATGATCGGTATACATTTCCCTTGAATGATTATTCACAGGGAGGCCTGAGTTTCTCATCCAAACATGAATTTGATACCGGCCAGATCATCAGTTGTGGTATCGCGGATCCTTCGGATCCGGATATCATTCTGATGGAATTGGAGATGGAAGTCCGCAGTGTTACGGACACCCGGGAAGAGGGTGATTCGCGAGACAGCTTTAAGGTTGGTTGTATGTTTCTGGACCCTGTTGACGAGGATCTTTGGCACGGATTACTGCAATATCTCAGCTAAGCCCCTATTTCTTGCTTTCTTTTTCCTTGCGGCTGGCAATGACCTCTTCCTGAACGTTTCTGGGGCAGATCGCATAGTTGTCAAATTCCATTGAAAAGGTTGCCTTTCCCTGTGTGGCCGAACGGAGTGTTGTTGAATAGCCAAACATAGCTGACAGCGGGACCGACACGGTAATCACCGTGATTTTCTCGCGGACCATCGTTCCACCAATGACACCCCTCCTGGAACTCAGATCACTGATCACAGTACCCTGGAATTCAGTCGGCGTTTCCACCTCTACCTTCATAATCGGCTCGAGCAGATGGGCGTCGGCTTTTTGAACGGCGTTCTTCATTGCCTGTCTGGCACAGATTCGAAATGCCATATCACTGGAATCGACATCGTGATACTTGCCGTCAACAAGGTTCACATGGACACCCACCATTGGAAATCCTGCCAGGGGGCCTTTTTGCATGACATCCTTGAAGCCAGCAGCACAGGCATTGATATATTCCGAAGGAATATTGCCTCCTTTGACCATATTATTAAACTCAAACTCCTCAGCTTCCGGATTATCGAAATCCAGGGGCTCAATATTTCCAATGACGCAGGCATACTGGCCTGAGCCACCCGTCTGCTTTTTATGGGTATAGTCAAAAGGGGCCATTTTGGAAATGGTTTCTCTGTAATTGACCTGGGGTGGTCCCACTTCAATCGGGACGTCGTATTCCCGCATCATCCGTTCAATATAGATTTCCAGATGCAATTCCCCCATCCCGCTGATAATGGTTTCCCCGGATTCCTCATCTGTCCTGACCTTGAATGTCGGATCCTCTTTCATGAAACGGGAAAGCGCCTTTGACATCCGATCTGTAGCTGCGGTGTCCTTGCAACTGATTGCCAGCGAGATGACCGGGTTGGCGATGAACATGGACTCAAGGGAAACCTTGATGTTGTCGCTGCAAAAGGTGTCCCCCGATGCACATTCGACGCCTACCATCGCAATGATGTCACCGGCACTGGCCGACTCAATGTTGACGCGATCATTGGAATGCATTCGTACCAGTCTTCCGACCCGGATTTTTTTCCCGGTGCGGATGTTATACAAATTGATGCCTTTTTTAATCGTACCCTGGTATATACGGATATAAGTCAATTGTCCGAACTTTTCATCGGCTATCTTGAAAGCCATACATACCAATGGCTTGCTCGCATCCGGCTCCAGTTCAATGATGTTCTGTGCCCCATCAACTTCTGTTGCTTTCATCGGAGCGGCGTCAATAGGTGACGGCAGATACCGGCAGATGGCATCCAGAAGCGGCTGAACCGATTTGTTTTTAAAGGCAGACCCGAAATACACCGGGGTTAGTTCCAGGCTGTTAACACCATTCCAGACAGCCTTTTCAATGACGTCTACTGCAATCTCTTTTTCATCCAGCAAATCTTCCATCATCTGTTCGTCAAACATGGAAATTGCCTCCAGCATGACCATTCTTTTTTCCATTGCCAGATCAAGCAGTTCAGCCGGGATCTCCTTCTCGATAATTTGTTCTCCCTTGGGACCGTCATTGTACAGGGCTTTCATCCGAATCAGATCGATAACCCCCTCAAACTGATCTTCCGCCCCAATGGGGACCTGCATGGCAACCGAATTGTGGCCCAGCTTTTCACGAAGGTCATGCACCGCCTTGAACGGATCGGCGCCGGTCCGGTCCATCTTGTTGATGAACACAATCCGGGGGACCTTGTATCGCTTCATCTGTCGATCCACGGTAATAGACTGGGATTGGACCCCGGCCACAGCACAAAGGATCAACACCGCGCCGTCCAGAACCCGCAGGGACCGTTCAACTTCCACTGTGAAATCAACGTGCCCCGGAGTGTCGATAATATTGATTTTATTTTCATTCCAATATACGGTCGTTGCAGCAGACGTGATGGTAATCCCCTTTTCTTTCTCCAATTCCATAAAGTCCATGGTCGCACCAGACCCTCCTCCACGAACTTCCTCAATTTTATGAATCACTCCAGCATAGTAGAGAATTCTTTCGGAGAGGGTTGTTTTTCCACTATCGATATGAGCGGAAATACCAATATTTCTTGTTTTAGCAATATCTTTCATTTTTTGTGTAATGGATAAGGAGATATGGAATTGATTTTTAAAAATAGTTGATCCCCAAAACAGCTATCATCCGTATATATAAACTTAAACAGTCTATTTTAAAATAATGCCGTCACAATGTCTATTGTTTTTTCCATTCTAAATAAAAACCATTGTTGAATCAGTCTATTGACCTGAAAACGGGTTTGTCGCCGAATGTGGTAAAATACTGAATCGTGCTGAAATCCAAACCCCCATGCGTATCTGTTCGATAAGCCCGGTTTTATTTTTCCAGGATGACGGTACAGGAACTGACAGTGATTCTTCAGCCGATTATGGGTTGGTCAGACTCAGCTTTTTACAGTAGACTTGATGGGGAAGCGAACGTCCTCTCTAGTGACACTTTTTTCTGTCGCATTTCCTTGGCTACCAGCTCAGACACTTCAGCCAGGGGGAGAAAAAGTCGGGGCAATCAATCATCTTTTTTCAGTTTCAGTGACCGGAGATCGTTGCATCTCTGGCGACGGTCTGAGCAGAATTGTGACATCCAGGTAAATGACCAAGATGCAGAAGGATAACAAACCATTGATAATCAGTCTTTTGATGACGGGCAGCGAACTGGTATCGGGTGAGATTACGGATACCAACTCCGTTTTTCTGGCGAGGGAGTTGATGAGCGACGGCGTGATGGTGGATCGAAAGCTGGTCGTGGGGGACGGATTCGGAGCCATCACGGATGCGCTGCTGCTTCTGACGGAGAAGAGTGATGTTGTTATTGTGAATGGGGGACTGGGTTCTACCATTGATGATCTGACTGCGGAAGTCGTTGCTTCTGTCTCCGGCAGGAAACTGGTTGAGAATTCCCGAGCGATTGAACATATCGAAAAGCGTTTTGGCCGAAAATTCCTGTCGGAAAATTCACCCTTTTACGACCAGATAAAAAAACAGGCATTAATCCCGGAGTCGGCAGACCTCCTGGACAATCCGGTGGGACTGGCGTTGGGCTTTAAATTGAAAATACAGCGGGCGATCTGCTATTTCACGCCGGGTGTTCCAGGTGAAATGCAGGAGATGTTTCGTCAGAGTATCCTGCCGGATATTCGACTGTTGTTCGGACTGAAACCCAGGTTTGGCATTTCGAAGTTGAATATTATTGGCCTTGGGGAGTCACAGGTTCAGCAGCTGATTCATCGGCATATTGCCAGGGAGACGTGGGATCGGGTGCGACTGGGATTCAGAGCGAGTCTTGCCACGGTTGAGCTCAAAATGTCGATTGATGATCCGGCATCAGAACCGATATTAAAAGAGTCTCGGGAGCGGATAAAAGAACTGTTGGCTGAATATCTGTTCAGTGAATCCGGTTCACTCCCGGAGACAGTGATCCGACTGCTTCGGGACAACAGGATGCGGATCGCAGTGGCGGAATCCTGCACCGGTGGACTCATCGCTTCCCAGATAACTGCGGTACCGGGGGCATCGGATGTTTTTGAAGGAGGTGTCATTTCCTATTCGAATCAATCGAAAACGAGACTGCTGGGAGTTCACGAAGGGGATATCGAGGTATTCGGGGCTGTCAGTCAGGAGGTTGCGACAGCAATGGTTAAGGGCGTTCTGGAAAAGACGGGTGCCGATATTGCGGTTGCTGTTACCGGTATCGCGGGTCCGACAGGCGGTAGTGAATTAAAACCGGTTGGCACGGTTTATATCGCATGGGGGATCTCGGGCAGTATTCAAACCCGACTGCTGCTCATCAAGCGGGAACGATCGGTCTTTCAGCAACTGGTCAGTACTGTCGCCCTTGACTTGATCAGACGCTCTTTATTGGGTCTGGATGTCGATGGGATATACTATTTTGATGAAATTTCAAGAAAACGGCTCTAATTTGGATTCGGAATTGGGGACGAACAAGGAAATTCACAAAAATCTTGACGCGTCTCGTATAAAAAGAAAGAATTGATGATACAATCATCTTTGATGATAATTTTCGATCCAGTTGTCTTATTGCTGAGTTGTGGATTCTGATATGAACAAGCTGACCATTGCAGACCTAGATGTGAGAGGGAAGAGGGTCCTGCTGCGGGTGGACTTTAATGTTCCCTTGAATGAAAATCATCAGGTTTCAGATAATACTCGCATCTTGGCTGCTTTGCCGACGATTCAATACCTGTTAAACGGCGGGGCGCGGTTGATCATTCTCTCTCATCTGGGGCGGCCCAAGGGAAAACCCGCCGAAGAGTTTTCTCTGAGACCAGTGGCCGAAATACTGGGTGATATCTTGAAACAACAGGTCTTTTTTTCTCCTGCACTGTTAGGTCCGGTTGCCCGAACAGCAATCGATTGCCTGAAAGACGGGGACTGTCTGCTGATGGAGAATGTACGTTTCTATCCAGAGGAGGAGAAAAACGATGTCCAGTTCTCCAAGGAATTGGCGTCCCTGGCAGATCTGTATGTCAATGATGCCTTCGGAACCGCACATCGGGCTCATGCGTCAAATGAAGGTGTGACCCGTTATTTTGACAATGCGGCTTGCGGTTTTTTGATCGAGAAAGAGCTCACATATCTGGAAGGTCTGCTCAAATCGCCGGAAGCTCCCTTCTGCGCTATCATTGGCGGTGCCAAGGTCAGGGACAAAATCCATGTGATTGGCAATCTGCTGATCAAGGCTGATGATATTCTCATCGGCGGAGGAATGGCCTATACCTTTTTAAAAGTCCAGGGCAGGGGAATTGGAAACTCCATGGTGGATATTGAGAGCACCGATCTGGTGAAGCACACATTTGCAGAGGCGGCCAGACTTGGAAAAACGATTCATTTGCCTGTAGACCATGTCATTGCTGAATCCTTCAGCAATGAAGTGCCGACGCAGATTGTTGAAAATGATATCCCGGATGGCTATATGGGGCTGGATATCGGGCCAAAAACCATTGCCAATTTCCTATCTGTGATTGAAAAAGCGAAAACGGTCTTCTGGAACGGTCCTATGGGTGTTTTTGAAATGGACCATTTTCAGCAGGGCACATTCAGTATTGCAGAAGGCATGGCCTCGTCATCCGCTGTGACAGTGGTTGGTGGTGGGGACTCGGTGGCGGCTGTCAATCGTATCAGAAAGGCCGATGCCATGTCCCATGTCTCAACAGGGGGCGGGGCGTCACTGGAACTGCTCGAGGGTAAAAAGTTACCGGGTATAGAAGCACTTGCGGAGAAAGAAAATGGCGCGTAAATCGATTATTGCCGGGAACTGGAAAATGAATCTCCTGCCGAGCGAAGGGGAAACACTGGTTGCCGAATTGAAGGAACGAATTAGAATCAAGGAAAACCTGGAAGTGGTGATCTGTCCTCAAATGGCGCTGGTTCCGCTGGCGCTGGACTGGATCTATGATTCATCGATCCAGTTGGGCGCTCAGAATTGTGCCACTGAACGGGCCGGGGCTTTTACCGGAGAAACCTCGCCTGAGCTGCTCAAGGTTCTGGGGTGCCGTTATTGTCTGGTCGGCCATTCCGAGCGACGGTCATTGTTTGGGGAGGTGGATACGACGGTGGGTCTGAAGGCCCAGGCGCTGCTGAGCATGGGGATCACACCGGTTGTCTGCTTTGGTGAAACACTGGATCAGCGTGAAGCCGGAACCCATTTAACAACCATAGACACACAGGTCAACGCCGTTTTTAAGCTGGTGGAGCAGACCGGCTGGACCCGGTTGGTGTTTGCCTATGAACCGGTCTGGGCAATCGGAACGGGGAAGACGGCTACTCCGGCGCAGGCCAATGAAATACATCGGTTTGTGAGAGGCCGGATCAAGGAGCTTGCCGGGGATATAGTTGCGAATGCAACCAGTATTCTCTATGGGGGCAGTGCCAATGCCACCAATGCGGCTGATCTGCTGGGGGAACCCGAAATAGATGGCCTACTGGTCGGTGGAGCCAGCCTCAAGGCGGCCGATTTCGCACAGATCATTGCATCATTTTAATCAATATCAAGGGATTATAGGAAATATGAATACACCGCTGATTGTCGTTCACATTATTGTCTGTATTACCATTATTTTTATCGTACTGCTCCAGGTAGGTCGAGGCGCAGAAGCCGGTGCCGTATTTGGGGGAACCGGCCAGGTTCATTCCACCCGTGGTCAGAGTTCCTTTGTCGGTAAATTGACGACCGGGTTGGCGATTGCCTTCATGCTGACGTCGTTTTTATTAACCTATGATACTTCCAATAACGCCAAGTCTTCGGTGATTGAAAAAGTTACCCAGGAACAAATTCAGCAGGACGTCGTAAAGGATACCGCGCAAACACCCGCCTCAGGCAGCCCGACAGTCCCCGCGACACAGCCAGCCAAGTAAGACGCCATCGAGAATATCAGTCAGTTTCCTGCGGGAGAGTGTGAGGGCCTGACTGACCTGTGGGAAGGTTAGATTTCGAAGAACGCAATTGTGCGCGAAACGATTGTTTCAGCTGCATCTCCTGGGAACAGGGCCTTCGCTTTTGCTTCCATTGCCCGTCGTTTTTCGGGATCTTCCAAAAGAGCCTGGATTGAACGCCAGAGCTGATCCGGGGTCAGATCCCGCTCCTCCAGTTTAATGGCAGCACCGGCAGCAGAGAGTTTGTTGGCGTTTTCAAGCTGATGATTCCCGCTGGATATGGCAATGGGAACCAGAATACTGGCCCGACCGACGGCAATGATTTCGTTCACCATGGAACCGGCTCGGCAGATCAGCAGGTGACTCTGCAGGAATACAGACGCAATGTCGTCAAAAAAAGGGCTGACACAAGCCTCAATCCCCGGATGGCGGTCATAGGCAGATCGCACCCAGGGATGATCGGTTTTTCCGGTCTGATGAATAATTTTCAGGCGATGGGGCGTTGATGCAAGTTGTGGGAGAGTGTCCACCATTGTCTGGTTCAGAATGTGCGCTCCCTGACTTCCGCCCAGAATCGTGATGACAATTGGTTCCCCGCTCCTTTCGTCTTTTTGTTTTGATGCCGTGATAATCGCTTTACGCACCGGATTACCAGCGACAACAGGGTTTTTAAACAGGTGATCCACCCCTTCAAACGGAACAAACGCCAGGGGGACCCATTTTCCCAGTATGCGATTGGTCATCCCTGGATAGGCGTTCTGTTCCTGCAGTATGGTTTTCTTTCCCAGCAGAATCGACAATGCCAGGATCGGTCCGGATGCATACCCTCCGATACCGACAGTGAGATGGGGCCGAAACGTGGCCAGAATCCATAGGGATTTGACAAGAGCCACCGGCAGTTTGAAAAGGCTTTTTAGCTTTCTGATCAATCCGACGCGATAGAGTCCGGAAACGGGAATCGTGTATAGACGGAAACCATAGGTTGGTACGATCCGCTTTTCGATGCCGCTGTGGGTCCCGACAAAGCGAATATCGCAGGTCCGTTGTTTTTTGAACGCCTCTGCGATGGCAATGCCTGGGAAAAGATGACCCCCTGTACCGCCTCCGGCGATCAGAATTCGGAACGGGCTACGATTGACTGGCATTGGGGTGTGCGGTTGAGGATGCGTTCGAGATGTTGATCAGTATACCCACCATGAACATGCACATCACCAGTGAACTGCCCCCGTAACTGATAAAGGGCAGGGGAATGCCCTTGGTGGGCAGAAGCCCGATGACAACCCCGATGTGAAATACGCTTTGTATGAAGATCAGTGTAGTGATACCGAATGCCAGATTGCGACCGAAATTCTCAGGACAGTTCAGTGAAATTTCAAACCCCTTGAACATTAAGAGCAGAATCAGCACCATCACCAGGAGTACGCCGATAAACCCCGTCTCTTCAGCCAGGATCGAGAAAATGAAATCGGTATGCCCTTCCGGTAGAAAAAACAGCTTCTGTCTGGAGTTTCCCAGATTCCGTCCGAAGATCCCGCCGGTCCCAAATGCGATGAAGGATTGCACCAGCTGAAACCCGCTGTCAAGCGGATCGGCCCAGGGATCCAAAAAGCCTGTGACCCGACGCAGACGATACGCTTTGGAAAAAACCAGAAAACCGCCGATGGCTGCAATCCCGGCAAGGCTTCCAGCCATATGGAAGGTCTTGACACCGGCAGCAAAGATCATGAGGAGCAGCGTGATACAGATAAGTACGGCCGTTCCAAAATCCGGTTGAAGCAGCAACAGGAAACAGAAAATCCCCGTCACAATAAAACTGGGCAGGAGTCCGCGGGAAAAATAGCTCAGAAGATCCTGTTTTCGATTTAAAAACCCTGCAACCCAGATAATCAGTGTCAGTTTCAGAATTTCAGATGGTTGAAAACCAATCCCGAAAAACCGGATCCATCTTCTCGCACTGCCCACCTGCCTGCCAATGCCAGGGATAAGCACGATCAGCATTAAAACAAGCGTGATGATCATCAGGATTGGGGTCAGCTTCTTGTAATTTTCGTAGGGGAACTTGATGGCAATTCGCAACGGGATAATCCCGACCGCCAGAGCGACCAATTGTCGAATGATAAAATAGTAGGGGGTTCCGAAATGCCGTTCCGCGTAGAAGGCGCTGGAGGAGTAGATCATAACGATGCCAACGCTGATCAGCGCCAGGATGTTGAAAAGCAGAAACAGAGATGGCTTCAGCTGCAGCAACCGGAAATTTGATAAAACAGACATGGATCTCGGAATTGTCGGTGTGACTCGTTGATTTGATTTGATAAAGCATCCATAGATAGATTCAGACGGTTAATCCTCCAACTCATCCTGCATGATCTTGTCCATCATGTCAGGTAACATCTCATGCAAAGACTTCTGTATGGTTTCTGAAATGGCATTCTCTATCATACCGCTTAACTTTTCCTTTAGTTCGGGTGAAAGAGACAAGGATCGTTTTTTGGATGTCTGAACCGCTGGGATTTCCTGCTTCGTCCCTTTTTCCATGGACGTGGGGATATCAGAGAATTGAATGGTCTCTGATTCATCCTGGCTGAATGAGAAGTCATCCTCTGTCTGGAGAATTTCGATATTACCTCCCACGGTGCTGGCCGGCTGCAGTACGGCATCTGCTTCCGGTTCGGCATCTGCTTCCGGTTCGGCATCATCCGGCAGCAGGTCATCCCCGTTATCTTCTGCTTGAAAGGCAAAAGGCAGGTCCGGCAGATCTTCATCCATGGACGGCAGATCAATATTTTCTGTCATCTCGCTTTCATCGGCCGGTAATTCGGTCTCTTCGTCCAGATCACCAGCGATGTCGGTCATCTTCAAATCATTGATTTCAAAAACGTCATGTGGTACTTCAAAGGTGCTGTCATCGTCATCTTCGGTGGGTTCCAGGTCTCCCATATCAGCGTCCACCGATTGCGCCACATCCGAATCCGGCACTTCGAAAAGATCGATCTCTTCAAATTCGTCGTCCGCATCTTCAGTGTCACCATCTGAGAATATATCATCATCGATATCGGCCTCACCCTCCGGCTGTTCAAACAGGTCCGCATCGGGTTCTGTCAATTCTACTTCCGAAGCATCCATAAAAGGATCATCGGCGTCTGAAGTCTCTTCGGCGGGGTAGGTTCCGGTGTCGATATCATTTTCAAACGGGTCCTCCGGTTCTGCCAGATCACTACTATCGGTCCTGGTGAAATCATTCGCTATCTCCAGATCATCACTCAGGAGATCGATTTCATTTGTTTCTGCCAATGATTCGTCGGGCATATCATCAACTTCAGGGAGCTCTTCCTGATCTTCCTCATCGGAAGCGTCATCGTCTGCCAACAGGTCGTTGTCATCCATCTTGAACGAATCGGAGAAAGGATCCTCGTCGGTGTCTGAAAACGGCTCATCCGGCAAATCATCTTCCCTGTCGGAGTCATCGGCCTCATGGCTTTCAACATCTGCAAAGAGATCGATATCGCCTGTTTCGTCGTCATCAATCTCCGCGAAGATATCGATTTCATCAGAATCCTCATCCTCTTCAAACTCGTCCAGGATCATATCCATGTTTTCATCGAGGGGCTCCTCTTCGAACAACGCAGTCTCATCACTGGCGTCGCTTCCATTCGCCATATCAAAATGCTCAATTTCATCATCTGACAGAAAATCGATATCAAGATCCTCGTCTGCGGCCTCTTCATCACTATCGTCCCCACTCTCGAGGGATTCCGGGATGTCGTATTTAGCTTTCATCACCTGTCGGAAATTGATCATCTCCTGGATATTCATCTGCGTTTCTTCACTGTCGAGATTACCGAATTCATCTAACTGCAGATCCCCTTCATCATCTTCCGGGGAGGATCCATCTGCTTCGAAATCGATTTCCAACGGTTCCATTTCATTCTGCTCAATGACGGATGGCTCATCTTCATCCAGATCTGGTTCGAACTGACTAGGATCCTCAACACCCTCGACCTCCATCAGATCCTCATCCTGAATCCCCTCCATCTCTTCTTCCGGGATATTTGAGAAGACGACGCCAGATGGATCCTCATCTTCGGTCAGGCTTGCTGTTTCCGGTTCCAGTTCGCTCAGATCCTCAACCTGCATCAGATCGTCGTCCAGATCATCGACAAGAAGTCCCTCGTCATCCTCATCATCTGAGAAGTCTTCTTCAATCCCCAGTTCAGTAATATCATCGCTCAGTGACGGTTCTGTCTCTTCCAGATCGTCAATATCCAGGGTCGGCAGATCAACCTCCTCCAGGGATTCATCTATCTCTTCAGACCTCAGGGATTCATCTTCTTGTCCGGTTTCCGACTCTGTATCAATTCCCTCGACGGAAATTTCCAGGAGTTCTGAATCATCAAACGCCCCGTCAT
>Ga0180009_10002708_pt1 | contig 20733 bp, 15 predicted proteins | sample OS_PC_MetaG_FD_123537 | JGI IMG/M metagenome (GOLD analysis project Ga0180009, IMG submission 123537) | Groundwater microbial communities from the Aspo Hard Rock Laboratory (HRL) deep subsurface site, Sweden - OS_PC_MetaG | ecosystem: Environmental > Aquatic > Deep subsurface > Groundwater...
CAACATATACACATTTTACCCTTAGTACGACAAAACTCCAGTCTCAAAATCTTTTAGTTGGATACATCAAGCACTTTATTTTTCCAAAACCCGAAACTATGACGAAGTGAGCAAGTCAGGAAAACATTGGCCTAGTTAGCCAAGACAGCTACTTATTCGATGCCACCATGGCAGAAAACTTAAAGTACGGCCTACCTGCAGCCACTACCAGGCAAATGCGCTAAGCTTGCAAAACAGCTAATGCCCTTGAGTTCATAGACAAGCTCCCTAAAAAACTAAATACGATCATAGGAGAAAGAGGGGTTAGGTTATCTGGTGGTCAACAACAACGCCTGTCAATTGCTCGTACAATCTTAAAAAATCCCAAAATCTTAATACTAGACGAGGCAACTTCATCACTAGATTCTCACTCTGAAAAGCTTGTACAAGACGCCCTCTGGAAGCTAATCAAGGGCAGAACCGCCATAATAATTGCCCACCGTCTTTCAACCATCCAAAAAGCTGACAAAATCCTTGTTTTAGATAAAAAAGAGATAGCAGAAATGGGCAGCCACCAAGAACTCCTTGCAAAAAAGGGGTTGTATTACCAACTACACCAACTCCAAACTACCGAACCCAGTAAACTAAAAAAATGGGATATTGTGGGTTAAATAAATTTACTCAAACCTTTTCAGTTACCCTGTACTCCAAGTATTTGCCCAGCATCAGCCTTGTGTGAGCATCAATTCCTGGTATGGCGGCAAAGAAGAAACCTACTACCGGTAATAAAACAAACTCAAATGGAGATAGGGCTTTTCTCCACCAAGACAGGCCTTCTACTTTGGGTCTAGCTTTAAAGTCTACTACCATGATTGCTAGTAAACTTACCAAGCTCAACGTCAGTATGGCAGAAGCCACTTGGGGCAGAGTCTTTCCAATTACAGTTCTAGAAAATTTATCATTAAGTAGCGGCGGTAATGTAGCCCCCAAAGTAATAATAAACCAGTTTACCGGCCACAACATATGATCTTCCAAAACCTTAAACACCCTTATGGTCTTATCCCAAAACGGTGCTTTTTTATCTAATATGTAGTTTTTGATAATGTAAACATCATCGCTTGCCCCCCAAGCCCACCTCTTCACCTGCTCATAAGTATTTACAAACGTATTCCAGAAACCAACCGCTTCTGCCGCATCCGCAAAGATAGGCAAGAATATTGGCTCCACCTCTACCTCTCCCCCAGTAGCAAAATAAGTCTTAAAAAAGATTCTGTAGTCTTCTGGTATCACATCACTATCCCAGTATCCCACCTCATCCATTAACTTAAGGCTCAAGCTGTAGGTTGAAAAATTAATCAATCTGTCTGGCCTCATCAGCATGCCCATATTAATCACACTGGCTATTCTTCCATATACCCTCATGGGCCAAGGAATTTTCTCAATGTTGTTGTAAAACATTATTGCTCCCTGCCAAATAGTCCTGTATCTTCTAGGACTATCTAAAAATTTATACGTCAATGCCGCCATATGATTGGGGTGTAACACCACATCGCAGTCTACCGAAGAAATAGTCATCTTATCCATCTGCCAGTCTTTTTGTTTCTTCATTTCTTTTAAAAATATCTTAGCTCCCCAAGCAGCATTCGAAGATTTTCCCACCACTTCCCCCCTTATATTCGCTGGGTGGTAAGAAAAAATTAACTTGGCAAACTTGTCTCCAAATTTTTTCTCCAACATCTCTCTTCTGGCCTCATTTATTTCTTTCCCAGCTCTTTCCTCAAAAGCCACCACCGGTATTATCTGTTTCGACCCCAATGTTTGCGAGGCCATGGCCTTTAGTGTTCGCTCTAAGGTAGTAATCGGTTCTTTGTAGGTAGGAATAACTACCACATGGTATACCGTCTTCCAATCTCCAAAACCTTTAACGTCACCCATCCAGTCATATTTCTTATTGGCCTCAATTCTAAAATGTGACATCATGGCAAAGACAGCCATGGTTGTGGATCGATACAACCAGTAAATATCAAAAATAATAATAAAATAAGCCAATCCCAATGGCCACAAAAAAGATCCCCATACGGGTAGTAAAATCAAGCTCCAACTTACTAAACCAGGCAATATTTCCAAAGCTCTATGGCTTTTGTTGGGATATCTTCTTATTAATTTTCTAAGGAAAACAAACATAAACTGTTTTTGGTTGTTTGATTAATTAAAGTGTCTACATCTAACCCTAAGGTGCTAGCTATAAACTTAGCCGTTATTTTAACATTTTTAGGTTCATTTAGCTCTCCCCGTAGCGGCTCGGGTGATAAATAGGGCGAATCCGTCTCCAAAAGCAGTCTATCCAATGGCACCAACTCCAACAAATCCACAAGAGACATAGAGCGAGCGCAAGATGGTTCCGAACCTGTTTTCCTAAACAGTTGTTCGTAACCTTCGGCGGTCTGCAGCGAGCGTTTGTTTTTATATGTTATATTTCCACAAAAACTCACATAAAAACCTTTATCTAAAACATACTCTAAAAAATCCCTATTTCCACCCCAGCAGTGGAACACCCCCCCTTGAAGGTTGCGTTCCTTCAATTTTTCAAACACCTCCCTCATTTCTTCTTCGGCCTCTCTGGCATGAATCGCCACTGGTAATCCAAGCTCCACCGCCAGTTCAAGCTGTTTCTCAAACAACTCTATCTGTTTATTTTTCGTTTTCTTTTCTTTATCATAATGAAAATCCAGCCCAATTTCACCAACCCCCACTACCTTTCTTGACGACTCAACCACATCTCTAAGTCTTGCAATGTCCACAGTCTCATCAACGTGTTCTGGGTGTACCCCCACTAAACAATAAACACCCTTAAACTTATCTGCTATTTTTACAGCCTGTTTGGCATCACCTAAACTAGTACTGGGTGCAATAATCTTTTCAACCCCTACGGCCCCTGCCCTTTCCAGTACGCCTTCAATATCCCCATCAAATCTCTTATCCGTTAAATGGCAGTGCGTATCAACAATCATTACAGCCTCTCAAACAGATTTTTACCTCTTACAATCTTTGGCCCTGCAAACTGTTTTATTATTATTTTGGCCGTTTCTGGCAAAAACGGCTGCAGATCCACCCCAATCTGTCTAATTTGATTAATTAAAGTGGTTAAAACTTCCTTTTTTTTCTCACCTTCAAGTTTCCACACTTCCTTTTCATTAATCAATTTATCTGCCTTTCTGATTTCATCCCAAATCAACCCCAACGCCTTATCAAACTCAAAACCTTCCAACTTCTCCCCAACACCCTTCGTCATTCCACCTCCTACGTCATTCCCGCGCAGGCGGGAATCTATAATAATCTCTTCTCCTTCCGCCATCGCCGCCACCCTAGCCGTTAAATTACCCAAACCATTCACCAAATCAGAGGTATAAGTTTGATATACCTTCTCTTCACTAAAATCACCATCTGCAAAAGGGGAAATTTTGGCTAGCAGATAATATCTCAGCGGATCAGCCCCCATCTTTTCTAGCAAAGGAACCGGGTCATACACATTACCTACTGTTTTACTCATTTTCTGTCCATCAACCGTTAAGTATTCATGTACAAAAATCTTCTTAGGTAGTTTCAGTCCTGCAGACAAAAGAAATGCAGGCCAATAAACCGCATGAAATCTTAAAATCCCCTTACCAATTACATGGACATCTGCCGGCCACCATTTTTCATATTTTTTTTCGTCCCAACCAAAACCTATCCCAGATTGATATATATTTAAGGCATCCATCCAGACGTATATTCTCTGCCCATTATCTCCTGGCACTGGCACTCCCCAATTTCTGGCTCTCTCATTCGACCTTGAGATACTGATATCTTTAAGCCCTAGCTCAATAAAAGAAAGCACCTCATTCTCTCTTTTTTTTGGTACGATTTCAAACTCTTTGCTCTTTATAAGTTTTAGTAGTTTGTCTTGATAGTTAGACAATTTAAAAAAATAATTCTTCTCAGCCACTTCCTCAAGTTTCTTTCCAGGGTGTTCTTTGCACTCTCCGTCCTCGTTGAGCTCATTTTTTGTATAAAAAGCTTCACAACCAACACAATATAAACCAGTATAGTTTTCTTCGTAAATATCTCCATTTTTCTTACAAAGTTCCCAAAGTTTTTGGCTTGACGGATAATGCACCTTCTTATCACTTCCTTTTTGCCACCCATCAAATTCAGCATCAAGCTTTATTGCCAGCTTCCGAAATTTTTCTGTATTTTCATCTACGAAATCTTGAATGTCTTTTTGGGCGACCTCGGCTGCTTGAACATTTTTCAAAGCATTTTCATCTCCTCCAGATAAAGACAATACATCAAACCCTTGCAATTTCTTGAATCTTTTCACCACGTCAGTCTCAATAAACTCTAAAGCATGTCCAATATGAGGTTTGGCATTCACATAAGGAATTGCCGCAGTAACATAAAACTTTTTCTTACTCATGCCTTACATTATAACGGCAAAATCTTTCTTATACCCCTAACAATTTTGCCACTAGTTTCTTCTGCCCATTGATCCGCCTTTATTCTCTTAATTATCTCTTGAAAACCAGGGTTACCAAGCGATTCGGCTACACCAGCAATCGTTGCCGAACTCACCCTAATATTATTTTTAATATTCTCATAACTTCTCCCTTTATCCAAGTAAACTGCAATTCCTAGTCTCTTTAATATTATTGCTCTCTCCGTTTCGGTTAATAAGTCTTGTAAAATCACCCCTATCTCTTCTGGTGATTTAATCTCCGCCAGCACACCCAAGAACATTTTTTTAAGCTGAAGATTAAGGGTATTATTAATTTTCTTTTTTGACAATTGCATACTTTAATTAACTAAAGTATACACCATCATATATAATTTAAAATATGTCTTCAGACACATTTCTTATATTAGCCGCTTTAATTAGTGGTCTTGCTTTTATATACTTCCTTCTAAACAAAAAAATAAATCAGCCAAAGGAAGATCACGCTCTAACAGAGTGGCTAAAAAGCATTCAAAGTTCACTAAACAGTTCTAATCAAAACATAACCAGCACTTTGCAGAAAAGCTACGGCGATCTACACGACCGTTTAGATACCGCCTCTAAGGTAATCGGTGAACTAAAAAAAGAAGCCGGTACTTTTTCCGAGATTGGCCGTTCCATGCAAGATCTGCAAAAGTTTTTACAAAGCCCCAAATTAAGGGGAAACATAGGTGAGGAGGTCCTAAAGGACCTTATCTCCCAAATGTTCCCCAAAAATTCCTTTCACCTTCAGTTTGGTTTCAAAAGCGGGGCCATAGTAGACGCGGCTATAAAAACTAGCGCTGGTATTTTGCCAATAGACTCAAAGTTCCCTATGGAAAACTTTCAAAAAATGGTCAAGGCTAAAGACAAGGCAGAAAGAAAAATACACAAACAAGCCCTTGTAAGAGATGTTAGAAAACATATAAGAGACATCTCCAGCAAATACATTTTGCCAGAAGAAGATACCTTGGATTTTGCCTTAATGTATATTCCATCAGAAGCCGTTTACTACGAAATAGTCAACTTAACAGAGTTAATCAACTACGCCAGAGAAAGCAGGGTCTATCCCGTATCTCCTACCACCCTTTACTCACACCTTCAGACCATTCTTTTGTCTTTTGAAGGCCAGAAAATTGAAAGCCGTTCCAAGCAGGTCTTCGCCATTTTAAGGGGAGTCCAAAAAGACTACTCCAAACTAGATGAAAACTTAGGTGTACTGAATCGCCATTTAACCAACGCCTATAACCAAATGAGCAATGCCCAACTTTCTCTAAACTCTTTGGGTCAAAAAATCTCCTCCACCCAAACCCTAGACTCAGGCAAAAACTAAGTGCCTCTCATCGGGTGGGACGCGACAAAGTTAACCGCTATACTATCTCCATGACAAGCTTTGCCAGGGAGTACCAAAAGCTAAATAAAAACCAAAAAATCGCCGTAGACTCTATTGATGGTCCAGTCATGGTTATGGCCGGCCCTGGTACCGGCAAGACTCAGGTATTGACTTTAAGAATAGCTAACATTTTAAAAAAAACCGACACTCCACCCAGCAGTATCTTGGCTCTTACCTTTACAGACGCCGCCAGCAACGAAATGCGAACTCGTTTAGTTAACCTAATAGGTAAGCCCGCCTACTCCGTACAAATATCTACCTTCCATTCTTTTTGCCAGTCAGTTATCCTAGAAAACCCAGACCTTTTCATAGTGGCAGAAGAAACTGAACACCTGCAAGACCTAGACCGCACTAAGATCTTGCAAAAAATAATAAAAGGTAATAATTTTTCTTATCTTAAGCCTTTAAATGCCCCCTACTACTATGTGTTAAGCATAATAGAAAACATTAGAACCTTAAAAAGAGAAGGTGTAAGCCCAGAAGAACTTAAAAAAACTCTAACAGGCCCACCAGACAAGAATCTAGACTTGCAAAAAATTTATTCTCTTTATCAACAAGAGCTAGTAAAAAAAGGCAGGTTTGATTTTGAAGATATGATCAACTGGGTAGTAGATAAGTTTGAAAAAGATCCTAACCTGCTACTTTCATATCAAGAGCGCCTAAGTTATTTCTTAGTAGACGAGTATCAAGACACTAACTCCGCCCAAAACCAACTAGTTTTTAATCTTGCTTCCTTTTGGGCCGAAAAAGCCAACCTCTTTGTGGTCGGCGATCCTAACCAGTCAATATTTAGATTTCAAGGAGCCTCTCTTGAAAACACCAAGGAATTCATTAGCCGTTTCCCCAACACCACCCTAATAAATCTAAACCAAAACTATCGTTCCACTCAAACCGTCCTTAACTCAGCTCATTCTGTAATAAAAAACAACTATCCCAAAGCAATAAAATTAAAAAGCAACCTATCCGGTCCGGGCAAGCTCATCAATACTGCCCATTTTACCCACTCCATATTCGAAGACTATTTTATAGCCAAAAATATCAAAAATTTAATTAACAAGGGTGTAAAACCCCAAAACATTGCTATTATCGTCCGCCACAACAAGGATCTGGACGACATCTCCTCCACCTTAAAAAAATTCAACATCCCCTTTACCATTAAAGGTACCCAAGATCTACTTGAACAGCCTTTAATAAAAAAACTAATAATCTTCCTAACCATTATCAGTAACTCCCCTCACCAGCACCTAGATAGTGAACTCTTTACCCTTTTAAACTACACTTTTTTTGAAATTGAACCATTAAATATTCTAAAAACTGCCAAGAAAGCAGCAGACAACCACACTCATTTGGCCAGCTACATTCTCTCTGATAGATACAAGATTCCAGCAGACTTAAAAACTTTTTTTACAAATCTAAACAACTGGCAAAAACTCTCGGCCAACCTTACCTTGCCAGAATTTTTTGAAAAACTAATTCAACAATCGGGCATTCTAAATCATCTATTAAAACAAAAAAACAAAGCAGACGAGCTCCACCAGTTAAACATGTTTTTCACCCAAATTAAAAACATGGCTTTTCAAGACAAGAGCTTAAATTTATCAAAGCTCTTAAGCAACATCAATGCTTTAAGGGAACAAAAAATAAAAACTACCATTTCTTCACCCATAACCCTAAAAGAATCAGTCACCCTAACCACCGCCCACAAAGCCAAGGGTCTAGAGTGGGATCATGTTTATATCTACCGTTGCGTAGACGGTAAATGGGGCAACCCCAGAATCCGTCAGTTAATAAAACTTCCCTCAAGCATCTTGGAATTCGCCCCTAAAGAAAATCATCAGGCGGAAGAAAGACGTCTTTTCTACGTTGCCATAACCAGAACCAAGAAAACCTTAAACCTAACCTCTGCCAGCCAGTACACAACCGACTACGGAACCCAAAACACCCTGCCCTCTTCATTTATTACCGAAATTCCCAGCAAGTTAACAAAAAAAATTAAACCCAAAAATGCCCCAATCAAAACCCTAAAAAAACTCCTTACACCTCCAATTACCAACCCCTCCACCGTCAAGGAAAAAGAATACTTAATGAGTTTGGTTAAGGATATTAAACTTTCGGTAACTGCCCTAACCACATTTTTAGACTGTGCTTATAAATTCAAACTCAACAACTTATACCGCTTACCAAAAGCCAAAGAAGCCTATCTTGTTTTTGGCACCGCCGTCCACACTGCTTTAGAAAAGTATTTCTCAAACCCCAAATTAAAATTTCTTTTAAGCCAGTTCAAAAAAGCTTTAACCAAAGAAGTACTTACCCCCCAAGACTTCTCCATACGTTTGAAACATGGACAAGACGTTCTCACTGCTTATCACAACTTACACAGCACAAATCTAAATCCAATTTACGCATTAGAAAAATACTTTGGTTACTCCGCAAGTTCCAACTGCCGTTTAGGAGATATTTCATTAGTAGGTAAGATTGATAAAATCGACATTCTAGACCAAGATAAAAAACTGGCCAAGGTAATAGACTTCAAAACCGGCAAACCCAAAACAAAAGGTGAAATAGAAGGCACTACCAAGAGCTCCACCGGTTATCTAAAACGCCAACTTGTTTTCTACGCCTTGCTGGCCAAGCTAGACAAATATTTCCCTTTAAGGGTCACCCAGTTCGAACTAGACTTTGTAGAAAGTCCATTTTTAAAAAACAAATCAGGTCAAATGACCTTTACCGTTTCAGAAAAAGAAATTGAAGACTTAAAAATAGTCATCAAACAAACAATGAAAAAAATCCGTTCTTTAAAATTCCCCCGTGCCAAAGACACCTCTGTCTGCCACCGCTGCGAATTCCGCGATCACTGCTACCCCCAAGGAATACCTAAAACCATTTTGTAAACGAGCCAGGGTAGGTGACCACTTTACCCCCAAATTTTTTCTTAAACCGGCTAAAGCCTGCCCACTTTTTTTGTGGCCACCTTTCATCCAATATTCCTTCAAAATCAAACCACCCGAGACCCTTCTTTTTACACTCTAATATTACCTTCCACACCAGATGGTAATGAGCTCCTGATTCCCTGCCTTTTTCACTGATCCATGTTTGAAAATAATTAGCCGTGTCTTTAGACTTGAGTAGTAAAATTCCAGACAAAAATTCCCCCTCGCTTTCACTTACTAACAAACTGGCCTTTTCACCAAAAGCATCAAGCAACTTGTTAAACCTTTTCTCACCCATTAACCAAGTCTTACTCGACCCCTTCCACGCCTCATAAAACCGGATTCTGGATGCGTTTCGCAGACTCAACTTACCAGAATGACGTTTCTTGTCATTCTGCTCCTCTTCGTCATTCCCGCGCAGGCGGGAATCTATATAATTATTCTTTTTTAATGTCTGTTTTGTAGTTTTTGATAAATCACTCCACAGTTGTTTCTCATTCTTTGATAAATCAATTATTACAGTTTTGGTCGGCAAAAACGGCTTTGTGTTTATTTTCCATTTTTCAACCACCATATTCATTGGTTCCGCTACCGTATACACAACCTTATACTTCCTCTTCACCCTCTTTAAATCACTAAAGTCCAATTTTCCATAAAACCTCTGTATCTTCATCATGCTAAACGGCATTAAAGGAACCTTTTTTATAAACACACTAATATCACCAACCTTATCTACTACCCACCCACAACTTTCTAGATATCTTCCCCATTCCTTAGTCTGCCTTATGTCTTCCATTTTAATATCATCCACCTTATGCTTTCGCCCAATCTATAAATCCAATACAAAATTGGATTCACTATTAAGTCCCAACTACCCACAAACTCTACCAACTCTCCTCCATACCCCTCTTTAAACTTATGAAACCCGTACCATGGATCATTTTTCTTAGGGTTTTCCCCTAGACTTCCCCACATATCAAACAACTTACAACCTTTTTTCTTACCAAACTTAATTACCTCCCAAGCCAGTAAGTTACTGGCCATTAGCTCCCTATGCTCTCTACTAGAAGCACCATAGGGATAATAAAGCACACCATTCAAGATAAATACTATCCAAGTGGCTAAAATCTCTTCCTTATACACCGCCTTAAACAAATGCGCCTGTCCAGCTTTTTTCATCTCTTGCCACATTTTCAAGTGATACGCTTTATTATGAGCATAAAATGCCTGCCTGTTGGTCGTTTCCTCCATTAGCTTCCAATAATCCTCAAAGCCTTTATCACTCGAGTCTTCCACCACCCGCACCCCTTTCTTTTCCGCCAACCTAACGTTGTATCTTGTTTTTGATTTCATCCCCGCAAGTAACTCTTCCTCAGATTTTGTAAGATCTAACCAAAAACTAAACTTAGTAAACAACGCCCTGCCCTTAACCAGCCCCAAGCTTTTCATACTTACACCTGAATCAGCTCTTACATTTGGCTCAAACTTCACCATGATTGCCTTTTGCCTTACCGCTTCATTTTTTATGATTTCCAAGTCTTTTTTACTTGGCATTTTTGACTTAGGGCAGTAACCAATCGTCCACGGCAATTTAGGAATCTTGTGAAAGGTAACCTGGAAACCTTCGTCAAATCTAACCACATTAACCCTACTAGATGCCCTAAGCTCCCCCCAAGCCCAACTCTGCAACGGATGATTCATAAACTTATTTTACCAGCTATGCGTTGCGATTCCATTGCGAACTTGGTAGAATAATCTAAGTTATTAATTACTAAAGACAACAGTGTTCAAAAATATAATTTCTCCAGTTCAGGCCTGGTTACTTTCTCGTGGGCAATGTGTGGGCTGTGGGACCTCATTAAAAAATGGACAAGTAGCTAAGGCCAAGATAAAGGGTCATAGCAAGGTCACTTGTAAGTGCGGACGTATCTTTATGTACAACCTTAAGTCCAAAACTTACAGAAGAGCACTTTTTGAAGAAGTCTAGTGGCCCGTCTTCTAATCATCATTACTTGTCTGGTCAGCATAATTTTATACTCCTCCTATCTTGCTTCCCCAGCGAATTCAAAATCTAGTCAAAAAGTCGAATTCGTCATCCAACAAGGTCAAAACTTAGATCAAATAACCAACAATCTAAAAAAACAAAACCTTGTCCGATCAGTTCCAGCCACCAAACTACTTATTCTTGCCAAGGGAATAAGTAAAGATATTCAAGCCGGTTACTTTTATCTTTCTCCTTCAAGCGATCTTGGTGAGATCGTCTCAAGTCTAACAGAAGCTGGTAGCAAGCAAGTCTGGATCACCATACCAGAAGGTCTCCGTCGTGAAGAAATTGCCTTAATAATAGAAGGCTCATTTCCCAACATTAGTGCCCAAGACTTTGTCTTAGCCACCAAAGGACTAGAGGGACACTTGTTCCCAGAAACTTATGCCCTGAATCCAGGTAGTTCAACCGAAACCGTGGTCAAAAAGCTTACCGATCAATTTGATAAAGTTATTGAAGATCTTGCTATTCCAGTTACCGACCTAAGCTCTACTTTAACTCTTGCCTCGCTCTTAGAAAGGGAGGCACGTAATTTCAACGAGATGTTAGAAATTGCCGGTATTTTAAAGAAGCGTTTAAAAGCGGATTGGCCTCTTCAAATAGACGCCACCATTCAGTTTGCCTTAGCAAGTCAGACTTGTTCTCAAACAGACTGTGACTACTGGAAAAAGAGTCTTACAAAAGACGATATTCAGACCCCGTCTCCCTATAATACATACAAATATACCGGCCTGCCACCCGGACCAATCGCTAGCCCAGGAAAAGAGGCCATTAGGGCGTCATTTCAGGCTGTCTCCTCTGACTACTGGTTTTACCTTCACGATTCAAATGGTCAGATTCGTTACGCCAAGACAATCGAAGAACATAATCAAAACATCTGCACTTACTTGAAAAAAGACTGCTATTGACAAGCCTAAATAATAGTGTTAATATACCCAACATAGTCAGTAATCTGGTCGAGTCTGTTATGGCCAGGTTTTTTCTGTCTGTTTAATTAAAACTAAAGGTTAGGTAAACTGAAACTTTCAATGTTTAGAAAAAAACGAGAAAACTGGGGTAATGAAACTCACAAATTACCCATCCTTGACTTAGTCAAGATTCAACTAGACTCATATTCAGACTTCCTTAATAATCAAATCGGCGCTTCACTTCTCAGGGTTAATCCCATCAAAGATTTCAGTGGTAAAGCTTTTCAGTTCGAATTTTTAAGTCATAAAATCGATAACCCCCAGATCACTCCCAAAGAAGCCCTAGAAAAAGGAATTACTTTTGATGCCCCATTATGGGCCATGGCCAAACTTACCAATCTTAAAACCAACCAAGTTCAAGAAAAAAAGGTTTTCTTGGGAGACATTCCCCTAATGACGTCTATTGGCACATTTGTCATCAATGGTGTAGAAAGAGTTGTCATTAATCAGTTGGTAAGAAGCCCAGGGGTGTATTTTACTCGGGAGCTAGACCCTCAATCAGGTCGCCATCTTTACAAGGCTGAAATTAGACCTATTCATGGATCTTGGATAGAAATCATGGTAAGTAAAAATGATCACTTATCAGTCCGTATTGATCGTCGCAGAAAAATCTCGGTTACCACTTTGCTAAGAGCTATTGGCTTCTCAACCAACGAAGAAATTGAAAGCTTATTCAATGACGTCGATACAGATGAGGAACATCCATATATAGCCACCACCTTACTTAAAGACTCAAGTTCAAACACAGATGAAGCGCTACTTGAATTCTACGAAAAAATTCGCCCTGGAGAACCCGCCGTAATCGAAAACGCCAAGAACCTGCTAAAACAAATGTTTTTTGATAGTCGTCGCTATAATTTAGGAGAAGTTGGCAGATACAAAATAAACAAGAAGCTAACTGGCCTTTATTCTTCCCAGCAAACCACCACCACCCTAACCAAAGACGACTTGGTTGCCACAATTAAGTATTTAATAGCTCTTCAAAACGGAAAAGGGAAAACCGACGATATTGACCATCTAGCTAATCGTAGACTACGCCAAGTAGGAGAGTTAGTTAACCAAACAGCTTTAAGAAGAGGATTGCTAAGTTTAGAGCGATCCATTCGTGAAAAAATGAGTCTTGCTAAACCAGAAGAGCTACACACGCCTGCCAGTTTTGTCAATCCGCGTCCAGTGGTTGCTGCCATAGCAGAATTTTTCCGTCGCAATCGATTAAGTGCCATACTTGACCAAATTAACCCCTTGTCTGAAATAGATACAATTCGTAGAGTTACTGTTATGGGACCTGGTGGTGTAACTAAAGAAAGAGCTAGTTTCTCTATGAGAGACATCCATAACAGTCAATATTCCAAAATAGGCCCCATTAGGTCTCCAGAAGGTCCCAATATTGGATTGGTTACCTATCTAGCTCTTTTCACCAAAGTGAATAAATATGGTTTTCTTCAGGCTCCTTACTTAAAAGTAGAACAGGTCAGTAAGAACAACAAACAGCTAATGAAAATTGGTAAAGAGATCACCTATCTAACCGCAGATGATGAAGAAGACTACTACATTACCCACGCCGGGGTTGGTCAACAAAACGGTTACATCACTGACAAATGGATTGCCTGTCGCTATCAGGGCGAATTTATCGAGGCCGATGTCAACAGGGTTCAATACATTGATGTGGTGCCTTGTCAGGTAGTTAGTACTTCCGCCTCGCTCATTCCTTTTGTGCATCACGATGACGGCATTAGAGCCCTAATGGGCAGTCACATGCAAACACAGGCTGTTCCACTTTTAAAACCAGAATCTCCCGTAGTTGGAACGGGTATGGAAGGAGCAATTGCCAGTTCCATGGGTTGGGTGGTCAAAGCCCGTCACGCTGGAACAGTAGTTTCTTCCGATGCCCAACATGTTAGCATAAAAATCTCGGAAAAAGATGCCACTGAAGCCAATAAAAACAAATTGCAAACAGACTACGGTTATATTCAGATAAAAAACAATATAGAGACATATCAAATTAGAAAATTTTACAGAACCTCTCAAAATACTAGTTATTCTCAAAACCCACTAGTGATCGTTGGTGACAGAGTTGAGCTAGACGATCTTATAATCAACGGACCCGCTTCAGATGGTGGAGAGCTGGCCTTAGGTCAAAACTTGCTAATAGCTTATATGTCATTCGAGGGCTTAGGTTACGAAGACGCCATTGTTGTTTCAAGCAGGTTGCTTGATAAAGACCTACTTTCCTCCATTCATATAAGTGAACATACCGCTGAGGTTATGGACACCAAGCTGGGTCCAGAGGAACTAACTAATGACATTCCCAACGTGTCTGAACAAGATCTTAGGTACTTAGGACTAGATGGAATTATTGTTCCTGGTTCAGTTGTAGGTCCAAGGGATATTTTGGTTGGCAAAATTGCTCCAAAAGGAGAAACCGAATTAACTGCAGAAGAAAGGTTGCTAAGAGCCATTTTTGGTGAAAAAGCTAGAGAAGTAAGAGACACTTCTCTCAGGCTTCCTCACGGAGATCAAGGAGTGATTGTTAACGTTCAAATTCTAGATAGAAATAGAGGGGATGAACTAAGTCCAGGAGTAATTCAGCAAGTAAAAGTTCAGGTAGCCCAACTAAGAAAAATTACCGTGGGTGATAAGCTGGCTGGCAGACACGGTAATAAAGGAGTTATCAGTAAAATTGTTCCTACGGCCGACATGCCCTATCTAGCCAGTGGACGTCCAATAGACATAATAATTTCACCATTGTCAGTTTTGGCCAGAATGAATTTAGGTCAGTTACTTGAGGCACAGTTAGGTATAGCCGCCGAAGCTCAAGACAAAAAGATCGCCGTACCTGTTTTTGAACAGATTTCAGAAGAAAAAATCAACAAACTTCAAACTGAAGCTGGTTTACCCACCTCTGGTAAGATGCAACTTTACGACGGCAGGACTGGAGAAAAATTTCTTGAAGAAACTGCCATCGGTATAGCTTACATCCTAAAGTTAATCCACATGGTAGAAGACAAAACTCATGCCCGCTCTACGGGTCCTTACTCTCTGGTTACCCAACAACCTTTGGGTGGTAAGGCTCAAAGAGGTGGCCAAAGACTTGGAGAAATGGAAGTCTGGGCCCTAGAGGCTCATAAAGCCGCACACATTCTTCAAGAAATGCTCACCATTAAGTCAGATGACGTAGTTGGTCGTTCCAAAGCCTTTGAAGCTATAGTTAAGGGTCTGCCTATTCCAGAGCCATCTCTTCCGGAATCGTTTAAAGTCTTGGTAAAAGAGCTAAATGCACTCAGTCTATCTGTACTACCAATGGGTAAAATCGAAACGATATCCAACAAAGACACAGAAAAAGACTCAAGCGAAGAAAGTCAAATATCAGAGCACGTATCTAGCAATGTAATTACTAATAAATAACTCATGAAAACCGCCACTACATTTTCCAGCTTAAAAATATGTCTAGCATCGCCAGATGAAATTCGTAGCTGGTCCCATGGTGAAGTCACCAAACCAGAAACTATTAACTACAGAACTCAAAAGCCAGAAAAAGATGGTCTATTTTGTGAAAGAATTTTTGGTCCTACCAAAGACTGGGAATGTTATTGCGGTAAGTATAAACGAGTCCGGTTCAGAGGTATAGTTTGTGATAAATGTGGCGTAGAAGTTACTCAAAGCAGGGTTCGCAGAGAAAGAATGGGCCACATAGAATTGGCCTCTCCAGTTTGCCACGTATGGTTTTTTAAGGGAGCACCATCAAAAATATCCCTTTTATTAGACATCCCCCCAAAAAGTCTTACTTCGATTATTTATTTCTCTAAATATTTAATACTTTCTGTTGACCAAGATAAACAAGAACAGGCCTTAAAAACTATAGAAATCGAGTTAAAAAATAAAACAGACGAAATCCGTCAAAAATTTAACAAGCAAATAGAAAAACTAAAAAAGCAAGCCCAAAAAGATCTAAGTAAACTTAAAAAAGACATTAAGGTAAAAGACGAACTAGTTTTAAAAATAGATGTCTTAAAAACAGAAACAAAACGTTTAATAGCTTCCCAAAGAGAACAAATGGTCGCAGAAATTACCATGGTTGAAGAGATATATAACCTATTAACCGCTCTAATAAAACAAATAAAATCAAACGGACTTCTGTCCGATTCAGAGTATGAAAAACTCTTAGACTACAACGTTGGCGACTGGCTAACGGTCGGTATGGGCGCAGAAGTCATTCTTGAAGCAATTAAAAAGGTCAACTTAGAATCATTAGTTGCGACCCTAAAGGAAGAGTTAAATAGTAGCTCAGAGGCCAAACGACTAAGAGCCATCAAGCGGCTTCAAGTAGCTCAAGGGCTTTTAGGTGCAGAGATTAACCCAGAATGGATGATACTCCGTGTGTTGCCAGTCATGCCTCCCGATTTAAGACCAATGGTTCAGTTGTCTGGTGGCAGGTTTGCAACCTCCGACTCCAATGACTTATATAGAAGGGTTATAAACAGAAACAATCGACTTAAACATCTATTAGATCTAGGAGCCCCAAATATAATTGTTAGAAACGAAAAAAGAATGCTTCAGGAATCCGTTGACTCTTTAATCGACGCTTCTCAAGCAAAAACTAGCCGCAGAACCAGAGCCGGTAGAACTCTTAAGAGTTTATCCGATACCCTAAAGGGTAAGCAGGGTCGTTTTCGCCAAAACTTATTAGGAAAACGTGTAGACTACTCAGGTCGCTCGGTCATAGTTGTTGGCCCAGAACTAAAACTAAACCAATGCGGAATTCCTAAAGACATGGCCTTAGAGATGTTTAAACCATTTGTACTCCACGAAGTAATTAAACAAGATTTGGCTCCAAACATAAGAGCGGCTAAAGACATAATAGACAAACGTCAATCAGAAGTATTTGACATACTTGAAAAAGTCACCAAGAAACACCCCGTTCTCTTAAATCGTGCCCCCACACTACACAAACTCTCTATTCAAGCTTTCTGGCCCGTATTAGTAGAAGGTTCTGCCATAAGATTACACCCAGTAGTTTGCGCTGGTTTTAATGCAGATTTTGACGGAGACCAAATGGCCGTCCATGTACCCCTAACCAAAAAAGCTAGAAAAGAAGCCATTAAATACATGCTTCCAGAGAAAAATCTACTCAAGCCATCAGATGGGCATCCAGAGAGTATTCCAGACAAAAAAGAAATGGCCGTTGGTATCTATTACCTCACCTCGGTTAACCCTCAATTTACAAACCAACCAACCGTTTTCTCATCCTCTAAAGAGGCCAAACAGGCCTACCAAACCAGTCAAATAAAACTTCGCCAGCTTATTAAGGTTCGTTTATCGTCAACATCCACAAAGATCACCGAAACTACCGTTGGCAGAATTATATTTAATGAAATCTTACCTTCAGACTGGGATTTTATTAACCACGGTTTAACCAGAAACAAAATTAGTACTTTATTCAAAAAAGCAATTGATCAAAGTGCCAACAAAGAAGTAGTTAAACTAATCGACTCTGTTAAAGATCTAGGTTTTGAAACAGGCATGATATCCGGTTTATCATTTGCCATAACAGACAACGAACTATACAAAGACAAAGACAAAGTCATCAGTCAAGCCAATCAAAAAGCCAAAGAAATAGAAAACAACTTTAAGCTAGGTCTTATTACCAACGACGAAAGAAAGAAACTGGTAATTCAAATGTGGATGAACACAACAGAAGATTTAACAGAAAAAACTTGGCAATCATTCTCAAAAGATAATCCTGTTAGGTTAATCATAGACACAGGTATGGGTCGTATTACCAAAAACACCATCAAACAGCTATCTGCCATGCGTGGGATTAACGTAGATCCATTAGGTAATTTTGTAGAGCTCCCAACCAAGGGTAATTTTCGTCAAGGACTATCAATCTTTGAGTACGTAAACGCCATCAGAGGCTCTAGAAAAGGTTTAACCGATACCGCTTTAAGGACTGCAGACGCGGGTTACTTAACCAGGCGTCTAGTAGACGTTAGTCACGACGCCATTATTCGATCCAAAGACTGTGGTACCAAAGATTTCATGGAAATCAATCTAGCTGAACTTGGTCCAGACAAGTTTCTAGATCAGATTATTGGCAGAAATACCGCCAAGAAAGTCCTCCATCCAAAAACCAAGAAAGTATTAGTGAAAAAAGGCAACACCATAGACGAGGATATCGCTACCGACATCATTACCGCCAAAGTAAAAACGGTCTCGGTTCGAACACCTCTTGGCTGTAAGCTAAAATCTGGCCTTTGTATTGCCTGCTATGGTTTCAATTACGCCACTAATAAACAAGCAGTTTTTGGCGATCCAGTTGGAATTATCGCCGCTCAGTCAATTGGTGAACCAGGCACCCAATTGACTATGAGAACCAAGCACTCAGGTGGTATTGCCGGACTAGACGTTACCCAGGGTCTGCCCAGAGTAACCGAACTTTTCGAGGTAAGAACACCCAAGGTTCTTTCCCCGGTGGCCGAAATATCTGGCAAGGTCAGCATCACAGAAACCGACACCGGACACAAACTAACCATTACCCCAACCAACTCAAAAGAAGAAAGTAGAGAGTATCTAGTTCCTCTGGTTCAAACCCTAAGCGTTTCCAGCGGAGATCTAGTCGGAATAGGTACACAACTAGCCTCGGGAGGAATAGACATAAAAAAATATCTAAACATCAAGGGTTTAAGGGCCGCCCAAAACTATCTTATTAAAGAAATACGGTCTATCTACGCATCGCAGGGAATCAACATTCACAATAAGCATTTCGAAGTCATAGTTAAGCAAATGTGTGACAGGGTCGTGGTTGATACCGTCGGAGACACTTCTCTCATTCCAGGAGAAATTATTTCTAAGGGTGGTTTCGAAAAAGCCAGCGAAGCAACTATAGTTCAAGGTGGCGAGCCAGCCTCGGCCACCACTCTAATTCTTGGCACAATTAGAGCTTCTCTTTACACCGATTCGTGGTTATCAGCCGCTTCGTTTCAAGACACTACCCAGGTACTAACCAGCGCTTCACTTCAAGGTAAAGTAGACAATTTAATTGGCCTCAAGGAAAACGTTATTATCGGTAGATTAATTCCCTCAAACAAAGCTCGGGCAAGTTTTGATACAGTCTGATAAAATTCAAGCAAACTTATGCCTACAATTAACCAACTAGTCAAACGTAAAAGAAAAAGACTTAAGAAAAAAGTCAAGGCTTCTGCTATGCGCAAAAGCTTTAATTCAGTTAAACGTCGTATGACCGACACAATTAATCCTCACAAAAGTGGTGTCTGTCTTCAGGTCAAGACAATGACTCCTAAAAAACCTAACTCAGCTTTAAGAAAAGTGGCCAGGGTCAGGCTTAGTAACCGTCAAGAAGTTACTGCTTACATCATGGGTGAAGGTCACAACCTAGCAGAACACTCCGTGGTCTTGGTTCGTGGTGGTCGTGTTAGAGATCTTCCGGGTGTTAAGTATCACGTTGTCCGTGGTAAGCTAGACACCGCTGGGGTAGAAGGCAGAAAATCAAGCCGTTCCAAGTATGGTGCTAAAAAAACAAACGCCACCCCTTCAACTAGTCAATAAATATATATAAAATGAGAACAAAAAAAGCCCCCAAAAGAAAAATAATCAATGATTTTGTCTACGACTCTCCTTTGGTAGCTAAGATAATCAACTCTTGTATGTACGACGGTAAAAAAACCATTGCTCAAAAACACGTGTACGACGCTCTTCAAATAATTAAAGAAAAGACAAAAAAAGACGAGCTACAGATTCTAACAGAAGCCATGGAAAACATCTCTCCTCAAATGGAGGTTAGGTCCAGAAGGGTTGGCGGTGCCAGCTATCAAGTCCCCATGTCCATAAGATCAGAAAGGAAACAAGCTCTAGCTATCAGGTGGTTGGTCCAAGCCGCCAGACAAAAATCAAACAGCGAATTCCATACATTTGCAGAAAAATTAGCCGCCGAAATTCTAGACGCCCACAATAACCAAGGTGTCACCATAAAGAAAAAACTAGACACTCAAAAAATGGCCGAGGCCAACCGCGCCTTCGCCCACTTCCGCTGGTAACCCCCTTCCCCCACTCACCAATCCAGTGACGCGATCGCGTGTCTGGTTTTGCAATTTACTCATATCAACTCCTCCCATCTCCGTCATTCTGAACGTAGTGAAGAATCCAGCGAAGCGTCTCTCTCCTTAGTCTAAAATAAGCCTTAAATGAAACAATGGTCTGTCTACATCATCACCAACCATAAAAACACAGTTCTATACACAGGTATCACCAACAACCTAAAACGACGAATCTGGGAACACAAAGAAAAAATTATCGGTAACTCATTCTCCAAAAAATACAGACTCTACAAACTTATCTGGTTTGAAATGTTTAATAACCCTCAACAAGCCATTGAAATAGAAAAGAAAATCAAAGGTTGGACTAGGGTCAAAAAGATTAACATGATAAAAGCTAAAAACCCAACCTTCCAAGATTTGAACTCACGCTAACGCTAGATTCTTCGTCGGAACTCCTCAGAATGACCACCTTGGAGGAACCCACCACGTCATCCTGAGTATATCTACAAAACCGCTCGAACTCATTTTACCAAAAATTACTGAAAATTGTTAGCTCCGGCAATGACGGCGAGGAAAAGGGGTTTAAGGGGAAAAGGAATCGCCGCAGCCGCCTCCTCATTTGCTCGCTCCACCAACTTGTCCTGAGTTTGCCGAAGGGACGGAATTCGCTAAAAAAAGAAAAAAATTGCAGCAGGACGGGTGACGTGGGCTCTGAAAAATCAAAAAACTGGTGTGGCGATAAAAAATAAACTGTTTATGTAGCTGCCGGGAGCTTGCGCGCCACCGATTTCAATTTTATAAACAAAATATACCTGTTCCCCGCTAACCGGGCCTGAACTATAAACAATCTCAAGG
>Ga0180009_10002709_pt1 | contig 20728 bp, 18 predicted proteins | sample OS_PC_MetaG_FD_123537 | JGI IMG/M metagenome (GOLD analysis project Ga0180009, IMG submission 123537) | Groundwater microbial communities from the Aspo Hard Rock Laboratory (HRL) deep subsurface site, Sweden - OS_PC_MetaG | ecosystem: Environmental > Aquatic > Deep subsurface > Groundwater...
GATAGCCGTGAATATATGCATACCCGCACACCAGCGTCGTGCCGTAAAGTTCCTTGAACTCCAGAAACTCGCTACCGTCAACGATGCGGGCGATGACCTCGCGGATGTCAAAGAATGTTGCCAAATCGCGGCTTACAATTCCGTATAATTCCCTGGGGTCATAAATCGGAGGTTTGGGCTCGGCCATGGAAAGGCGCGTCTTTTCATTTTTAGGCAGGTTCCTTACTATGTTCCTGACAATGGCAATAGCATGGGCATCATCTTCGGCGATATAATCCGACACACCGGATTCCATGCAATGCAACAAGGGTCCGCCCAGTTGATCCGCCGTCACCTCTTCACCGGTAGCGGCCTTGACCAGTGGGGGACCTCCAAGGAAAATGGCGCCATGTCCCTTAACGTGGACGATCTCATCACTCATAGCTACGCCATAGGCGCCACCTGCTGTACAAAGCCCCATCACAGCAACAATCTGGGGAATGCCTTTCTTGGACATCAGGGCCTGATTGTAAAAAACCCTTCCTCCACCGTCGATGTCCGGAAAAATTTGAGACTGCAGAGGGAGATAGGCCCCGGCCGAATCCACGAGGCTGACGCTGGGCAAGTTGTTCTCCATAGAAATGGTCTGCAGACGCAAGGTTTTTTTGGCAGAAAGGGGATATGCTGAGCCACCCTTTATGGTGGCGTCGTTGATACTTACCACTACCTCTTTTCCGCCAACCACGCCTATTCCAGCCCGAAGTCCGGCGGCATGGACCTTCCCGTCGTACATGCCCCTGGCGGCTAGTGGTGCGATTTCCAAAAAAGGCGTGTTTTTGTCGAGAAGCAGATCAAGCTTTTTTTGTGCCGGAAGTTTGCCTGATTCAACCAGGCGGTCCAGCGCCTTCCGGGATCGATCGTCCCGGGCACGTTTCATTTCGCGCCGAAGGTCCTCAACCAAGGCTTCCATTGCCTCATAATTTTTGTTATAATCTTCAGAATGAATATTTACTTTGGATTCAATCGGATGCATGATGTTTCTCTCACAGCCACGATTCTTGCCGGGCAGGTTTTTTTCTTAAGTCGATGGACTTCTTACGAGTGATCAATTTTTGTCTGATAGCATGATAATTTCACTAATGAATTCATTTTGTGAAGTCAATATATATTCATTCATTAACCGAATATTTATAAACATTATTCATACAAACTGTTATTCTGTTAATCTCTTTAATATGACAAAGAGCGGTGTATGGCTCCCCACGGGGAATGCGCTTGCTATTGCGGTTTAATTACGCTATTTTGGCTAAGAATAGACAACCTGATTTCTTAAACACAACTTTTAGCTGTAACTTGGAGGCTTACATGACAGAACAGATTCGGTATCTGACTCCAGGCCTGGCGTGACGAAGCGGAAAGACGGCTCAAATCCGAACTCAGCCCTGACCATGTTTACCAGGCCGGAGAACTTCTTATCTGTGCCATGCAGTATGCCTGTCCCGAAGAAGGAATAGGGTTCAGGTACGAAAATCCTGTCCTCATACACCCGGACAGGTGCGAACCGCTCTCGGTTTTTCCCTTGACCGTTGATGAAATAAAATGATGAAATAAAATGACGAGATCGCTCAAAAAGGCCATTTCCGTATGGAAACCGATTAACTGTGGATCCAAACAAATTCCGGTGCTTGCCGCCGGAAAAGGCTGGCTGGTTGTGGATAAGCCTGCCGGCATGACTGTTCACAACATGCCAGGGATGGATCTCTGCTCCTTTGCATTAACACATCTTCAAAATGAAACGACTGAAAAGGGGCAGACAGCTTTTGACCCGGATTTTGGCGTCAATCCTGTTCATCGTCTCGACAAGGAGGCAAGCGGCATTATTATTCTGGCCTCCTCCCGTGAGATGTTTAGATTTTTTTCAAATCAGTTTCAATCACATCAGGTAATAAAGCGGTATGCCGCTATTTTGCATGGCCTTCTCGAAAACCCGAAAGGAAATGATTTGTGGGGGACATGGCGGTGGCCTCTTTCTGATACTGCCGGGGGACGCGTTAATCCTGAAGGCTCAGGGCGTGGGCAGCATAGCGAGACCCGTTATCGGGTTCTTGACAAGAGTGCTCATTATACGATGGTGGAAATTGAGCTTGTCTCCGGCCGGACGCATCAGATCCGGCGACACGCGAAACTGTCCGGTCACCCGGTAGTCGGCGATACACGATACGGCTCGACCCGGGCAGCAAAATACCTTAAACGTAATTATGCGTTTAACCGTATTGCGCTCCATGCGCGTGAGCTTACATTGCTGCTGCCGGGTGGGGAAAATCCGGAAACCATAGAAACCTTTTCAATTCCAGGTCAGATGCTGGAATTGTTTAAAAATGACGGTAATTATTCAGCCACAGATTTACACTGATGAACGCAGATAGATTTAAATACAGTAGCTATTCTGAATCCTGGATTCTGGCTTCTGAGCAGTTACAAATGACCATGCCAATATAAGTACCAAAGGAGCAATAAAGAATGAACGATTTTCCTGAAAATACAGTGGAGATGATCAACGAACTTATAGGCGGCTTCAACAAGTCAATGGGCCTTCATTTTATCAAGGCCGCCCGGAACGAGTTCGTTGCCGAGATAAAGATCGATGATCGACACCTTCAGCCTTACGGGATAGTACATGGAGGTGTGTACTCCGGCATGATCGAGACATTATGCAGCACAGGAGCGGCATTGAATGTTTTTTCAGAAGGGAAAAGCGCTGTCGGGCTCGAAAACGCGACCTCTTTCCTGCGGGCAGTGCGCTCCGGCACCCTGCGCTGCACCGCCAGGCCGGTACTGACAGGAAGACGCTCACACGTGTGGGAAGCACAGGTGACGGATGACCGCGACCGGCTGGTCGCCACAGGCCGTGTGCGGTTGATGATACTCGAACCGGGTTCCGAGGCAGACGGTATAACCGTCGAGTTGAATACTAAACCGGAGTGATTTCCAATAACAATAAATAGATAAGCCGGGTTCCAGTTGCCCGGCATCAATCTTTTTCGCGCTTGACATACACTCAAATTTCAGTTAAAAGTCTCACTAAGGTATTTAAAAATCATCCTTATAATCAATTATCAATAATGTCATACGTTGCGATTGAGGGAAAAAAGTATGGCGGGATTGTTTGTATTTGCCGGTTTCAGATCGCCGCCGGCAGCAGCGGCATGCTGTCCCTGTACCAATGCCGGCGACAACCAGCAGGACACCGTGCTTGAGTCATAAGACGGTGCCCCTTTATATCTTAATTATAATCAGAGGAGGAATGCGATGGTAAAGACAAGAGCAGGTTTCATTTTTTTTACGGTATGCGTAGCGGCCCTTGCCGCCGTTTTCGCTTTTTCGGCGCTCCACCCGGCTTACGCCGCGGAGCGCAAGTCGATCCGCTGGGCCACATCCAGCACGGGTTCTTACGGCTATAAGGTAGCGGCCCAGATGATCAAGGTGCTTGAGGACGCCCTCGGCGGCGAATACACCGTCACGGTCAATCCCTATCCGTCAACGACCGCCGCAATGAAGGCGACGATGGATGGCGGGGCGGAGATCGGCTACACGGCCGACGTCGGGATGACCCAGGTCTATGATGGCACTGGCGGCTTCAACAACTACAATCCCACCAAGTCGAAGATGGTCCACACCTGGTATGCCTACCCGATGGAGTCGTTCATGGCCGTGCACGCCTCGAAGGCCGACCAGTTCAAATCGTGGGGCGACTTAAGCGGCAAGCCGGTATTCTTTACACCCGCCGGCTATATGAACTGGCTCAATTTCCAGCGGATCTTCAAGGCGCTCGGCTACGAGTTCAAACACGTTCAGATCGGCACGGAGGCCCAGGGCGACGCGCTTCAGGCCGGCACGATAGTCGGCGCCGTAGCCTACACGACCGCAGGTGCTTCCCTCGCCTCATACTGGCGGGAGACCGAACTGCGCGTTGACATCAAGCTGGTCAATCCGAGTCCGGATGAGGTCAAGAAGCTGATCGCGGCGGACCTCGCTCCCGTGGAGGTCGATGCAACCAAGGCGTTCAGCAAGGACGTCGGCGTCAAGACCGTCCTGGGCGTACCGATCCTGTTCGGTTACAACGTGCTCGCGGACATGCCCGAAGAGGTCATCTACAAAATGCTGAGCGCGTTCTATAAGGAACGCGACAACCTCGTCAAGACTGATCCCGGCTTCGGACCCATGGCACGTGACTTCGTCGGTATGCAGGTGAACGGCATCAAGGCCAATCCGACCGTTCCTGTGCATGCGGGACTGGCGAAGTTTCTTAAAGAACACAAAGCCTGGAACGATAAGTGGATTATTGCAGGCAGCAAGTAATCGCCCAGGAGGAAATCAGGGTGGTGGGAATCGGCGCGGTTTTGCACCGGTTCCCACCACCATACACTATGCGTCGTCACTTGGCATGTCGACGCCGCGGCCCTGAACGCGACCGTAGCTTTGGCCGAATAATGGAGGGAAAGCCATGCTGAGCGACCGAATCAAGCGCTACACCAATCTTAATAACGCGATCTTTAGCTTGTCGATTATCATGTTCGTCTGGCTGTGCTGGTATTTCTACACCGGCTACGGCGGCGGGAGCGAACTGGTGGCAAACCTTGTGCCGATCGCCCTGATGATTCGGATCCTGCATATGCACAAAGATGGTTTTATTTACAAACGGCTGCCGCCGATCGCAAATCATATCATTGTCTTAAGCTACCTTGCCGTATGTCTTTATGCCTTCTATCATTTTCACACGGAATACGAACAGATCTCAATCTGGCGGCAGGGATCCTATACCAGGGAAGACTTCATCATGGGTCTTCTGGTATTCCTTCTGGTGATGGAGCTCTCACGGGTCGCCCATTCAGAGCTTTTTTGGATGAACGTGGTCCTTGTTGTCTATACTCTGTGGGGTTATCTGAGTCCGATCGACTTTTTCTGGCATCCCGGCACCACATTCTACCGGGTGATCACATCGAGCACGGTTGAACTAGCAACCGGTATTTACGGGCTTTATGCGCAAATCGCCCTGACTACGATCGCGGCGTTTTTGCTGCTGGCGGCGGCGGCAAACGGTTTCGATGCCCAGGGGGCAATGGTCAATTTCATGCGGCGGATCGCCGGAAAATCGCGGCACACGATCCCGCAGACGGCCGTTCTCGCCTCGACTGCGGTCGGCATGATCAGCGGCAGCGGCGCGGCCAATGCGGCCGTCACCGGCAGTTTCACGATTCCGATGATGAAACGCTACGGCGTGCCGCCGGTCTTTGCCGCAGCGGTGGAGACCGGGGCCTCGATGGGAGGGCTCATCATGCCGCCGGTGATGGCGGTGGCCGGTTTCGTGATGGCGGAGTTCCTCGGCGTGTCTTACTGGAACGTGGTGCTCCGAGGCTTCTCCCTTGCTTTCGTCTACTACTCCTCGCTCTCCCTTTCCGTTTATCTCGTGAGCATCAGTCTGATGCCCGCCTCACCGATCGAGAGAACGACCATGCCGATCTATGAACAGCTTAAGACGGCAATATTCTTCTTCGGAGTAATCTATCTCACCATCCTGATGGGGGTTTTCAATTACGGCGAACAGATATCCGGCCTCTATACCGGGTCTGTCATGTTAGGACTCTTTATTCTCCTGTTTTGTTATTTCAAATACGTGCGGAAGGACCCGGTGACGAAAAAGGATGCGATCTTTAAGAACATCCGCACTATGATCGAGATGCATGCTGAGATGACCTCTTATCTGCTTCTGCTGCTGTCAACGCTCGGCATCATGATCGGCCTCTTCACCGTAACCGGCTTTATCAACCGCATGGGAGGGATGCTCCTCCAAATCGGCGAATTTCATATCATCGCGCTGATCCTGATGGCCTGGATCTTCGGCTGGCTCGTCGGTGCCGGCCTGCCGCCGACGGCGACATATATCGTCCTTGCGGTCATAGTCATCGAGCCGATGCGCAAGGTCGGCATCGATCCCTGGGTAGCCCATTGCTTCGTCTTTCTGGTCGCTGTATGGGGTGAGCTGTCGCCGCCGACCTCGCTCGCTGCGGCGGTCGCGGCACGGATCGCCGAGGCGTCGTTCATGAAAACCATGTGGCAGGCGCTGAAAATGTGCCTGCCTATCACCATTATGACCTTCGCGATCTTCACCCGCTCTGACATGGTTGTAAACCCTGGCTGGCCCCAGATCGCCGCTACACTGCTTGTAGCGATCGCCTGCTGCGGTATATCCTTTTCCATCTTCGGAAAGTTCGTCCACGGACGGGGCTCGAACATAATGCTGCGCGCGGCGCTGGGCCTCGCCTCGTTAGTGGTGCTGTTTCACCCGGACAAAAATGTGTCTCTCATGCTGGCCGTGATCGTGCTGCCGGCGACGATCTACGGTGTCATACGCCATCGGCGGAGCGCCCTGCTTGAGAGCGATCTGCAGCCGGCATAATGAATGGTGGGAAGTTCTTTTCTCAGAGGCCGGAAGGGGAATTTATTTCCCGGCAGGCGGAGGTCGAACAAGTTCGCCGTACGGATAATCCATCTGTTTCGCTATATGGGCTCTCGCTTTGCTGCCGGCGATCCGTTCCACCAGGTGAAGTCCCAGATCAAGAGACGATGAGACCCCTCGCGCCGTGACGACATCCCCTTCGTCGACAATCCGACGGGTTTCCACGGCGGCACAGTAGAGCTTCAATTCCTCAAAGGCATTCGGGTGTGTTGTGGCGCGTTTTCCCGCCAGGAATCCTGCCGAACCCAGAAGAAGCGCCCCGGTACAGACGGATGTCTTCAATTTAACCGGGGCGGCCGATTTCAACCAGTCGGTAAATAACTTGTCATGCTGAAGGGCACGCGTCCCAAAACCTCCCGGTACGACGATGAGGTCATATCCGCCCAGCGACTCGGCGACCGTATCGGGAACGAAGCGGAGGCCTCTGTCATCAGAGATCTCCTCTGTAAAGGCGCACATCTGCCAATTGAACTCGGGTACGAAATTCATGGACTTGAGACGCGTGAGCGGATCGTACACTCCGATCAGGTCCAGCGCCGTCATCCGGTCGAAAATAATGAATGCCGTTTTCATATTGAACCTCCCGTTAAGCGGAATATTCGGGGGTCGCCGGTCGTCAGTTGCCGCCGTCGATCTCGGTAAATACCTCCTTGGCGACGCGCATCGCATCGAGAGCGGCGGGAACGCCGCAGTAGATGGCACTCTGCAGAAAGACCTCCATCAACTCTTCTCTGGTCAGACCGTTGTTCAACGCCCCGCGGACATGCAGTTTGATTTCATGCGGGCGGTTCAATGCCGTGAGCATGGCGAGGTTGAGGAAGCTTCGGGTCCTGCGGTCAAGGCCCGGCCGGGTCCAGATTTCGCCCCAGCAGTATTCGGTCACCAGTTCCTGCATCGGCCGTGTGAACTCATCGGCCGAACGAAGCGACTTGTCGACATATTCAGCCCCTAATACAGCTCTCCTGACGGCCAAACCTTTTTCGTAGCGTTTCTTGTTCATTGTTTTTAATCCTCTTTTCAAATTCATTCACAGTGCGCCGACCGCAGCAAGGGCACGCCTTACTTCTTCTATGCCCTCAGGGGGCAGCGGCGCCTGGGGTAATAGTGGTGCCCCCACGGGATAACCCTGCAACTCAAGTCCACCCTTAATGCATGCAGCAAGATTGTATTTGGCGAAGGCCTGGTTCAGTGCCCACATACGCCGTTGAAGATCCATGGCGGCGTCCCATGATCCTCGCCTGCACAGTTCGTAGAGTTCAACGCTCTGCCGTGGCACAATGCATGCCGGACCGGCCATCCAGCCCGCTCCGCCTATAAGCATCACACAAACCGGAATATGAGCGGAGGCTGAAAAAACCTTCATCCGGTCTCCCATCCGGTTGATGATCGACAGCAGCCGTCCCGTATTGGCGGAGGCGTCCTTGATATAACCAATATTCGGTATACGGCTCAGTCGGTCTATAACGGGTAGACTCAAATCCGAGCGCTGGAAGTTCGGGTTCGTATAGAGTACCAATGGAACCGACACGGCTTTGGCAATTTCACTGAAATAGGAAAACACCCCTTCGTCGGATATGGGAAAATAGGACTCAAGTATAGCGAGGATGCCGCTGCAGCCGAGACGTTCGAATTCGCGTGATTGTGAGACGGCGTCGGCAATAGTAGTTGAAGCGACTCCTGCGATAACCGGAACACGGCCTCTCGCCGAATCGATGACTATTTCCACAATACGCCGGCGTTGCGGCCACGAGAGATAGGCGAATTCGCCGGTTGAACCCAGGGGGGTCAGGCCATGCACGCCCGCTTGAATGAGGTCCTCGCAGAGGCGCCCAAGGACGTCCGCCTTTATTTCACCGGAGGAGTCGATGGGGGAGACGAGATACGGAAAAACGCCATGAAAATCCGATTTAATCAATTACTACCTCCTTTTTATTGGCCATCTCACGACTTATGAACAGCCGCGGCGGAATCGGAAAACCTACCCTTCATCAGGTGTGGGTATATGATCTGTACAAGGAACTCCAGCTTGGCAAAGCCCACAAGCGTAAGTGTTGATTCCGTAAGTTTTTCGAACATATTCGTTCATTTCATGCTCGGTGTACTGCCTGCATTTCTGTTTGTCATGGCCGGATTCACTTATAGCTTTCACTGGACATCGTGAGATGCATTTACCGCAGGTACCGTGAGAATAGAAAAGGCAGTACTCATGATGATCGGTATATGGACGTTTACTTGGGGTAATCGATATATGTGCTATTACTGAACCGGTTCGCATGGCTTTTCCCAAAGGGGTTATGAGCCCGTCGCACAGCCCGAAAGTACCCAGGCCTGCTGCATAAGCAGCGTGCCGTTCCGACCAGTTGGAACAGGGAGCATATAGACCCGAGTCGGAGCGGCTCCAAAAGGGAGCGAGTACCGGGGCGACAGCCTGGATTCCTGCATCAGACAGCTTTAAAACCAGATGCCGGCGCAAAGACTCATTAAATAATTCGCCGTAATATCGCACCTTAATCCATCTCTCGGAGGGTTGTTTAGCCATCGCTGCTTGCTCTTGGCGCGTAAGATGCGTGGAGGGAAGAACCCAACTGATGATAGTCAGGTCTTTTGACGCAACCGTGGATTCCTGAGGGAAAAATTTTCTAAATAAATCGATCGGTGTTAAATAAAAATCACCGATGTGTGACACGTATTCATCATAAAGCGGATCGGAACCATTGGAAAAACCTATCAGCGGAGTATCAAAAGCTTTTTGATCGGTTGACATAGCTAAACTGTTTTCTTTTGATTTTGCGACAAATTCTTTTATGGCGTTTGTTATCCATTCGCCGGCGTTAGTTGTAATATCTTTTTCCATCATATTTCCCCTTGTTTCGCACCTGAAATCTGCATCTAAATGACGTCTATCTTGTTTTTCACATGGACGGCAATCACTTTGATTTGGGTTCAAACTGCCAGATATATTCACCTCCGGGGGCAAGACGGACCTGAAGGTGTCCTTGCCACTGTGAATCATTCTGATCAGGAAAGTCTTCCCTGAAATGAGCTCCCCGGCTCTCACGCCGCCTTAATGCGGCTTCGAGAATGATAGTAGCCACACTTGCCGCGGATCGAAGCTCGATAAGATCGAGCAGCTCTTTGCCGTTCAGCCCGGAAGACGAGGCAGATGCATCTTTCTGAATCTCTTTTATGACGCCCAGCGCACCGGAGAGCCCCTTCTCCTCCCTTATAATCCCTCCATCCTTCCACATTATTCTTCTGAGATGTTCCTTAAGCTCGGCTCCGAAGCGTGTGCCGCTTGCCCATTTGCGGGCGCTTTCCGCCAGCGCCTTTACTATGGGCTGCCGGTCTCCGCAACCCGACCGGCTTGCCCAGTTGGCTGCTGCGCTTCCTGCCCTGGCCCCGAAGACGAGAGTCTCGCTCAATGCATTTCCCCCCATCCGGTTGGCTCCGTGCAGCCCACCCGCTGCTTCGCCTGCGGCAAAGAGTCCCGGCACCGAGGTGGCCCCAACGGCGTCAATTTTCACCCCTCCCATGCTGTGATGGGCTGCAGGCGCTACGCGCAGAGGACGGCTTCCGGCTCCATAGCGCTCGGAAAGCAACCTTCTGAAGGAAGCGGAAAATGGATCAACCCGCCAGTCTTCTTCGGATACGTTTCGGAGATCGAGCCAGACATTCTTATGGTTTAGGTAGATTTCTCTGAAAAGCGCCTGAGAAACGCGGTCTCTTGCCCTCTCACCTGCCGGACGTTCCGCAATTTCGTATTTTTCCAGGATATCTTCTTCATCGTCATTGATGAGTTGACCACGGTCAGCTATTCTCGGGGGGATTACGATTGATGTCGCACCGGGTTCGGATAGGCAAAAAGGATAAAACTGGACGAACTCCATGTCCTGAAGCATGGCCCCCGCCTCTAAAGCCAACCGATAACCATCACCGAGGATCCGTCTTGGGTTATCGGTACGGAGATAGAGCGCGGATGCTCCGCCTGTCGCAATGATCACGGCCTTGGCTGTAAGGGCAACCCATTTGCCCGACAACTTCTCGTAGGCGCTCACTCCGGCGGCGCTGTTACAGACCATCATGTCAGAGACCAGCAGGTTGCCCAAAAAATGAGTGCCAAGCGCCATATTTTTTCTCAGGAGACAGCGAACGATCTCCTCTCCGAGCTCAGGAGCGCGCCCCTTGGCGTAGAGATAACCTTTTATCATATCAGCATTAATCCCCCAGAGCACCAGTTCATTCAGCCTGAGAGGGGCCTCTTCGACGAGGATCTCGAGAAGTTCGGGTTCATTCAGCCCCCGGCCGGCCATGACGGTGCGCTGGTGATGGGTGTCGTGCGTCTCCCTGTTTGCGCTGCCGGCCATCACACCTCCGCTTAACCCGGTACATGTGGATTTGCCGGGACTTCCCTTCGATACCACGCAGACTGAAAGCCCTGCTTCGCGTACCGATATAGCCGCGCGCAGCCCCGTAGCCCCGCTTCCTATTATGATGACATCGAAAGAGATATGTTCCATTAAAAGTCCCCGTCTTTCACCATGCCTATGAAGTGCGCCACATCAATATTCTTGGGGCATACATTGGAACAGGCCATTGAGGTGTGGCATCGGTAGACTCCCTCGTTACTGTACAACAGTTTGAGGCGCTCCTCCGTCGCATCTTCCCTTGGGTCCATGATTCGAACCAGGCTGGCGATGACCGCATTGGGTCCGATAAAACCTTTATGTGAACTGATGCAAGCTGTGGCGCAGCAAAAACAGTTGATGCACCGGGTGGCTTCCAGATACCTCTCCATCACGCGGGGTGAAATCCGGTACTCCTGCCCCTGGTTCGGATTCCGGGAAGGGTTAATTACGAACGGCCTGATCCGGTGAACCCGGTCATACGCTTTTTCCAGATCCACCACTAAGTCCCGAAGCGCCGGGGCAACGGTGATCGGTTCGATCCTGAAGGTGGTCGTTCCAAAATATTCGACTGCGTTTTCAACCAGCAATTCACAGGCCAGCATGGGCCTGCCGTTGATCACGACCGAGCAGGAGCCGCACTGGGCGTGCTCACATGACGAATTCCATGACAGGGTCGGATCCAATTCCTTATTGATCTTCCGCAGCACATCGGTGAATCGCAAGATGCGACCCGCCTCAATCCGATACTCCTGGAACCAGGATTTGCGAGTCTCCGGATCATATCGCTTGATATTGAAAACCAGTGAATAGCTCTCTTTCATGATGTCACTCCATGTTTGGCAATGATCGGGTCCTGAGGCATCAATACTTCCTCTCAATCATGCCGAATTTTTCAAAGTTTTCCCCTTTGGCCTCATAAATACTCATGTCTACGCGTTGATCCGCAAACCGGATCTTTCCGAAATCTGTCATATACGCCAATGTGTGGCAATTGAATTCGTCGCGACGCAGCGGAAAATCGATCCTGGCGTGGCCCCCCCGAGATTCCCGTCGCCTGAGAGCCCCCTGAGCGATCACCATGGATACGCTTAAGAGATTGTCGAGTTCCCAGCGCTGTACCAGCTCCTGGTTCATTTGAAGACCCCGGCAGCGGAGAGCGGCGCTGCGGACACGTTCCTTCCAAGCGTATAGGGCACGGATTGCCGTGTTCAGGCCTTCCTCTGTCCTGAACACCCCCACATTTTCCGTCATCATGCGCCGCATTTCTTCACGAATCTGTTCGATATTCTCCTCATTTTTATTTTCCAGATATTCGGCAAACTGTGAAAAAGTTCTATCGCCGGCATCCGCGGGAAGGCTTTCGGCTCTCTCCTCCATATACTGGAGCACACGCTCCCCCACAAAGCGTCCCATGGTGATCAGTTCCAGAATCGAGTTTGTGCCCAGGCGGTTGAAACCATGAAAACTGGCGCATCCGCATTCACCCGCCGCATAAAGTCCGAAAATGATCGTGTCGGGAGACTTCTGCACCTCTCCAAAAGAGTTGGTCGGGATTCCTCCCATCTGATAATGGTTGCTGGGCCTAACAGGGCAAAGGTGCGTTCGCGGGTTAAGATTCATGAACTGTTTGAAAAACCCGCTGACTTCGGGGATCTGGACCTCATGCACGTAATCGGAGAGGTGTCGCAAGTCGATCCACACATGCTCGATGTTATGATCGGGGTTCAGTATGCCTCTCCCTTCACGGATTTCCGTTTCAATGGCGCGGGCTACAAGGTCTCTCGGCGCCATTTCTTTCATTTTCGGAGCGTATTTCGCCATGAACGGTTCCAAATCCTTGTTTCTCAGAATGCCACCCACGGAACGCAGCGTCTCGCTGGCCAGAATCCCCGGACCCACAATTCCGGTGGGGTGAAACTGGACCGCCTCCATGTCCATCAAGGGCAGGCCGGCCTGCAGAACTACGGCGTGCGCATCGCCGGTGTTCTGACGGCAGTTGGTTGTAACCCGAAAGACCTGCCCGCAACCGCCGGTGGCCAATACAACGGCTTTAGCTGAAACTCCCACGAACTCTCCCTTTTTCTCCATGAAAAGCACGGCCCCGACGCAACAGCCGTTCTTAAAAAGCAGTTCGGTCAGGATAGTTTGGTCCAGGAAAGTCACTCCGCCCTTGAGGGCTTCTCCCCATACGTTATCCATGATGCCTTTTCCGGTTCGGTCTGCCTCGAATACGGCCCGGAAAGCCGTCCCCTCACCGAAACGCACCGTGTGGCCTCCGAAGGTTCTCTTACTTAACCGCCCTTCTTCATCCCGTGTGAAGTGCATTCCCCTGTTCTCCAGCCAGACGATTTCCTCCCATGCCGCATCGACGATCTTCCGGACGACGGACTGGTCCGCCATGCAATCGGAACCCTTCCACGTGTCAAACATGTGATAGATCGGTTTGTCGACAATGTCATTGGGATCGACAGCCGCCAGGCCCCCCTGGGCAGTGCTGGTGTGGGACTTTTGAGGATGTGATACCTTGGTTACCGCAATGATTTTGGTCCCGGGTCTCTTTTCCAGTATGTGAGCGGCGCAACGGAGCCCGGCGCCGCCGGCGCCGACGATAAGCACGTCGCATTGAATCCCGGAAGACAATTTAAACATTTTTTCCATCTGACAATCTCCAGCAAATAAGCAGGTCTTTGCCCGGTATTGGCTTCAAAGCAACCTCTACGACCACAGGTGACGGCGAGGTCCCATTGCGAGCAGACTCAGATTAATACAATCAGTTTTATACCGACCCAGGCAGCGACCACCATGGCCGCCATAATCGCTGTCATGCCGACCGCCCGCAACTCTTTCGAGGCTGCGTAATCATTCAGGATAGAGTTCAGGCCATAGCCGCCATGGTAAAGTGCGGAAGCCACGAGAGCGACATCGACCAGTTTGATCCACATGCTTTGCATTCTCAGCGTCACCTGGCTGACATCCTTAGCGACCTGGGGACTCAAGTGCATGAAAAGGAAATGGGCGGGAATCATAACCAGCAGAAAGGCGCCGGTAATCCGCTGGAGTTTCCAGCTCCAAATGTGATGCGTGTGCCGGATGCGGGCGTATAGTCCATAGGCCGTGGTCAATGCGGCCGATACGGCTATAAACCAAAAGAACGCCGGGGATACGTTCTGGTTTCCCATCAGCACCAGCACGGCCAATATCCCGGCGTATAGAATGGTCAGGCCGGTCACCCATTTCAGCAGCACGTCGTCTCTCCGGCACCGGAAGCTCTCGTACAGGATCAGCCGCCCCCCGTTCAACGCGTGGAATATGACCGGTATGGCCAGGGCCCATTCAAGGAACGCCAAAACCGGCAGTCGGTATATCTTCATTTTATCCGCATAGGCACCAGGCGTTGCAAGAAAGGAGAGTGTGAAAATATGGAACCCCATAAAAATTACCAGCAATACTCCGGAGAGCCGGTGAGCCCAGCTGATTACAAACGGCACCCCCAGGTTCCGGGTGTACCGGGCGAGGGGAGGTACCATTTCCAGCGATTTAGTCACACTCTTATCGATTCCATTCTCGGAACTGCGAATGATCATGAGATTCCTCTTTCCTGCTTTGTGGATGACTATATTTTCTCCTGCTTGTTGAGGTATCCTATAAATTTGTTGACGGCTTCATCAATGTGAGTCCTGACGGCTGCTTCAAGCCTGTCCGGATCTGTATTCTTATTTCTGAAAAGCGACATTATTTTTTCATGCGTCCTATATGAATTGCTAAAGTCCTCCCGGTAGTATTGGTAGGACAATCGATACCACATGATTTGCATCCGCAGAGTTTGCAGAAGATTGATCAGCAACTGGTTTCCGCACGCATTAATGAAAATTTCATGAAAGATAATGTGCTGTTTCCAGTAATTTTTTGTATCTTCATTTTCGGCGGCAATTTTCATCCGGGCCAGCGCGCGTTCCATTAATTCCAAATTGTTTGCGCTCATCTTCGAATAGGCCTGTTTGGCGGCAAGCCCCTCGAGCACCGATCGGACCGGGAAATGTTCTTCAATATCACGGGGCGAAATGCGTTTGACAAAAGTTCCTTTGCGCGGGATGACCTCAACCAGGCCTCTCTTTTCGAGCACCCGAAAGGATTCCCGAATGGGGGTCCGGCTGATGTTGAATTGTTTCTGCAGATCGAGTTCGATCAATTGATCCCCTTCCTTGAAGATCCCTTCCAGGATGGCCTCGGTCATTGCCTCGGACAGATTTTCCACCAACCCGGCCGGCCTGAAATCAATGAATTTAAGTTTGGAAGTTGATTTTTTCATTGCCTCATGCCTCGTATAATTTCCGGATGGTGATGGCCTCTGGGTTACAGGCTTGAACGCAAAGCTCGCAAAGAATACATTCATCCTGATTTTTTTCCACCACCGCCGGCGTGTCTCCGTTCTTCTCAAAAATGCCGACGGGGCAGACCCGTAAGCATCCTCCGCAGCGGGCGATGCCGACGCAAGAGATCATGTTAACATCCACACGAATGAACTCGCTTGTAGAACTCATGGCATGTATATTCCTTTCATTTCACTTGACCGATCGATTCCCCCAACCGGATGATCCGGCGCGAACGTTCAACCACGGGATAGTCGATGAACTTCCCGTCCAATTGCAACGCCCCGATGCCTCCGGCTTCACTTTTCTCGAAAGACTCCACCACCCGGCGGGCATATAAAATCTCCTCGGGGGTTGGCGAAAAAATTTCATTGCAGGGCCAGACCTGGCTGGGATGGATGCAAAGCTTGCCCTGGAAACCGAGTCCCTTGGCTCTACGCGCATCGGTCCTAAGGGCATCCAGATCCTTCAGGTCGATCATAAAAGGGGTGTCGATAGGCGGCTCTTTTCCGGCGGCCCGACACGCAACGGCGATCCGGGACCGGGGATAGTGCAGCTCGGCTCCGTCTCGGCTTATGTTGATCCCAATATCCAGGCTGTAATCGGCGGCGCCAAAAGCGGCCAGAAATGCGCGATCCGGCGTGATCGGTTCAGAAAATATCCGGAAAACATTCTGAACCCCCCGCGCCGATTCGATCAGCGCTACCACACAAAACGACCCCGGAGGAATGCCGCAGTCGCGCTCGCAGTCCAGCAGGCGTTCGTGGATCTCCAGAATCTGTTCGCCGGATTCCACTTTGGGCAGCATGATACCGGTAAGCGATGCGTCCGCGATAGATTGAAGATCCTTCCGGTTGTGCCCGCTGCCCAGCGCGTTGACACGCACCATCAGTTTCCGCTGGGCATGCTCCAAAACTTTCTTCCGTGCGATCTCCCGTGCTTCGTCTTTCAGCGCGTGAGCCACGGCGTCTTCCAGGTCGATGACGACTACATCGGCGCCTGCATTCAACGCCTTATCGACGCGGTCGGGTCGTGTGGCCGGCACAAAGAGTGCTGTTCGTAACATACCGATTGTTTTCATGAATGATCCTCACAAATACCGTTTGGCAATATCGGCGATGTCGGAAAAAGATTCGGCCACATGGATTCCGGCCTTTCGGAACATTTCGATTTTGCTCTTGGTGGTGCCTCGATTCCCCTCAACAATCGTAGCGGCATGGCCGAAACGAACTCCAGGCATGTTGTCTACAAACCGGCCCGCGATAAAACCGATGATCGGAATCGATAACTTCTGCGTCATGACCAGTTCCGAGAGTTTTTCTTCGATCACGCCTCCGGGTTCGCTGAAAAGCACGACCACCTTGGTTTCCGGGTCGCGATCAAACAGCGGGATCAAGTCCAGGAAATTGGATCCTACTACCGGGTCTCCTCCAATCCCGATGCACGTGCTCTGCCCGATGCCCTGAGTGGTAAGCAGGTTGGCGATTTCGGTGGTCATACCACCGCTGCGCGAGGCAATGCCTACCGGCCCCGGCATGTAGGCTTTGCGTACATCGGCGGCCGGCCCGCCGGCCATCCCCAACCTGACCTTTCCCGGTGATATAAGCCCTAGCGTGTTGGGGCCTATAACTCTGGCGTTCCGGACTTTGGCTACTTCCAGAAATTCAATGGTATCTTTCCGCGGCACCCGTTCGGATACCACCACCGCCAGAGTAATGCCGTTTTCCAGCGCCTCCAGCACGGCGCCTTTGACCAGGGCGGGCGGTACCGATATCACCGCGGCCTCGGCCGGATGCTCCCGCAACGCCTGTCGGACCGTGTCGTAAACTGGAATACCGTGGACAGACTGCCCCCCTTTACCCGGGGTAATGCCCGCGACTACCCTGGTTCCGTAATCGATCATGTCTTTGGTGAAGGACGTTGCTTCTCTTCCGGTTATGCCCTGCACGATAACTCTGGTATGCTCATCGGCTAAAATAGCCACTTCTACCCCCTCTCAGTAACTGTCAATTGGAGTTCTTTGCTGCGATCCTGGCGGCTTCGTCGATGGAAATCGTCCGCCCCTGGATGGGGATTCCATATTTCGACAATATTTTGAACCCCTCCTCCTCCCAGGCTCCGGGGATCCGAAACACCGCAATCGTCCGGGCCGGGTTTTTGCCGGACTCGAGAATACCTTTGACGATCCCTCGTGCGACAAGATCGACCCTGGTATTGCTGACCACATTCATGATAACGGCGATTTTGTCCACCCCTGGCTTGGAAAGAATCAGCCGGGTCAGCTCCTTGACCTTGAGCACGGATGGATTGCCGCCGATTTCACAATAATTGGCGGGACGCCCGCCATGGGACCGAATAGCATCGAAGGCTGTCAGCGAGGCTCCCCCGCCGCCGATGATGAGACCCAGGTTGCCGTCAAACTCGATCACCCGGCCGGCCACACCGCGGTGGTCCAAATTGTCGATGCCGGCCGCCCGGCGTTCAAAATCCGACATGTGTTTTTCCCCCTCCACCCGGCCAATCTCCTTTTCCAGGGCCGCAATGTCGGCATGCCGGAACACCGCGTCGTCGTCGATCTCCATGTGGCAATCCAAAGCGATGAGCCGCCCGTCGTCCATCAACCCGAGCGGATTGATCTCAACCACCGTAGCATCATAGTCCAGGAAAACCTCCGCTATCGTGGACAGCACGGAAGAAAGCCCGAGGAGCAATTTCCCGGAGATTCCCGTTTCGGCGACGATCTCCCTGGCCCGGTGGACAGGCAGTCGTGAGGCAACCGTGAAATGCTCTTTGCGGACCAGCTCCGGCTGCTGCTGTGCCAACTCCTCAATATCCACGCCCCCCACCGGAGAAAAAATAGCCAGCGGCGCCTTGGCCACCGTATCGTATGTGACCCCCATGAAGAATTCCTGCCTTACAGTTTTTTTTTCTTCCATGTAAACGGATTTCGGAATGTATCCGCGCAGGTTGCTCTGCAACAAAAGCGAGACCTTTTGCTGCGCATCTTCGGCATCAGAGGCTTCAAGAATGCCTCCGGCCTTTCCGCGGCCGCCAACGGGGATTTGGGCTTTGAGCATGACGGGCGTATCAATCTTCAGCAGTTCGCCAGGGCTCACCAACCTCCCCACCGGCAAAGGAATCCGGTACTTTTCCAATATTCGTTTGGACTCGTGTTCCAGCAGCCTCATCTTATTCTCCTATATCTAACCATGCTTTGGTTCCGCCGACAGCCCTCGCCGGTCTCATCGGGTGAAAAAAGTAGAAACATCCGATATTTTATCTAACGAAAGCGCCCGTTCACAGAGCCTCTCCGCCCAGTCATCATCGATCAGCCCACGGGTGAGCGTCTTGAACTTTCCGATAACCTCGGATTCGCTCAGGGGGTTTTCGGGATCACCCTTAGGGTGGGTGACGAACCCTGTCAGGCGCTCACCGGAACGCTTGACAATTTCCACCCGCGCCGGCCATTTCCGTGGATACATGGCGCTCAGTTCCGGGTCGGATTTAATCCGGATCTTTTGCATCATCCGGGTCATTTCGGGATTCCGAATCCTTTCGGTTGAAAAAGCCGTCAAATCGGCATGCCCGAACATCAGTGCGGAGGCGATGCAAAACGGCAGGTTGAATTTGGCCAAATATGTGTTCTTCGGTTCAATATCGGCCAGCAGGTCCAGAGATCCCTGGTAGACCGAGACACTTACACTTTTCACGTCTTCCGGGGCGAGGGCAGCCCCCTGGGTGGCTTGCAGCACCGCATCTATGGCAGAATGGGTATGACCGCACGACGCATGGTATTTGATTGAATTGCGCTCGAAATAAAATTCCTTTCCTAAATCAGCCAGACTTTTGGCGCCGTCAAAATCGATGGAGGTGGCCTTGAAAAATCCCTTTTCTCCCTCCAGGATCTTGCGAGCGCCGGTGAATCCCCTCTGGGCCAAAAGGGCCGAAAGGAGTCCATTGAGAGCGGCCTTACCCGTATGCAACTGCTTGCTCATGGCGTTGTTCGTTAAAAACTCCCACAGGCCGCCGGCCTGTGTCCCCGCCGACCCATAGGCGGAAATGGTCTGTTCCTCATCCAATCCGAGCAGCCTGGCTGCTCCTGCGGCAGCTCCAAATGTTCCGCAAGTGGCTGTGGTATGCCAGAATCGATAGTGACTCGGGCCGACGCCAACCGCCACACGGATGGCCGCCTCATACCCGACGGCGATTGCCAGCAGTAAGTCTGCACCGCTTGCTTTTTCACGCTCAGCCAAAGCCAGCACCGCTGATATGATGGGGGCCGCTGGGTGTAAAATAGACTCGCGATGCAAATCGTCCATTTCCACCATGTGGGAGGAAGCGCCGTTTACCAGCGCCGCCATAAGGCAGTTGCCATAGGATTGGGTGGCGATGATCGTGGATTCCGGAGTGCCTCCCAGATCACGGATGACGTCCAGGATGATCTGAACCGGTTTTCCTTCTTTTCCTGCGATCGCCGATCCGAGCCAGTCCAGGAAGTAAATCTTTAACTTGCAGACCTGCGATTCTGAAAGATCGTTGTAAGACAATCGCGATAGAAATGTACCAAGCCGGCCTGAAAGTGTGGGTTCAAACACCACAAAACCTCCTGCGTCAAATGTGTTTTTTTTCACGGGCGATCAGCCCTTCTATCTGGAGTGTCATCATCTGATGACACCGGATCGACCCGATCATGATATTGTCGACAATATACAATCGAGTTTTTTTGTCAAGAAAAATTATTCGTGATGAATAATCACACGCAAAAATTTCCCATAAACGCTTATTATGCCCACTAAAATTCATTGACAAACCGGGGGTAATATGGTCTTTTGAGTTCGCATTTCAGCAGGCCAATCAAAATTCTTATGCGTTATTTTTGACGCGTTACTTATACGCAATTGTTGTGCGTATAGAGAGTGAGAGTACTAATGGAAACCGATCTAAACAACAAAGTAGCTATTATTACCGGAGCAAGCAGAGGCATCGGTAAAGCAATCGCTATCCAACTCGCGGCAGAGGGTATGCGGCTCGTATTGGCCGCCAGATCAACGGAACAGCTAACAGAGGTCGCGCAAGCTTGTAAGACGGAGTCCCATATATTTCCTGCCGATCTGCGGCTGGAAGAATCACCCAAAAAACTTATTGCTTTCGCCATTGAAAAATTCGGCAAGATTGACTTGCTTGTGAATAACGCCGGAGCGACTAAGCGTGGCGACTTTCTTCATTTGTCCGAAGCCGATTGGAACGATGGCTTTGCATTGAAGTTTTTCAGCACGGTACGCTGTTCCCGTGCCGCCTGGCCATTTCTCATGCAATCAAAAGGCGCAATTGTGAATATTGTCGGCATCGGTGGACGCATCGGAAATGCCGAATTTGCAATTGGAGGCGCAGTTAACGCCGCGATACATAATCTAACGAAGGTTTTGGCTGACCGTGGCATTAATGACGGCGTTAAA
>Ga0180009_10002710_pt1 | contig 20727 bp, 17 predicted proteins | sample OS_PC_MetaG_FD_123537 | JGI IMG/M metagenome (GOLD analysis project Ga0180009, IMG submission 123537) | Groundwater microbial communities from the Aspo Hard Rock Laboratory (HRL) deep subsurface site, Sweden - OS_PC_MetaG | ecosystem: Environmental > Aquatic > Deep subsurface > Groundwater...
CGGCCTTTTGGGCAGATTTCGGCTCGACGGCTTTTGGCCCGGCAGTTTTTGAGGCGATTTCCGGACAGGCTTCGGCTCGGGTTTGGCGGCGGCCGCTTCCTTGCGGGCTTCTTCCTTGCGGCGCCCCCTGCCTCGACGCCCGCGCCTGCGCGACTTGCGGGGCGGTACGATCCCGTCCCCGGTATCCCGGGCACCGCGCGGTTGCTCGTCTTCAGCCTCTCCCTGCGGTGAAGCCGAACTCTTCGTGGCGGATGGGGCCTGCGGCAGGCCCTCTGGAGCGGCGGGGGCCCCGCCAGGACCCACCATGCCGTCGTCACCCTTATGGTGCACTGTCTCTCAGACCCGGGAAGCGCATGCCAACCGCCTGAGGCGTGCCGCGCTTTCGACCGGATTCCCTATATTTTTCAGTTGGGTGGAGTGTAGCAGCCTGAGCGGCGCGGTAAAGGAGGGGTGTGGAGAGAAGAGGAGAGGCAGGAACTGGAGGATATGCCAAGCCGAAACCCGTCCGAGCGGAGGCTGGCTGGGGGACTAGGACCCGCTCGACCGTCAAAAAAATTAGTGATAACAAAGACTTAACTTGGCTGTTGAGCGTGTGTAGCACAGCTCTGTGTCACACTCAAAGCCGTACCCGCGATCCATCGCGCGTATGATCGGCCAAGATTTGCGGACTATCGCTCGATCCGCATTACGGCATCGCTTCGACGCATGCACTCAACGCCTGAAACAATCGGAAAGACAGCGCTCGCACCAGGGCCGGTTTCCGCAAAATGGTCTTCCCGTCTGATGAGATCCAGGTCGGACAGGGGCGACTTACGCCGCAAAGAGCCCTTGCCCGGTTTTTTGCGTTTGAGGCAGATGACAGTGGTGGGATTGAGCGGATTGGTCACCGAGGCGAGAGATTGCTCGAACAGAACCTCGAAATCAGCCAGCGCATGGGCCGCTTCGAATATCTCCAGACCATAGCCGAGCTTCTCCATCCGAGCCCTGCCTTCAGGAGAGGCAGACCGATAGTCCGGTTCGAACAAGCACAAGAGGTCAGCCGTGAGATCTGCCAACTTGTTGACCGCTTCGTGTTCCCGGCCGCCATTGGGCTCCACGGCATGCATCGTGACCACGACGTCGAAAGACTTCGGCCAATAGGGTAAGTCGAGTAGGTCTGCTCTCACAACGGACAGATGATCCCGAGCGAGCGCGACATTCTGTCGGACATAGTCGAGCCGACGCAGGCTGATATCTACAGCGTGAAGGTCGCCAACCGGAGAGTTGCCGAAGTCGAAGCCATACCAGCCGGTTCCCTCGCCTGTGCCTGCGTCGAGGAGGATTGCGTTCTGGTCTGTGGTCAGATGCGGAAACACCCGATCCGCAAGAATATCGTGCTGCTCGCCCCGATAAGCGAGCGAAACCGGTGTGTCGCGATTGGCGGTGTAGGACCCTGCCTGCAGCTCATAGGCAATCTCGATTGCTTCTTGCTTGGCGTCAGGAAACCGCGACAGGATCGTATTGACGACGTTTTCGCCTGCGTCGAATGCTCTCGTGGCAAGCGAGGTCATCTTTCGCCGTTGTTCGAAATATTCGTCCAAGTCCGTCATCACGAGCCCCCCACGAAATTTACCGCGACACACAATCCTGCTGCAAAACGCCGACAGAGGCGAGCGCAATTCAAGTCAGAGAAGAGCGGGATGTTGATCCTTGATTCCACGCTTCCCTTCATATTCGCGAACTCGCCACTACCGTGCCAATGCGCGCACTGATTCGCCGCAACGACTATCAATGCCGTCCCTTCCCCATTGCCATCCAAGTTGATATTGCGAACCCTGCGAGAACGAAGTTTGAACTTCTAGAATTGGCTGATCGTCGAGAAGTTCAAGTCTACGGTTGCGCGACACGCAAAGGGTTACGATCCGGCGTCCTCGGCCTTGCCGAAGGTGGGGGAGGAGCGTGTCCACAAAGCCGGAGAAGGAACGTCCCGGCTCTAGTCCCCGCCGACCATCCGACACCTTCCTAAACTCTGCCAAGGGATCAGCGCAGTTGATCTCTGTGATCACATGGGACCTATGGGGCAGATCGATACGCAGAGCAGGCTTCTCGAAAATGCGAAAAACATTGCCTGGGCCGCGGCGGGACTCGGCGTTCCTTTTCGCAGAGAGGAGAGATGTGTGCATGCAGTCCGCAAAATAGTGTTCAACCCATGTCGAATGCCATGCATTCCGTCCCCGCAGCACATAGAAAACCAGCACGGCCGATACGACCTCGATTGTGCAGTCGCGGTCCTTATCCAGTAGCCGGGCGCTTCCCTCTTCTATCGGCTCATCGGCTTGCTCCTGTAGCGACGCCGCCAATCGCAGGAGCGCGTGCTTCTGGTGCTTGTCGATGATCGTCTGCAATCTAGCGCGCGCGGTAGGGCTTTTGGTTTCAGCGAGAAGTCTAGGAAAGCGAAGGGTCGCTATGCTGTGCTTTGAAAGCATATCCGCCCGTTCATACTCTCTCAAGTGTTGCCAAACTTCTTCTTCAAGGTTCAAAACCTTCTTGTTCACCGTTACCCCCGTTTTTCAATTGAAAAACACCGTATACGAACTATTTCGTCCATCTGGCTAACACGGGAGGCGGCCAGGTGTGAAGCCTATATTTCGCCATACACACCGGCCTTTCTTTCCCCCTCAACAGCGTCTTAAAGCGAGATTAAGGAAACGCTGCCTGCCGCATCTCTCCCGAGGACATCGAACCACATCCGAGATCAGCAAGTCGCACAGTGCGGCTCGCTTATCTCGAATTGGGAGTTCACGATGATATCGAAGGAAGATGCCATGGCGGCGGGATACACGGCCGCCGAATACGAAGCGGCAGCGCGTTACATCCGCCGCAAGAACAGGCGCGAACGGCCCGAAGGTCACTTCGACCGGGCAAGGCGATTCTGGCTGAGTGAAGACCTTCCCTGCTGTCGTGTCAGAACACCATCACGCGCACATCCGTTCTCGGAGCTGAGTCATGGGCGCACGATGATCCATATCGCCAATCTTGAGGGCGCCAACGTGAAGGCCGCGCGCCGACTGGCACGTCTTCTTGAGGTGGCCAAGGACATCAACTGCCCCGCGCAGTTGCAGGCGCTCCTTTCAAAGCACCGGCCACCGAAACGGCAGACCAGCATGACCGCGCCACTTGGCGCATCGGGCAGCCCGCAACCTCGGGCGGTGCTGGCAGGATCTGCAATTACCGTGGCCTCGAAGCCTCCCAAGTAAAGAGGGGCTGACGCCCACTATGCCGTCAAGACCGAGCGCCTTTAGCGCGGAAATCCGGAGACCGTGTAGTCACTCCGTTTCGGCCCGCACCTTCTCCGGATTTCCGGTCCTGACCGCAATCCCCCGCTCATTGCCGCGTGGCTAGGTGGGTTGCATGCGCAACCCACAGCCAATGGAAGGCAAGAGATGAAGAAGCTTTACGAGTCCATTACCGCGAAAATCGTTGCGGATCTGGAAAAGGGCGTTCGCCCCTGGGCGAAGTCATGGAACGCCGATCACAGCATATCCCGGCCGCTTCGTGCCAATGGCGAGGCCTATCGCGGGATCAATACCCTGTTGTTATGGGCAGCAGCTGCGGAACGAGGCTTCATCGCGCCGGTCTGGATGACCTACAGGCAGGCGACAGCCCTGGGCGGCCATGTCCGCAAGGGCGAGAAAGGTAGCACGGTCGTCTATTCTAATGTCCTTGTCGTCAAGGAAGCCGCCGAGAGCGGTGAGGAGATCAAGAGGAAGATTCCTTTCCTGAAAAGCTACACCGTCTTCAACATCGAGCAGATCGACGACCTGCCGGGCGGCATCCTTCCAGCTCGCGATCTCCCGCTTAACCCGGAAGCCCGCATCGCGCATGCCGAGGCCTTCTTTGCCGCGACCGGCGCCGATATCCGCCACGGAGGCGACCGGGCCTTCTACAGCCCCAAGGCGGATTTCGTTCAGATGCCACCATTTGAAGCATTTCACGGGGCCGAGGCCTATTACGCCGTCCTTGCTCATGAGGCGACGCACTGGACCGGCGGGCGCGGGCGCTTGGGACGCTCATTCGAGGGCAATCGGTTCGGCAATGCGAGTTATGCGATGGAAGAGCTTGTTGCCGAGATCGGCGCCGCGTTCATCTGTGCGGATCTTGGTCTCTCACCCGAACCGCGCGCCGACCATGCCGCCTATGTGGGCGCATGGCTGAAGGTGCTGAAGAACGACACCCGCGCGATCTTCACTGCGGCTTCCCAAGCGCAGCGTGCCGCCGACTATCTCATCGCTTACAAACAGACAGAAATCAAAGCCCAGAAAGTCAGGAGCTTGGCTTACTAACCGTGGCCAGGATTCGTCCTTTTGGTCTTCTACGTCCGTTACTGTCAAAGTAGCGGAGCCAACGACTAAGTCCGAAAGAGGCAACCTCGGCTTCAAGCCAATCGGGCAACCCAATAGACGTAAGGTCTCCGGCCTTCTGAAGTTGTGCATGTTTCAGCGCCTTGTAAAAGGCGCTTCGGTCTATGGCTTTGCTCCGACCGATCTCACTCAACATCTTCGCTTGGCGGGTCTTCGCCTTCAAAACGGCACTGCGAGACTTCTTCGAGCTGGTTTGATTAGACCTTCCATCTCTTCCGGCCTGGATGCGCTTGCTTAGTGTCTTGTACATTTCGAGCTGCTGATATTGCTGCGGTCCAAGTATGGGGCTTCTGTCTTAGTCTATTCGGGCCACTAGCCGAGCCTGACTCGGATCGTAGACGTAATCAGATATGCTGGCGTCCTTGATGCGCTCAACCACTTCGTCGATCACGAATTCCGGAACAAGGAACCATTCGCGGGGCGTCACCGGATTGCCAAACCGGTCCTTGATTTCAATGTTCAGGCGGGCTGGCTCAAAGACGCGATGAATGATGTTTTCCAGCTTCGTCCGATTGATATTGAATAGGTTGTAGGTACGAATGACCTCGACTTCGGCCATTAGAAAGGTGGCGTCGAGTGCGGCATTGGCTATGCGGCGCTCGACGTTTCCGCCGGTCACGCCGATCTTGTGAACCAGGTTCCGATTGGCGGCAACCGTTGGATGGTCGGATTTGCTGCGAAGAACATAAATCGTGCCGCTCGCCTGATCGCTCTCGTCGATCTCTTCGGCGAATAAGGGCCCCGCCGTCGGTTCGGTAATACGTCGTCCGGCCTCGTCTCGATGAAGCGCCCGCTGCAGCGAGCGGAGCAAAACATCGCTTTCCGTGCCGTTGTCATAAATGACCCGCAGGCGACTATCCCGGCGCTCATACTGCGTGCGGAATTCATCGCCGACTTCAGCCACATAGGCGATCTGGCCTTCGACGATAAAAAATTCACCCTTTTTAATTTCCGCCATCGTCTGGAAACGGCGCGTCTTGCGAATACCTGCATCAAGCTCACGCCTGACCTGCTCGAACAAAGGTTTGAACTGCTCGAAGTCCTCGCAGACGGTGCGATTGGCGATCTCCTCCGCAGCGCGCTTTTCGGCGGCCGTGCGAACATGCCGGACATTGGTGATGTCAGAGTTGCCCGCCACGCCCTCCAGTTCAGCCAATAGCGCGTCATCGTCCAACTCCTCCAGCCCGCCAATGGGCGCCGCGTGGTCGTTCGACAAGAGCCCTTGATGGTCGAGAGGAGCAAGCAACAGTCGGCATTCTTCCAGCTCGCGCAAACGGTCGAGGCGCGCGGCATAGAGCCGCTCAAAGATATCTTTGTCCTCGCCATGCTGCGGCGCATGGCCGTGCTTTTCGAAGAACCGCTGGATATCCTCAAAGCCCGCGATGATGCGCTCCTCGCGGGGGGACCGGCCCCCCTTCTTCTCCGGCTGGGCAAAGTCCTCCAGCTCGGCGCGAAGATCGTCAAGATCGAGGTCACTCATAGCGTCCCTCATCCTTGAAGCGGACAAAGGCCGCAGCCCCTTCCGCCAGCTTCTTCTCCCAGGCATCCGTTGAGCCTATTGAAGGCAGCCGGCCGCGCTCCTTCTTGAACTTCACAGCGCGAACGGCAAGCTCCTTGGCTTCGTCCGGTGTCAGGCCCGTGCGCTTTGCGGAAATGATCGCATGAATCTGTTTTAAGCTGTCCTCGCTCATGGCCTTGGCGAGAATGGAATAGGCCTCGCCAAACGGATTAATGCGGTCGATGAGGTCGATATCAAGTTCGCGAACATCCATGGCGAACTTCCGGACACCGTCAATCAGCGCTTTGTTCACGCTTAACCCGTCGCCTTCTTCTTCGACCGCCTCCTTCTTGGCCTGCTGGGTAATAGTCAATGCTGCAATGGCATGTTGGCGAACTGCCTCCTGGTCCTCCATGTCGAGTTCTGGATATTTGTCCTTGATGATCTTGCCCATGCGCGCCTGTGTCAGCTCTTCCGGCACGAGTTCCTCGTCGAACAAGCCGCGCTCAATCGCGGTCTTATCCTGGACAAAGGCGGCGACGACTTCGTTGAGGTCCTCCCGGCAGATGCGGACGGCTTCCTTGCTCTTCGGCTCAACAAGCCCCTTGATCTCGATCTGGAAGACGCCGCGCTCTTCATTGAAGCCGACGTTACATTTGTCTGGATCGTAGCCCCCTTCGCCGTAGTTGACGCCTTCCTGGGGTTCGTTCATGGGATTTTTTGGCTTGAACTCGAAGCGCGGCGCAAGCACCTGCTCCATGAGGAGGCTTGCGGCAATCGCTTTCAGCGTGTCATTGACGGCTTCGGTAACGGCCTCTTCCGCTGCATCGGGCTCGGCAATCAGGTTTGTGAAGCGGGCCTTGACCTTGCCCGGCGCGTCACGGGTTGCGCGGCCAATGATCTGGACGATTTCCGTCAGGCTTGAGCGGTAGCCGATGGTCAGCGCATGCTCGCACCAGATCCAGTCGAATCCCTCCTTCGCCATACCAAGTGCGATGATGATGTCGACATGGTCCCGGTTGTTCTTTTGGGCCGGATCTTTGAGCGCGGCCGACACCCGGTCGCGCTTGGCAGGGTCATCATCGACGAGGTCCGCGATCTTGAGTATCCGGCCGTCATCGAGCTTGACGAGCTGAAATCCCGTCGACGGGTCCGCGCCTTGCCATTCTCCCAGAGCCTCAAGGATATGCTCGACTTCGCGGATCTTGTCCTTGGTGCTTTCCCGTGAATTCACGCTGGGAATATGGATGATCGTTTTCTCGGAGGGTTCCAGCACTTTCAGAATGTCATCGGTGTAGGAGCCGGAATAGAAGAAATAGCCGATATCGAGCTGCTTTAGATGCTCATAGCCATTGAGCTGCTCGTAATAGGTGTAGGTGACGGTATCGAACTTCGCTTCGTCATCGGGCATCAGCACAGCTTCGGCATCACCCCGGAAATATGAGCCGGTCATCGCAACGATATGAGCCCGGTCCCTTGCGATGAACTGGGCGAGGTGCTGACCAAGTTTGTTGTCCGGATTCGCCGAAACATGATGAAACTCGTCGACGGCAATCAGGCGGTCATCGAATTTCTCGACACCGAACTGGTCGACAGCAAAGCGGAAGGTCGCGTGGGTACAGACAAGAACCTTGTCACCGCTTTCGAGGAATGCGCCGACCGACTTGACCTTGCCACCATTGTCGGAGCCAGGCGCGTTACAGAGATTCCATTTTGGTTCGACATGCCAGTCCGCAAAAAACCCGAACTTGCTCAATGGCTCATCATTAAAGCTCGCACCGATTGATTTTTCCGGTACCACAATGATCGCCTGACGGAGACCTTGATTGGTCAGCTTGTCGAGCGCGATGAACATCAGCGCCCGGCTCTTGCCGGAAGCAGGCGGCGACTTGATAAGCAGATATTTCTCACCGCGCCGCTCGAAGGCCCGCTCCTGCATGGGGCGCATACCGAGCGCATTGGCCTTGGTCGACGCACCGTTGCGCGCATAGGTGACGGAGACGGAAGGAACCGATTTTGTCATGCTTGCTGCCGGAAAAGGTTCAAATAATCCTGAAAGACGAATAGGCGATTGCGGCGCTGGCCTGTCACTTCGGTCAGAACGCCAAAGGATACCATGTCGGTCACGAGTGCCGCCGCCGTGTTGGTCGAGGCGCCGGTAATATGCGCTGCCCACTTCACATCGACCACGGGGCGGGCATAGAGGTGACGCATCAGCGCTTGCGCATTGTCCTGCCGCCGCGCGCTCAACCGGGGCAGCACATCGCGCTCGATCCGCTGCTTCAGCTCAAGCACCGAGCGGAAGACCGAGGCGGAGGCCCGCGCCGTCTCCTCGACACCATATAGAAAGAATACGAGCCATTCCCGAAGATGGTTGCCCTGCCGGACGGCCATGAGATGGTCGATATAGGCCGTCTTGTTCCGCTCGAAATAGTCCGAGAGATAAAGGGCAGGCTTCGTCATCAGCCCTTCGGAGGCGAGATAGAGCGAAATCATCAGCCGCCCGAGCCGTCCATTGCCATCGAGAAATGGATGGATCGTCTCGAACTGGTAGTGCGCGAGCGCAATCCGTATCAACGGATGAACGAAGATGTCGCGGTCATGAAGAAACCGCTCCAGGTCGCTCATCAGCGCGGGCACATGCTCATGATGCGGCGGTATGAAGACCGCATTCTTTAGGCTGACGCCGATCCAGTTCTGGCTGACGCGGAATTCCCCAGGCTGCTTGGTCTCGCCCCGCACGCCATCCATCAGAATGGCATGCGTCTGGCGCAGCAGGCGCGAGGACAGAGGTAGCGTTTCGAGCGAGGCAATCGCAGTGTTGATCGCGCGGATATAATTCTGAACCTCTGCCCAATCGTTGCGCTCTTCGGGCTTCAGATCGTCCGCCTCCTTGAAGGCGTCCTCGATATCCGTCTGGGTCCCCTCGATCCTGCTCGACTGCGTGGCTTCCTTGGCCACATACATGCGAATGATGAAGTCGATATCGGGCACAAGCTGGCTAAAGGCGTTCAACTCGCCGAGCGCACGGTCGGCCCGGCCGAGTAGGTCTGTCAGCTCTGCATCCGCGATCACCCATTCGCGGCAGATCGGCTCTGGCAGAAAGGCCTTATATTCGTAGCGGTTCTCATATTGCCCCGCCCGAAACTCGCCGATATTCATATGTCAAAAAATCCGAAGTTTCTGATATAGTGGATAGACTATGTCAGAACCCGGAGGCGCCACAAGCCTTGTCTCAATTTTCGAGTATTTTTTGACACAACCTTTGATAATGCCCGCACCGCCATTCCGACGCGAAAGTTCAAAGCACGGGTATCGGCCAGCCCGCCTCGATCTGAACTATCTATTTGGGGGTATCGCGATCCCTTATCATTGCCTTCTCAAACCAATCCGGGATTTCAGAAACCTCAGAGTCCAGTACATTCTCCGGGACACTACGCCAGAACGCGACAATGGCCTCCGAGAACTCCCGGCTTTGTTGACTACTTACCCTCAAATGAGAATGGTCGACATACTCCGTTCCAAAGCGCGGCGCCATCTTACTAACAGACCTGTCTAGATACTCCGGATATCTCGCCAGTAGATCCGCGAAGGACGGCCCGTCGCCGTGCTTGTAGACATTTACGACAAGTCGGCACGCATCAAGCTTTGTAAAAAAGTCTTCGGCGCGAGCATTCCAGCCAAGACCAGACAGCAGATCAAAAATATTGTCGAAGTTGGCCTTCCAGATCGCAGCACAGACGCTTTGGCCTTTATGCCAATTGAGGGTTTCCCGAACCAACCAATCGCGTAGCTGCTTGTCCCATTGGTGAAACATTCCGGCTACAACGCTTAACCGAGTTTGATCACGCATCTCATCAAGTAATTGGTAAAATTCTATTCCGGCGTCGTAGGCTGCTTCGTAGAAGTCCGCCGGATCGTGACGTTCGGGATCGAACAGTCTGCCATTTTTTTCAAGCCACTCCTCGGAAGCTCTGTCAGCTTCGGACTCGATGTCCTCAAACTGCGACAGCAGGCGCCTCTCAGCCTGCTCAATGTAGAACCGATGGGCGACAACTAATGATTCTCGGAAGGGTCGCCACATTTGGAAAAGGACTGTTGTCACTTGCGCTCTCCAGCAACGCTCGCGAGCGCCGCTTTAAGAACTTGAAAGCAGACCTTTGCGGTGTGCTCATCCGGAGTGAATCCCGATACCATTTGCTCGTATGGGTGGATGTAGTTCCGAAAATCCCGGAGACCGTGACTGAACTTTTTTACATCTAACTTGAGCAGGCCGACTTCGCAGGCCACGTCTATGAACTGTGAGAGACTCCACTCGTGAAACCGCCGAACGCTGCCATCTGCATTCTTCGGGCTCGTCGATGCTTGATTGAAAGCAGCGGGATTTCGTTGCGCTGCCCCGAGCAATACCGCTTCAAGTACGCTACCGCAGAGGAAGATCACGGAAAGGTGCGCGCCAGCTCCTAGTGCTTTTCGAGCTTCGGAAAGCCGCTCTTCGATGATGGAAACAGCCTGCGACTCTATTGGGAGAGTATGGATGTTGGGGATCGCGAACTCGCGGTGCAGGAAATCGTCAGCACTCTCCGCGGTATTCGCGGCAGGCGACTTTCCCAAAAGCCGAGAAGCGATAAGACGCGCTTTGGTCAATAGCGATTCATCGATCTGACGGCCGTTCAACTCGCAGTCGGCTTCATATGCATCCAGCAATTCCGAAATGACCGGGCCAGTTATCCTGTCAGGCTCGCGGTCCCAGAAAGCGCGAAGCTTTTTTGCCTTTGAAGTGCCGTAGGTTTGATATACGGCGCTATGTATGTCCACCTTGTGGCGATTGAAGAATTCTCCGAATGTAGCATCCGAATAGTCCAGGACATAACCCGTTTGCATGCCGAACAGCTTTTCTAAGTAGCGCTTCTCCGTGTCTGTGAGGCTGCTCATCTGGAGCCCCGCTTGCGCTTTGGCCCGTCCGTACCCGTCATCTTCGTATAAAGCTCAAAAAGCTTTTCGAGCCGCTCCGTGTCATTTCGGAAGCGGCGGCCGATATAGATGCGCTCAAGGACCTCGTCGTTGCGTTCATGCGCCTCACGAAGATCGGCTGGCATGTTTTCGGGGTCATAGAGATCGGCAATGGTCGCCGGGAAATGCGCCTCGCGCGCAAGAAGGATGTCCTCCGCACAGCGGGTCAGGTCATCCTTTTGCTTCTCGGTGAGGTGAGGCGCAGGGAAGGTGTTCCAACCAAGAACATTTGAATACCTATACCTCGTTTCGAGTTGTCCACATGTGGTGGCAATCCACAACAGATGGATGCGGGAAACGGCAAGAGAAAAATGCCAGAGCGGAGCATCAAAAACTGCGAATGCCTCGCTCGAAACAACGCAATCCGAATCTAGCAATCCGGCCGGAAGATACCTACGGGCCTCTGAAGAAGTGCGAGGCATAACTATAGAATGAGTACGTGCTTGGCGCATTTCTCGCATCTGATGTGATCGGCGCGCCATAGCTCGCCCACCTTTGTCGCTGCTCCTCATGCGCATGCAACGAACAGCGTCCACGCGTTCCCTGACCTTCTGAATGTCAAGTGCCTCATGCAAATGGTCGTCTTCGATCCAAAGGCAGTAGCGTTCCAAATTGCCAATCAGCTCTTTAGACCCAAATATTCTGCGGACGAACTTTTCTTTCTGTGTAGGTGTTAGTCCCAGTTCTTCAAGTTCTGATCGAGATAGAAGCAGATTGCCGCCGTCATATGGCATGTTGCCTAGATCCATCCGAAACAAAACACCCAGCGGTGTAGACCTTTTATCGACAAGGACATCGTTCCCGCTGATCAGGTAGGCATTAATGTGCGGCACCACTCTTGATGTGACGCCTCCATCTTCTCCAACAGAATAAAGTTTTCGAGCCGACGTCGTATCTTTGTCTAAGCCGACAATTACGACCGTGACGCCTGCATTGTTGCTGGCAAGATTCGCCCATTTAAATGATGTGTGCGCAAAAATTATCTGGTGGCCAGTCCTAAAAATCAAAGGCCAAAGAAGTGGAACCTGATGACCTTGGCAAAGTGAGTTGGTCGTCACGAACGCAAATCTGGCTTCTGTGTGCGATCCATACTCAGCCGCTTTCATGAGCCAACATCCAGCATAATCGATGTATCCGTGCTTTATCCCAAGACCCCCAAAGACAAACTCCATATCGTCGGTATCCTGACGTGTTTTTTTTCCCTTTCCTGCATATGGCGGGTTTCCGCATATGTACGTTTCTCCGCCCGCATTTTCGAAATCAATCTGGGCCTGGTCTAACGGTGAATGGAAAAGGTCCTCTGATTGGTGCTTCACGCCAATCCCTGTCGGCGGGCAGATGCTAAGCCAATCTAGCCGCAGTGCATTGCCGCAGGTAATCCAATTCTCCGCATTGAGCGGCAGGAATTCCGCAAGCGCCTCCTTCTGGCCGCGATAAACGACATCGCATTGATATTCAGCGATGATGAGCGCGAGTCTCGCGACCTCTGCCGGGAAGTCCCGCAGTTCGATTCCACGAAAATTCGTGAGCGGAATATCCGTGCGGCGTCCCGGCTCATCCCGGCGCCGGTTGATCTCCGCTTCAATGGCGCGTATTTCCTTGTAGGCGATGACGAGAAAGTTTCCCGAGCCGCAGGCGGGATCGAACACACGGATGCGCGACATGCGGTTGCGAAGGTTCAGGAGCTTTCGCGGATTGTCGCCCGCTTCCTCCAGCTTCTCCCGCAGATCGTCCAGAAACAACGGATTTAGCACCTTCAGGATATTCGGCACACTCGTATAATGCATGCCCAAGGCACCGCGTTCTTCATCATCCGCAACGGCCTGGATCATCGAGCCGAAAATATCCGGATTGATCTTGGTCCAATCCAGCCCGCCTATCTGAATGAGATGGGAGCGGGCGAGCTTGCTGAAGCGGGGCGCTTCCAGGCTGCCGGAAAAGAGCCCGCCATTCACATAGGGAAAGACATTCGCCCAACGGGCGATGCCTTCGCGCTGCCGGTCCTCGATTTTTGTATTCATGGCGCGGAAGACCTCGCCGATCACCTCATGGGTATTAGAGGAATCGCGCTCGCTCATTCTGTCGATGGTGCCGGTGAAGAGCCCATCGCCATCGAAGATGTCGGTATCTTCCGCGAAGAAGCAGAAAATCAGCCGGGCCATGAAGTGGTTCATGTCCGGGCGGCGTTCCGCCGTATCCCAATCACGATTGGTTTTCAGCAGCTCGACATAGAGACGGTTCAAGCGGGCAGTCGCCCGAATGTCGAATGAGTTCTCCCGGATCTGTTGAACGGTGGAGATGCCTGCCAGGGCCAGGAAGAAGCCGAAATGGTCCGGCATGTCTTCGTAGGCGCAATTGACGATCTCGCCGCTTGTCAGGTCCTCCGCCTCAATGGCGGCCCCGTCGGTTGCCAGTACGAAGCGGGCCTTGGCTTTTGTTGTGGCCGGACTTTCCCGTAGGGCAATGAGCGCCTTCGGGACATCGCCCTTGGGGCATACGGCAATGTGAATATGGTTGGTCTGGAGGACGCCGCGCCAAGGGGCGGAAATGTCGGACTTGTTCGTCGCGCCGCTGCGCAGGCGCTTGATCGTGGTTTCCTTGTTCCCGAAAGCCCGGAGGAAGGCATAAGGGAATTCTTCCGGGTCAAAGGCTTGCCCGGCAAGTTCGGTCACCGCTTCTTCGATCTCGACGGCGTTCATGCCGCTTCGTCCCCCAAATCAACAATCTTGAGCCCTGCGCGCCTTTTGGTGATCGGGAGGCCTTGCCACCTCGATTCGGTCACCGGGCGAGATTTCTAGTATAGGCCGTGAGCCGCCGCCATACAGGCGAACGGCCAGGCCGACGGCGCCTGCAACAAGATGGTGCTTTTGGGTGAGAATGGGAAACGCTTGAATCTTGAGCTTAGCTTAGCGGTCACTGACCGGGGTTGAGCAGCCGGGCGGCAATTTCACGGTCCCGTTCGGCAATCAGGGGCATGAGTCGGGGCATGAGGGCCCGAGCCGCGATAGGTTCTTTGCGGAAGAACGCGAGCAGCGCTCCGCCCAGGACGATCTTCGCTCGGGTGTCCTCTCGGCGACGCCGTTCGCGCTCTTCGGTGGCGAGAGCGCGGATGCGCAGATCGAGCTTCGCGCGCCGCGCGTGAAGCGCGGCGCGGCGCTCCTCAAGCGATTTCGGCTTCACTGATGTCGTTGCCTTCGACGCTTGAGGGATCGGCGTCATTTTCAGCTTCCATTTTCCGAATTCGTGCGAACTCCCGAAGGATGATCGCAAGCAGCTCGGTGCGAATCCGGTCCGGCATTTCGAGCGCGTTGAGCACCTCCCGCACGGCGGTCTCCTGATCCGTGGCTTTATGACCGAAGGAATCCCAACGCGACCACATCCACCCGAGCTTTCGGTTGAAGCCGATCACCGCTGCGACACGGCCTTGGGGTGACCACAGGCGCAGGAATTTTCCTTTCCACTGCCAATGCCATCCGCCAACAGATTTTCCGATCATGGTTTCTTTCCTTCTCCTGGTGTTTGCCTCCCGTGGACCTATGAACCAGATTTAGGAAGGCAAGCGGGGCACAGGAAAACCCGAAGGGCGCAATTACGCATTCCCCAAAGGGAACGCATGCGGTCAGGGCAAGCCCCGACACCCCGCCTGAAGGCGCGAGAGAAATGGCGATAGGATTTCTGAGGGTCTCAAAAATCTCCCGGAGCACCGGCGCAACGGCTTGCGCCCGCATAGCCTATGTCATGCGCAGCCGTGTCCATGACCATCGCATCGCCACGACGCATGATTATCGGAAGAAGGGCGACGGCGACATTCTCGCATCCGGGATCGTCGGATGGAGTGGCGACGCCGAAAGCCTCGGACAGGCCATGTCGCTTGCCGAGAAGCGCGGCGATGCTTGCGAAGGCCGCAGCGCCATCATTGCCGTGCCGCACGAGCTGACAGTTAAACAATCATCGGCGCTCGTCGCCGACTGGTGCCGCCACCTCAACGAACGGCACGGGGTCGCCTGCGCTTGGGTCATCCATGCGCCGGACGAGTCTGGTGACGAACGGAATGTCCATGCGCACGTGATTGTGACCGGCCGCCGCAGCACAGGCGATGCTTTGGGCGAGAAGGCTCGCGAGCTTGACGACCGCCAGACGGGACCGGGCGCCATCGAGGCATGGCGAGCGGCATGGGGCGAGCTTGCCGGACGCGCCCTTGAACAAGCGGGCAAGGCCCAACCGGTCGACATGCGCTCATGGAAGCGGCGTCTCAGTGCGGAAGGCTTGCCCGGAGACTTGATAGAAGGCGAAGAGCATCTTGGGCCCGCGCGCTCATCCGCCGAACGGCGGGGACGCAGGACCGCAGCCGGAGACCGCAACCGGCGGAAGCGGCGGCGGCGAAAGGAGGCGGGCGCATTTATAGCGGAGCGCCGGAAGACAACGGAGGGGGACAAGACCGGCCACCCCCGGATGGCGCCAGTTCTTAAAACCGCGTTACACGTGGAACGTCCGAAGAAATCGCCGCAAAAATTTAACGCGCCGGTAAGAACGTCAGACCTCGAGAAAGCGGTGCGGAAGGGCCGACGCTTGGTCGATGAGATAGTCGACGAGGCAGCGCGCGAGATCGCCGAGAACGCGCGATCGCGCGGCGGCGAGGAGCGTTAGCGGCTTTTGTCACTGCCCTGTCAATCCCGCTTTAAGGCGCTAAGTGACGATGCTGTCTGCGGCTTTCAGGATTTGTCAGTGTCAATGAGGGGGGCCCCGAGCATCGGGTTTGTGTGTCGCTGTGTGGTGCCTAGGTCGGAGACAAACGCAACAACGACAGGCAAGAACCCCGCAATGAGAACAAGTCACAGCAAACCCAAGCAACTCGCTCTTCCGCTCTCCGGTGTCGAGAGCATGATCGAGGCAGCAAGCCGCAGCCGCGAGGCGCGTGAGACGATCCGTGCCATGCTTCTCGTTCGAAAGACCCGTGCTTCCGCCTGGCGCGGTCAAAGCGCCGTGCCGCCGGGCTCTTTTGCGGAGGTGGTGACGGAGGCCTTCCGACAGTCGACCGATATTCCGCTTGAGCTTCCCCTTGCCGCGATCATGACCTTGATATCGGGACGGCTTCTGGAGGCCGGATGCCTCATCGACCTCCACGGCCAGATGGTCAAGCCTAGCCTTTGGACAGTCGTTCTTGCGCCGAGCGGCGCAGGCAAGACTTTTGCGACGCGCCGCGTTCTCGACGTTGCCGGACAGAAGAATCTTTTCCCGGACCCCGCATCGGCCGCGAAATTCGTTCAGGATCTCGCAGCACATAACAACAGCACGTGGATAAGGGACGAGTTCGGGCAGTTCCTCAGATCGCTGGACCAGCAATCGCACATGGCCGAGCTGCGCGACTATCTCCTGCGTCTTTATGACGGGCAGCAGATATCGCGGCGGACAAAGATAGATGCGATCTCTATCGACAACCCGGCACTTACTATCCTGGGTTCGACCGTGTTGGAGACTTTCAAGGACTGCGTCAACGCAGAAGCGTTAGTGGATGGTTTCGCGCAACGGTTCAATTTTATCATTGCGCCAACCGATCCGCTGCGCCGTGCGGTGGATTTCCCTCTCTACGATCTGCGGGATCATCAGGACGCCATGCGAAGCGCATGGGCCTCTGTTGAACAGGTCCCGCTTCATCCCGTCTATAGAGTCGAAGGAGAGGCTATCAGCACGTTCAAAGCCGCGTTCCGGGCGATGATGCCTGAAGGCGATGCGCTACCTGTATCGTTTTTCAGGCGCTTGATGTTCTCGGCGATCCGCTATGCCGCGGTCTATCACATCCTTCTCGGTGGTCGCAGCGACGAACTGACGGCGCGGGACATGGCATGGGCGCTCCGTATCGTGGCTCTTCATCTCGAAGATGCGCGGCAGCTCCTTGACGATTACGGCCTTGGCGAGCTTGAGCGCGTCGTGCGCCGTGTCGAGGAAGTGAAGGCAGAAGTCGAAGCGGAAGGGCGGAGATGTAAGCCGCGCGATCTCTGTCGGCGCATCGCCGCGATACGAACGGCGAGCGAAGCGAAGGCACTTCTTCAGCTTGTCGAAGAGGGCGACGAGAAAAGCGGACGAATATGAGTTCGTTTGTTTCGCGGAAACAGACCGAACGGAAAAAATAAATTTTTTCATTTTCGTTTCCGAGTTTCAGACGACGAAACCACATCCTCGATACGGACGCACCGCAACCGATAGGCGGTTGTGGCGGACCGGTTCGAAAGGATTGTGAAGTGAGTAAATCCCGCGGTGATGAATGGTATACGCCTCGATGGCTGGTAGAAGCCCTTGGCCCATTCGATCTCGACCCTTCTGCTCCGAGCAAGGATCACTGGACGGCGCATCGTTGCTACACCAAGCAGGATGATGGACTGAACCAGCTTTGGTTTGGGCGCGTGTGGGGGAACTTCCCTTACTCGGATATCGATCCTTGGATTGCCAAGGCGATAAAGCATCGCAACGGCATCGCCCTGACCTTCGCACGGACAGACACGGTCTGGATGCAGAGGGCACTCGATAACAGCGATGCGCTGTTCTTGCTGAAGGGGCGCATCGCTTTCGTTGACGCCGATGAAAAGAAGGTCGGCACCGCTCCGGCGCCCTCAGTTCTCATCGCCTTCGGTGAGAACAATGTCGAAGCCATCGATGCGGCGGCGACGACGGGCCTCATCCAGGGAAAGCTGTTCTTCGAGCGCTCGAAAGCTCGCAAGCTCATCCTTCCCGAAGAGCGTAGACTTATCACGGGCGCAGAGCTGGGCTTCAACACACTCGCGGCTGATTGACCGTGCGCCGCCTAGCAGAAAGGAGACACCCATGAATCCGCGGACGCTTCTGAAAGCCGTCTTAAAGCCGAATGGCCTTCAGCTTGAAACTTCGATGGTGGGGTTCATATCAACACTAAGGCCGACACACACTGTCAAACCGGCGAGGTGTATCAGGCCCGACCTGAGGCCTCCGTAGATCACGGTGCCTCAGAAGACGACAGAAGACTTTTCCGCTGGATAGGCGGCCAAGCGACCAAGTTCATCGACCCCATGGGGGATTGAGACGACTACCCGTTTGCATCAAGCAGACGACGAGAGACTTCTCCGCCGGATAGGCGGCCAAGCGACCAAGTTCATCGACCCCATGGGGGATTGAGACGACTACCCGTTTGCATCAAGCAGACGACAGGAGACTTCGCCGCCGGATAGGCGGCCAAGCGACCAAGTTCATCGACCCCATGGGGGATTGAGACGACTACCCGTTTGCATCAAGCAGACGACGAGAGACTTCTCCGCCGGATAGGCGGCAAACCAGAGACGAGGAGAAAAGCAGGCTGTGAGGTTTTCCCGCATGAGCGGGGATGGACCAAAACTGATTTCGGTTAGGGTACGAGAAACACAGTCACTCCCGGCTCAGTCAGGCGATCAGATTACCTTCGGGTGGCTGGTCTTTCCCCGCACTAGCGGGGCTCAAGAAAGTGGCAGGGCGCCGCGTCAGCACGACGAGGCGCCCTGTTGCTTTTTCGAGCTAGGTTAGTGCCTCCGTTCGGGGCGTTGTTTCAGCTTCGGCTGACCGCATTCCGAGGCACCCCGAGAGATCGAGCTTCTCGATGGCGTCTCTCTTCTGAAGGATCGAAACCTGACGGCCATAGACGGAAGCCGTGACCCCGCCATATTCATGACCGACCAAGAGCGCGATCAGGTCAACGGGGACGCCTGCATCCCGAAGCCCGCTGACGAAGCTATGCCGGAAGCTATGGAAGTCCGTATGCGGCGAATAAAGACCGCGCGTCTGACGATAAGTCCGGAACCATTTTCCGAGCTGCTCCCCGTACTCTTTGTAAGCGCCGGTTGGACGGAGACCCGGGAAGAGCGGCGCCTTGCTCGAAAGCCCATCGACGAAATCCCGAAGGCCGAGCGCAATCAGCGTCGAATGAACAGGTACTTCGCGGATCGCGGCTTTCGATTTCAACCGGCGGTCATACGTCGCCTGTATGCGGAGCAGCCAGACCCCATTCGAGATATCGAAATCGTCCTTGCGCAGGCGCGCCACTTCTTCGCGCCGAAGCCCTGAGAAGAGCGCAATCAGCGGACACCAATATTTCCAGGGCGTAAGACGTTTCTGGTGCGCAATCTCTTCATGGAAGGGACGACGGCAGCCGTTCCAGATCGCAGAGGCAAAAAGTGTCTTCAACTCGTCTTGCGTGAAGGGAACGCGCGTCCCGCGCCGGGCCGTTTCCGTATCGATAAGCCGCTTCTTGTAGAGCGTACCCTCAAAAGGATTCATGACGCGAAGGCTTCGGGGAACCAGCGGTGAACGCCAGAGCGATGTAAAGAAGGTCAAATGTTTGTTTGCCGTCTTTTTCCGCATGCGTTCGACTTTCCGCTGCGCGTCTGCGGCGGTGAGGCGGTGCGAATCGACGGCGATCAACTGCTGGTCGTTGTCAGCGGCGGTGATTTCCTGTTCGAGACGATCCGCAAGGGCAATCGCCTGGCGGGGCGTCATGCGGCGATAGAGGCCTTTGCCATAATCGCGCGGCACACGGAGCAGTTGGCTTGCGAATTTCTGCCCATCCTCCGGCGTCAGATCTTGCATTTGCTTGTTGCCGACCAGGTCAACGAAGTAGCGCCGCGCCAGATCGTCGTCGGATTTCGTCTTGGGACTGATGCCCTGCTCCTGACGGAAGCGGGCGAAGTCGCGCGCCACCTCGTCAATCGTGCGCGACAGAAACACTGCCTCATCCCGATTGAGGCGTGTGGTCCAGGTGCGCAGGAGGGCGCTATCGAGGGGATATTTCTGCGCAACGAAGCTCGGAATGTCTTGATCGGACGTGTAGCGCCCCTGCCATCTCTCGGCCTCGATTGCGTAAGCCCTTGCCACCACCCGTGTGGCGTCGCGCGCAAGCGCCTCATACTGGGGTGTGTCGCGATCCATGGGGAGCCCCAAGGCAGCAAGCGCTGTGTCTAAGTCTTCGCGAATTCGATTTGTTGCGTTGACCTTCGCGTCGACCTCTCGGAACTCGGCTTCGGTTTCCGGGTGTTCTTCGTGGTAATCCACCCAATTCCAAAATGCCGCGTATTGCTCATCGGTCCATTCCGATTCGTCCTCGGGCAGGTTTGGTGCGGCTTTCCGGTTGGCGCTATAGCGTCCGCCTTCCATGTCGTTGTCTCGCTTGGCCTCGCCTTCAGAGAGGATGCGGTTGAACATCGCTTCCAAGACGAGCCGGAGCTGGAGTTTGGAGGGCGGGAATTTCGACGGCGCGTTCAAGAGCATGGCCTCCAGACGATCTAGTGCGGCCGAACACCGGCGCGCCATGCGGCGGGCCGGGGCGGCCTCCTTGGTGCGCAGCGACACGGCGAGCGATGCCTGGCCGAGCACATGGGCGAGCGTTCTGGGGAGTCTGGCGCGGAAGTAGTAAACCGCGCCTCTACGGGTGAGGTGAAGATGGCGGGTCGGCATGGGCTTTGGCCCCCATATTGGGGCCGCCGGACCAGCTCCCTGGCGGGGTGGTGTGACACAGCTGTGTGTCACACCTGCGTGTCACAGGCGGCAATGGTGCCAAAAAGCCTTTTATTATCAATAGCTTAACGGGAAGTGGCTGGGGGACTAGGATTCGAACCTAGACTGGCGGAGTCAGAGTCCGCTGTCCTACCGTTAGACGATCCCCCAATGCGCCGTTCAGGGCCCCGGTTTCCGCCGCTGGGCGGACGACTCGAGGCGCTGCGCGCCTTGGTTGCGCGGGCGAAACCTAGTCGCCGCTCCCCCGTTCGTCAACACTTGGGGCTCAATGCAGTTCGAGGCCCGCCAGATCGCCGCCGGCACGCC
>Ga0180009_10002711_pt1 | contig 20725 bp, 9 predicted proteins | sample OS_PC_MetaG_FD_123537 | JGI IMG/M metagenome (GOLD analysis project Ga0180009, IMG submission 123537) | Groundwater microbial communities from the Aspo Hard Rock Laboratory (HRL) deep subsurface site, Sweden - OS_PC_MetaG | ecosystem: Environmental > Aquatic > Deep subsurface > Groundwater...
CTTTATCAGACCTTGATCCAGGTACTACCTATTATGTTCAAATCGTTCCTCAAAACAACATCGGATCAGCTTCCGGTTGTACAATTGAATCGTTTACAACCATGGAAGACCTGGATGAGTTTCCATTGAGTGAAGATTATGAAAGTTACTCCCGTCCGTATCAGCCGGATAACTGGACTACAGAATACTCTTCTTCGGCGGAATGGTTTGTTACAGATATTGTAGGGCGTAATTCAAATAACTGTTTGCAGTGTTCCGATACGGTTTCCAATACTCCTCTTTCAGCGTATTACTGTGATATGGATTCCTGGATCTTTACCGGACCTCTTGAACTTAAAGCCGGTATGCAATACAATATGTCTTTTTATTACCGTGTATTTAGTGGAACCAGTGCAACCGAAAGCCTTGCTATTATGATCGGAACAGAGGCTAATTCAGCTTCCATGACAAATACTTTATTTAATAATGCAAGCATAACAACCAATTCATGGACCCAAGGTACAGGATCTTTTACTCCTTCTTCTGATGGCTATTATTATGTTGGTTTTCATGCCTATTCTACAAATGGGTTAGGTATTTTTATTGATGATTTTGAATTCGGATCAAATTTTTCCTCATGGCTTGGATCTACAAATAATTCCTGGGGTACATCAGGAAACTGGAATAATGGCCTACCGGGTTCATCAACAAATGTGATTATTTCCTCAGATGCTGTGAATTTCCCGACAATCACCTCCGGAAGTAATACTGTTCAGAATATCATTATACAAAGCGGTGCCTCATTAATTGGAGCTGAGTATCTCTCTGTTAGCGGGACCTCATTTATGCAACGCAACATCACCGCTTACACCGGCAACTCCGATGGCTGGCATATCATTTCCCCGCCTACCGATAATATGCTTATCGACGGGTCGGATTTTGAACCGGGAGAAACCTCTCCCAACCTCGATGATCTGTATATCTGGCAGGAATCTTCCGATTACTGGATGAATTTTAAGGCCGGAGCTTTCACGGAAATGGACAAAGGCACCGGTTACCTCTATGCCGTGGAAACAACGGCAACCAAAGACTTTACCGGGACTTTCAACGATGAAAACGTGGTTATTTCCAACCTTTCCTATACGCCTTCTGCTTATTATACGGGCTGGCACATGATAGGAAACCCCTTCCAGTCACCTGTGACCTGGAATAACGGAAGTTGGTCGCTGAACAATGTGGAAGCCGTTGCCAAAATTCTCAAACCCGATGGTACCGGCTATACAGATGTATCTTCCAGTGGAACCATCGCTGCCAACCAGGGTTTCTTTATCCGTGTGACCGGGGCAGCCAACGGGCTTACCATTCCTCTTTCCGCCAGAACTCATACTTCGGCAACGTTTTATAAGAATGATCCTGCCAATACGATAACCATGAAGGCTTATATGGATGAAAACCGGTATTTCGAATCGAATTTCATCCTTAAACAGGGTGCTACAACAGGCTTTGATGAGGCTTACGACGGACACCACCTGGGTTGGGCTGTATTCGCCGATATGTATTCGGTTTACGAAAACGATATGCTCTCCACCAACCACATCCCCTTCCCCGGTAACGACCCGGTCATTGTTCCGCTTCACCTCAGGGCTTACCAGGATATGAGCCTCACTATGAAAACCGAAGGCCTTGAAAACCTTGACCCGGGCGTGGATGTCTTCCTGGAAGACCACCTGACAGGAAGTATGATCAGTCTCAGGGAAATTGCTTCATACCCCTTTATGTCATCAGCTAACGATGATCCCGGTCGCTTCGTGCTGCACTTTAAAACTGCGGCTGGAGTCAAGGATATTCCGGATTCACGGAAAATCACTTCCTATATTGCCAATGCTAACCTCTATATCCACTTTGGCGAAAGGGTAAACGGCACTCTGATCATCAGCAATGCCGGCGGAAAGGAAGTAATTAGAAATGAAATCCGAAACATGGATCAAATTATTCTTCCGGCTGATTTTGGAGCCGGATTGTATCTGATTTCCCTGGTAACACAGGAATCCGTCAGTACCGGAAAGGTTGTTGTTACCCGTTAAGACCTTGGGTATTAATTCAGGTTTCTTTACTTTTACGGTAAAAACCGTCTATGTACCATCTTTTAAGGATCTTCCTGTTCTTGGTGCCATTGGCTTCCTTTGCCCAGATAAACACCGAAGTTTACCGAAAAGATTATGTTAACCTGGGTTGGATATTCAGCCTGGATGCAACTTTCGAATATAGTACCGGTAACACCGAAGAACTGTCCAGTGAAAATATACTCAGAATTGATCATAACGGCCTAAAACAGGATTATTTTACCGTTGTTGAATATGAATTCAAGACAGCAAACCAGGAAAAGACAAAAAATAAAGCTTTCATTCATTTCCGTTATATCAGGGATATCTCTAAATGGTTCTTTTGGGAGGCTTTTGCTCAGGCCCAATACGATGAATTCCTTCTTTTAAACCACCGTTATCTTATTGGAACCGGTGGAAGATTTGATCTTGCCTCCATCCTGGCCCCGGGTAAGGATAAAGAAACCAGAAAATTTGATGCTTTTTACGGCCTGGGTGCCATGTGGGAAACAGAGCAGTATAACCTGGAAGACAGCGATCCTGTTTTTAACCTTGTTAGAATAACTTCATATCTTTCTCTGAGTTATAAACCTTCTGAGACCTTCCGCATCTCCGTTGTCAGTTATTACCAGCCGGAAATATCAGAATGGGCTGACTATAGAAGCCGGTCGAATCTTGAATTGGAGATTAAAATTTTGAAAAAACTTTATTTTATTTCAAAATATGATCTTCTCTATCGCAGCCGGCCCGTTGGTAATACATTGAGAACGGATTTTGAAATTAAGAACGGCATACGTGTGAGATTACCATAACGCTGATTATTTATTGTAACTTTAGATCCGGTTTTAATGAGACACTCATGAATATCCAGGATTTTGAAAAATCCTTCCTTCCGGCGCTCTCCCGGTCTGCCAGGGATACATTTTCCGCTCATGTGGAGAGTTTAATAGATGAACGATGGCTTTGGTTTGAAAAGTTCCGGAAAATATTGACAGATGCACGATCGGAACTTGGGAAAGCAGCCAGTACCGTAACCAATATTCAAGCATACGGTGCCGAACTTCAACGTCTTCTTGAAAACTGTGAGGAGTTATTGGCAGAACCAGGATCTATTCCCGGCAATCCTTTTGGTGAACTTACCGAAAGGTTTGCAAGGCTAACAGAACAGATTATTCCTGATAAAGAAACTCTTGCAGAACAACCTCTTTCCAGAAGCTTCTGGAAAAGAAAACCGGAAGATAATTTTCTTGTCAGGCTTAAAAAATCCAGGTATTCACTTAAATACAGTGTCTGCAATCTTTTCAGGAAAAAAGAGCGGAGATATTATGGAAGACAATCGTTGAATGCAACTTCACTTCTCACACATTATACAGTGCAGCCCTTACTGAATAAAGCCCTGCTACTCGAAAGGGAAGTAATGCATGCATTTGCTAAACAATTACAGGAATATCACTCTTTATTCGAAAAACAACTCCTCTCCCTGACAGGGAAAGAAATATTGGATATCGATAAAGGTTTGATCAATAAGGATAGACTGGTTCAAAATATTGAGGAAGGGGAAAAATGGCTGGATAACCTGCTCAGTGGAAAATCCCGGGAACAATGGAAAGATTATCTGGTATCGGAGTTCGAAAAGTATGCCGGTGAACGGATCGAGCAATCGAAGCAAATAATTGTAACAGCAGGAACTCCTCTGCTTCCTGGGAAAAAATTCTCTGCTTCCCTCAATGCTTCGAATCATAAGGAGCTTATGCACAGTCTGGATACTCTTACCAAACAATGGCAATTGTTTTTCAGGGGAGAAATATCCGATTGGTTAAAAGACCTGGAAATGCTCATGCTTCAGGTGCAGATAATCAATATTGATCACCTCACCAAAAAGGCAATCCTGGATAAGTATAGTACGCAATTACTCCCGAAAACGGATAAAGCCATTTCATTGTTATCGGGCTCCTTAACTCATCTGAAAAGCCTGATCAATGAAAATGAGGATAATATCAAACAACATATCCTCAAAGAAAACCGGTCTATGATCCGGGATCTCAGGAAGGTTCATATTCCTGAAGTAATTGATGCTTTTGACCAGACACAGATCCTTAAGAAACTCGAAAGCTTCAGGTCAAGGATTCGATATCGCATGGATGGCTTATCGGAACACTATTCTATCGTTGAAAGCTCCGACCCCGACACCTTTCATCCCAAAATGACCGTTTCCGGTATTGATCTTAAAAGCATTATACTGCCTGAATTCTACCAGCCCTTTGAATCCAGGTTTTTTCGATTTCAGGATGATATAGAACAAAAAATATCTGGTTTGCTGCGTGACCTCTCTGAAATAAGTCTGGTAATAGAAGTAAATCTTGAATCTGCCCTCGAAGCTCTTCATGAAGACGATCAAAAGAAGATGCGCACTGATGCCAACCAGGTAGTGATAGAAGGCCTTGAACGTTCTGAAAACCTGATGAAAAATATTCGCCAGGAAATGCAATCCCTGGCAACACAGGTAAACGGGGAACTTACCTCTCTCACTGTGCAATTGCTGTCTGATGTCAGGGAACTGGCAGATAACGACAAGATCATGAACCTGAGATTCCGCCTGGCCAAGGTGGGTACCTTTGCCGGAATACACAGGATGGGTCAGGGAATTGCGAATATCTTCCGCCTTTACATAATGCCTGTGATCCGTTGGTTTGCTTCCAATGTCCTTATGGTTCGTACAGGATATTCCCATATCAAACGCCTGACAGGATTGGAAAGTGCCTCTGAGGAAAATCGCCGGGCCTTGCACCGCCTACTATATACTTCGCGCTCAAGAATAGAAAAATTGCCTTTTGTCTATCAGCGCCTCTTCCGGCTGGAACCTCTCAAAGATGAGCGCCTTTTTTCTGCCCGTGATGACAGACTGGAAGAACTGACAGAAACCATTTCAAATTGGCGAAAAGGAGAGTACTCAAATACAGTAGTCATAGGAGAAAAAGGAAGTGGAAGAACATCACTGATCAACATCCTGGTTAACAGATCTTTCAGGGCTTATAGTGTGCACCGCCTGGATCTCTTTAGATCTGCTCTGGACGAAAAAACCTTTACAGGACAATTGATAGAAGTATTCAGATTAAAAGGTATTACCACCCAGGAAGAACTTAAAGATGCCCTGACAAGTCTTGAAAAACCGGTTGTATGTGTCGTCGAAAATCTGCATAATCTCTATTTAAGAACCGTTGATGGTTTCAGCCTCCTGGAAAAATTCCTCCTCCTGATGTCAGCTACTCAAAAGAAGGTTTTCTGGATCACCACATGCGGCACCTATGGATGGAATTATCTGGATAAGGTAATACGTATAAGTCGCTATTTTGAAAATATTGTTAGCCTTAGCGACTTAAACAACAAAACATTACGGGAAGTTATCCTGAAACGGCACCGTCTGAGCGGATATAATCTTCATTACCTGCCTTCCGTTGAAACCAGACAAAACAGAAAATTCAGAAGGCTGAAAGATGAGAAGCAAAAACAGAATTATTTAAGTGACTTGTATTTCAGTCAATTAAATGCATTGGCAGGTGGTAATATTTCTATTGCTTTCCTTCTATGGCAGTTATCCATTAAAGATTTTAAGAATGATAAACTGTTTATTAACGACAAAATTGAATTTGCAACAGGCTTACTCAACCTGCTTCCACAGGATGAAGTCTTTACCCTGGGTGCACTCATGGAGCATGAAGTGTTAACTGAAGACCAACATGCCCGGATCTTTAATATGGATGGAGAAACCAGCCTCCTGATTCTGGGAAGTATGCTTAATCGCGGTCTCCTGGTTAAAACAGGAAGCGGTTATCACATTCATTTACTTTTGTATAAGGAAGTTGTACGATTACTGACCGATAAAAATATAATTCACTAACCCATGAAAAGGTTCCTCATAATAACAGCCATCCTGGCTTATCTGATCCTTGGTAACGGAACGGTATGGATGACCTTTTCCCAGGAAGTGACTTCTCCTTCAAAAGAGCTGATTAACCTGGCAGATACCCTGGTTAAAAATGAACCAAGCGTAAAAAAAACAGATTCAGCTTTAGCTAAAATAGCAGGAACTACCTGGAAGATCACTTTTGAAAAGGTCTTCTGGTCGTTTCTCGTTTTTCTGGTTTTCCTGTTCCTGTTAAGGTATATCGCTCGCTTCCTGGAAAAAGTGGGAGAAACAAGAACCCGCTACAGGCATACCATAAAAGGGATAATTCCGGTGATAAGAATTTTGGGTTGGACTCTGGGCTTTTACATCATTATCGCCAATATTATTGCTCCCCCAATTGCTACTTTGCTGGCCATTCTGGCTTCTGCCGGTATTGCAGTAGGATTTGCCGCCCAGGATATTCTTAAAAACATATTTGGAGGCATACTCATCGTCTTCGACAGACCTTTCCAGGTGGGCGACAAAATCGAGGTCGGCAAGTATTACGGAGAGGTGATCGATATCGGTCTCAGAACAGTCAGGATAGTAACACCGGATGATTCCGTAGTTACAATTCCCAATAACGAAATTGTCAATACTTCTGTTTCAAATGCTAATAACGGGGAATCCAACTGCCAGGTTGTGGCAGAACTTTATCTTCCCCCGGATATTGATATTGTTAAAGTCAGAAAGATTGCAACCCTTTCCGCCGCAGTCTCCCGTTACGTTTATCTGAATAAACCTATAGTTGTTATCTTTAAGAATGAGATTAGTGAAGGCCGTTCTTTGCTTAAAATGAGGCTTAAAGCTTATGTCCTGGATGTCCGTTATGAATTTCCTTTTATGAGTGAAATGACAGAAACCGTTATCCGGGAACTTCTGCAGCAGGGTGTTGTGAAAAAGGAGGATCTGAAATATAACGTTCATTCCTGAGATCATCCTCCCGGAATGTTTTCTTTCGCATTTTTTCGTATATTGTAATCGCTATTATTATAGATTTTCAGATCATTTAAACCATATTTGTGAATCAAAATAGGATTAAGGAAAGCAATGCTTTCCAACCCTTTCCTGCCTTATATCTGGTCATAATGCTTTTATTGCTGACCGGTCAGATTCTGCATTGCCAGGACATTGAAAATATTTCAAAGCAGGATCCTTTGAAAATTAAAGGCTCCCTTAAAGCCGAAGCAGTCTTCTATGATGTAAACGGTCGGAAAGCAAATCGTGAACCGTTTTCCTGGGTCATTTCAGGCGATCCTACTCTTTCGGTTTACGGGATCGATATCCCCTTGAATTTTATGTTTACCGAACAGCAGCGTAGCTTCCGGCAACCTCTAAACCGGTTTGGAATCAGTCCGAAGTATAAATGGGTGCAGGTGTATCTGGGTTACAACAGCCTGAACTATTCAAAGTACACCCTGGCAGGCCATCGCTTCAGTGGTGCGGGTTTCGAATTGACTCCGGGCAATTTTCGCCTGGGTTTTGTGTATGGCCGTTTTAAAAAGGCTGTGAAAGAAGATCAACAGAACAATAACGGTGGCATATTCCAAAGCCTTTCCTATAAGAGAACCGGCTATGCCATGAAAGTCGGTTATGGTAACAGCAATAACTATATTGACCTCATCCTGCTTAAAGCCAAAGATGATGCCGGATCCCTGGATAGCGTCCCCGTCGGTCAGAACCTCACTCCCGGTGAAAATGCCGTGCTTGGCCTGATCACTCACCAAAAATTTGCCAAATACTGGTCGTTTGACCTGGAAGCCGCTCAAAGCATTTACACACCGGATACCCGTGTTGGCGGATCCCCGGAAGATAAAAATGGATGGATGAAAACCTTTGGCTTCCTGATGAATGAAAAAGCCAATACATACTCGAGCTCAGCCGTCGACGCCTCCCTGGAATACCAACGGGATCTCTGGGGAGCAAAAATCCAGTATAACAGGATAGCTCCCGGTTATCAGTCCATGGGAGCTTATTATTTTCTCGCCGACCTGAGAAACATTACTATAGAGCCCAACGTGAAATTATGGAAGAAAAAGGTTAATGTGAATGCAAGCCTCGGCTTTCAACGGGATAACCTGGATGATGATAAATCTGCCCAGACAAACAGAACCATCGGATCCGTCAACATCTCCGCCCTGCCGGTCCAAAATTACCAGATTAATGCATTTTACTCCAACTACAGTATGGGGCAGAAATCAGGTGTTGCCGAACTCGACAGCCTGTCTGAAGTTAGACAGACTACCCATAACGCCGGTCTTAATCAAACCTATACCATAACAGGTGAATCCAAAGTGCATAATATCATCCTGGGATTGAATTACCAGAAACTGAACGATAAAAATGAGTATACGGCAAAGTTTACCGATTATCATTCTATGGTGATCAATGCCAATTATATTATCAGCTTTATCCCCTGGGTCATGAACCTTATGGCGGGATTCAACAGCAGCACTTTCGATATTGGAGACATCAAAACAGCGGTCTGGGGACCGGTACTAACCCTTAGCAAAGGCTTTTTCCGCAATACGCTTAACCTGAGTCTGACGGAATCTTTAACACAAACCCGCCTCAAAGGAGATCCCTTCCTCATGACAAACCGCCTTTCATTTCGCGCCTCCTATAAAGTAAAAAAACATCATCAGCTCTCTGTCAGGCTTTCTGTTCACGGAAATAAAGGCCTCGACAAAGGTGCCGATACTTATACTGAAATCTTAGGAAAAATAGGATATGCATATAAATTTTAACAAATCATGGAATACAGGATGGCTCATAATTATGGTCGCCGTCCTGCTGGCTGCAATGCCTTCGAAAACCGGATTTTCACAGGTCAGCGTTACAACTGTGATCACTCCTCCCTTTGACAAACCCCTCGATGAGCTGGCCAACCAAACTGTGCTTACTCTGGTGGCGGTTGATTATATGGGCAATATCTATCTCACCATGAAAATTGAAGGTGATAACGGGATAATGATCAAAACACCGGAAGGTATGCAGACAGAATATTTTGCGCTCGAAAGCAGTGTTCCGCTCACCTTAACGGGTAGCGATCTTGATGATGTTTTCAGCACCGGAAAACTTAGTTTCACGGGGATAACTGCTACGGAGGCTTATTCAACCGGACTTCCGGCCGGGAACTACAGTATCTGTTTCCGGGCCTGGAGCGCTTTTGGCGATCCTGTCTCCCCTGAGACCGGTGGATGCACAAGTTTTACTATCCTTCCACCTCCTGTCAATATTACCCTTTCAACCCAGGTCACACCTCCTTATCCCTGGTTCCTGGATGAGCTGGCGGATAAAACCATGGTGACCCTTTTTTCAACCGGAAATCAACAGGTAATGCTCAGTATGCATCTCTCCGGAAATAATGGTGTCGATATCCGCACTAAACAAGGATTTAATCCGGGTGAATATATCGATCTTACGGCCAATGTCCCTCATATTGCAACCGGTATGGACCTTTATCCTTATTTCCAGGCCGGCGCCCTCGTGTTTTCAGGAATTTCCGGTAAAGAAGTCATTAATCGCGGATTGCCGGAAGGTCGCTATAAATTATGCTTTCGGGCAATGGATACTGATGGAGAAGAACTCACTCCTCCCGAACCTTCAGGATGCAGCCAGACTTTTGAGATCAGAGATCTCGATCCTCCTTCAATAATAGGTCCGGTTTGCGGTTCTACCATCCCCTATGCCGATGTGCCCACTTTTCTTTTTAACTGGACACCCTCTCCGGGCGCACCTGCCTGGACAGAATATACACTAAAAATTGCGGAAATGCCCGATCCGGACATGAACCCTGCCGAAGCAATGGCAGGTGCCACCGATCCGGCTTTCTTCGAAGAAACAGTCCAGTCTACTTCGTTTTTCTATGGCCCCGGGCAACCCATCCTGGAAAAAGGTCAACATTACGCCTTTATGATCATCGCCTCTGATCCTGAATCTGCCACTCGATTTAAAAACAGCGGACAAAGCGAAGTTTGCTCATTTAGATTCGGCAAGGAAGGCATAGCTTTCATCGATCCAGGGCTTAACATTGCCGGAAATCTATACCTTGTCTCTCCGAATGTGTTTCCCGGTTTGCTCTTTGCCCCGGCTTCCATCTCCGGTAAAATCAAATATTTCCATCATAATATTATTGATTTGCAGGGAAACCCCCTGAAAAATACCAATCTCACCTTTACTGTACAGTACATCCTGGAAGATATCAACCAAAATAAAAAAATCCTCCTTACTTCCGGGGATATTTCTCAAAGCAACATACCACAGGAATACCTTACAATAGAACCCGGAAGGGTTTTATCCACAACCCTTACAGACGATCAAGGCCGGTTTGAGACGGTATTCCTCCTGCCTGATTCCCTGGGATTGGTTACCCGGGACCTGAATGTAAAGATCGGATATGGGGATGTTGGTGCCAGGACTTACTTCGGAAGCCTTATCCGTGTGATCCGGGTTATCGTCGAAAATCCATATATGCTGAGTCCGGAAAAAGACCTCATCGTAGAACCTAACGGTTCACTGGATAATGTTTCCCTCGTCACGTTTGCCCGCGATTATGGCATCAATGTTACCATCGATCCGGTTGTTACGGGACCGGGTATGGAACAGTTCTTTCAGAATATGGGTGAAAATCTTGCAGGAATAAATGTATTCCTCTATCGTAGTAATTTTCAGTCGAACGGAAAGCCGGAAACCGAAGGAATACCGGATATGAACCTTGAAGCACCCTCATTCCCCTTTAAAAAGCTCGTTGCAGCCGGCATAACTGACGAAAACGGAAAATGCAACTTCAAAGCCTTGCTTAAAGCAAAAGGTCTCAACCCGGGAAGCTATTACCTCTATGCTGAATCGGATAAAAACTCTTCTATGTATTTCGAGAGCTTCCTGGTTGTAACCGGTGTTAAACAGATACTCCAGGAAAACAATATGTTTTATACCGGTGACTATCAGGTGTTTTCAGGAGGATATGAATATGAAGAATATTCTACTACTTTAAGCCTTATGCCAAAGCCTCCGAGGGTTTTTGGGAATGTTTTAAAAGGTGGACAAAGCTTGCAGCCGCTTGATGGCGCTAAGGTTGAGTTGCTAAATCTGGCACTGTTGTTTCCCATCGTGGAACAGGAAAAAATTACTGCCAACGGTGGAAAATATATGTTCAAGGATATTGTTGTTGCCGCTGATGGCTCCGGTAACCTGAAACCTATGCCCCGTGTGGTGAAAGCATCAAAGCAAGGCTATGAAGAAGATAAGGAAACCGTTCTTGACGGTGCTACCCTGAAAATGGGACAACAGGCAAAAATGCGGGATCTGGTATTGCAACTTCCCGGTATTGTAAAAGGTAAGATAACCGATGAACAGGGCGGTGGTATTTCTGCCTATGTGTATTTTGTTAACGGTGAAGGAGTCCAGGCAAATCCCATGGCCATCAATATGCAGACAAACCAGTGGTTTCCTGCCGGTTTCACACTGCGGTCACCCCTGGGATACCAGCAACTCGTTGTCGAGGGTGGTGATGCTTACTTCTCCGAATCCTATGGTATTCAGGTGATGAAAGGTGAACAAACCATGCAGCCCGATCCCATTGTCCTGAAGAAAAAACAACATCGCGTGGAAGTACTTGTCAGGGAAGGACCCCAGCCTGTCCCTGGTATGTTCTTTAATGCGGCAGCTCATCCTGTTATTCCGGAGGCAACGGTAAGGATTAAAAACCGGACAACCGATAAACAAACCGATAACCAGGGAAAAGCCAGGTTTGAGTTTGGAGGTAATCCCCAGAACGACCAGTTTACTATCGAAGTGGAAGGCCCGGAAGGTAAGTATTATCAGGACCTGTCGTATCCTGTTTTCAATGCCCAGTTTAGTAAAAATTACAACAATATTACCGTATATCTGACCAAAGCGTCCTTTGTTTCAGGATATGTTCGTTTTGAGGGCCAGCCTGTTGAGAGTGCTACCGTTAGGCTGGATCAGCAAGGCGGGAAAGTGATATCGGCTAAAACCGATGCCCAGGGTTTCTATAAACTCACCAATATTCCAATCGGAAATGGTTTTCGTTTTATAGCCTCAAAACCGGGCTATATCAGCCAGGCTGTTGATAACGTTGAGGTTCCTGCTTCCGGTAAGACTGGCCTGGATTTTGAACTGGGTAGCGATCAAACTATGGATCTTACAAGCCTTCTCGGTTTTGAGGTGGAAGTCGATACTCTGATCAAAGCAGGCACTGGAGCGAAGATAAGCGGACGCATTGTTAATATTCCTGGGAATAACCATTTTTCGCTTTCCGGTACAGATAATTCAGTGGCTTTCTTTGACCTTAGCGTGAGTCCGCACCCCAGTCAGACCGGCCCCTCCGGCAAACCGCTGATGAAACCTTCGGGGCTTCCTTTTGCCCTGACAGGTAAAAGAGAGATCCTGGTTAACAATACCTTTCCTGCCATTACGCGGACCCTGAGACTTACCGACCCCGGCCAAAACGGAAAAGGTATGATAACCGCTAAAGTTGTCCTGCTTCATGGGGATTGCTTCCTGGATAATGCAGTATCTTTTACTCAGGATTCGGTTTACCTTGCAGATGGATCGGGAAAAGCACTGAATATTAATGTTTTCAGTGCTGATGGAAGTTCTTTTTCAGGAACGGATATTCCCCTGTGTAACCGGAAAAGTGCTGATATAGGATTACAACTTTATGGGTTTGATGTTACAGGTATGAAAACCCAATCAGTGATCCGTAACCAGGAAGCCTACTTTAAGGGAGTGCTTCATACTGATCTGCAAAATACCATACCGGCCGACCTAAAGATCTTCCTGGGTGAAGTGAAGATCGATAAATTAAAGGTCCACCCTGCCTATGGCAATACATCGCGTACCTTTGATCTGGAAAAGTGGAAGCTTACTGCCGATAATTGGGGACTGAACCAAAGCGGATTGTATTTTGGGAGCGGAACCATTAAAACACATATGGTGAGCATTCCATTTACGATATTGAAAGTCATTCCGGGTCAGTCGGGACAAAAAGATAAACTGACAGGTGGGAATTTCCAGCTTGATGAAATCAGCCTCGAAAACATTACAAACGTTACCCTTAGCGGAAACAAAAGCTTTTATTACGATAACCTGACTAAACACTGGAGGTTTGTTGCATCACCTTTGCAGGGGGAAACAACCTGCGGATACATTCCCTCCTTGCTTTATATGGATCCCAACGACAGGATCAACATTAATTCCATTATCCTGGCCAGTGATGGCTCCGGAAATATTAACCTTGCAGGAAATACTGTGACTTTATCCGGGATAACTACATTCAAACCCGCTAATATTTTGATTTCCCCGAATAAACTAAGCTTTTCGGGATCACTGGATGTAAATATTCCTAAGATACCTCTGCAAAGCATTACCTTGAATTATACACGTGCAAATAATCTGGTAAGCATGAATCATACAACGTTCAATCTTGCTTTCCTGACCAATGGGGTGCAATTGAATTTGAATTCGGGTTCCAATGCGTTTTCCCAGGATGGATTCATCGCAACAGGTACCTTGTCGGAACCGCAGAAATACAGCATGAATGTTAAATTGCTGCATAAAAAGGCAAAAACAGAAATTCTGATGACCGATAATGAGTTTAATATTGATGCAGCCGGGAAACGGAAATTGACTAATACTCAGGGTGAGATGCATGTAATTAATAACCAGTGGTCGAATTTCTTGTTTTCCGGCGATCTCACCGGCACCAATGGCATGAATGGAAGGCTGGAGTTAGAGATCATCGGTGATATTGTGGCCAGTGGTCAGTCTGTACAGTTAAACAATATATCCACTCCGTTTGGAAATCTGACACTTACATATGATTTTCCGAATAAACGATTTTATGGTAATTTAACAGTCGATAATAAATTAGGAGAGTCATCGGACAAGATAGTTTCGGAAGGACTGGCGGAAGTACTCATTGATGGGGATGGCTGGTACTTTGTTGCCGGAGGTCACCTGGATGTCTCAGAAAGCCCGCTCATTAAAGGGGCTAAAATGGCGATGTTATTCGGTTCCTATCCCAATATCCATGCAACTCCTGCAATCTCCAATGTTTTTAATACCTATTCATTTCATCAGAAGGTTCCTGATCCCATTCAAAATGGTATAGAAGGTTTTTATACCGACGGGAGGATCACTTTCGGACTGCCCATCCCTGATATTGATGTTAATATGATTGTAGCCCATGGAAAATTAAAAATAAGGGTATATGCAGGAATGAATATGGGAATGAACTTTTCCGGTCCTGCTAACCATTATCATTTCGGCAGTAACTTAACCTGTGAAGCGAATGCAGAGGCTGGTGTATCGGCACTTTTTGGATGCGTGGCAGGTTCTCTTGGTCTTAAATCTACCTTCTCTATCGATGGCGACTATTATTCCAACGGCGACTGGAGCCTGACCGGAAACTGGACAAACCATATGACGGGTAAGATCAAGGTTGGTGGCGGTGTATGCTGCAAATCCGACTGCTCCTCCTGTAAATGTTGCTGCGGGGTTTGTTCCTGTAGTGCCCATTCTGAATCGGCAAGTGCCGATTTTAACCTTAAAGTGACTATTGACCGTTCCGGATTCGAAGTTTGTGCAGATACACCATTGGGTGATGCTTGTTATTAAAATGTTTGATTTGAAAAGATATAATGTTATGAAACCCACATGTTTTACAATCACAAATACAACAATTGTAAAATAATTAACATGTGAGTTCCATCATACTTATTAAAATAGATTTTGTTATGATGAAATATCCCATTTTGAAAATATCCCTGACTGTAGCCGCCCTGTTGTGGCTTACCGGTATTTATGCCCAGCAACCTGGAGAAGATGGAGCCTTTGGCGGTTCAAAAGGTGTTTATGTCTACCTGGGCCCCGAAATGGTTAGCCCTTCGAAACCCTGGAACGATATCGTGGCATACCGGGTATTTAGAACAACGGCAAATAGCGATAATTGGAAACTATTACAGGAGGTTAAAGCCCCCTCCGGTTCTGATGAATTCAGGAAACGCCTGGATAAGGCAATTAATGAAATGCCCTATCCTATAGATCGTGAAGATCTGCCGGCAGAGGTAATCTGGAACTATGTCCAGCAAACAGATAGCCTTCAGCAAGCCTGGGAATGGATTTCCTGGCTGCCCGTAAGACTCGCCCTGGGTTTGTATTACTTCGATAATACCGCTGTAAAGGAAACAATGTACCGCTATAAAATCCAATATCCGGATGCATTCAACAATGTCCTGCACGAATTTGAATATTCCCCAACCCAATTTCCTGCAATACCCGGATTCGGAAAAGTATTCTTTAAAGAGGCTTCTTATACATCTGGGGGCCTCGAACTGTCATGGGAAATGGAGAACCCGAAGCAACTTACCTGGTGCGAACTTCAGCGCAGGGAAACAATCGATGGTCCATTCAGGCCGGTTCAGGCCACCGTGACTTTTTTCCCCGAAGATGACAGGGCTTTGATATATACACTCGATCCGGGAGCAAAAGCAGATCATTTCTACGCTTATCGTATCGTTCCGGTCGACTATTTCGGTAACCGCGGAAACCATTCTGAAGAGGTTAAAACCGGAGCTTACGACTTTTTCCTGGAAGTCAATCTGCCCGATAGCATGGCTGCCACTTCTTCTTCAAATCCGCCAGGGATACTACTTTCCTGGAACATGCAAACAAATACCCTGGTTAATGCAATACGTATTTTTAGGTCAGATTCTTACGACGGCGATTACAGTGAACTTACCACCCTGAATCAGGGGTATGGCTCCTTCCTGGATGCAAATGTGGAACCCATGAAACCCTATTTCTATTACTTCCAATTGTTAGGCTATGATGGGGAGCTTTCACCGCGTTCTGCGAGGTTTACAGGTATATTCAGAGCTGATATCCCTACCTCTCCTCCACAGATTGCCCGTGCCTATGTTAACAATATGAAACCCTCCCTGGATCTTCTTCCTTCCGATGATCAAACCGGCGGTTTCCTGGTCTATAGAAGAAATCATACAGAAATGAAATGGATTTTAATTTCCGGTCTGTTACCAGTCCAAAACCCTTTTACTGTTTTTTATGATTCTGATGATAATCTTGACCCTGCCGGATTTTATGATTACGCTGTTTCAGCAGTAAGTGTTGGTAACCAGGAAAGTGAACTTTCAGAATATGTGACCATCAGACCTGGCGGAGAATTAGTTGTTCCGGCTGTTCATGCCCTGGAGTGCCAAATGAATGGAAAATTTATCATGATTACCTGGGGTATTCCGTCATCATCAAATATTCAGGGATTCCTGGTATATAGAAAATCATCCGAAACAAAGGAAAATCTTGCTGTCAATGAATTTATCCTGTTATCTGATGAATTATTGGCTGTACCGGTGAACCGTTTCAACGATACTTCCGTTGTTGCAGGAAATACATATGAATATGCAATAGAAACCGTAGACGTTTTTGGCAATAAAAGTGAAAAAGTCTCTACAACGATTGCGTTTTCATCTGAAAAAATGATTCCGGCCCCACAACTATTGGTCATACGCAAGAGCGGAGGTTTCCTTATTCAATGGTCGCCTTGTTATCCGGAAAATGTTCAAAAAGTAATCATCCAAAGAGCGGAATCAGGAAAGAAAGCTGTTACCATCGCAGACATCCCGGCTGCATCAGCCTGCGAATGGTTAGATGAAAATGTAGCCAAAGGAAAAACATTTACTTATTCACTGTGGTTTGAGCAAAGCAATGGAGATAAAGTACAAAGCAATAAAGCAACTGTAAGGCATTGATTATTAACGTAAAAAATTTGAACTTTTTCATTTTTTTGTTGTTTGATGTTAGGTAGGTGATATTTATCCCTACCTTTGTTTTCTTTATTTTCATATAGATATTTATATGATTCCATTAAATATAAGGGATGCGGTAAAGCTCAGTTCTTTGCATCATTCAGCCAGACCGGCACTCTCCTTCGTGGATGGAGAACCTTTCACCTACGGTAAGATGCTTGAGGAAATTATCCGTTTATCATTGCTACTCAAGAAAAGCGGGATACAGAAGGGCGATAAGGTTGCCATTCTCAGCAGGAATTGTCCGCAATGGGGTATTTCATACCTTGCCACTGTGTTCACGGGTGCCGTAGTCGTCCCGATCCTACCGGATTTCAACAAGGTTGAAGTTTCCAATATTCTCCGGCATTCTGAAGCAAAATTAGTTTTTGTTTCCGATTCACTTGTTCAGAATGTGGATTTTGAGAACATTGCAGGATTGGATTTTCTGTATGACATCTTTTCATTTTCTCTTATTAATAGCAAGGATAAGTCCTGGAAACAACCGGAATCAGAAAAAGATTTTACGGTAAATAGCGGGCTTGACCTGGAGTTAATCCTTGGAAATGTTCATGAGGATGACCTTGCGGCAATTATATATACATCAGGAACTACCGGTTCTTCAAAGGGTGTTATGCTTTCTCATAAGAATATCATGTCTAACGTGATTGCTTCATCTTATGTTCAAATGTTGTATCCCGAAGACCGTCTGTTGTCGCTTTTACCTTTGTCCCACACTTATGAGTGTACTATAGGTTTTATGCTCCCATTGACACACGGGTCAGCAATATATTATCTCGATGGGCCACCTGTTGCAGGTGTTCTGGTCCCTGCCTTACAAAAGATCAGACCTACCATTATCCTCAGTGTGCCACTGATCATTGAGAAAATTTACCGGGCAAAGATTGCCCCGAAGTTTAAAAAAGGTATTATGAAAAACCTTGTTAAAGTGGCTTTGTTAAGAAAGCTGTTTTACAGGATTGCCGGCCGTAAACTCATGAAAACCTTTGGCGGTAAACTTCACTTCTTTGGCATTGGTGGTGCATTGCTTGATGCTGAGGTTGAAAAATTCTTGTTTGAAGCCCGTTTCCCTTATGCAATCGGATATGGCCTTACTGAAACTGCACCCTTACTTGCAGGTGCTGATCCTAAAGAAACCCGATACCGTTCCACAGGAAAAGCTTTGGTTGGGCAACAATTGAAACTGGGTAATATAAACCCGGAAACCGGGATAGGAGAGATCCTTGCAAAAGGCGACAATGTGATGATGGGATACTACAAGGATGAAGCAATGACCCGCAAAAGCTTTACGGAAGATGGTTGGTTCCGGACCGGAGACCTCGCTTACGTCGACGAAAAAGGATATTTCTTTATTAGGGGCAGAAGCAAAAATGTAATCCTTGGATCAAGCGGGGAAAATATCTATCCTGAAGATATCGAATCTGTCATTAACCGTCATCACCTGGTACTCGAATCAGTTGTTTATGAACTGAAAGGTAAACTGGTGGCAAAAATCCACCTGAACTACGAAGAAGTGGAAAATACATACAACAAACTGAAACTTTCAGCACAAACAATGCAACAGGATGTTAAAAGCTATATCCAGGATGTGCTGGAAGAAATAAAAAGAAATGTTAACAGTGAAGTAAATAAATTGTCAAGGCTTAACCTGGTTATTGAACAACCAATTCCTTTTGACAAAACCCCCACCATGAAAATCAAAAAATACCTCTATACTTCCTGAGTGGTTGCGATATCAGGGTAATTTCCTCATCCTTTCTACCGGTATGCTCCGGTCGAACATATACCTGTAAGTGTGGTGTATTTTATAAATTTTCCCGCCTATTTGTTCTACATTTTTAATCATCGTAGGGTTAAAATCCCCTATCCAGTTCATTTCCAGGTCAGTATAATGAAAGCCGGGTTTAAAGGCTTCCTTTTCAAAGGCTAATACCAGGCCGGCTTCTACTCCTTTTCCCTGAAATCTGGGTATAACCCCAAAGATCTTGCCCATGATCCGCGTAACTTTTTTCCGGACTTTCAGCAGGTATAAAAGTCTTAATTTGTTGATAAGGTGAAATTTCCCGTGAAATTTTTTCAGGATTTGTGAAATATCGGGGAGCATAATGAAAAAGGCTATCGGTTCTCCCTGATGATAGCCAAAATAAATGAGCCGTTCATCGGCAATGGGCTTAATTTCTTTCATCAGGGCCATGGCCTGGAATTTTTTCATTTTGCTTACCCCGGGAAACCTCCCCCAGGCCTGATTATATATTTCCAGGAAATCATTTGCATACTTTTCAAAGTTATTTTTCCGGATCATTTCAAAGGAATAATCAGGATTCGACAGGATTCTCCTGCCTTTTTCAATCACAATATCGGCCATTCCCTCCGGTTCAATTTTCCGGTGATAGGTAAACTGCCTGAAGTATAACTCAAATCCGTAATCTTCAAAAAATCTTTGATAATATGGGTAATTATAGGGCATATTGTATAAAGGCTCTGTAAATCCTTCAACAAGACAACCCCAGAACGTGTCGCGCTCACCGAAGTTTACAGGTCCGTCCATTGCTTCCATCCCATGAGAACCCAGCCAATTTTTACAGGCATCAAATAGCATTTCTGCCGCTTCCTTGTCGTTGATGCAGTCGAAAAATCCCATTCCGCCTGTAGGATGCTTTTGCTTGAAAGAATTGTCATCATAAAATGCCGCTACCCTGCCTGCTACTACTCCGTTCCTGTCTTCCAATATCCACCGGATGGCATTGCCTTTTCGGAACTTTTTGTTAAACCCCGGATCAAATATCTTCTCAATGTCACTGTCAATTGGCCTTGACCATTGTCTGTCAGACTTGTACAAACTCACAGGTAGCTTTAAAAATGCCTTCCTGCTGGTTTTATCGTTTACTTCTGTAAGTCTGTACGGACCTCTTCTCTCCATTTTATTGCGCTTTTCAGTAAAATTAATAAATCATACGGAATTAAACTCCTTTATCGTGAAGAAGATGTAATTTTGTAATGAGACCCTAATTTATGAGAATTGCGAAAATTCAGCTAAATCACCAGCACTTCGAACTCCATCCCTACCGTGCCGTATATTGGGTTGAAGAAGATACGTTATTAATAGCCGACTTAAAGGTTGTTGAAAAAGAACCGAATAAAAAGCTTTCTTCCGTTTCCATTCAGGCAATAGAGAGAAAATATTCCAGGCTATATGAGCTTACTGCCTATTTTCATCCCAGAGCTGTCTGTTTTCTGGGGGAAGCCGCATGCCAGGATCATAATTTTGAATGGGTCAGATTGCAGATTTACAGGAAAAAGTTTCCCGATACAGAAATGGTGGTGATTAATGATAGTCGAATTGCAGATGAAAAACTCAACGGCATCTCTCTTATGCAGAGCCTCCTTATTGAACCATTTTTTATTTCTCATAAACCCATGCCAACCCTTAACGGCACGGTGAATATTTGCGGATATACCAATCCGGGATTTAAAGTGAATAGCAAAAATGCAGTATTCAGGAAAAGAGCTTGTTTTCTTTCTTCCCTAAACCGATTGACCCTTCCTGCATTTGATACTTGTGCATCCTTGAATTTTATCACCCCTGCCGATAATGATACTGTTTACACTATCCTTGAACAAAATGTGAGAAAATACAGGAAATCATGACGCAGGGACTGGGATTCTGGTTACTGGGATACTGGATACTGGGATTCTGGATACTGGGATTCTGGGATACTGGGATTCTGGGATACTGGGTTACTGGGATACTGGGTTACTGGGTTACTGGGGCCCTGGGATTCTGGGTTACTAAGTACTTGCTCTCTACTTCTTTACGCTTACCCCCCCCAGCCCCCAGCCCCCCAGCC
>Ga0180009_10002712_pt1 | contig 20724 bp, 15 predicted proteins | sample OS_PC_MetaG_FD_123537 | JGI IMG/M metagenome (GOLD analysis project Ga0180009, IMG submission 123537) | Groundwater microbial communities from the Aspo Hard Rock Laboratory (HRL) deep subsurface site, Sweden - OS_PC_MetaG | ecosystem: Environmental > Aquatic > Deep subsurface > Groundwater...
AGATGATCTAAGGCTCATGTCGCTCTTCGAAGCTGCAAGTTTCGCTTCTCACCCCAAAACTCGCTTTGCTCAAACAGTTGGTCTCGGACGCTTCGCTTCGTCAAGATCATCTAAGAAACTGCTCCAAGCAATTGAAACAGCTCTATGACAGTCACTCAGCTCAGCTTGTTTTCCTCCGTGATCTCCGTGTCTCTGTGGTGAGTGTTTTTCATACAAACCATCATTCCCGGGGAGCGGGCACAGCTGGGGATGAATAAATATATTGCAGGCCAGTGAGGTATCTGGTGGGAGCGACTTAGCATATAAATCATTAACTATCTATTATAATTTATTAATTTATCATGGCATGTTTCTGGCAGCCATATCAGATAAGCAAGAAAGGATGCGGCGCCAATCATCCCAACATGGATGTTGTCTGACGATAAGCCTTTTATTTTATACCATTTTATATACGAGCCCAGCGAAAGCGGCTTTCCCCCGAAATCGGTCACCGGGTTCGACCCCCGACCAAATAGGCGCAAAGCGCAGTTTTACCATGTGTCTCAGGGGATTGCCCATTGTAATATTGAGAATAAACGTGAAAAAAAACTATAAAAATGCAACCATCGCCGGATTGATCAGTATTTGTCTGATCCTGGTCTTTCCTCTCACCAGCGCAGCGAAAAACCCGGAACAGATTTTTCAATGGGTTGCAGATGAGCTGGAGGTGACAGAAGTTCATCCGATGCCGAAAATCGCTTTTCTGGAAAAATCAGCGCTGCAGTCAGTTTTCAAGGCCTCAAATAAGCACTCACGCCAGCAGTGGCAAAAAGATTATGGGGAGTACAAGGCAAATCAGTTAATGCAGATGTATCTTAAGGAATTGGTGGGGTTATTCGATCCCCAGTCAAGGAATGTCTATATCGGTAATTTTATCGAGCCTTGCAGGAAAGAAGCGGTTCTGGCCCATGAATTGACCCACTATTTTCAGGTTGTCCTCGATCGACGGTTTGGAGGGTATTTTGGAGATCCGGGCGAACAGCATTACCTCAGAGAAATGGAGGCTTATGGGATGGAAAAGCGGTATCGAAGACGTTTTTGTGAGATTCAATAGGAAGACAACCGGTATCGTCTTGACTTCAGCCAGCCAGGTGAATATCATCGCTGAATCCAGTGATGATCCGATTCAACAGCCCCGAATGATCAACAGACAGTATCATCTTATTGAAGAGACCTTCCATGATCAAGATTCGTATCCTGAACAGCCCCTATTTTCTGTTATCCAAGGACAGGGTTCAGCAGGTCCAGCAACTGTTCAAGCTCAGTTTTCCCAAGTTGGCGAACTATGCCGAGCAGATTCCGGCCATGTTATACAACCCGATCCAGTATGGTTACCAGTCGACGCTCCTGATTGCTGAAGGCGCACTCAATCGGGTTGACGCCTTTGCCCTGGTGATGCATTTCTCAGAAACAGCCAGCTCATTTCTCGATTTCTTCGCCACCCGGAGTGATATCCGGGGAGGGGGCGTGGGTAGTGCCCTGTACGATGCGGTTCGGGAATTGTGCCAGGAGATGGGGAACAAAGGGATTTACCTGGAGGTTCAGCCGGATGAGGAGAGCCTGACACCGGATCCGCAACAACTGGAAAATGCCAGAAAACGGATCCGTTTTTATGAACAGTATGGGGTCCAGGTAATCGAAAACGCGGCCTATGCGGAACCGGTCGGAGATCCCCCGACTTCGGCATACCTTCTCTTTGACGGATTGGATCGAACCCTGCCCCTGGAAAAAAACGAAGTCAGGAAGTCCGTTGAATGCATTCTGACAAGACGTTTTGCACTGAGCGTAGACAGTGACTATATCGAAAAAGTGATCGCCGAATTTACCGATGATCCGGTCAAACTGCGTCCTTTGCGATATACCCGGAAAAAAGAGAAAAGAAGCAGCTCAAAATCCGCGCTGCGCATGGCCAAGTCATTTGTGGTTGTCACCAGTCCCCGGCACGAGATCCATCATGTCAAGGAGCGAGGATATTTCGAGCGGCCGATACGGGTCAATGCCATCAAACAGGTCCTCGATGAAATGGGGTTGTTTAATTCGGTGCAACCGCGCAAATTCAGCGACAAACATCTGTTCGCGGTTCACGATACGGATTTTGTCTACTATATCCGGCTGGTCAGCACCAAGCTCAAGGAAAAACGACCCGTATATCCCGATACGTTTCCACTGAGAAGACTGGTCAACCGCCCCAAGGTACTGCCCACACAGGCAGGATACTATTGCATCGACACGGGCACACCGCTCTATCGCAACGCCTACATAGCCGCACGGGCGGCCGTCGACACGGTCTTAACTGCCACCGACGAACTGCTGTCCGGAAAGAGGCTGGTTTATGCGGTTTGCCGACCTCCCGGGCACCACGCGGGAATCAGTTTTTTCGGTGGTTTCTGCTATTTCAACAACGCCGCCATTGCCGCCCAATACCTGAGCCAGGAAAGCCGGGTGGCAATTCTCGATATCGATTTTCACCATGGCAACGGAACCCAGGACATCTTTTACGAACGAAACGATGTCATGACCGTTTCCGTTCACGGTCATCCGGACTACTCCTATCCCTACTTCAGCGGTTATTCCGCGGAAATAGGCTCAGGTCACGGCGAAGGATTTAATCGTAATTTCCCCCTGCCGCCAAAAACGGATGAAAAAAAGTATCTTGCCACACTGGTCAAAGCACTCCACCTGATCCGGGGTTTCAGGCCGGACGCACTGATCGTCAGCCTGGGCTTCGATATTCTGAAGGGGGACCCGACCGGCACCTTTCTCTTGAAACCCTCCGCCATGCAAGCCATCAGCAGTCAGTTAATGGCGTTGAATATTCCGATGCTGATTGTGCAGGAAGGCGGCTATAACCTGAAAAACATCAAAAGCGGCTGCCGATCCCTGTTCAAGGGGCTCCAGAATCCTTGAAAGCCCGGTTTCGAATCTGTCTGTACCGCCACCGCTGAATTTGTTTTATCATGGTTGTCAATTCTGATGGCCGGTCGCTGCCCCGGTTTTTGAAACCGGGCAGGGCTGGGACCCCCTTGCAATATTCCCCATTTCCTGCCAGTCTGACGAGGATTGACGAAAAACAGCCATGGACAATAACCACCGGATAAGGATGAATATGAGTTGGGAGAAAGAGATTGAGGAACTGCAGCAGCGGACGGCCCTGTCGCACCAGATGGGTGGAAAAGAGAAGGTTGACCGGCAGCACGAATTTGGAAAGTTGACTATCCGGGAACGGGTGGATGGGATTGTTGATAAAGGGTCGTTTCATGAAATCGGGGCCCTGGCCGGAAAAGTGGAATACGATGAACAGGGCAATATCAGAGATTTCACTCCCTCCAATTTTGTCTTCGGGACCGCGGAAATCGACGGGCGGCCTGTTGTGGTTTCCGGGGACGATTTTACGGTTCGCGGGGGATCAGCCGAAGCATCCATCGGGGCAAAACGGACTCAGGCTGAGGGGTTGGCCCGCGAACTGAAACTGCCCCATATCCGGCTGGTGGATGGGATGGGCGGCGGGGGCTCTGTCAAGAGCATCGAAATCGCCGGCCGCACCTATATTCCGATCCTGAGGGGCTGGGAGACCGTTGTGGAACTCCTGGGCATCGCCCCCTCAGTCTCACTGGCTCTGGGTTCGGTGGCCGGACTGGGCGCAGGGCGCGTGGCAACCAGTCACTATTCGGTGATTGTCAGCGATACCGCCCAGATGATGGTGGCCGGACCGGCCCTGGTGGACTGGGCCAGCATGGGAACCGTCTCCAAGGAAGAGCTGGGACATGCACGGATTCACACCCGCAACGGCTCGATCGATGACATGGTGGACACGGAAGCAGAAGCGTTTGAGCGGGCCCGCCGGTTTCTTTCCTTTCTTCCCAGCAGCGTGTATGAGCTGCCTCCGGTGCTTCAAACGACAGACAATCCCGAACGACGGGATGCCAATCTGCTGGACATCATCCCCAGAAACCCGAAAAAGCCCTATGATATGCGGTCGGTTTTAAAATCGGTATTCGATGAGGGTTCCCTGTTTGAGATCGGCTGTAATTGGGGGCGCGCCCTGATCTGCTGCCTGGCCCGACTGGACGGGGTTCCCGTGGCGGTTTTTGCCGAAAATCCCCAACGGTATGCGGGCGCCTGGACGACCTCCTCCTGCAGGAAACTGGTCCGGTTTATCGATCTGGCCACTACCTTTCATCTGCCTCTGGTCCACCTGGAGGACTGTCCCGGATTCCTGATCGGTAAACGGTCCGAAGAGGAAGGCACCATCCGGGCCGGGTCCCAGGCCCTGGCCGCGCTGTACCAGTCCAATGTCCCCTATTGCTGCATCGTGATCAGAAAGGCCTTTGGCGTGGCCGGCGCCAGCAATTTCAAGTCGGGGACATCCCATTTCCGCTATGCCTGGCCGTCGGGCGACTGGGGGTCGCTGCCCATCGAAGGGGGCATCGAGGTAGCCTACAAGGCGGAACTGCTGCAGGCCGATGATTATGATGCCCACCTGGCCAAAATAAAGGATCGCCTGAACCTGCTCAAATCCCCCTTCCGGTCGGCGGAGTATTTTGAAGTCGAGGAGATCATCGATCCCCGGGATACCCGACCCATCCTTTGTCAATGGATCAAGCTGGCGCGCCGGGCCACGACCCCCGGACAATACGCCTTTACGTTCCGTCCCTGACAGGAACTCGCTCTTTGAATCAGAACCCGTTACCAGTTCGTAACGACCGCCACGAGTCAAACTGATACGGGATGAACGGGGTCCGGGTGGCATCCGGCTTTGTTTTCTAAGCGCAACCTGATAAGATAGAAGAAACTCGGTCCAGTTATAATCTGGAACAAGATAACTCAAAGAGACGGTCATGACACAGTCCGGCGGTGAAGTAATTGCCAGTATCCTGAAAAATCACCATATCCCCTGTATATTTACCCTTTGCGGCGGTCACATCTCCCCCATTCTGGTCGCCAGCAAGGCGGCCGGTATTCGGATCATCGATGTGCGGGACGAGGCCAACGCCGCTTTCGCTGCCGATGCCTTTGCCCGGTTGACCGGCATTCCCGGCGTGGCAGTAGTAACGGCCGGGCCGGGGGTCACCAATACGGTGACCCCATTGAAGAACGCCCAGATGGCCCAGTCACCACTGGTTCTTTTCGGAGGCGCTGCCGCCACCATCATCAAGGGCCGCGGATCCCTGCAGGATATTGACCAGGTGTCGTTGCTGCAGTCCATTGTCAAACTCACGGTGACCATTAACCAGAATTGTGATCTGGTGCCGGTGATCGAACATGCGTTCCAGGTGGCCCAGTCCGGCACTCCGGGTCCCGTGTTTGTCGAGTGTCCCATAGACCTGCTCTACAGCGAAGAGATGGTGAGGGAATGGTACGGGGCGAAACCGGAAACTGAATCCGGAATGGGAATCAAAAGCAAGCTTTACCAGTTCTACCTGGACCGGCATGTGAATCGTATGTTTGCCTGTGATTACGACGCCATGCAACCCGCTCCCGAGATCGTCACGGCACCCGGACTGAAACCCGAGCGGGTGGCAAAGGCGGTGCGACTTTTGAAAAAGACTGAAAGGCCGGTTCTCATCATCGGCAGCCAGGCCATGCTGCGACAGGCCGAAGTGGAAATCCTGGCACAGACCGTGGCTGAACTGGGGATACCGGTTTACCTGGCCGGTATGGCCCGGGGGTTGCTGGGTCGTTCTCACCGGCTGCACATGCGGCATCGCAGGGGGTTTGCCCTGAAACAGGCTGATCTGGTTCTGCTGGCCGGCATGCCCTGTGATTTCCGTCTGGGGTACGGCCGCAGCATCAACAGCAAGGCAACGCTGGTGTCGGTCAATCGCAGCAAGGCGGATCTGAATCTGAACAGGAAGCCGGAACTGGGTGTGCTGGCAGATCCCTGTGATTTTCTGATCGCTTTGGGCACGAGGTTTGAAAACAGCAGCAACCGATTTGAACCCTGGATTCAGGCACTTGCAGACAGCAATCTCCAGCGGGAGCAGGAGATTTCAGCCACGGCAGCTGAAAAAACCGACTTTATCAATCCCCTCGCCTTCCTGAAACAGCTGGACGCCTTTCTGGATGACAACTGTCTGATCGTGGCGGACGGAGGGGATTTTGTTGCGACCGCGTCCTATATCATGCAACCCAGGAGCCCGCTGAGCTGGCTTGATCCCGGCGTATTCGGCACCCTCGGTGTCGGGGCCGGTTTTGCTCTGGGGGCCAGGCTGAGCCGGCCCGATAAGGAAATCTGGCTGATTTATGGCGATGGCGCCGCCGGGTACAGCCTTCAGGAGATGGATACCTTTGTCCGTCATGGACTGCCGGTCATTGCCGTTGTGGGCAACGACGGTTCCTGGGCCCAGATCGCCCGGGATCAGGTCGAGGTGTTAAACGATGACGTGGGCACCGTCCTCAACCGCACCGCCTATCACCAGGTGGTGGAGGGATTCGGTGGCAGAGGCTTTCTGCTGGAAGCAGCGGAACAGATACCTGCTGTACTGGCTGAAGCCCGTGACACAGCGAGAAAGGGAATCCCGGTACTGATCAATGTTCTGATCGGGAAAACCGACTTCCGCAAGGGGTCGATATCGATGTGAATCATGGTTGCACCTACCGTGGTTATTGTTTCAACAGCTCGTCGGCAATCAGGATACGTCGGATTTCAGAGGTCCCCGCCCCGATTTCATAGAGTTTGGAATCCCGGTAAAGGCGATTCACCGCATATTCCAGCATATAGCCATAACCGCCGTGGATCTGCACAGCGTCGGTGACTGCCCGGGAAGCCACTTCAGCGGTAAAGAGAACGGCCGCCCCGGCCAGCTTGTGGAGCTCGGTTCCCTTTCCGCCCCGCTCCGAGCGGTCGGCCAGCCTGGCAGCCCGATAGACCAGTCCCCTGGCCGCTTCAATCTCCGTGTACATATTGGCCAGTTTGGCCTTGACCAGTTGAAAGCTGCCAATGGGCTGACCGAACTGGTGTCGTTTGCGGGCATAGTCCAGGGAGAGCTCCAGGGCCGATTCCGCCAGACCCAGTGCCATACCGGCCACAATCACCCGTTCCACATCCAGACCGTTCATCATCACCCGGACACCCATGTCGATTTCACCAAGCACGTTTTCAGCCGGTACCCGGCAGTTACTGAAGACCAGCTCCCCCGTGGCCGAACCGCGATGCCCCATCTTGTCCAGTTTTTTGGAAATGGAATAACCGGGAAAGGTTTTTTCCACCAGGAAGGCGGTAATGCCCCGGGCGCGCTTTTCCATGTCCGTTTTGGCATAGACCAGGGCCAGGCCGGCTTCCGGACCGTTGGTGATAAACATCTTGCTGCCGTTGAGGATAAAGTCGTCCCCGTCCCGCTCAGCTGTGGTCTGGATCCCGACCGCATCCGAGCCGGCATCCGGTTCGGTGAGTCCCAGGCAGCCGATCAGCTCACCGGAAATGAGACGGGGCAGGTATTTCTGTTTCTGCGCTTCGTTACCGTTCCGCTCCAGATTATGGGCACACAGGTTGGCATGCGCGCCCACCGACAGCGCCAGGGCGGGGCAGATGCGCCCCATCTGTTCCATCATGATCGTAAAGGTAACCGTATCGGTTGCAAACCCACCGTATGTTTCAGGGAGACTCAGCCCCAGGAATCCCAGGTCCCCCATTTTTCTCCAGATACCATCCGGCAGTCTGTCTTCCCGGTCGATCTCCTCTGCCACGGGCGCGATCTCCTTCAGCATGAATTCCCGTACGTTCTTTTCGATCATTTTCTGTTCGCGGGTCCATTCAAGGTCCATGGTGTTTCTCCAGATTGGGTATAGAACCACGCTCAACCGCTGCCGTCGTCCGGGCGGCGGTTGTGCTGTTTTCGGTATGCGTGGAGGATCGTGTCTTGACTTCTGATGTTGCACACTATCACATCAGAAATCAAGACACGATCCTTTGATCCTGAAATGGAGGTCTGGTCAAAATAATCAAATCACCGTTAAAGCACATTTTTAAAGGTTTTACAGGGATTTATACGCGATTTTCCTGTCCATCGCCCTCAGGCAGCGGACCTATAGCAGTACCAGGGAACGCCTCCCCAATCGGGATTAGCATTTATTTTCACCGTCTGTGGTATCAGCATCGAAATTCTTCGCCGAAAACAGTAAGCGACACACTTTACCCTGATGACTCCGTTCTTGATGGTAATGATTTATTTGTTCCCTCTATAGAGATCCCAGTTTTCTCTGACAAGGGACACAAGATATTGCTGAATATTGACAACAATTTTGTTTACGCATATAATATGCGTAAACAATCAAAAACCAGGGAGATGGAATGAAAACAGCTACCGTCGGTGAAATTCAAAAGAACTTCTCAAAAGTGATAAATTCGATTGGCGCAGGTGAGGAGATCACAGTTACCAGAAGAGGAAAAGCAATTGCTCGAATAACGGCTATCGGTCCGACAAAAAAAGTAGATTGGCCGGAATTCACGAAAGATGCAATCGAAACAACTGGCGAACCATTGAGTCAATTGATAGCAAACGGCAGAAAAGAAAGGTTTTGAATGAACCATTCACCTGCATACGCCCCAAAGGTATTGTGTTTCAAGAAACGCATGAATCCTTCCTTGAGCTCCTGGAAACCATCCCTGGCTTCCAAGGTTCTTGAAACACAATACCTTCGGGGATGAGCGGAAATTGAACTGAATAGATACGGTTTTGAATGAACTATTGGGATACCAGTCTGCTGGTGAAATTGTACGCTAAAGAAAGGGACTCACTCATTGTTGAAAAAAAGGTAAAGGAGATTAATGAAGCAATATTGCTCATCAATTTGCATGACCTTGAGTTTTTCAATGCCTTAAACTTAAAAAAATGGCGCAATGAGATCTCGGATGAAGACCTGGCACTGATTCGAACGCGATTTAAAGAGCACGAAAATCGCGGTGTCTATTATAGACCCGCAATTGATTGGTCTCAGGTGTATCAAATTGCTATCAGCCTTTCCAATTCACATACAGGGAATACCGGAACAAGATCGTTGGATGTCTTACATGTTGCGGCAGCTATTTCACTAAACTCAACCATATTCTTCACAAATGACAAGCGGCAACAAAAACTCGCCGAATTATCAGGTCTGCAAACAGTCATATTACGATAGCGATAGCAATTCACCGAATCCAGCTAAAGGCGTCGGAACCTGTATGAAATTGTATTCATTCTCGACGGCCATCCATGGCGGTCCTATGGAATCAATCAGCCAGGTTTACTGGAACTCCCGGCCGGTTCTGAGGAAGGTGATAAAGCTTTTCAGGATTCTGGCGGTCAGTCCCCAGATCACATCCTGGCCATAGGTGTACATCTGGCTGGGAAAGGTATACCCCCGGAATTCATAGTCCCCGTAGCTTGAGTTCCGGGGATTGAGGATATGGGGGAAGGGAATGATGATCAGTCGTTCGACCTCCGCTGGATCCGGCTTGAATTCACAGGGAGATGGGATCTGGCCGACAAAGGGCGTGATCCAGTAGCTGGAAGCCATGGTCTGCTGGGTACTCAGCCCGCCCCAGATCTCAATTTCATCCCGGTTAACGCCGATTTCCTCCTCCGTTTCCCTGAGGGCGGCGGCCAGTTCATCTGCATCCCCGTTGTCCATTTTACCCCCCGGGAAAGAGATCTGGGCCCCGTGCACCCCCGGATAATCGTGTCGCATCGTGAAAATCAGCGACAACCCGTCTTCGTTTTCGTAAAAAGGGATCAGCACCGACGCGGGTTTCAGATGCCCCGGAGCGGGCACGATATCCGGGTTGTATTGTCGCAGCCGGTCCTTTATTTCTTCAATCGTAAAATCAGTTTTCATCAACGTTGTCCGGTTAGGATTTTGCACTTCAGGCTCAGTCAATCAAGGTTTTCAGTGGAGTCTGGGGGATAGCGTTTTAAAACCCTGGAAAACAGGACGTTTTCCCGGAGCACCAGGGATGGTTTCAGTTCGGTGCTGCGAGCCTCGCACCTCATGTTTTAAATGGGTATCCCCTTGGCGGAACGGTTGACAAATGGTCTTTATCGGACTGCAAAAACCAAACCGGACATCACTGAGTTTTCATATGTTAAATCATGGTTAATGGGCTTCCAGCCAGTTGGAACCGACACCTACTTCGGCAATCAGGGGCACTTCCAGGGTGATGACACTCTCCATCTCCTGTCGGACCAGAGATACGACCTGCTCCGCTTCTGAACGGGGGGTGTCAAATACCAGTTCATCATGAACGCTCAGAATCATCTTCGTCTGCAACTGCTCCTGCTGCACTCTTTTTTGAATCGCAATCATGGCCAGTTTGATAATTTCGGCGGCCGAACCCTGGATCGGGGTGTTCACAGCCGCCCCCTCCGCCATGCGGCGATGCAGCCCTCGTCCGTTGATGGCCGGCAGATACCGGCGGCGACCCATCAGGGTCTGGGCAAACCCCTCCTTTCTGGCCTGATCCAGAAATCGTTCCTGTAGGGCATGGATTGTCGCATATTTCTGAAAATAGCGCTCGATAAACCCTTTGGCCTCTGTTTTGGAAGTCCGGGTGATCAATGCCAGCCGTTCAGGTCCCATGCGGTAGATCAACCCGAAATTCACCTCCTTGGCCTTTGAGCGCATCTCCCGGGAGACCTGGTCTTCTGGCACTTCAAAAATCGCCGCCGCGGTCAGGGCATGGATATCGAGGTTCTGACGATACGCCCCCATAAAGGTCGGGTCCTTTGAAAAATGGGCCACCACCCGCAGTTCGATCTGGCTGTAGTCCGCCGAAACCAAAACGTGATCCCCGTCCGAAGGAATAAAAACGCTGCGGATCCGACGTCCCTCCTCGGAACGGATGGGGATATTCTGCAGGTTGGGCTTGTCGGATGCCAGACGCCCGGTGGCCGCTACCGTCTGCCGAAAGGATGAGTGGATGCGCTGGCTGTCCGGATCCACAAAGGTGGGCAGCGCATCCACATAAGTATTTTTCAGTTTGTTCAGTTCACGGTATTGCAGAATCAGGCCGGGCAGGGGATGGGCCTGCATCTTTGCCAGGGTCTCCTCATCCGTGGAGAGCTGGTTGCCCAGTTTTATTTTTTTGGGTTTGACCCCGGAGAGGGTGTGAATCGCCAGTTTGTCATACAGCACACTCTGCAGTTCCACAACCGAATTGACATTGAATGTTTCCCCGGCCATGTCGTGGATCTGTTCGCTGATGGTCGACAAACGGCCCTCAAACTCCGTGGAGATCGTTCCCAGGATGGTGGCATCGATTTTCACGCCGTTCTGTTCCATCACGGCCAGGACTTCCGCCAGCGGCAGTTCGACATATTGATAGGTCCGCAGCATCCGCGTCTGTTCCAACTGGTTTTTGAGATGGGCGGCCAACTGCCCCATCACGGCGGTGCATTCACAATTGGCCAGGTAATATTCGGCTTCCGACTCAAAGATATGCTGATCAGCCCCCTGTTTTTCATTTTTACCTGGAATATCGATCTGCGGTGTGAATTGCAGTTGACGAGCCAGAATCGCTTCCAGACTGTAATCCCGTTCTTCTGCCTCGACCAGGTGGGCTGCCAGCATCACATCCAGAATGGCCTTCCCGGATCTTATTCCCCGGGGAACCAGCAGCTGCAGGATATGCTTCCAGTCATAAACGACTTTCTGAATATCGCTGGCAGCCAGCAGCAGCTTCAATTGTTCAAAAATGGCCGGCTGCTGGTCTGCAAAAACCGGGTCTTCCAGGGAGAGAAACCAGGCGTGCGCCGGTTCCACCGAAAAAACCAGGCCTTCAATGTCACCGCCGATAAACCGCTCACCCTTCCTGACCACATCCAGGGCGATCTGTTTGGATTCGCCAGCTGCCAGGAGCAGTGCTTCGAATGATCGCCATGAATCCAGCCGATGGGTGTTGACCGACTCGACCGGGATTTCCGGCGTGGGCTGTGCCTCGGGTTCAGGACCACTGGCCGCTGAAGCGCCGGGGCCATTGTGGGGGGCTGGTTTCAGCTTTTTTAGAAAAGACCTGAACTCCAGCTCTTCCAGGATGTCGATCAAGGGCTGGTTGTCAACGAGATGGAACTGATCCATTTTCAGATCCTCCAGAGACAGATCCAGCGGCACATTCACATCGATGGTGACCAGTTCGCGGGATAGAAAGGCGTTTTCCCGATTCTCGATCAGTTTTTCCAGCATCTTGTTTTTGGGGAGCTCATCGAGGTGTTCATAGAGATTGGGGATGGATCCATACTGGCTGATCAGCTTGATGGCGGTTTTTTCACCAACCCCTTTCACACCGGGGATGTTGTCCGATGCATCCCCCATCAGCCCCAGGATATCGATGACCTGGTCCGGTCGGCAGCCGAATTTCTCCGCCACATGCTTCAGCCCCAGCTTCTGGTTTTTGTGGTTAAAGATGCAGTTCGACTCCGTCACCAGTTGCATGAAGTCCTTGTCACTGGTGACCATGGTTCCCTCGATCCCGTTTTCCGTGCAGATCCGCATCAGGGTGCCGATGATGTCGTCCGCCTCGTATCCGGGCAGGGTAATAAACGGCAGGTCAAGGGCCTCAACCAGCCTGGGCAGATAGGGCAGCTGTTCCACCAGATCATCCGGCATCTTTTCCCGGGTGGCCTTGTATGCGGGGTATTGCTCATGGCGAAAGGTAGGCTCGCTGGTATCGGAGACAACGGCCAGATACTCCGGCTTCTCGGCCTCGAGAATACGCATGATCTGTGAGAAGAAACCGTAAATGCCGCTGGTGTTCAATCCCCTGGAATTGACCATGGGGCTGCGGATCATCGCAAAATAGTTGCGGTATAGAATTGCCATTGAATCCAGCGCAAACAGCTTGGCCATTATTCCTCTTTGATATTGCTTTCGATTAGTTTTCTGTAATCATTCAGCTGACTAACAAGGCATTTTTGTCACAATTAGAAACAAAACCACAGAATTATCGCGAACTGTCATGATCAGTCTGTCATTGAACTTATTCTCGACAGTGAGAAGCGAGACTTGCAGCTTCGATCATGGACATCTTCACGGGGAGCGTTCTTCGCTGCGAGTCTCGAGAATTCAATTGGCATCGCCATTCTGGCAATGCTTAAACACGCCCAATCCGTTCATGAGACGCGATACTTGCAGTTTTGAAAGGATCGATCATGACTTCAGTTCGTTAATTGAATGTGCTGCTTAAAAGCGCAATTTCTGCGGAACAGTTGCGTTTTTCTAGCGAATGTCATTCTTCACCCTGCAGATAACGGGAGCATGATCCGACGGTTTCGGTTGGGAACGGTTATCAAAATCGATGTCACAGGCTTCACAAAGTTCTGCCAGGCTCTCTGTCACCCAGATGTGATCGATCCGCATCCCTTCGTTTCTTTCAAAGCCACGGGTTCTGAAGTCCCACCAGCTGTATTTTCCGCCCTCCTGGTGAAACCGGCGGTAGGCATCCTGGAGTCCCCACTCTCTGAGCTGCTCAATAAACCGGTGTTCCCGGGGATGAAAGCTGACCTTGTTCTGCATCGCTTCTGCCGAAACGACATCCCGCGCCTCCGGCGCAATATTGATATCGCCGAGCACGATCACCGGATCAGCTGCAGTAAAACGGCTGGACAACTCAGAGAGCAGTTTCTGCAGAAATTGCAGTTTATACTCGAATTTGGGGGAATCCTCGGTTTGTCCCTGGGGAACGTACACGTTCACAATATGAATGCCTTCATGGCTTGCCATCAAGAGGCGTTTGTTCTCACTGTCCCAGCCATCCTGAAAGCCGTGTTGCACCTCCTTCAACGGAAACCGGCTCAGGATTGCCACCCCGTTGTAGCTTTTTTGCCCGGAGAAAACCGCGTTGTACCCAGCTTCGCGCAGTTCCTGCTCGGGAAACTGGTGGTCCTCCACCTTGGTCTCCTGCAGGCAGACGATATCCGGCTGCTGCTCGGACAACCAGGACAGGATCAGTGGCAGGCGGATCCGGATCGAATTGACATTCCAGGTGGCAATCTTCAAGGTTTCGACCGCTATCTGCGTCTGCAGCTGAATCCGGTCGTCCGGCAGCAGACACGAACTGTCAGTGTAACCGACCAGCTCCGGTTCGTCCAGGATACCCCCCCAGGTTCGTTCAACAACCAGGCGATTGCTGCGCCACCATTGATAGAGTTGGGACACGGTTGCCTGATGAAATTCGGCGCCCAGTTGGTTTGAGAGTTCTGAAACCGTGACGCCCGCTTTTACCAGGCCGCGAATTTTGTTCAGATCCATACTTGGTTCTCGGGGTTGGTGTTTTTGGTCCAGTTTTAATCAAGGGCACTTTGATAAACTTAAACTCAGCACGCATCCATGGATGCCAGCTAGGCTTTCGGTCCTGTCTGGGGTCTGACAAAGACCCACGTTTCTCTGTCCGAGTCCTGCCGGCTGAAACGGTATCCATCCCGGTCAAACGACGTCATCCCTTCCGGCGCTTCCAGGCGGTGATCAATAATGTAACGGGCCATCAACCCCCGGGCTCTTTTGGCATAGACCTGAATACTTTTTAAACCACCTTCCCGTTCTTCCTTGAACGTCGGGGTAATGACCGGTATATCCAGGGCTTTGGGCTGCAACGAGCGAAAGTACTCTTCAGACGCCAGGTTAATGATCACCTTCGATTGATGGGAAGCCATGTTTTCTGCAAGCGTGTCCGCCAGTCTGCTGCCCCAGAATTCATACAGGTTTTTCTTCCTTCCGGTTTTCAGAACAGTTCCCATCTCCAGCCGATAGGGTCGCATCAGGTCCATGGGACGCAACAGACCGTACAACCCGGAGAGTATTCTCAGGTGCTCCTGGGCAAATGCCAGGTCATCCGCTGTCAGGGTAGCTGCGTCGAGCCCGATGTAGACCTCTCCCCGGAAGAGATAGGCGGCCGGTTTGGCATTCTCCGGCGTGAAAGGCCGCGCCCAGGCTTGAAAACGTTCCCTGTTGGTCTCGGCAAGCTTGCGATTGATGGACATCAGGCGCTCCAGGCCTTTCAATGACAGTTTTTGAAGCTTGTTGACCAGTACCTGGGCGTCATCCAGAAAATCGGGGATTGTTGGCTTACAGGGATACCCCTGGGGGTTTTCGTTCAGTGTTTTGGCGGGGGACAGAAGAACAATCATAAGCGCATTAAAATATATGGTTCATATGAGATCGGAACAGCAGTGTCACGCATGCGTTGCCACCTGAGTCCTGCAGACAGGCAGCAATATACTGAAAATTAAGACAGACCGGGGCAGGCGGGAAACGCCGATGATGCATCTGACAGCCTTTGGTATTTTTCAAAGGTACGAGACCAGTTTAACCCAAAAGACCCAACAAATAAAGCCACAATATATCCAGCAGCGCAGTGGCGGGTTTCTGTTTTTGTCCCTCGGGATATTAGCCGCTTGACACAGGAAAACCAAATCCCTACCATTCATTTGTCCTGTTTCAACTTATTCTCAACAGGCCCTGCCCGTCTCCAAGGGCGGCAGGAGATATTTCTTCCAAATTCGTAAAAAGCCCAAAAATCGTCGCCTCGACAACCGCCAGGGTCCAGATGGGGTTGATATGACTGGATTCCGGTTCTGCGCAGAAAGCTTCGCGCATTCAGTACCGGAAGTCCAGGATGAGGCAATTTTCAGGGTTTTTACGGTTTCATCAAGATTAAATGCGATATGAAAAGAATAATACTGATGGTGATGGCAATCTGCCTGTATCTGCCTGTTGTCCGGGCAGATTCGAAACCATGTTATGTCGTTGTAGAGAGTACCGGGAACTACGAACAACTGACCATTTCTGCAATAGCCACGTCGCTGCTGCGCAAATTTATTGATCCCAATATTACGCCTGTTCCCATTGCGGGTTTTCCGGAAAAGGCATGTACCTATCGCATCAATATATCCGAAAAAACGGGTGCAATTAAGGCCTTTATTTTCGGAACCGCGATCAGCGAATATGGGACGTCCGAACTTCGCGCCGAAAAGGGTCTTGAACAGGCGCTCTTGAAAGCAATCTATAATGGAACCCTGGATAAAACAACCCGCGGGAATATCTGTTCCAGCTACAAATATCTGCTCAATGAGGAGTGCAAAGCATTTACACTTGCACAACAGGGCCTGGGATTGAAAGATGGCGTCAGCGAATCATCCGGTTTACAGTCGACTCGATTAAAACTGGCGGTTTTTCCCGTCTACATCCATGGCGAAGCGTCCGGTGGTTTTCTGAGATCAGGTGTTGATAAACGGCTGCTGGAAGGTTTAAACCAGATGCTCCAAGAGGATAACCACATCACCATTTCCCACTCGTATTATGTGGATGTTCATACCTTATCTAAAGATATCAGTAGTTTCAGCAGCATTGAGGACAAAATCTGGGACGGGACTTTCTCAAAAAGCATCAATGAACCGGAATTATACAAGATCGCAGTCTCATTGGACGTCAACTATGTATGTACTTTTGACGTGAAGGCGTTGAAGAATAAAAAAGGGCGTTATATGATCTACCTGTTCGATATCACGAACAATCGCAAGTACTCTGAGCAGGGCGAATATGACGGCAATCTGGTGAGGAAGTTCAATCGGAGTTTCAAACTGTTACTGGGCGTTGCCTGGCAGCAGCGGAAATAACACAGGGTCATCAGAAAGATCGAAATCTCAGACGCCGTCAGGCTTCTTCAGGCGCTTCTATTTTTTATCTTGGATCACTTTGGCCGCCATCCGGTCCATCAGTTCCGGTGCAAAGAGCTTCAGGAAACGACCGATCTTGCTCCTCAGTCCAGTCAACAGCAGTCTCCGGCGCTTGATGGCTGCGTCGACGATCAACCCGGCGCACTCGTCGGCGGTCATGATTCTATCCTCCTGGAGCGGGCTTTCGCCCAGGGGCTTCCCTCGGTGATCCAGCGCTCTTCTATGCATCTCGGAAAGAACAAATTCCGGTGCCACGATGGTGATACTGACGCCTGATTGTTTCAACTCGATTCTGAGGGATTCGGAAAAACCGGTGACCGCATACTTGCTGGCACAATAGGCTGTCCTGCTGGGAATACCCGTGATGCCGGCCACGCTCGAGACCATGACGATCCGTCCCTGGGTCTGCTTCAGGTGAGATACGGCGTGAAAGGTACAATACAGGGTCCCGAAAAAATTCAGTCGCATCAATCGCTCGAAAATCGAGGTATCGGTCATCTCTTCCATGGTAGTCCACATGGTCTGACCGGCGTTATTGACCAGCATATCCAGTTGACCAAATTCAGCCACCGTTTTCTCCACAAGCCGTTTACATGCCTGTTCATCCGTAACATCCGTCACGACCACCAGGCTTTGGGATCCCTTTGCTTCGACCTCCTTCTGCAACTCGATCAGTCTCTCTTCATTTCTGGCAGCCAGAACAATTTTAGTGCCATGTTCAGCCAGTACCAGGCACAGGGCTCGGCCGATCCCTTCAGAAGCGCCGGTGACAATAACGACTTTGTCCTTGAGTTCGGATTTCATTTCCTGTTTTCTCCGTTTGTCTATTTTAGATTCCCGTCGGGAACGGGTTCTGATCGATTCGGCGCCATACAGGAATTCCTGCGGGTCGCACATGTTCACGTCACGGCGAAAGGGTCTTAACCCTCTCCTGTTCTGGCCAGATGATAGGAATTCGGCTATTCGAAGTCAAGGGGCAGTTACGTTTTTTTTTAAAGTCTATATGAAAAACACTCACCCCAGAGACACGAAGAACACGAAGGAAAACAAGCTCAGCTGAGTGACGGTCATCGAGCTGTTTCAATTGCCTGAACGAATACGCAATTGAAAGGGCTTTATGACAGGCACGGGAAGGCATCGCTGTTTTTCATCCTTCGTTGTGACCTGCTGTTCATGGGTGTTTGTGAACAATCGATTGTTCCAGAATGTTTTTCATTTTGGCCGGGCTCCAGCATATTACCGCAAGAGCGAACGCCATCATTGAACCAGTTTACGTACCTGAAATAATCAACTATAAATGGATATCGAGACCAAACAGACTGCCCAGCCAGTCTTTGGGTATAATTCCCCCTTCGAAGCTGCAGCAATCTTCGTGCATTCAGTGCCGGAATAACGCGTGCTACTCTGCAGCCTGGAACAGGGGGGATTTTTTTAAAAGCCCGTTCGACAATCCGATTGAGGAAAAATGAAAATCATGACACGACAGGTTTCCTGGTTCATTTTTATGATCTTGTTTTTTCAAACAGCAAACTCAGTATCGGGGTTCACGCCCTCGGGTTCAATCGGAAAGGTACTGGTCAGGAGTCAGCCGGTCGTTGTCAGCAGAGATGGTAACACACTGGAGATCAGCGCATTCGGCCGTGGATTGCAGGATGGTGATACCATCGTCACCGGCGAAGCGGGAAAAGCACAAATCATCCTGTCAGACGGAGACCAGATCTTTCTTGCTCCATGGAGCAAACTCACCCTTGAGAAAAAAGGGCAGAAAGATGCCCTGGTGAAAGTTACCAGACCGGCGTTCACCTTCGAGGGTAAAATCAGGGCAAAAGTCCGGAAATCAACCAACAGAAGACTTCAATTCAAGAGTGCCAATGCTGAGATCCGTATTAAAGGCACCGAATTCGTTGCGGAATACAAAAAAGAGGTGACAACCGTCGCGACACTCGAAGGATTGGTGGGGCTGTCATCGATCCGAACCGATGCTGAGATTGATATTCCGCCAGGAAGCATGTCTTCAGTCACGGCAGCCGGAGAAGTCCTGCCCTTGTCTGAAATAGCGGGTGAAATTCTGCAAGGCGTTGAATCTGCCGGAGAGAAAATGTCAGAAGAGGATATTTCGGGAAAGAAGAACTAAGCCTTGTCACCCATCGCATCCACCTGTTTTTCCCCTGTCATCATCAGACCGATGGATTCGCGGCTGGCTTCCTCACGGTTGACAATGCCCATGATTTTGCCGTCGAACATCACCGCAATCCGGTCTGAAAGGGCCATGACTTCATCCAGGTCTTCGGATATGACCAGAGAGGCCGTTCCACTGAGTCGCTGCTGGGAGATACGTTCATGGATGTACTCGGCAGCCCCGATATCCACCCCCCGTGTCGGCTGCGAGGCAATCAGCACCTTGGGATTGCTGGACAATTCCCGGGCCAGGATCAGTTTCTGAATATTCCCTCCCGAAAGACTTTTGGTAGTCGTTTCAATATCCGGTGTTTTAACCGCATATTCCCTGACCAGCTTTTCACAATGACGCTGAATGTGTTTAAACCTCAAGAACCCATTTTTACAGAATTGTGCTGAATTGTGGTTGAGCAGGACCAGATTTTCCTTGATTTTAAACTCCCCAATGGCGCCGTCCCGCATTCTTTCCTCGGGAACATAGGACAGTCCAGCTTTGCGAACCTGACCGGGCTTGCAGCAGGTTGTGTTCTGGCCGTCAATCAGGATTGTCCCTGAAGTGGGGGTTCGCAAACCGGCGATGGCCTCTGCCAACTCCCGCTGTCCGTTGCCCGAGATGCCGGCAATACCGACAACCTCACCACTCCGGACCTCCAGGTGGATTCCCTGAACGGCATCCTTACCCCGGTCACCCGGAACATGCAGGTCCTCAATGGTCAACAGCGTCTTGCCGGGCTGAACCAGGTGCTTTTCGGGGGCCAGTTTGACCTCCCTGCCCACCATCATCTGGGCCAGAATATGTCGACTGGCTGCCGCAGGGGTTGTTTCACCCGTGACCCGGCCGTGACGCATCACGGTGATTCTGTCGCTGAGATCCAGCACTTCCTGCAGCTTGTGGGATATGAATACCAGGCCGCGTCCATCATCGGCGAGTCTGCGGAAGATGACAAAAATATCAGCCACCTCGTTGGGGGTCAGCACCGCTGTCGGTTCATCCAGAATCAGGATGGACGCATCACGATACAAGGCCTTGATAATCTCAACTCGCTGTCGTTCTCCCACTGAGAGCTGCCAGACATACTCATCCGGATTGACCTGCAGTCCAAAGGTTTCAGAAAGTGCCACGATGCGCCGGGAAACCGATTTCAGATCCGTCAGGAAACCACGGGTCGATTTCAGGCCCAGCGCCACATTTTCGGTGACGGTCAGCGTCGGGACCAGCATAAAGTGCTGGTGGATCATGCCAATCCCGCGGGCAATGGCATGGGCTGGTGATGTCAAACGAACCGATTCCCCATTCAGCAAAACCTCCCCTTCATCCTGCTGGTACAATCCGTACAGTATTTTCATCAGGGTGCTTTTGCCTGCACCATTTTCGCCCAGCAACGTGTGCACCTCTCCGGCTCGCAGCTCAAAATGGACATTCTCGTTGGCGATGACACCCGGAAACCGTTTGGTGATCCCTTTCATTTCCAGCATGGGTGAGGTCTTCGGCTGCAGGGTCATGTTTTTTTTGCCTGATACAGGTTCATCCGTTTTTTTTTGCAGTCAGGACCGGGATGGGAAACGGCGTTTCCCATCCTCAAGCGGGTCCCTGAATGGTGAAAACAGAAAGAAAAACAGGGCTATTTGCCAATCTTGATGGATCCGTTCTTGATTCCGGCAATCGCGTTCAAGCCGGCCTGCTTGACATCGGCAGCAAGTGGATAGGCATCGTTGAATTCAATGACGAGACCACCGTTTTTCAGATTGATTTCGTACATCTTTCCACCTTTAATGCCTTTATCCAGGTCAGCGATAATCTTCGATAGAACCACCTCCCACTTATATACCTGGGAAGCGACCACGATTTCCGGAGCCAGTTCCG
>Ga0180009_10002713_pt1 | contig 20712 bp, 15 predicted proteins | sample OS_PC_MetaG_FD_123537 | JGI IMG/M metagenome (GOLD analysis project Ga0180009, IMG submission 123537) | Groundwater microbial communities from the Aspo Hard Rock Laboratory (HRL) deep subsurface site, Sweden - OS_PC_MetaG | ecosystem: Environmental > Aquatic > Deep subsurface > Groundwater...
AGCTGAAGCGGTGTGTCCTGGCTGAATCCGACGACATAATCGACCGGGCGGATGCTCGCCAGCAGTCGTGCACGATCTTTGAATGGCACGAGCGGTCTCGAATTCCCCTTCAGGCGACGAGTCGATGCGTCAGAGTTCAGTCCAACGATTAGAATGTCGCCCAAATCTTTCGATTTTTCCAGCAGACTCAGGTGTCCGACATGCAGAATATCAAAAACACCATTCGTGAAGACGACTTTCTTGCCCTGTCTTCGCAGCTTTTTCCGGAGCGCGACCATCTCGGTCAGGCTGAGGACTCGCTTTGTCATTCCTGCCCCTCGATATGAGCCGCTATGGTCTCTTTGAGCTGTTCAGCCTCGACCTGCGCGGTGCCGATCTCGCCGACTACGATCCCCGCCGCCTGATTGGAGATATAGGCAGCTTCGAATGGCGTGGCGCCCCCGGATAACGCCGAGGAATATGTCGCTATGACCGTATCACCCGCGCCTGTAACATCGAATACCTTCTGCGCAACGGTCGGAAGGAGATATTTCGAACCATCGTTCAGGAACAGCGCCATGCCGTCAGCCCCCCGAGTAATCAGTATCGAATCCAATTCGAGCTGAATCAGGAGTCCCGCCCCCACTTCGTTAAGAGTAGCCTCATCGCGAATCTTCATGCCAAACGCGAATCCAGCCTCGTGATGGTTCGGAGTAATGACGGAGACTTTCCGGTATGACTTGAAATGAACATCTTTCGGGTCGACAGCTATGAAGACATCATTCTCGCGGCAGAGCGAAATCACCTGTTCGAGCAGCGCTTTCGTAATCATGCCTTTGCCATAGTCAGAGATTATCAGCCCCGATATCGAGGCAATCCGGTCTTTCAGCTTGCCGAGAAACCTCCGCTGGAGGTCATCATCGATTTCAGTCGCATCTTCCCGATCGGCACGTACAACCTGCTGATGGTTCGCGATTACACGTGTCTTTATCGTTGTGGGGCGATATTGATCGGTCTCGATACCGTTGCCATCGATCCCAGTTATGGATAGAATCTTCCTGAGTTCACTGCCGGCGGCATCGTCACCGATTACACCGATTACCAGCGGATTGCATCCGAGCTTCTTCAGATTGAGAGCGACATTGGCCGCCCCGCCGAGCAGATGCGATTCACGCTGAACGTTAACAACCGGCACCGGAGCTTCGGGAGAAATACGGTCGACCACGCCCCAAAGATAATGATCGAGCATAATGTCGCCCAACACGACAACTTGCTTCTCCTGCCAGCCGTCAATGATCTTTTCGATTCGCTCAAAGTTGGGCAGGTTGTGATTTCTCAAGGACTATCTCCCATTAAAAGCACCCATTGCGCCGCAATCGGCCTTTTCACTTGACATCGCGAGCCATTATATCCAAATTGGCCCGAAAGTACAAGGAGGAATTTTCGATGCAAAAGCAGCCGATGCAGAAAATACAGGTACAGCTTGGGGATTCTATCCCTGATGAAGTCTATTCAAATGTTCCGATCATAAACTTCACCCCGAATGAATTCATCATAGATTTCGCGCGATTCTCGCCCGGTATGACCAAGGCGAAGATTCATGCGCGAATTATAGTTAATCCGGCCACCGCTAAAGGATTACTCAAAACGCTCGAAATGGCAATGAAAGGCTTTGAGAGCAAGTTTGGGGCTGTCAGTATCAAGAGCCAAGATGATAAAGTGATCGGCTTCGGAGTCGGTCGCGAGGAAAACTCCGAGCAGGACTAAGTTTCACTCTAGATGATATTTCTTCTATAGAAAGGATTCGTGATGGCTGCTAAAGGAATTGGCGCATTCACATTCGTATTGCATTCGCATCTTCCCTACGTACTCTCTCACGGACGCTGGCCACACGGAACCGACTGGCTTGTGGAAGCTGCTTCGGAAACATATCTACCGATTCTGGATATGCTCAATGACCTGGTGAGTGAGGGCATCAGTCCGCACATAACCATCGGCATCTCCCCGGTACTCTGCGAGCAGCTCATGCATCAGGGATTCAAAGATGAGTTTGACGATTACCTCGAGACCAAGATTAAGGCAGCCGTTGTTGATAAAGAGACATTCTGGAAGCATGGCCGGAAGTCGATGGCGGAACTTGCGGAGCGCTGGCAGAAGTTTTTTACCGACACTAAGATACATTTCGAGGAGCGCTATAGTTTCGACATCATCAGCGAATTCAGACGTCTGCAGGATGCAGGGCATATCGAAATCATGACTTGTGCTGCGACGCATGGTTATTTACCGCTGCTCTCGCATGACACAACCGTTCAGGCACAGGTAAAGCAGGCTGTGCAATCATACAAGAATGCCTTTGGCCGACAGCCGCGCGGAATCTGGCTGCCGGAATGCGCCTACAGACCGCGCTACAAATGGTCGCCGCCAGTCGAATCTGATATCGGCCAAAAGGCATACGACAGAAAGGGCGTCGAGGAGTTCCTCTCCGAAAACGGAATTGACTACTTTATTATCGATAGTGCTCTCCTGAAGGGTGGCAAGGCGATCGGCGTCTACATAGACCGATTCGAAGCGCTCCAGAAATTGTGGGGGCAGTTCGAGAAATCGTATGAGCCACGTGGAGAAGTTACGAACCGCTATCCTCAGGAGTTGTATCTGGTATCTTCCGCTATCGAAAACAAGAAACCGGTGACAATCTTCACTCGCGACCCCGAAACGGGACTACAGGTGTGGTCGGGCGAACATGGCTATCCGGGAGACGGTAATTACCTCGACTTCCATAAGAAGCATTTTCCCGGTGGTCACAGATACTGGAAAGTGACCTCCCCGAAGAGTGATCTCGCCGATAAACTCGAATATGATTCTGATGCAGCCCTGGCAAGGATCCCCGAAAATGCAGCCCATTTCGCGGGCATGATCGGCGACGTACTGCGAGAGCATCACAAGAAGACCGGCAGCAGGGGTATTCTGTGTGCTCCTTTTGACGCAGAGCTGTTCGGTCACTGGTGGTCTGAAGGAGTAGTCTTCTTGAAAGAGGTAATGCGAAACATAACCAAGTCTGCGGATATTGAACTTACTACCTGCTCAGCCTATCTGGATCAGAATACACCGAAGGATGTTATCTCGATTCCTGAAGGTTCATGGGGTGAAGGTGGCTATCATTATATCTGGCTGAATGAATGGACCGCCTGGACGTGGAAGCATATTTATGAAGATGAAGCCAGGATGTCGGAGCTTGCCCGCATGTATGCTGACTCACCGGATGACAGGCTGCTGGACATCCTGAAGCAGACCGCGAGAGAACTCATGCTTGAAGCTGCTTCCGATTGGCAGTTTCTCATTTCGACATGGGCCGCACGCGACTACGCAGAGATGCGCCTCGCGGAACATCACGACGCTTTTGTGAAGCTGGCGGATATGGCTGACAGATATGGATCAGGCGAGGCACTTGACGAATCTGACTGGACATACCTTGGAGACATCAAGGAGCAAGACAGCCTCTTCCCCGATATACGCTTGGAATGGTTCGCCAGGGTGGAATATCCAGCCTGACCGATTCGGCTGTCACCGCAGGCTCGTTAGCCGCATTAAATCGACAACTAAGGAGTAGATTGTGAAAAGTCTGTATCTGATCATGCTATCTGCATTGGCAGCGTTGCTGATTGTCTCATGCAGCACATCTGACAATGACGACAAAATCACCGCAAGTCTGTTCGTGGAGAACAAGCTGATAGCAGAGTGCGACAGCGCAGTAAACGCATACATGGCCGAACATGGTGAGGATTACGACTTCGCGCAGGTTGCGGCTATAATAGATTCGTACGCAGCGAAAGACCCCAATTCAACAAGCCTGATGCGTTACATACAAGATAACTACTTCGGGTTCGACAAGTCTGACGAATTGACTAAATTATACAAGTCCAGATACGAGGCAGACTCGAATTCGGCTATGCTCTCGTACCTTTACGGGCGAATCATCTCTGGCAGAGAAGAGCAATTGAGACTTTTCCGCAGAGCCACCGATCTGGACTCAAACTACTACTGGGGTTGGTATGCTCTCGGTGTGACTGTCATAGACGAGCCTTTCAGCGATACCACCGAATCAATTGAATCGTTACGAAAAGCCATCGCAATCGACAACTCTCAGCCTGCACCATTCAGACAGATCGGGAGCATCGTCGAAGCGCGAGGGCAGTACGACAAGGCGCTGACGTTCTATAATCTGCTTACCCAGACAGAACCAGATAATATGCGATCCCTATCTCCCAAAATATCGCTTCTGAAGAAGATGGGCAGATTCGAGGATGCCGAGAGTTGCTTGATTGCGTTTGCCGAGAAATATCCGGACGATTACAGCCTCGAAAATGAGTACGCGGAACTTTATCTGGATCAGGACAGATTCCAGGATGCCATTCCACATCTGACACGGATGACTGACCTGGCCAGTAACCCCAACACTGCTTTCCATAAACTGATGGTCACTTTCTGCAAAATGAAGCAGCCCGATCTGGCTTACTCAGTTCTTCAGGAAGCCATGAGCAAGGGCTTCGACGATTACCGGCTCGTCCTTCATGATCCTCAACTTGATCAGCTGCGCGCGTTCGACGGTTTTGCCGAAATGAGAACTTCAATTGAGGCAACTCAGGACAGCATCAGAAACGCAACTGAAGCGGAGCGTAAGAAAGATCGTGAAGAGCGCCGGAAGACGCTGGCAGAAGAGATGATCAATCGACCGGCGCCCGATTTCACTCTTACAGACCTGCACGGAAACTCGGTGAATTTGTCAGAGCTCAGGGGAAATGTCGTAGTACTCGATTTCTGGGCGACCTGGTGTGGACCATGCAGACTGACGATGCCGCTGCTGCAAACTTTTCACGATGCTCGTCACAACGACATGAAATACTACGCGGTCAATGTATGGCAAGCAGATACTTCGCTGGTGCGACCATTTCTCTCAAAATACGGATACAGTTTCAATAATCTCTTCGGATCTGCGGAAACTGCATCCGATTTCGGCGTGAAGGGCATACCGACACTGTTCGCAGTCGGCAGGGATGGCAACATCAGATATGAGCACAGCGGATATCGTCCTGATATGGACGAGATATTATCGTGGCTACTGAATGATCTAACAAAGTAGCATCGATTCTGGCAGAATTTGCTATTTGTACAGAAAAATAAGAGGCGGACAGTTAACCTGTCCGCTTTAGGCGTTCAATTGACAAGCCCTCAGGGACATACTGCTCTCAGTCTAATTGACTATCGTAATCGTCACACCCCAGTGCGTTTGATCGTCAGGCTTTGACGAATTCCAGTCTCCAAATGCATGCGAATCATCGGTTATGTAATAGACCTCATAGGCACCCTTATCGAGTTCGATAACATCGTTGACCATGCGATTCTTGTTCGCACCGCCTGCGTGCTCCGTCCTGCGATAGGTCATCTCCCACACGATTCTTCCAGTCTCGGAGTCCTCTATCCAGGCGTAATCATACATTTCGTTCTTCACACCTTCGCCGATAGCGTAAATCCGGACTTTGGTCCTTCGATCAAGTGTGAATGACTGGCTCTCCTCCTCATCGCTGCCGACCGCAGTTATACTGGCCAGCGCGTTGCCATCCTTCGCTGGACGGTCGGTGACTTCAACTATCGACTTATCAAAGCCAGAGCCTACGCCATATATCGTGATGCCGTAGTTACGCTGATCTGCCGGAGGCGATGAGTTCCAGTCTCTGTAAGCGTGGGAGTCATCAGTGACATAATAGACTACATAGTCTCCTGGAGCGAATTTCACATTCCCGACAAATTTCCGGTTCTTGGATGCTCCTCCGGCGTGCTCGGTGTTGCGGTCACCCATCTCCCAGACTCTTTCGAAACTCTTGCGGTTCTCGATCCACGCATAATCCGCAAAATCATCACCGTAGTTGTCATATTCACCTATTGCGTAGATATGCAGTTCGGCAGGCTTCTTGAGTGTGAAGTACCGAGCTTCATATTCGCTGTTGCCCACGCGCGTGATTGAGAGGATCTCCCTTGATGACTGCTCGTCAGAGTATGGTTTCACCGAGCTGGCGTCATTGGGATCTTCTACAAAAATAGTGACCCCCCAGCCATACGGATCATACGGAGGCGCCATATTCCATTCAGCCGGAGAGTGAGAATCGTCAGTCGAGCAATAGACGATATAATCGCCTGCGGGCAAAGTTACGACTTCGTCAGACATTCTGTTCTTTCTGGCACCACCTGCGAGCTCTGTATTCCACCGCTCCATCATCCACACTTTCTCTCGACTGTCAGCATCCACTATCCAGGCATAGTCGACCATGGTCTTATCACCCCGCGAGTACTCCCCAACGGCATAGATCCTGAGAGGAACTTGCTTCGTAAGGGTCATGCCTTCGCTCTCGTAGTAATCATCATCAGTGGCCAGCAACTGGAGCACCATCCTGTCGTCGGACGGCGACGGCCTTCCGATTACCGAGAATGCTTGACTATCAGTCGTGATCTCGATCTTGAATTCGTCAGTGACTTCATCATGATCAGACAAAGCATCGCCAATTATCGTGAAGACGTCACCAAAGTCTTCGAGGCTGATGTTCACCCCGGCACTGAAGGGGTTTCCGGGATAGAAGAAAGCGGTGAAGGAGCCACGATCCAGTCGGACGTCTCCGTCAAACTCTCTGATGTTGCTCTTCCTCTGAACACCGGTCGTATTGTCGTAATCCATAATCCATTCCGGCTCGCGAGTGTTGTTATTCAGAATCCACCCGTAAGCGTACAGATCATCAGATTCTCGCCGTCCTGCCCCGATAGCGTTGATGTGAATTGTGATTGGTTCAGAGGTTTCGAAAGACTTCTGCTCCAACTCCCCTATCGTCATGCGATCAAATAGGACAGCCGTATATTCCTCTGCCCGTAATTGGGAGGCCAAGATAAGAAGTGTAAACCCGATGACGAAGAGCGCTAGAGCCGCTACTATCAAACTCTTGAGACTACTCATATTCCATCCCTCCCACAAAGCTGCGGAGTGTCGTCGATCCATCACTACGGTTTACATTACGAAATCAGCCGATGGAAGTTTCATCGATTGAGTCGCTTAGATACGATGCAGAAGTTATGGACACACCTCAAAAATCGGTTTTCCCTGTGAACTTGAATTTCCCTATCCTCATGGTTGGCATATACATAGACGCTACCGACCCCCACCATGAACCCACAGCTTTTCGCTCCGAACTTGCGCCTAATACATTGGAAAAAACATCCATCATGCTGTCTGTGAATCGCAGGTTCTTCACACCGCCGCGAAGTTTGCCTTTCTTGATCCGGAATAGGCCATCCCGCGTCATTCCGGTCATCAGCGCAACGCGTGGATCGAGAAAGCCGTTTATGTAGTGAAATCTCGTCACAAGAAGGCCATCTTCCACCTGGCTGATCATTTCGTCAAGCGTTGAATCTCCCGCAGATAGACGAATATTCGATGGCATAGAACCTTCGGAAGCATACTCCGCAGGCAGCCCATGACCGGTGGATTGTATGCCCGCGCGGCTTGCAGAAATCAGATTGTACACGACTCCCTTGGCTACGCCTTTCAGAACTAAGTCTACCTTCTTTTTCGGCACACCCTCAAAATCGAAGGCGATTCCCGGATTTCCCGGATCGAATGCGTCATCCGTGATCGAGACATTCTCTCCCATCACTTTTTCGCCGATGCGGCCAGCAAGGAACGAAGTATTCTCCTCGAAAGCCTTAGACCCAAATGCGACAAAGTTGAGCCACTCAAACAGCTCACCGAGCGCTGCCGGCTCGAGGATTACCTCATACTCGCCCGGCTTGATGTCCTTCGGGTGCTTTGACTTCCGACACTTAGTCACGGCCGTTGTTGCCAACGCTGGAATATCAAGGTCCTCGATTTTCGACGATAGCCCCGACGCATATCCGGATGAATCCTCACCGGTAGCTATGATATTGATCGAGGCAGTCGTGTGCGGCTGGTAACAACGAACGCCATGTGAATTCAGAACTGCGATCTCGCCATCCTCGGTCGACAGCGCACCCGCCATGTCATAATTGTACCTGGCGCCCTTCGCAAAAACTCTCTTCAGCTTGGTTGCACGCTGCTTCGGAGTGAACTTAGAGGTCTTTTGATCGAATGTCTCAAGTTCGGCATAACTCGCCGGCCTGGCGAAGCCCTTGAAATCGTTGTTAGGCTTCTGCTGCTTGGCGATCTCATAGGCAGAGCGAAGCGCCTTCTTTAAATCGGTCAGCACGAATGAATTGCATGCTGCCGTACCGATCTTGTTGCCAATCGCGACCCTGAATGTCACTTTGGTATTTTCCACTGCGACGTTCTGATGGATGAATGAATTTGCGTATCGCGTTAAACCCGATGTACCACCGACGAAGACAGCCTCAGTCTCGTCGGCCTTAGTAGAAACCATCACCTTCTCTAACGTCGTGAATATCTTGTCCTGTCCTATCATTTGCTCACCCCCACTTCAATATTTCTGAATCTTGCAGGTGAAGCACCGTGCGCTACATGAGCTGTCTGCATCGGCTCACCTTTTCCGCAATTCGGGATACCCCAGACGTGCCAATGATCCCTGTTGCAAATAGCATCGCATGAATTCCAGAATTTCGGAGTCATGCCGGTATAGAGCGGGTTCTTGTACAACTGCCCCTTCTTGCCGTTCTCGATTTTCCAGGCAGCTTCAAGCCCGAATTGGAAATTGAGACGTTTGTCATCAATGGACCAGCTCTTATTCGTCTCGAGCATGTATCCCCCCTCGGTGTCCGCAATCAGATCATCGAGATCCACTTTCCCGGGATCGAGGTTGATATTGGTCATCCGGATCAATGGAATCGCGCTCCAACCATCTGCTCTCATAGTACCGTTAGAGCGCTGATTAACGACCGGAGCGGTCTCGCGAGAAGTAAGGTAGCCGACGAAAAGGCCATCTTTCACGATCGGAGCATGTTGAGCCTTCACGCCTTCATCATCATAGCCAAACGTCCCGAGTGCTCCCGAGATGGTGGCATCGGCGTTGATGTTCACGATATCCGAACCATATTTCAGCTTGTTAAGCTGATCGATGGTCATGAACGACCCACCGGCAAGGGATATCTCCGTACCGAGCACTCTGTCAAGTTCGGTCGGATGACCGCAGGACTCGTGAATCTGTAGCGCCATCTGGGAACTTCCGATGATGATGTCCGCCTCACCTTTCGGCATCGGAGGCGCGGTCAGTAATGCGATAGCCTCTTCGCGGACTCTCTCTGCGTTTTCGACGAGTTGCATATTCTCGACGAGTTCGTATCCTGCCGTTCCGAAATCCCCGCCAAATGAAGTGGGAAAGGATCGCTTTTGAGTCTCGCTCCCCTCGACAGCCATCGCGACATATCCAGCACCGGTCTCAAGGAGATCCTGCTCGATATACGATCCCTCGGTCGATGCGAAAATCTTGTTCGTCTTATAGAAAGCCATCGAACTCTCGGCAGTGTGAATCTTGGCGTCCTTCTTCAGGATTTCGTTGATCGCCAGCAATAGCTTCAGCTTCTTGTCAAGTTTAACCTTGAATGGATCGATCTCAAATGGCGTCTCGAAGTGATCGGTGTAGATTTCTCCACCAGCCAACCTGACATCCAGCTTTTTGGTCATGGCAGAGGCCTTGGCAACCTGCAACGCACGGTTAGCGACTTTGCGAAAATTCGCGGCTTTGAGAGTCGAACTCGCTGCGAATCCCCAGGCACCATCGGCAATCACCCGGATTCCAAAACCCTGATTGATATTGCGCGTGATTGAGTCTACGGTGAAATTCTTAACCTGGATATTCTCGGTTTCGACTCTGACAAATCGAATATCGGCATAGTCCGCACCCATCGACTTGAGATATTCAATCGTTTCGAGAAGTCTATCTTTCAAACTGAACCTCCCTCCGTGGAAAGACTGTGATGATCGCCCAATCTAAGTTCTCCCAGCCGACAAGTCAACAGAAACGTAGCCTTCATGTAGCCTTCATGTGGCCTTCATGAGACAATGACATCGCGAAGGGACCCATCAGCTATTCTCGAGAGATTCAAGAAATCGCCGTTCGAGCAGATCGCTGCGGCGGACTATGCGTTTCATCCAGCGGTACTTCAAGTCCAGGATTTCGCCCTCAGACAAATGCCAATCTATCTCAGAATCGTGTAGTCTCGGTACTATGCTGTGCAGCGTCAACGCCGCGCTCACGGATAGATTGAAACTCTGCGTGAATCCGAACATTGGGATGATCATGCGCATATCCGCTTGCTTCATGGCATAGTCGGTCAGTCCATTCTCCTCGTTGCCAAACATAATCGCAAGCGGTCTGTCGATGGGCAGATCATCGAGAACGCAGTCATGTTCATCGAGAGTAGTCGCCACCAGCCTGTAGCCGGAAGTTTTCAATCTCTTTAAACAAGTTTCGCTGTTGATTGCGCCCGGCTTGTGATAGCGGATGATATCGATCCACTCCGCCGATCCCTGGGTGACACACGGATTGACAGAATACTCGTTCTCATTATCAATTATATGAACATCCTGTGCTCCGAAACACTCACAACTGCGAATCACGGCGCTCGCATTGTGAGCATTGCAGATATCTTCGAGCACAACCGTTACATATCGAGTGCGGTCCGCGAGCACAGAGTCTATTCGAGCCATCCGACTCTCTGTTACAAACTCGGTTAGGTGCTCTATAATCGTTTTCTTCATCTCTTCATTCATAGACATATAAGATACGCTGTAATCGACCGGAAATCAATCGCTTGCTTAGCGTGGAGTCTTAATAGCATCACTGAAACAAACGTAGATATGATGGTGTACAACCATCAAGAATCGAGTAACTTTAGTAACAAACTTACGTAGTTGCTTACGTAAGTTGTTGTGGACTTCAAATGCAGGAGCCAGTCAATGGATGTTCTTGGGCAACTCGGACCACTCGGCTTCGCCAGCCGCCTGCGGCGACTCGGAGAGCGGCTTCAGAGAGATGCCTCGCTCATTTATAAGGCGCAATCGATTGACTTTGAGGGCAGGTGGTTCCCCGTGCTATATGTCCTGAAAGACAGATCATATTTATCAGTGACAGCTATCGCGGCGGCAATCGGCCTCACCCATCCGGCAGTGAATCAGATCGCAGAGAAAATGGCATCACACGGCCTGATATCATCGTTAAAGGACTCCGATGACGAGCGGCGACGACTGATTGTACTCACGGATAAAGGGGTTGCGCTGGCGGGCACTCTGCAGCCAATCTGGCGTGATATAGAGGAGGCTACCCGGGAAGTTGTCAGCATCAGAAGCGGTGATGCTATCGAGGCGTTGAACAAGATTGAACGCTCGCTCGACGAGAAAAGCATGTTGGATCGCGTGATGAGCAGAACCAGAAAACGGCAGTTCGATTCGGTTACTATTGTGGATTATAGACCGAATTACAAGCGGTATTTCAAGTCGCTGAACTATGAGTGGTTGAAAGAGCATTTCGAAATCGAACAGCAGGATGAGAAGATTCTCTCTGATCCCAATGGAGAGATCATCAAGAATGGCGGGGCAGTGATTTTTGCTCTTCTCGACGGCGAGGTTGTCGGTACTGCTGCTCTGATAAAACGCAGCAAAACGATTTTTGAGCTGTCGAAAATGGCAGTCGTCGAAGTGGCTCGCCGAAAGCAGGTGGGCAGGAAGTTGGTTCTCGATATCATCTCACGAGCGAAGAATGCAGGCGCAAAGTCGCTGATACTCTTCACAAGTCCGAAGCTGCTGGCTGCGATTGCACTGTATAGATCAGTCGGATTCGGGCTGACAGAGGATCCAGGTGTGCCGCTGCCAAAATACAAACGCAAGACTATTGCTATGCGACTCACAATCACGAAGAAGACGTAGCAGAAGAACACCTGAGTCATTTCGCAACTATCGAGTGGAATGTTGGAATCGATCCGAGTGAGTCGCACTGTAACCTTTTTATGCACGTTTCCAGAGAAAATCCGGAGGGTGGCGGTTATTCATCTGGCATGTGCGCGAATCTCGGCTTCACTATGGCAGTGATGTCCAACTATGACATGGCAGCCGAGACGATTTCGCACAAAGTCAGGGAGCTTGTGCTCCGATAGCCATCCCACGAACCCATGAGAGTAGCAACGGCCGGATTCCCTGAATCCGGCTGCCACATTCGTGATACAGGACAAAAGCCGCACTGCTTTGCACCAAGATCGCCCCATATCAAGACTTACCCTATCTGATTTGTGAACATTTTCTCAAGATATCTGTTGACAGATCAAGCTCTCCATGCTAGATTCCGATAAAAGTCATAAAAGTCATAAAACGCAGAGTTCGAATGGCAGAAGACTATTATACAACGACCGAAGCATCGAAACTCCTCTCGGTTTCTCCCGACACCGTATTGAAATGGGTACGTGCCGGCAAAATCGATTCCTATCGAACTCCCGGGGGACATGCGCGAATTCCAAAAGCTGCGGTGGTATCGCTCCTTCCGGAACGAGTTCCCGCTGAGCACGCAGTTGTCGTCCCGGATGCAGATGCAGCATTCAAGTACTGCTGGGATTTTTATGCCTGCGATGGTGAGATCGAAGATCAGTGTCACAAATGTGTCGCCTACCGTAGCCGTGCGCGCCGCTGCTACGAGATGAGGGATATTCCTGAACAGTTTGGTCACCTCAAGCTGCACTGCGAGACGGACTGCAAGGAGTGCGAGTATTACAGGACAATGGCGCACCACGGCACAAGCGCGATGATCGTGAGCCGCAACAAGAATCTGGCGAGACTATTGTCAGGAGCCAGTGATGAAGAGCTGACGATCAAGTTCGCATCCAGTGAGTACGAATGCGCGGCGCTGATCGAACAATTCAGACCTGACTATGCTATAATAGACTGCTCATTTGGTGCGGCCCGCACAAGAGACATCTGTCATCATCTGACCGATGATGAGCGAATCCCGTTGATGCGAATTATCCTAACCTCCAGGAACGCAAAGATGAAAGACTATTGTGACAGTGAAGTATTTGGATGGATAATCAAGCCTTTCACGCTCAGACAATTGAAGGACTTGATAGAAGGACCAGCTAAACTACCGAACGGAGACGCCTGATGACGAATCGAACAAGCGTTGATCAGCGGACAGACTTGAGAGGAGATTCAGATATGTCGGACACGCTTCAAGTGAAGAACAGCACCTTGCGTCTGATGAAGGCCGATATAACCGACATCGAGATTGAGTCATTTGTGTACTACGCCCAGCATGATTTGGCTCTCGGATCGGGTTTCGGCACTGCAATAAGCATGAGAGGCGGACCGACAGTCCAGCAGGAGCTGAAAGCACTTGGTACGCTAGAAACCACTGAGGCTGTCGTTACTGCCGCAGGTGATATGAAAGCCACGTACATCATTCACGCGGTCGGTCCGAGATTCCAGGAAGAGGATCTGGAGGAGAAACTCAGGAAGACAATAAAAAACGCACTCCAGAAGGCAGAGGATAGGAAAATCAAGGCTATCGCATTCCCTGCTATGGGTGCAGGCTTCTACGGAGTTCCGCTTGATGTCAGCGCCAGAATCACTATCAAGACAATCGCATCCTATCTGAATGGCGAGACAGGAATTCGTGACGTTGTGATATGCCTTAATGATATGAGGGAGTACAGACCATTTCAGTCAGAACTCGCATCGTCAGGCAACGCATAAAGGAGAAACAATGGTTGAGACCTTACATTTCGCAGAACATACGCTGCAGGAAGTCGCGCTTGTCATCATGGCGCTGGTTTATACGGCTCGCCTCACATGGCTGCTGCGGTTCAAAGCCGGAAAGGAGCGTCAGGCTCCGACCGGTCGAGGCGACACGAATTCGCGGAAGGGGTTCATTTACTCATGGGCGAACGTCGCAATGCCCTGGGCAATGGAAAGCACTCGCACGAAGTCCTTTCTATACATCCAGTTCGTGATTTTTCATCTGGGAGTCACGGCTGCAATTGGACTTTCGTTTGTAATTCCCTATGCGCCCAGACTTTTGGAATCGTCCGGCCTGGTCATGATTCTTCAGGTTGTGATAGGAGCAGCCTGTCTGGTCGGCGTACTTCGCATCTATAGAAGAATATCTGACAAGTACATGCGGGCAATCAGTTCACCTGACGATTACTTTTCGCTTCTGCTGCTGACTGGATGGTTCGCGTTTGCTTTCCTGTCCGTTCCTAACAAAACAGGCGGTGGTGAAGGAATTCTGCTGACATATTTCGTTCTGACTGCGTTTTTCCTGATTTACGTGCCGTTCAGCAAGATCTCGCACTATCTGTACTATCCGTTCACTCGGTATTATTTCGGCAAGACAATGGGACGACGGGGTGTGTACCCGATCGAGAGGATCAGTCAATAGAACGGACTTGATGACAGCGACCTCAGACTCTGAATGGAGATAGATATGGCAAATACAACAAGATCACATAAAGCTCAGATGGTGATTGACAGGTTAGGCAAAAAACTGAATCGTCAGATAGTCGGGTCACTTGTCGCGTGCGTTCATTGCGGCATGTGCACCGATGCATGCCACTACGTGCTTGCAAATCCGGGGGATCCGACTTATGCTCCAGCATACAAGGCCGACCAGATAAGGAAGTTTTTCAAGAGGCACTACGACTGGACCGGACGGGTGCTGCCCTGGTGGGTGAAAGCCAAGAGCCTCTACACTGACGAGCAACTTGAGGAACTCAAGGACACTGTCTTCGGCAAGTGCACGAACTGCAGACGTTGCTCGATCAATTGCCCGATGGGAGTCGACTACGCTACTTTCAACCGCATGGCGCGTGGCTTGCTGGTCTCTGTCGGTGTGATGCCGGAGGGCGTAGCAGTTGTCAGCAAAGACCAATGGGAGATCGGCAATCAGATGGGTGTTCTCAAGGAAGACTACCTCGACACACTCGAATGGCTCTCAGATGAGATGAAAGAAGAGTACGGCGATCCGAACGCGATCATCCCTATCGACAGAGAAGACGTGGATGTTGTCTACTCAATCAACCCGCGTGAAGCAAAATACGATCCGCGCACGATCTCCGATGCCGCTCTGATTTTCTATCAGGCTGGCGAGAACTGGACAATGCCCAGCGAAGGCTGGGACATGACTAACTTCGGCCTGTTTTCGGGAGATGATGACCTCGGTGGCGCTGTTGCACGACGGCTTTATGAGAAGGTCGAGGAGCTTCGAGGCAAGAAGCTCGTAATTTCAGAATGCGGTCATGGTTACAGATCAACTCGCTGCGAGGGGCAGAACTGGGGCGGTGTCGACATCAACTTTGAAATGGAGAGTTCAGTCATCACAATGCTCCGCTATATCAGAGACGGCAGGATCAAAGTAGATAAAAGCAAGAACAAGACACCGGTGACCTTCCACGACTCCTGCAACAATGCGCGAAGCTGCGGCCTGTATGAGGAACCCAGAGAACTTCTTCAGCTCGTCTGCGAAGACTTCAGGGAGATGTACCCCAACCGTTCGGAAAACTACTGCTGTACGGGCGGCGGTGGTGCAATGTCGATGTCGGAATATACTCCGCGCAGGTTGAAGTCCGCGAAGATTAAGGCTGATCAGCTCACGGCAACTGGAGCCGAGATCGTTGTCACATCGTGTCACAATTGCGTCGACGGCCTGAACGACCTGATCAAGCACTACAAGCTTGGGATGCCGGTCACACAGCTCGTCAATCTGGTAGCCAATGCACTCGTGATCGAGAAGAAGGTCGTGGAAGTTGTGCCGGAGATTCCCGAAGTTGCCGAGGTTGGTGACCTCGCCGGATACAAGATTCTCGTCACCGACGATGAGCCCGATTTTGTCATTTTCGCATCAGCAATATTAGAAGATAATGGCGCCACGGTGCTGCAGGCTCACAGCGGAGATGAAGCAGTCGAGATCGCTCGTAGAGAAATGCCGGACCTAATGACGCTCGACCTCTCGATGCCGGGCATGTCGGGGTCGGATGTATTTGAGGTAATGCGCAATGACCCAGAGCTGAAATCGATACCTGTCTGCATAATCACCGGACAGCCGGAACTCCGTAAGCTTATCTATGACCGCCATGTTCAGCCACCGGATGGTTATGTAGATAAGCCGATAAATGAAGAACATCTGCTTTTGAGCGTGAGGAGAATACTGGAGCTTGCTCACGAGAAGAAGGTCTCCGGCAAGAAGAAGTGAAACCACAGGGATATTCCGATGGAGAACGACTACAGAAGCTACTTCGATTCAATGCCGTGCTATCTCACGGTCCAGAACCGGGAACTTAACATCATCGATGCAAATGAACGGTTCGTGACTGATTTTGGAGCATTCGAAGGGCGGTTCTGCTATCAAATCTACAAGCAGCGTCCGGAGAAGTGTGAAATCTGCCCGGTGGAGCGGACTTTCCACGACGGTCAGCGGCATCGAAGCGAGGAACGCGTCTACACACTTGACGGCAGAGAAGTCTGGGTTGTAGTCTACACCACTCCGATTCGAAATGAGGCTGGAGAAATCACAGCAGTCATGGAAATGTCAACGGATGTCACAGAGATCAAGCTTCTGCAGAAACAACACAAAGAGAGTCAGGAGAAATACCGACTGCTATTCGAGGAAGTCCCCTGTTTCATATCCATGCAGGATCGTGACCTTCGCATCGTGGAGGCTAATCGATTCCATAGAGAAGCCTTCGGCACTTCTTACGGCGGGAAGTGCTATGAGGTGTACAAGAGGCGCGCGACAGAATGTCAGCCCTGCATTGTAAGACACACATTCGAAGATGGACAGACTCGCACCCACGAGGAAGTTGTGACATCTCGCGACGGCGAGCGCATGAATGTGATTGTAACGACGGCGCCTGTGCACAATGCTGACGGAGACATCGAGACCGTAATCGAAATGAGCACAGATATAACGGCGATCCGACAGCTCCAATCGAAACTCTCGGATGTCGGAATGATAATCAGTACAATCTCGCATGATCTCAAGGGGCTTCTCAACGGCATGGACGGCGGCATCTACCTGGTAGATACCGGCCTCAAGAAAGAAGACCAGAAGCGGGTTTCGACCGGCTGGGAAATGGTGCTTCGCAACGTCGATAGGATTCGGAGCACAGTGCTCGATATTCTGTACTATGCCAAGGACAGGGAGCCGATCTTAGAAGAAATCGTTGCTGAATCTGTCGTTCAGGAAGTCTTCAATGTAATGAAAGCGAAGGCCAAAGATCACAACATCAGTTTCGATACGCAGGTTGATCCATCGGCAGCTGTATTTCAAGCGGACGCCAAGGCTCTTCGATCTATGCTGGTTAATCTGATCGATAATTCCATCGATGCATGCAGGGTCGACAAGAAGAAGGACACACACACAATCACATTTAAAGCGAGTGGACTTGATGACGAAGTTGTGTTCGAAGTAACAGACAATGGCATCGGCATGGACGAAGAGACCAGACAGAAGGCGTTCACATTGTTCTTTTCATCAAAAGGATCCGGAGGGACAGGACTCGGGCTATTCATTGCGAACAAGATTGTCCAATCACACTCCGGCAAAATAAGGCTGGAATCTGAACCTGACCAAGGGACTCGCTTTGTTGTGACTCTTCCACGCGAACAACCCAAAACTCCAGTCACGCCGGAAAAGTAGTTGCATTGATATGAATTGTAGCATTACCTTGACGAAGTAAGGCAGCATGAGGAAAATGTGCGCGAAAGGATATGATCGATGGCAAAGAAAATTCTGATAGTCGAAGATGAACAAGACCAGCGCACCTGGCTGGAGACCTTCTTTGCAGATAATGACTATGAGACGATTTCTGCAGAGGATGGACAAATCGGATTCGAAAAAGCCAAATCCGAAAAACCGGATCTCATCACGCTCGATATCAGCATGGACAATGAATCCGGCATCAAGATGTTTCGAAATGTCCAGGATACACCGGAAACCAGTGCAATTCCAGTCATCATGATCACCGGTGTGTCGCCCGAGTTCAAGAAATTTATCGAGAAGAGAAAGCAGGTTCATCCACCGGCCGGTTATTTTGAGAAACCAGTCGATCGTGATGCTCTTCTCAAGAAGGTCAAAGAACTGATTGGGTGATCCTGTCGTGAGACGACCGCAAATCAGACCGGGAGCCAATCAACTGGCTCCCGGTTCTATTGATATCATGATATTCCGCAGAATCTAACAGTCTGGATCGCCATTCCCATCAGTGTCGCAGGGCGCAGAACCGCCGGAGAATATGTATCCTATGATATATACCGCATCATCGATATCGACACCGCCGCTGCAATCGGCGTCAGCCGATTCGAGAGGATCAGGCGCCGGCCCTGATGCGAATATATATGCTATCAGATAGACAACGTCATCGATGTCGACAATACCACTGGCATCGGCGTCACCGCAGACAAACTCACAGGCATCGCCGATATCATCACCGTCCGTATCAGTCTGGTCAGGATTTGCGACATAAATGCAGTTGTCGCAGCTATCGCCAACGGTGTCGCTGTCAGAATCCTCCTGATCGGGGTTCGCTGCGCTCATACAGTTATCGCAGGCATCACCAATTGTATCTGAATCGTTGTCTTCTTGAGTCGGATTGGAGACTGTAACGCAATTGTCGCAAACATCGCCTATTGCATCACCGTCAGCATCCTCCTGCCCGGGATTGTACGCCGAAGGACAATTGTCCAGATCGCAAGTGTTTGCTGGATATCCGGGGTCGCCGTAACCATCGCCGTCCGTGTCGGTGCAATCGTCGCAAACATCCCCGCTACCATCTTCGTCGGCGTCATTCTGATCAGGATTGTACGTCGTCGGACAGTTATCAACCAAATCTGCTATGCCATCGCCATCCGCATCCGGCTGATCATCGCAGACAAAAGCAGAGACCTCAAGATCATCGATATTCCATCCGCAGTATTGCCAGGAGCCGTCTGTTGTGCCCATTGTGAATCTGATGTAAACAGTAGCCTGGCCGTCGGCGATGCTCGCTATGTCAAATGACATCTCAGTCCAGTTGGCATCTGTGACTTCTTCTGTATTCTGCCAGAGAGTAGTCCATGTCGTGCCGTTGGTGCTGATGCGCACATACGCGTGGTCATACGAGGGCTGCTCGACACCAAGCCATCGCCAAAAACTGAGGCTCACCCCTCCCATCCCGCTGCAGTCGATCGCAGGACTAGTGAGGTGCCTTTCAGGCAGGTCGTTTTCGTAATCACCGCTAAGATTGTAACCGAAAACATTGAATGAATTATGTCCGCCGGATGGATCAGGATTGCCGTACTGCCCTCCTCCTCCTGTCGGTGTGCCACGAGACCACAGCCCACCAGAGACAGTCCAGCCTCTATTCAGCTCGAAGTCATCCCAGAATGCCACTTGAACATCTGTGGCTACTACAGCCATGTTTGGATTCGATGGCGAAGGATCATAGATCCGCCCGGTTGTCTGCTCTTGAGCGCTGACATAGAATTCGATCTTGTTATCAACGCACTGAAGCGGCGGAAGCGTAGCCTCATAACTGCCGCCGCCGAGATCGGTCATGGGCGTGGTCATAAGCAGCCCGCCATTTATCTTGTAATGCAACTCACCGCTCCCCGGAACCGGCACTCCGCCCGAAGAGCCTGTAACTACGACGTCGAATGCAGTGCTCGCACCCGGAGGTACTGTCTCCGGGATTCCACCCGGATATGTGAAGCTCAGGCCCGGCACGGGTATATATGAGCCATCAACCTGATATGCTGTGGCCAGGCAGCCCTTCACTATTCGAGCCATATACGTGTAATCCAGGTAGCTCGAGTTGTCATTGGGAGTGTGATATACAGGCGAAAAATTGTACTCGATGGTGAACACCACATCATAGCCATTCTGCTGGAATGGATAATGATCCGAGTACGCTGAAGTGCCGCTAAGATGTCCGATCAGACTCACGCCTGACAGTGAATCGGCGAGGTCCTTGTACAACTGAGCATAGGTAGCATCCGAGCTGTGGTATAGAGTCACATCGTTGGTATTGCCCTCGTATCCGATCATATCCATATTCACCATCAGGACAATACTGTCGCCATTAGCCGCAGCCTCGTTCGCATAATGCCACGATCCATGCAGCCCCTGTTCTTCTCCAGTGAAGAGTATGAATACGAATGACATTTCGGTCTCGATATCCTTGAGGACGCGGGCGATTTCGAGAACACCTGCGGTACCGGAGCCGTTGTCATCAGCTCCGGGAGAGCCTGAGACGGCATCTCGATGTGCACCCACTACTATTTGATGTTCGAGAAGGCCCGTTCCGTACTTGTAGGCCACCACGTTCTGCACGGCGTTGGAGCTATACGTGAAGCTGTCCAACTCTACATTCGTGTACCCGAATTCCTGCAATTTGCCGACACACCAGTCTCGTGCCGCATAGTCCGATGCGCTCCCCGTCACTCGCGGAGGAAACGACTCGAGGACTTCGACATATGACTGAAGTGAATCCTGGCTGATTAGACTAATCAGAGAATCGAGATCCGGCCTGGCGAGAGTTCGCTGCAGACTGAGCTTAACCGGTTCATCGTAGGTAATCCTGAGGTTTTCTGTCAGTATTGGAGCAAGCCCCATAGCTTCAGTCGCTTCCGCCTGCAAATCTGCGGGGTCCACTCTCAAAAGACGAACTCCGCCTTCTTCATAGAGGACCGGGAACTTCCCGATGTTTGATCCATCAAGTCTAATGTCAAGTGCGATGCGGTTGCGCGTG
>Ga0180009_10002714_pt1 | contig 20710 bp, 21 predicted proteins | sample OS_PC_MetaG_FD_123537 | JGI IMG/M metagenome (GOLD analysis project Ga0180009, IMG submission 123537) | Groundwater microbial communities from the Aspo Hard Rock Laboratory (HRL) deep subsurface site, Sweden - OS_PC_MetaG | ecosystem: Environmental > Aquatic > Deep subsurface > Groundwater...
AAATGTGACCTCGATACCCTTTATTGTTGCTTAACGTAACCGACTTTCCCTCACCTAGCGTTAGGTGAGGGACGACGAAGGCGTCGCTCCCACAAGGGGCTGGATGCTCTGTGGGAGCGATCCTCCCCAGATCGCGATCTCGGAGCCACTGATATCCAATATCCGCGGATTTATCAAACAGCACCGTTTCCAGTTATACGATGACCTCTGTTTATACCCGTCGTAGATCAAAATTCGGTGCCTGGGCGTCCGCTAAAGGACGCCGTGAATACGTCCCTGTAGGCTCTATGCCAGCTCCATGCTGGCAAAGCCTTTATCGGACACCCAGGCACCTCCTCTGGCACTGCCGAAATTTGAAGTGCGAATGGTATAGCAAGTTTACTGATACTTGTGCATAACGATGAACGGCGGACCGTGGGAACGAGGATGCGCTCGACACCGCCGTCATCAAGAACGACCGCGCCCGGGAATTGATGCAGCAAGACAAGCAGCATGGATGCTGACATAGGGCTTACATGGAAGTATTCACCTAGCGCCTAAATTCTATAACCCATTGGCTATAGCTAACCATTTTGGTAATTTAGGGCTGGGTTCACGGTCGCGATAGATCCACTAGAACAAGGTTTCATTTTTGAACATTTCCAACAATCGCTCAATTTCGCCGGACGCCCCTGCCAAGAAATTAGGCGCTGATTGTTCCCAAAAGTCGAAACAGCCGTCAAGGCTCTCTAACTCTTCATCGCTAACTTTATTAAAGCCCATCGTCCAATCTGAAAAAGCACGCTCTTTAATTTGCTTCTTGTAAATAACCGATACCTTATGGTGCCTTGAATCTTCTTTAATGCGGTTAAACGAGTCCAGCACGACTTTTTCCTCGCCTTCCAATATTTGAATAAAGAAAGGATCAAGGTGAAGCAGCATGCCGGTAATATTTAATTTTTTATTTTTTTCTCTTGATTTTTTTAGCAAGGCTTTCAAATCGTCATCGGACATTTCCTGACTTGAAACGCTGGTATAAACCAAACAATAAAGCGGCATTAACAATTCTCGCAACAACTTAACATATCAAACATGCGGCGAGTTTACCCCAGGACTCTTCTCATTGCCAGGCATTCCCTTAATTCAAGTATGGATGATTGACATAACCGCCCACGGTCTTCTGTGGGCTTCATACCTTTGTTGTCTGAAAGAGCTCGGTATGCACTCCCACGGAGGACCGCTCATTATTATGCATAAGTCATTTATTACCCTTATGCAATCTTAACCAATGAGTCTTCGATACCCTATTATTGTTGCTTAACGCTCTCGGCTCCGAAATCGCTATCAGGGGATCGCTCCCACAAATGCTACCTGTACTATGAGAACGAGAAAAATTGTTGGGTACGCTTCTCGTACCTCAATGCCGTTAACTACCCATATCAAACCATAAGGACTTGTTTTAAGATTGGGGATTACCATGGTACGCATAGCGTACCCTACGGCACTCCAGAGTTTGCGTGATTTTGCCATCGTGCTGGATGGCCAACGATGTACCTCAAAGAGATGAGCATAACGATGGGCGGTCCTCCATGGGAACCCATTCATTGGCTACCGAGGCAAGGTCGGTAAAATTACTTAAACGATTTTAGCCCACGCTTCCTTCCTTGGAATGCATGCGCTTAACTATAAATGCTTAAACTTCGTGATAGATGGCCGCGCCTTCTTCAAGAAATTCCTTGGATTTTTCTTCCATTCCCATCAATAGGGCTTCTTCTTCTTTCACCCCTTTTTGAGCCGCGTAGTCGCGCACATCCTGGCTGATTTTCATCGAACAAAAATGCGGTCCGCACATCGAACAGAAATGGGCAATCTTGGCCGATTGTTTCGGCAGCGTTTCGTCATGAAACTCGCGTGCGCGCTCGGGATCGAGTCCGATGTTGAATTGGTCTTCCCAGCGGAATTCGAAGCGGGCTTTCGACATTGCATTGTCGCGTGCTTGAGCGCCCGGATGACCCTTAGCTAAATCGGCGGCGTGCGCGGCAATCTTGTAAGTCACGATACCTTCGCGGACATCCTGTTTGTTAGGCAAACCCAAATGTTCTTTTTGCGTAACGTAACATAGCATCGCGCAACCGTACCAACCAATGTTCGCGGCACCAATCGCCGAGGTTATATGGTCGTAGCCAGGAGCGATATCAGTCGTTAGCGGACCTAAGGTATAGAATGGCGCTTCATGACAGTCTTCAAGCTGCTTTTCCATGTTGATCTTGACCATGTGCAACGGCACATGACCCGGCCCTTCGATCATCGTCTGCACGTCATGCTTCCATGCGATCTTGGTTAATTCGCCCAAAGTTTCCAATTCGGCGAACTGCGCTTCGTCGTTAGCGTCGTATATTGACCCGGGGCGTAAACCGTCACCTAACGAAAAGGAAACATCGTAGGCTTTCATAATTTCGCAGATTTCCTCGAAGTTGGTATAGAGGAAGCTTTCGGTATGATGCGCCAAGCACCATTTAGCCATGATCGAGCCGCCGCGCGACACAATTCCGGTCATACGTTTGGCGGTCAACGGGACATGCTGCAAACGCACGCCGGCATGTATCGTGAAATAATCGACGCCCTGCTCGGCTTGCTCGATCAACGTGTCGCGGTATATTTCCCAAGTCAGTTCCTCTGCCTTGCCGTCGACTTTTTCCAGCGCCTGGTAAATCGGCACGGTACCGATCGGCACCGGCGAGTTACGCAAGATCCATTCGCGGGTTTCATGGATGTTCTTACCGGTCGATAAATCCATGATCGTGTCGCCGCCCCAGCGAATGCCCCAAAGCATTTTTTCGACCTCTTCTTCTATCGAGGAAGTTACCGCCGAATTACCGAGGTTGCCATTGATTTTGACCAGGAAATTGCGTCCGATAATCATCGGCTCCAATTCGGGGTGGTTGATATTGGCAGGAATGATCGCCCGACCGCGCGCCACTTCGTCACGTACAAATTCCGGCGTAATCACATCGGGAATCGATGCACCGAAAGATTGCCCGGGATGCTGACCTTTCCACAGATCGCGCATTTCTTCCATTTTTTGGTTTTCGCGAATCGCGATGTACTCCATCTCCGGCGTTATGATGCCTTTTCTCGCATAATGCATTTGCGAAACATTCGCACCGGCCTTGGCACGTCTTGGCTGGCGAATTAGCTCGAAACGCAAATGCGCGGTTTCGGGATCATGCAATCTTTCATGTCCGAATTTTGATGTCGGGCCGGACAACAACTCGGTATCGCCACGCTCTTCAATCCAAGCGGAACGCACCACCGGCAGGCCTTTTCTTAAATCGACCGCGACGTCAGGGTCGGTATAAATACCTGAGGTATCGTAAACGTAAAGGGGGGTATTTTTTTCAGCACCGAAATGCGCGGGAGTATCGGATAACGTAATCTTGCGCATCGGCACTTTGATATCAGGCCGACTGCCTTGTACATAGACTTTTTCCGATGCGGGATAAGGATCGATTTTGACACTACTGACAGTAGTTGAAGGAATTTCTTGGCGGACTGCACTCACGCTTTTCTCCTGGAATATTATCAACGAGGCGCAGGGAAGTTGGCTTCCCTACGCCGGTATTAGCCGGAGTCAGGTTCAAAGGGTTTTTCTCAGCCCCGATTCGCATCGGAGCACCCCTAGCCTTACGGTATGGTGTCTAAACTAAAGGATAATTATCAAGATTGCAAGTCTGAAAACACCCACGCTAGAAAAGAAATTCCCTGTATTTTATAGGGTCCGAATGACATCTTTCCTGACTACGGCGATTAAATCCACCTGGAAAAGCAGCAATGACTCAATCAATAGGATAAAATGCGCGCTTTCTTTAGTTACAAAAATATTACATGGATCTTAACGACCTCAATCAGATCAACAAAGCCAGTTCGTCGGCTCGTAAAGACTTGATTCGCCTTAGCCTAGGTCTTGCTTTTATACTTTTGGTGGTTCTCTATTTAATCAATAAGGAACACGTCGAAGGACACTTAATGCTGGTTATCGCCGCTGTTTTCGGTAGTTACATGGCATTGAACATCGGCGCAAACGATGTGGCCAATAATGTCGGCCCCGCGGTCGGATCGAAAGCACTAACGATGACCGGCGCCATTGCCATTGCTGCAATTTTCGAGGCTTCCGGCACGCTAATAGCCGGCGGAGACGTGGTTACGACCATCAAGGACGGCATCATTAATCCTCAACTAATTCGCGACTCCGATACTTTTATCTGGTTGATGATGGCGGCACTATTGGCTGCGGCAATTTGGTTGAATGTGGCGACCTCGCTCAATGCGCCGGTCTCGACAACTCATTCTATCGTCGGGGGCGTCTTAGGCGCCGGAATCGCCGCGGGCGGAATAGAAATCGCCAATTGGCCGGTCATGGGAAAAATCGCAGCCAGCTGGGTTATTTCGCCGGTTTTGGGCGGCTTGTTTTCGGCCGCTTTTTTATACGTGGTCAAGCGAAAAATCACTTATCAACCAAATATGCTAATAGCGGCGCAAAAGGTCGTCCCGGTATTGATCGCATTGATGACCTGGGCTTTTTCGACCTATTTGATTATGAAAGGCCTGAAACAAATCATTAAAATCAATTTCCCGATCGCCGTCTCCATAAGCTTCGCTTTCGCCATTATCATTTTTCTTATCGTCAAACCGCGCATTGTTAAGGCCTCCGCAAATCTGGAGCCTAGCAAGGCCAGCGTGAATAATTTATTCACTTATCCCTTGATATTTTCAGCCGCACTATTGAGTTTCGCGCATGGCGCCAATGATGTCGCCAACGCAGTCGGCCCTCTCGCGGCCATCAACGATGCGATTTTTCAGCAAGGTGTCAGCGATAAAGCCTCTATTCCGCTTTGGATTATGATACTTGGCGCCGCCGGCTTATCGATAGGGCTTGCCCTATACGGCCCCAAATTGATTCGAACCGTAGGCAGCGAAATTACCGAACTCGATAAAATGCGCGCATTTTGCATAGCGATGTCGGCTGCCATTACCGTGATATTCGCCAGCCAGATGGGTCTTCCCATTAGTTCCACTCATACTGCAGTCGGCGCTGTATTCGGCGTCGGTTTTTTACGGGAATATTTAAAACACAGCAATGCAAAAAGAATGGAGGAAATCCGTGCTCACCACGAGCATAACGACCCTGAAAAAATCGCCGTATTTTTGAATGCCTTTAAAAAAGCATCCATCGCCAAAAAAGGGAAAATGCTCAAGGAGCTTAAACGACAAGCCAAACTACACACCGACACCAGCTTACTCACTAAAAAAGAACGCAAATCGCTGAAAAAAGTCTATCGTCAAGAGCTTGTCAAACGCTCCCATCTCTATAAAATCGCCGCCGCATGGTTGGTTACTGTTCCTCTATCGGGAATACTTGGTGGTTTATTGTTTTTTACGATCAGAGGAATCATGCTTCCTTAGGATTCGGCCATAAAATAACTTCCTTATTTTTAATGAAAGGCAAGCAGGTTCGGTTGCTCGATTGACAGGAGTCGGCGGCAGGGCAGATTTTTGCTCCTGCAAAATCTGCATTCATGCCATCCATGGCAATCAGTCGCCGCCGCCAAGCCTACACGGACGTATTCACGGCATCCTGTCAAGCGAGTTACCGAACCCGCTACAAAACTTATAGCACAAGGAAGTTATTTTTCACGAAATCCTTAACTACACTGACAGGCAAAATCTTCTCGCTAGACTGAAAGGCATGCCGGTGCTAGGGCAGAATTTCCCGTCACATAACCTTTTTATACTCCAAATTTCGGCTGCGCTTGAGGAGGCGCCGAGTTTTGATCTTTAACGCGTATATACCGTGCACTCGTTCACATTGCATAAAATTAAAATTAAAATTCTTGGAAAAATGCATTTTTGTGAAAGCAATGTTAAAATCCCTTCCGAAACCCGTGATTTAACAGCAGAGAGTACGGATGTCGACTGAGCCTCAGCACACACCTTATCAAAAGCCTGCTTTGGAGTTTAAGAGCAGCACATTCTCAGTGCCTGTCCTAATTCCTTATACGAATGACCTGACTGTTATCGAGCATCAACTACAGCAAAAAATCAATCAAGCGCCTGAGTTTTTTAGAAACTCCCCGATACTCATCGACCTACAGGAACTGAATAAGCAATCGATTAGCCTGAACGTAGCCGAATGCATCGAATTATTAAGGCGATTAGCGCTTCTTCCGATAGGCATCCGCGGCGGCCTACATGACCAGAATGAAGCCGCGTTGGCATTAAATATTCCAAAAATTTCAGCCCAGCAAAACATTAGCCATCAAGATACCGCTCAAAAACTCGAAAAAATAATACCTGAACCGGAACCCGAACCAGAAACATCGGAACAGGCCACTACCCGGATTGTTACGAATCCGGTCCGCTCCGGCCAACGAATCTACGCGCACGGCGACTTGATCGTGCTGTCCCAAGTCAGCGCAGGCTCCGAGATCATGGCCGAAGGTAATATTCATGTTTATGGAACTTTACGAGGAAGAGCATTGGCGGGCATTCAAGGCAATACCGAGGCCAGAATTTTTTGCTCTGATTTACAAGCCGAACTCATTTCCATTGCCGGTAATTATAAAATAAGCGAGGATTTGGATGAGTCGGTACGAAACAAACCGGTCCAGATCTATCTCAATGATTTGGCGTTAATCATTCAGGATTTATAATTTCACGTCTCGTTGGAGGACAATCAGTTGGCTAGAATCATCGTCGTAACATCCGGAAAAGGCGGAGTTGGAAAGACAACAACCAGTGCAGCCATCGCTATGGGACTCGCTAAAAAAGGACATAAAACTGCGGTTATCGATTTCGACGTAGGCTTAAGAAACCTTGACTTAGTGATGGGCTGCGAGCGCCGCGTAGTCTATGATTTAGTCAATGTCATCAATGGCGAAGCAGCTCTTAATCAAGCATTGATTCGCGACAAGCGCTGCAATCAACTGTATATTTTGCCGGCTTCCCAAACTCGCGACAAAGAGGCCTTAACCATCGAAGGCGTCGGCAAGGTTCTTGAAGAACTCGCCAAAGAATTCAAATATGTCGTTTGCGACTCGCCAGCCGGCATCGAAAAAGGCGCCACTCTTGCGATGTATTTCGCCGACGATGCCTTCGTCGTAACAAACCCGGAAGTTTCATCGGTCCGCGACTCGGACCGCATGCTCGGCATTTTGGCTAGCAAATCGAAACGAGCCGAAAACAACGAAGAACCGATCAAAGAATATTTATTACTGACACGTTATTCTCCCGATCGCGTAAAATTAGGCGAAATGCTGAGTGTCGAAGACGTACAAGAAATCCTGTCCCTGCATCTATTAGGCGTCATACCGGAATCCAAATCGGTACTAAACGCATCAAACTCGGGCATTCCTGTCATTTTGGACGAAAAAAGCGATGCCGGCCAAGCCTATGACGATGTAGTTGCACGTTACTTAGGCGAAGACAGGCCGCACCGCTTTATCGATGAAGAGAAAAAGGGCCTTTTTGGAAAGCTGTTCAGGAGTAAATAATGAGTTTACTGGATTACTTTAGAACTACTAAGCCAAGCTCGGCATCCATTGCCAAGGAAAGATTGCAAATTTTGGTGGCGCACGAACGCTCCTCAAAAACGCAACCCTCTTATCTCCCACAGTTACAAAAGGAACTTCTCGAAGTGATTCGAAAGTATGTCAACGTCGAGCAAGATGCGATATCGGTTAATTTCGAACAAGACGACGATCAGGAAATTCTCGAACTCAATATTGTGCTACCCGACGAGCACGACAAGGTTTCCTAAACTAAATGAGGTGAAAAAAATGACTGATACGATTGGACAATCCGCTGGGAAAATCTGGCAATTCTTGAATGATAACGGTGCGACCAGCGTAAGCAAAATCTCGACCGAAACCGGGATGAATAAGAATGATGTTCAGCGCGCGCTCGGCTGGCTTGCCAGAGAGGATAAAATCAGCATAGAACTCAAAAACGGGCGTACCGAAAGCATTTCACTGATTGAATAAAAATTTAATTGCCAAATATCGGCAACCGTACCTATAACCGGCAGTCTTACCTGTCGGTTTTTTAATGCAGCTCCCTATGCCGAATAATGATATTGAGCGCTTGAGATTTATATTGCTTAGCCAATAAATCGGCCAAATAAACCGAACGATGCTGCCCTCCGGTACATCCGATAGCGATAGTGAGATAACTACGCCCTTCTTCTTCGAAGCGAGGAATCCAGCGTCCGAGAAAAGCGCTCACATCTTGAAAATATTCCAATACATTAGGTTCTCGGTCAAGAAATTCGATTATCGCTTGATCCTTACCGGTCAGCCCCCTCAATTCCGGCACCCAATAAGGATTGGGCAGACATCTTACATCGAAAATAAAATCGGCATCGAGCGGAATGCCATGCTTGAAACCAAAAGACTGAAATTGAATGGAAATATGTCGAGCATTGCGCTCACCGACCTGATCCCTGATTAGATCGCGCAACTGATGATAATGCGTACGACTGGTATCGATCACAAAATCCGCGAGCCGTGCTATCGGCTTGAGAATTTCTTTTTCGATAACCAGCGCTTCTTTCAGCGGCAAATTATAGTCGGTCAAAGGATGCCGACGCCGAGTTTCGCTGTACCGTTTTAACAATACCGCCTCTTCGGCCTGCATGAACATCACCTCGCATTCGATACCCTTCGATCGAATCAACTTGATGATGCTGGCAAAATTCAACAAACTATCGCTTTGATTTCGAGCATCGATGCCGATCGCCGTTTTTTCATAGGTTTTCCGATCGGCCAACATAACATCATTGATAAAGTCCTCGAGCAAGGTCACCGGCAAGTTATCGATACAATAAAACCCGCAATCCTCCAGCGTGGTTAGCGCAATACTTTTACCGGACCCGGAAAGCCCGCTGACGATAAGCAATTTCATGATAAAAGTTCTAACGAACTGTTCTGTTGGTAGCGAAGGCACCGGATATCTTCCCGCGCCTTCGCTGTTAAATCGTTGAAGGCAATTTTTATACCTTTCGCACTTCAAATTTCGGCAGTGCCGGAGAAGGCCTCGGGGTGCTCGGTCGATTTTCGCTCCTGCAAAATCGACATTCACGCCATCCATGGCGTTCATAAAGGCTTTGCCAGCATGGAGCTGGCATAGAGCCTACATGGACGTATTTACCCAGCACCTAATTCCATAACCCATTGGCCATGGTTAATTGTCTTGGATAATTCATCCAGCACCTAAATAAGCCATGATTTTGAATCATTGCCAAAGACCTATGGTATGGAATTTAGGTGCTGGGTTTACGGCGTCCTTTAACGGGCACTCCGAGGCCGAATTTTCATCTACGATGAGTATAACTAGCGATGACTGCCGGTTTTCTCTTTATGCTTTATGATTTGACGATCTAATTTATCAACTAATTTATCGATAGCAACATACATATCTTCCTGAGTATCCTCGGCGAATAATTTGGCGCCGCTGATTTGAACTGTCGCCTCCGCTTTTTGATTCAGTTTTTCGACCGTCAAAACGACGTGCACATCGGTAACATGATCAAAATGACGCTCGAGTTTTTCAAACTTCGACTCGACAAACGTTTTTAACGATTCCGTTACTTCGATGTGGTGGCCGGATACACTGATTTGCATGGAATAAACTCCTTATTGTTGGTGTGGTATAAATTCTGCGTTATAAAAGACGCTTACGTTGACTGGATGAAGCAATATTCATTGCCTCACGATATTTGGCAATCGTTCTTCTTGCGACATTAATGCCTTTTTCTTTTAATAATTCGGCTATTTTACTATCACTGAGCGGTTTTGTTTGATTTTCGTTCTCGACCAACTCTTTAATCAGCGCTCGAATAGCCGTAGAAGAGCACTCGCCGCCCGTCGCAGTCGATACATGACTGGAGAAAAAATATTTAAATTCGACGATGCCATTCGGCGTATGCATGTATTTTTGCGTAGTCACGCGCGATATCGTCGACTCATGCAACTGCAACTCTTCTGCGACATCGCGAAGCACCATCGGTTTCATCGAAATGGAACCGTGCTCCAAAAAATCCTGCTGTTTTCCAACAATACAGCGAGCCACCCGCAACAAGGTTTCGTTTCGACTATGCAAACTCTTGATAAACCAACGAGCTTCCTGCAGGTGATCCTTCATGCAAGAATTATCCTTGCTGCTATCCGCGCGCTTGATCATACTTGAATAAAACGGATTGATTCTGAGCTTCGGCGCGATATCGGGATTGAGTTCGACTTGCCACTGACCATTTACCTTGACCACATAAACATCGGGAATCACATATTCGGAGTCGGTATTTTCAATTCTTGTCCCTGGCTTTGGATCCAATGTCCTAATTAACGCAATAACTCTATTCAGTTGAGCCTCGGTTAACCCCAACTTGCGCATCAATTTAGCCTGATCTTGAGACGCCAACAAACCTAAATAGCGACTTACCAGCTCTACCGCTTCTTTCTTATAAGGAGTATCGTCGGATAATTGCTGTATTTGTAGCAAGAGGCAATCGCTTAAATCCCTGGCGGCCACACCGGGAGGATCGAAATTTTGCACTTGATGCAATACTGCCTCAACCTCATCAAACTCGAGATCTTCCACTTGCTCCAATAGCCCTTGGAAAATATCTTCCAATGAGCTGACTAAGTACCCATCTTCATTGATCGAATCTATGATCGTCTCTGCAATCTCACGATCTCTGTCTGAAAAGTGCGCCACGTCCAATTGCCACAACAAATGATCCAATAATGTTTCCGACTTACTGCGTTGGCTTTCGAACTCCACCGATTCGCCAGCCCCGCTGATAGCTGCCTGGGCATTTTCAAAAACATCTTCCCAAGACGTATCGATAGGCAAATCGTCGGGTATGTCGGTTTGCGAACCTTCACTCGTTGCCTGATCGGAATAATCGGTCTTTTTGTCCAGAGACTCCTGATCGACAACGCCTGTAGCCTCCTCATCGGCGACTTCCAACATCATATTCGATTCCAGCGCGTTTTGGATTTCTTGCTGCAAATCGAGCGTCGACAATTGCAGCAGCTTTATCGCTTGCTGCAACTGTGGGGTCATCGTAAGCTGCTGACCGAGACGGAGTTGAAGTGACTGTTTCATCGTATAAGTTTGAACATTATTAATCCATGCATCAGCAGGTATCTTTTGGCTAATTTATACTCATCGTAGATGAAAATTCGGCCTCGGGGTGCCCGTTAAAGGACGCCGTAAACCCAGCACCTAAATCCAGCACCTAAATTCCATAGGTCTTTGGCAATGATTCAAAATCATGGCTTATTTAGGTGCTGGATGAATTATCCAAGACAATTAACCATGGCCAATTGGTTATGGAATTAGGTGCTGGGTAAATACGTCCATGTAGGCTCTATGCCAGCTCCATGCTGGCAAAGCCTTTCTCGAGCATCCCGAGGCCTCCTCCTGCACTGCCGAAATTTGAAGTGCGAAAGGTATAAGTCAAGGATACTATTCTCGAATTACAAAGTGGAATATTTCCGTTTCCGGGCCTCCTATGAGAGCACCGTCGTGACCGACTCTCAAAATATATCTGCAATCGACTTTGCACTTGCTTGAAGTATAACGCTAAAGGCTGAAGTTCTCACCCAAATAAACCTTCCTTACTTCTTGATTACGGACTATAGCCTCCGCGTCACCTTCGGCAATCACTTTACCTTCGTTGAGAATATAAGCACGGTCGCAAATCCCTAGAGTTTCCCTGACATTATGTTCGGTTATGACAACACCAATCCCTCTATCCTTCAGATGAATTATAATCTGCTTGATATCCTCAACCGAAATCGGATCAACGCCGGCAAACGGCTCGTCCAGTAAGATAAATTTCGGCTCGCTGGCCAAAGCCCTAGCAATTTCGACGCGTCGACGCTCGCCGCCCGATAAGCCGACGGCAATTTGATTACGTAGATGCTCGACATGAAACTCCGCCAGCAGCTCCTCGATCATCAATTCGACCTGCCCTTTGGTCAAGTCGGCGCGAATTTGCAGCACCGCACGCAAATTATCGGCAACGCTTAACTTTCTGAATACCGAAGGCTCCTGAGGCAAATAACCAAGACCCATTTGCGCACGAATATGCATCGGATAATACGTGATCGAAAGATCGTCCAACATTATTTCGCCGGCATCGGCTTTAATCAACCCGACCAGCATATAAAAGCTAGTGGTTTTACCGGCACCGTTAGGCCCGAGCAACCCTACAATTTCCCCGGTATTGACGTTCAACGAAACGCCGTTGACGACATTACGTTTATTGTAGTGTTTAATCAATCCTTGAGCCGACAGTTTTGTCATATTTTTATCATTTTTCCGATTTAGGTTTTAATATAACGCGAACCCGCTTGGCATCGGATTCCTGATCGCCCGCTTTGACAATTGAGTTTCGACTGTCGTAACGAATGATGTCGCTTGCATAGGTATTACCCTCTTGCCAAACCACTGCCTCCTTGATCAGTATTAATAAATTCTGCTTAGGATAATATTCGCCGGTCAACGCCTTACCGGTGATATCGCCGCCGTTATCGGGGGTTTGCTGAAAACGGGCCGGTTTTCCGGTCGCAACCAACTTATCGACATCGCCGTCTTTAAAATATACAACCAATTTATCAGACCAAACCTTAAGACTACCCTGGGTCGAAACAACATTCCCTGTGTAAATACTAACCCCGGCATTATCGTCGTAGGTTGCTGCGTTCGAGTCGATATAAATCGGCTGGTCGGCATCGCTTTTCAACGCCAAACCGGACGAACTATAAGCGATTAAAATCGAAAAAATGATCCCGTAACAGGTTTTTTTATGGTTATTTTGTCTCATATTTTCCTCTAACCTTGGAAAACAACTCTATCCGGATAGGCGTGCTGTAATAGAGTTTCATCCCTATACCTTCCGTCCTGTTCGGAGGACTAAGCAACTCAGCCCATTCATCGGTTTCCGCGTAATTAATCTCCGGCTGAACACGCACATTCGAACTATTGATTTTCATCGCCCTGGAACCGGGCCCAGCCTCTCTAGCAACAACAGCTTTTCCATTCATCAGAATAAGTTTCTTATCGCTCGAAACAATTCCGGTTTCCGACTGGATCACCCAAGGCGGGACGCCCGGGTTCATAATAGTCATAACCGGCTTCTGCAGGTGCGTGGTTCCGTCGTCATTATAGTGCGTCAAGGTATCGGCAACCAATTTGCTCTTGAGCCGACCTGTAACATCCATCTCCCATTTAGCATAGCCGGTACTAAAATAATCGACGGTATGAGGAGACTTCTCGAGCGCTATGACTTCTTCATCAACTGCCGTCAACTGTAACAACCACCAACTTACAATCGCCAGCAATACACCATAAATATAGAGTCGAAGATTGCTTTCCGGCATAACTAGTACAGGTACTCTTCAAGAACGGCAGCAAAAGTCCCCTGGGCCTGCATAATCAAATCGCACACCTCCCTGACCGCGCCTTGACCGCCCGGCAGCGTCGTACACCAATGAGCACGTTGCTTGACGGCAAAATTCGCGTCCTCGACCGCAATCGCCAAACCGACCCGCGACATGATCGGCAAATCCAGCAAGTCATCTCCAACATGCGCCGCTTCAGCCGGATCGATAGCCAATGCTTGAACAAGCTCCTCAAAGGCCGTGATTTTATTTTCATACCCTTGATAAACATGCGTTATCCCGAGATTTTTCATCCGCAAAGCCACCGAATTCGACTTTCGCCCGGAAATCACCGCCACTTCAACGCCGGTTTGACGCAGTAATTTTATTCCGTGACCATCCCGGGCATGAAAACATTTATATTCAACGCCTTGATTATCGAAAAACAAGCGGCCATCAGTCAGTACGCCATCGACATCGAGAATCAATAATTTCAGCCGGGCGGCTTTGGCCAATATTTTTTGCATTTCTCGGCTCCTGGTATTAAACAATTCCGGCATGAATCAAGTCATGCATACTTAATGCACCGACCGGCTTGTGAGACTCATCATTAACGATCAAGGCATTGATTTTTTTTTGCTGCATAATCTGCATCGCTTCGGCAGCTAGAATATCGGCGTCGATCGCGGTAAAGTTTCGAGTCATCGCTTCACCGATACGTGTTCCGTGCACATCGTGACTTTTTTCCAAGAATCGTCTCAAATCGCCATCGGTAAAAATGCCGGCACTCTTGCCGAAGCGATCGACAATCACGGTCATGCCCATTTTTTTCTCGGTCATTTCCAACAAGGCCTCTGTAATCAAAGCCGTTTCCGGAACAATCGGAATTTCATCGCCGGTATGCATGATATCGCTGACCATCAACAACAAACGCCGCCCTAAACTTCCCCCTGGATGCGATAACGCAAAATCATCTCGGGTAAATCCTCTTGCCTCCAGCAATGAAACCGCGAGAGCATCGCCCATCACCAACGCTGCGGTCGTACTGGAAGTCGGCGCCAACCCTAAAGGACAGGCCTCTTGACGAACGCTAACATCGATATGCGCCGTGGCGAATTTCGCCAATGTAGATTCGCGATTGCCGGTCATCGCTATCAACGGCACGCCGATGCGTTTGATGATCGGTAAAATGGTAATGACTTCGCCGGTTTCGCCCGAGTTAGAGAGGGCTAAGACTACATCCTGAGCTGTTATCATGCCTAGGTCGCCATGACTGGCCTCACCAGGATGCACAAAAAAAGCCGGCGTCCCGGTACTCGCTAAAGTAGCGGCAATTTTACCCGCAATATGACCGGATTTGCCCATTCCGGTCACAACAACTCGCCCTTTACAATTAAACATTAAACGACAAGCCAAAATAAAATCGTCATCGATCCGTTCCGCCAAAGCAGTAACAGCATCGCCCTCGACCTGAATAACCGCCAAGGCCAGTTTTCGCAATTCGGGTTCGTGAATCATCATATTATGCGCTCTAACCTGTTATGCACTCTAACCTGCGATTGTACTTTTAAATACTAGCCATTGATAAGCGCCGTAGCTTGATAACAAAAACACTCCCTCCCATCGATTGATTCTCCTCGATTTGAAAAAACCGAATACGAATACAAAAAACGCCAATGTCAATGCCAACATCATCGGAAAATCCCGAGACAAAACACTTTCATTTACCGGTCCTGGGGCAATCAATCCCGGCAACGAATAGACAGCTAGCAAATTATACATATTCGAACCGATCACATTGCCGACCGCCAAATCGGTCTGCCGCTTTAATACGCTCGCCGCCGATGCCGCTAACTCCGGCAAACTCGTTCCCATAGCGACTAGCGTCAAGCCGATAACCAAATCGCTGACACCTAATGCATTCGCAATATTGACCGAAGCCCACACCAGGAGTCTCGAACTGATTAACAGCCCCAACAAACCGATAATCGTAATAAACCAGGCTAACCGCATAGAACACATCGGTAATGGCATTGCCAATGTATCGTTAAAATCGCCGTTTTTTGATTGATCAAGGCCATTTCGAACCAACCAAGCAATAAAACATACCAGTCCGACCATTAAAATAATGCCGTCGCTCCGCGACAACCCGTCAAAAGCAAGACCGAAGCACAATAAACTTGTTATTAATAAGAGCTGCAACTCCCGACGCAACAGTTTTGTCCGAAAAGTCAACGGCATGATTAGTGCGCAACAACCTAATATTAGCCCGATATTCGCGATATTCGACCCCAATGCGTTGCCGACGGCAAGGCCCGCATTACCTTGCCATGATGCTAAACCTGAAACCAACACCTCGGGAATCGAAGTCCCAAAACCGACGACAGTCAAACCGATTAACAAGGCCGAAACGCCCCAATTTTGTGCAATCGCTGCCGCACCATCGACAAATGTATCCGCCGAATACACCATTAACGCCAAACTTGCAATCAAAACGATAGAATCGCACCACATAAGATATTAAAGAGGGCAAAATTGGCGCATTATGACACGATTAAGACGCCGATGTCCCTAGCACGCTCAACTCTGTAAGGATAAAACCTAAAATATTTGCCTATCTATAAGGCAGTTCATCGTTTATTAAGTAAGCGGTAAACAGTAAGCCGGCAGCAGAGAATCGTTTACAGAGGCATCTCGACCGAATAACCTCCCGAGATGTGAGTATGCAGTCCCACAGTCATTCTCGTTCCCATGCTCTGCGTCACTGCCATTAAGTTAAGCCTTCTTCCCCCTTTGAAAAAGGGGGATTGAGGGGGATTTATTAGAAAAATCTCCCCCAGCCCCTCGGCAATTGCTCCTGCATTGCCCTACCTCCTGCATCCTTGCAGTCGTCTTTTTCAAAGAGGGGAGTAAAACTCCAGGATCTTAACTTAATGGCAGTGATGCTCTGCGTGAGAATGCCTGAGTACCGCTCCAGCGGGACGAGACGCTAGAGCGTCTCAGACTGCGTTCCCACGCTGGAGCGTGGGAACGATAGGGGGTGTGAATAATTACCCCGAGATCGCACTTTCCGCTCCATTCCCTATTCCCTATTCCCTATTCCCTATTCCCTATTCCCTATTCCCTATTCCCTATTCCCTATTCCCTATTCCCTATTCCCTATTCACTGTTCACTATTTACTATTCACTGTTTACTGCTTACCACTCACCACTCACTAATAAATCCCTCAATCAGTTGACTTATACTTAGCTTGTCAGCCAAAATACTCGGTTTAGATTTTCCGACAGGGTTATCATCAGGCATGGATAACAGCGATATCTCGGCCGACAGTTTAATATCCGTCCGTAACCTTTCATTTTCGCGCGGCAACAGAAAAATATTCGACGATATTTCTCTCGATATCGCGCGCGGCAAAATTACCGCGATCATGGGCCCTAGCGGCACGGGTAAAACCACGCTGCTCAAGTTGATTGGCGGACAACTTATCCCGGAACAAGGCTCTATCGTTGTCGATGGACTTGACGTTCATCAATTGCGGCGCAAGGAATTATTCCATTTACGCAAACGCATAGGCATGCTGTTTCAAAGCGGTGCATTATTAACCGATATCAATGTCTATGACAATGTCGCGTTTCCGCTTCGCGAACACACGCACTTAACAGAGTCGATGATCCGGACCTTGGTATTAATGAAACTCCAGGCCGTCGGTCTGCGCGGCGCCCGAGACCTAATGCCGAACGAACTTTCCGGCGGCATGGCCAGACGCGTGGCGCTCGCCCGTGCAATCGCGCTGGATCCGATGATGATCCTCTACGACGAACCGTTTACCGGGCAAGATCCGATTTCGATGGGCGCACTCGTTCACTTAATCAAATCACTCAATACCACATTGGGATTAACCAGCATCATCGTCTCTCACGACGTTGCGGAAACGTCGGCAATCGCGGACTATATCTATGTTATTTCCGACGGAAAAATCGCAGGACAAGGCACCCCAAAGGAAATCGAAGCATCGGAATCGGCATGGGTTCAGCAATTTATGAAAGGAGACCCGGACGGTCCCGTGCATTTCCATTACCCCGCACCGAACTACATCGAAGACTTACTGGCTTCCTCACAATCGCCGTCTCGAATCGCTGTCAAACAAAAAGCCAAAAAAACAGACGAATCCTTGAACGCTAAGGGATTGAAAAAAACGCCTTCCCGTAAACGCGGACGTTCGCGCTATCGCCGCGAGGATTAACATGCTGCATTTTTTACAAAAATTGGGCTCATCGACCCGCACCAATTTCGCCAAACTCGGTCGAGCTACTTACTTTCTCGGGCACACGTTGACCGGTATTGTGGATGTTGCACTAAGGCCCAGGCTGCTGCTTAACCAACTTCATTCAGTCGGCGTACTGACATTTTTGATCATAACGATATCCGGTCTGTTCGTCGGCATGGTCTTAGGACTTCAGGGTTACAATATACTGTCGGATTTCGGTTCGGAGGAAGCGCTTGGCATCATGGTAGCGGCATCACTGGTTAGAGAACTAGGCCCTGTGGTTACCGCATTGTTGTTCGCCGGGCGTGCCGGTTCCGCCCTGACTGCCGAAATCGGCCTGATGAAAGCGACCGAACAGTTATCCGGCATGGAAATGATGGCGGTCGACCCGGTCAACCGCATTATTTCGCCACGCTTTTTCGCGGGCTTCCTGTCTATGCCCCTGTTGGCGGCATTATTCAGTATGGTCGGCATTCTTGGCGGACACATGGTCGGCGTCGGACTGCTCGGCGTCGATGACGGCTCTTATTGGTCGCAAATGCAAGCGAACCTGGATTTTTATGACGATATCGTCAACGGCGTCATTAAAAGCATAGTCTTCGGTTTTGCCGCCACCTGGATCGCATTATTCGAAGGTTACGATGCCGTACCGACCGCGGAAGGCGTTAGCCGCGCGACGACCCGCACCGTGGTCAATTCCGCATTCGCCATCCTCGGCCTGGACTTTATTTTAACCGCCATGATGTTTGGAGACATTTAGCATGCAGCATACCCGCACCCAGGATACATTGGTCGGACTGTTCGTCGCGGCCGGTATCGTCGCCCTATTTTTTCTGTCTTTGCAAGTCAGTAATATTCGATCCTTCATGCCTGCGGATACCTATGTCATCACCGCACGTTTTAGCAATTCAGGCGGCCTTAAAGTAAAATCGCCGGTCTCGGTCGCGGGCGTAAGAATCGGTCGCGTTAGCAACATCTATATCGATAAAGAGACTTACGAATCGGTCGTGGAAATGAGCATCGAATCGAAATACGATACCTTGCCGGAGGACTCCTCGGCTACGATCTACACTGCGGGACTTTTAGGTGAACAATACATCAACCTCGACCCAGGCGGCTCTTTCGATTATCTAAAAAACGGCGACCGAATCGAAATCACGCAATCCGCAATCGTACTGGAGGAAGTGATAGGCCGATTCTTGTTCCAAAAAGCGGAAGAATAAACGGTGAGTGCGATTAATATCACCCAACAAAGCCCCGGCATATTTTCTGTTGCAGGCGATCTAACCTTAGTCAGCATCGATAAAAAAACCGTCGAATCGTTAGCATTTTTAAAGTCGGCACATTCGGTAAGCATCGATCTTGCGCAGGTAACAAACACTGACAGTGGCGGCTTGGCATTATTGATCGAGTGGATTAAATTTGCCCGCGACAACCGGGTTGAACTTAAATTCAGAAACATCCCCAAACAACTTTTGACACTGGCAAAATTAAGCGGACTGGAAACAACCGAATACTTTGCCGCCGCCCTGCCCGAATAGGCGATTAACCTGTTATATGAGAACACACAGTCCATGGATAAATTACTGATCAAAGGCGGCGTTCAACTGTCCGGAGAACTGCGCATTTCCGGCGCTAAAAACGCAGCCCTGCCGATCATGGCCGCCACACTGCTTTCGGACCAACCGGTTAATCTTGGCAATATCCCTCATTTGCATGACATCACCACCACGATGGAATTGCTAGGCCGCATGGGCGTCCAGTTGATGGTCGATGAAAAAATGAATATCGAAATCGACAGCCGTTCGATTACCAATTTCGAGGCGCCCTACGAACTGGTTAGAACGATGCGCGCATCGATTTTGGTGCTCGGCCCCCTGCTGTCAAGATTCGGCGAAGCACATGTCTCGCTTCCCGGGGGGTGTGCGATTGGTACGCGTCCGGTCGATATACACCTGGACGGTCTTGCCAAAATGGGCGCCGACATAAAAGTCGAAGGCGGCTTTATCCATGCCAAAGTCGATCGTCTAAAAGGCTGCCGACTAGTGCTCGAACAAGTCACCGTGACCGGCACCGAAAACTTATTGATGGCGGCAACGCTAGCCGAGGGAACGACGATTATCGAAAATGCGGCGAGAGAACCCGAAGTTTCCGACCTTGCGCACTTTTTGAATGCGCTAGGCGCACGCATCAAAGGCATCGGTACCGATATCCTTGAAATCGAAGGCGTCGATAGACTGGGTAAAAAAGACCTTCACTACACCATCATGCCGGACCGTATCGAAACAGGCACTTATCTGATCGCCGCCGCCATTACCCGCGGCAAAGTTAAACTAAAAAGCACCCGTACCGACATTCTTGACGCCGTTCTCTCGAAGCTAACGGAAGCCGGCGCAGAAATCACCACAGGTCCCGACTGGATTGCATTGGACATGCACGGCAAACGACCGAAAGCCGTATCGGTGCGCACGGCGCCTTATCCGGCATTTCCAACCGACATGCAAGCACAATTCACCGCGATGAATACGATTGCCGAAGGCGTAGGCATTGTGACCGAAACGATCTTCGAAAACCGTTACATGCATATCCAGGAAATGCAACGCATGGGCGCCAATATCAGACTGGAATCAAACACTGCGATTTGCTCCGGCGTCGACAAACTAAACGGAGCCCCGGTCATGGCAACCGACCTGCGCGCCTCGGCCGGCTTGGTCTTGGCCGCATTAGCCGCCGAAGGCGAAACGCTGGTCGACCGAATCTATCATATCGACCGCGGCTACGACCATATCGAAGAAAAACTGTCACAACTCGGCGCGATCATTCGCCGTGTTCCAAACTAACGCTCATGAAGGCCAGGCAGTCGCCCCGTCAAATGAAAGTGCGAACTGTGGTGGGTGCGGTCACTCGCCCGACAGGACGCCGTGAATACGTCCATGTAGGCTCGACGGCGGCGACTGATTGCCATGGATGGCATGAATGCAGATTTTGCAGGAGCAAAAATCTGCCCTGCCGCCGACG
>Ga0180009_10002716_pt1 | contig 20704 bp, 20 predicted proteins | sample OS_PC_MetaG_FD_123537 | JGI IMG/M metagenome (GOLD analysis project Ga0180009, IMG submission 123537) | Groundwater microbial communities from the Aspo Hard Rock Laboratory (HRL) deep subsurface site, Sweden - OS_PC_MetaG | ecosystem: Environmental > Aquatic > Deep subsurface > Groundwater...
GATTTATCAATTTTGGATGATATAAAAAATAAAAATCTAGCTGCATCAAATAATAATATTGCATTGTATGGTATATCTTCAAAGTAGTTTGTTCAATCAATTCCCTGAAATAATTTTCGGCTTAAGTACTAAAATTGGACTTTATAGAAAAGCGCCGTTTTATTTTAATATGTCTCATTCTGTGGGAGATGAGAAAAAGGTAGTCGATGAAAATAAAGAAGCATTTTTCAAAGAATTGAAATTATTGCCGCAAAATGTAAGGCGGCAAAAGCAGATTCATTCCGATATTGTTTGCACAGTTGAAAACGCCGGCTGCGTTGAAGAAAGCGATGCACTGATAACAGCGAAGAAAAATGTTGGACTGGCAGTGTCAACCGCTGACTGCACACCGATATTCATTTTCGATAAATCAAAAAAAGTTATTGCCGCTATCCACTCCGGATGGAAGGGAACTCAGTTAAAAATAGTTGATAAAACTCTGCATAAATTATTCTCCGAATTCGGATGCAAACCAGCCGATTTAATTTGCTACATTGCTCCCTCAATTTCTCAAAAGAATTATGAAGTTGGCGCTGAATTTGGAGGTTTATTCAGCGGTAAATATTTGATTGAAAGAAACGGTAAATATCTTTTGAATGTGTCGCAAATTAATTATGATATATTAGTGTCGAATCACATACCCTTAAAAAATATTCAGGCTTCAAATTTGTGTTCATTCGAAAACGATCAGCTATTTCACTCATACAGAAGAGACGGACAAAAATCTGGAAGAGCATTCGGAGTTATTGCAATGAGAGGAAATATTTGAACAATGAAAACATAAAAATTGGCGCTGGATTCACTCTCATATGTTTATTGTGGGGTTCAACCTGGCTGGCTATACGGGTCGGTTTGGATTCACTTACTCCAATCTTTTCGGCTGGCGTTCGCTTTTCACTCGCCTCACTTTTCATTTATTCGATGATGCGGATAAAAGGAATTGGAATTCAGAAAGATCCGGTCGCAGTTAAACTTTACATTATCATGGGCATTTTTTCGTTTGTAATTCCTTTCGGGCTAGTGTATTGGGCAGAGCAGTTTATACAATCCGGATTAGCTTCCATTTTATTCGGCGTGTTTCCTTTTGCTGTAATTATATTTTCGAGAATTGCAATTCCGGAGGATAAAGTTGGGTCATATAAAATTCTCGGTGTTGGACTTGGATTCGGGGGAATCATACTTATTTTTTCAGAAGGCTTAAGTATAGATTTTTCGAACGATTTTTGGGGAATGATTGCAATTGTAATCAGCGCTGTGATGCAGGCTGTAATTGCAGTAATGATGAAAAAATACGGCAGACAATTAAATCCTCTCTCGATGAATTTAGCGCCTGTTATGATAGCCGGGGCAATTATGGTTCCAGCGGGATTATTGTTCGAAGATACTTCCCGACTAGTTTTTGATTCCAAAGCAATTTTCTCCGTAACTTATCTAGCTTTTTTCGGAACGCTGCTTACTTTTACAACTTACTATTGGCTGATGCGAAGAATGAATGTTGTGATTTTATCTTTGTCTTCTTTTATAACGCCAATAGTTGCAGTAATTCTAGGATATTTAATTCTTGATGAATATCTTACTCAGCGGCATCTTATAGGCAGTGCGCTGGTGTTGATAGGAATACTGCTTGCAAACGTTAGAGGACTAATTAATTATTTCATTAAAAAAAAATAATTCATCAATGACAAATGTAATTAGAATAAAAAATGCTTCGTTCTATGCTTACCACGGCGCATTGCAGGAGGAACAAAATATTGGCGGCAGATTTGAAGCTGATGTAGATATTTACACGGATTTCTCTGAAGCAGCAGAAAAAGATGATCTCAAATTAACAATCAATTATGACGAAGTTTATAAGTTTATCAACAAAATAGTTCACACAAAAAAGTATTATTTAATTGAAACTCTTGCAACCGTCATTGCCGATGGGATCCTCGAAAATTTTTCGGGCATTAAAAAAATTTGCGTTCGTGTTCGGAAAAACAATGTTCCCGTCGGTGGAGTGATTGATTGCGTTGAGGCAGAAGTTGAAAAAGAATCCGGAGAATAGAATTTTTATTGCCCTCGGTTCTAATAAAGGGAATAGGCTCGGTTATATAAAATCCGCAATTGACGCGTTGAAAAAGAACACATTCTGCACTGTGGTTGCTGTTTCCAAGATGTACGAATCCAAACCGTTCGGCGCAGCAGATCAAAGTAATTTTTTTAATTGCGCTCTTGAAATACGCAGCAGTCTTGATGAAACTGAACTTTTGAGATATTTGAAAAAGACCGAACTTGAAGTTGGGCGAACTCCTGAAAAAAAGTGGGGACCGAGAGAAATTGATATTGATATTATTCTTTACGGAAGTAAGATTTTTAATACATCTGATTTAGTTATTCCTCATCCTCATTTTAAAGAAAGAGATTTTGTGCTTCTGCCGTTAATTGACCTTGACAAAGATTTGTGCGATCCTGAATCGGGGGAAAAGATTTCAAATTTTCTTAATAAAATCGAAAAATTTGTTATAAATAGTTTTAAATTGTAGAAAAGTTTTTAACGGAATTTATACGTGAGCGAAATCAGATACATTGCAATTGAAGGAGTAATAGGAGCAGGCAAAACGTCTTTGGCTAAAAAGCTAGCCGAACGACTCGAATCGAATCTTGTGCTTGAGCAATTCGAAACAAATCCGTTTCTCGAAAAATTTTATGACGATAGAAATGCATTCGCTTTTCAAACGCAAATGTTTTTTCTAATTAACCGTTATAAAGACCAGCAGAAGTTAAATCAAGAAGATCTTTTTTCTGAGTACATCGTTTCCGATTACATTTTTGAGAAGGATCAGATATTTGCGTATTTAAATCTTTCCAGCGAAGAAATAAAATTATACGAAACACTTTTTCCGCTACTTCAAAGAGATTTAAGAAAGCCCGATCTTGTGGTTTTCCTGCAGTCCAGCATTGACCGTTTGATGACGAATATAAAGAAGCGAAGCCGCAAAATCGAAAGGAACATTACACGCCTTTATATTTCGGAGTTGAGCGAGGCTTATAATAATTTTTTCTTCAAATACAGCAACACGCCTCTTCTTATCGTGAACACAACCGAAATTGATTTCGTTAATAATAATAATGATTTTGAAGAACTGTACAATCAAATTTTTAGAGAGGACAGAGGATTTATTGAATACTTTAATCCGGTTCCGGGGGTAAAATAATTGTGACAAGGTTTTTGTTATTTGTTTTAATATCGTACTTGGTTTATGTTTTTATAAAAATCTTAAAATCATTATTCGTTGGCAGAAATAAAAATCAAGAGAAAGTAAATCATGCTTACCGCGATCCAAAAAAGTATGATATAAAATCAAAAGATATCATCGACGCAGAATTTGAAGAAATTAAAGATGACGATAAATCGAAAACTCAATAATCAATAATTTGATTGAATTCATTTTAGTTAGCTTAGCGCATTCTTGAATAGTTCACCCAATTGTAAAATTAATAGATTATTATTTACATACGTTTTACCCTGTGATAATAATTTGAGAAACAGTAATGATTAACTCAAAACTTGCAGCAATCGATATTGGCACAAATTCCTTTCACATGGTAATTGTGGGATTTACTGCAAAAGGCGATTTCGAGATCGTTGACCGCTCGCGTGAGGTAATCCGATTAAGCGAGGGAAGTAAGGGAGATATAAAATTTATTTCTGAAGCCGCTATTATTCGCGGTGTGGAAACATTGAAAAGATTCAAAGGGATTGCCGATTCGCACAAAGCAATAGTTCGTGCGGTGGCAACTAGCGCAGTTCGCGAATCTTCAAATCAATTGGAATTCATAAAAAAGGTTTATCACGAAGCGGGCGTTGAAATTGAAGTTATCAGCGGAGAAGAAGAGGCAAGGCTAATCTATTTGGGCGTTTGCAAAGCGGTTCCGGTATACAATAAAAAAACTCTCTGCATAGATATTGGTGGAGGCAGCACAGAATTTTTACTCGGTCAAAACGGACAGGTACTTTATGCAAATAGTTTAAAAGTCGGAGCTGTAAGACTTTCTCAAAAGTTTTTCCCCGATTTCGATTTGAACAAAGAGCGGATAAAGGAATGCACCCGTTGGGTGGAGGGAGAAATATATCCCGTTGTCGCCGGCATTGCGAAAATTGGTTTTGATGTCTGTGTCGGATCAAGCGGAACAGTTCAATCCACTGCAATTATGGATTACGCATTAAAGACCAAAGAAGAACCCGATTTCCACGTAATGAATAATTATCTTCTCACAAATACAGATGTGCAGCAGGTGACGGAAAACGTACTTTCAAAAGAAACACTTCTTCAGCGGCAAAAGATCAAAGGACTTGAAGACAAACGTGCTGACGTAATTCCGGGCGGTATTATTCTTCTTAATACTATTTTTAAGTCGCTCGGTTTAAAAGAAATGCTCGTATCGGAATTTGCTTTGAGGGAAGGAATTATACTCGATTCACTGGAGAAATATGACGATGAAATTCTGAAGTCGAGTCTGCACAATATTAGAATGCAGAGCGTAAAGCACCTTGCGGAAATTTCACAGTTCGATCAAAAACATTGCGAACATGTAAGCGCGCTTTCAAAAATATTATTTGACGGACTCAAAGAAATTCATCAATTAAAAGATAGCTGTTTTGAATTTCTGGAGGCGGCATCATTGCTTCACGACATTGGATATCACATTGCGCACTCTAAACATCATAAACACAGTTACTACATAATCCGCAATTGTTCACTCCTCGGATTCAATGATTTGGAGATTTCACTTATAGCAAATATTGCGCGCTATCATAGAAAAAGTCATCCAAAATCCCGGCATCCGGAATTTGAAATTCTTGCGAAAAATCCAAAGGAAACGGTTAGGAAATTGGCAAGTATTTTGAGAATTTCGGACGCATTTGATAGAACCCACTCATTCCGGATTACTGATATTAAAATCGAACTCAATGAAAATGAAGTTATTCTTCAACCGATTTTTCAAGGCGATGTGCCGGAAATTGAAATATGGAGCTTCGAACGCAGAAGAGAACTTTTCGAAGAAGTATTCAATAGAAAAGTAGTACTTAAAATATAATCTCAGTTTTATTTCTTTCCGGACTTCTCCGCTTTTATTCCCGACAACCTTAGCACCGAGGAGCGAAAACTTTACATTTATAATCTTCTGAAAGAAGGTATAGCTTCTGTTTATGGTTCTTGCTTTGGGAAATATTTTATTGATAATGTGCGGTTCTCTTTTTCTACAACCTCTGTAAACATAATTGAGGAAGGATTAGAAAGGATGAAAAAGATATTTATTAGGCTCTTAGAGAATCACTATTGATAACATGTTAACGATAATTGAATATCGAATATTGAACAAGGAATAATGAATATCGAAGTGAAAGCAATCTGTATTTCAACTTCATTGTTCGAAATTCATTATTCATTTTTTCCTTTAGTTATTTTTCAAAGGGAAAAATGTAGTGACTTAGTTCTGGTTTTCTTGTTTTTTATGGCAGAAAATAACAAATGGCAAAGAACAAAATTCAAATAAATTCCAAATAGCAAATAACAATGTTAAAAACACTAGGAGGTTGTCCGAGAACTAGGAAATCCGTTAAAACGGATAACAAAAAGTGCGTTTTTAGCTTATAAACCAACGGTTAAAACCGTTGGAGAATGAAATTACGCAGTTCTCGGACAACCTACTAGGGGGATTGGTGATTGAATATTGTGATTTATTTGTTATTTGTTATTTGTTATTTGTTATTTGTTTTTTGTTTCTTGGTTTTTCCGGATTAGTGGGATTTGTGATTGTTTATTGAAGATTGTGATTTATCCCGGCAAAATAATCGGGACAGGTTTTGAAATTTGGATTTTGGCTTTTCCGGTTTATCAGGGTTGTGTAGTTCAGATTGTTATGATTGCCGAAAACTAAATGACTGGATTATATCTGGATCAATAAGCCGGATATTATAAATACGGTTTTTGTGAAAAATAAATTTTTGTCTCGTTCTTATTGACAATACCAATATCGGCGCTGTTGATTATACCGGCAGCATGTTGAATGTTGCTGCATTCGTAACTTCTTTTGAGAAAACGTTTTAAGCAACATAAATTTCGTTTGTTGAATTTAGCGACACGCCCTCGCCGCTAAACATTTCTTTTTTTTACCTCAAAAGCTTCTTTTTAGCTCATTTTCGAACTCATCTATTATGGCATATTATTTGGGATAATACCATAAACACATAATGGGAGATTATTCGATGGTCGCTGCATTAGTAATAATAACAATATTATTTTTCGTCATTCTTAACCTGCTCCTTAAAAGGGAGGATAGAGAGGAGAAAATATCCTTTCGGCAAAAACAAAATCCAATTTTTCTTTCTCCGGAAAAAGCCTTACTTCCTGTAGGTGGTGAAAAGAGTCGATACTTTCATTTAAGTCATTCATGGGTTTTGCCTGCAAAAGAATACGAAGCATACCTTGGCTTTGACAAATTCATTTCTAAGCTCTTTAATTTTGATGTAAGGATTCAGAGTTTACCAAGAGTGGGCTCGTCAATAACTCAAGGTTCAAAAATCTGGGATGTTAAAATCAACGGACACAAAATTTCTCAGCTATCGCCAGTTACGGGAGAAGTTGTTGAAGTGAACGCCGCATGCAATGCCGGATTGCCTTTAGCCTCAAATGATGTAGAAAAATCTTGGATACTGAAAATAAAACCATCCAACATAGAAAATGAAAAGAAAAATTTAATGAATTTTCAACAGGCTTCAATGATGAACAATGCTCTAATGGATGACTTCCTGGCATTTGCACAACACGAACATTGCCTTAATGACGGAGGGCAAATTGAACCTTCATACATGAAAAGTATGCCCGAAGAAAACTGGAAAATATTTATACAAAAGTTTTTTCCACACGTAAACGAAAACCATCACAATCAATTATAAATAGATCAGAAAAACCAACTGAATTATTATCAAGTTTATAGGGAAAAGAATATGGAACGAAGAACATTCGTAAAAACACTCGGAGCGATCGGATTGTCTACTCTTCCTACTATCACAAAAGGAGCCGAAAGTAAATCATCGCCCGGAGAAGAGTTTAATGCAATTCTTATTGATACTACGCTCTGCACGGGGTGCAGAACTTGCGAGGAAGTTTGCTTAGAAGCTAACGGAATGCAGGAATTTGAAATGAATGATTCGGATTTAGAAAAGGAAAGAGATACTTCAACAGATCAACTCACACTAATTAATCTTTATGAAAATGAAGAGAATGAGATTTACGTAAAGAAACAATGTATGCACTGCAGCCAACCAGCTTGTGCTTCGGCTTGTTTAACCAAAGCCATGCTTAAAACTAAAGAAGGTCCTGTAATCTGGCGCGAAGACAAATGCATGGGATGCCGTTTTTGTATGTTATCGTGTCCGTTTGACGTACCAAAATTTGAGTACCATAGCGCAAATCCAAAAATTGTTAAATGCACAATGTGTTTTGAAAGACAACAAAAAGGAGGACTGCCCGCATGCGTTGAAAACTGCCCAAGTGAAGCAATTATTTTTGGAAAGCGCACAGAACTGCTGACTGAAGCTAAAAGAAGAATTGCTGAATCACCGGACGATTACGTAAATCATATCTACGGTGAACATGAAGCCGGAGGAACTTGTGTGCTTTACCTTTCTTCTGTTCCGTTTGAAGAAATTAACTTTAGAACAAATCTTGGCAACGATGCGTATCCCGAATTAACTACCGGATTTCTCTATAGTGTGCCATTAGTAATAATCCTTTGGCCGCCATTTCTGCTTGCAATGAGGAATGCGATGAAGGGAAAAGTTAATAATGCAGAGGAGGTTGAAAATGAGTAGCAATGAACTGGGCATTAATATTAAATCCACTTACAAATTCATTTTGAGTGAGCTTAAACCGAAAAGCAAAATTATTACTCATTTCAATGTAATAGCATTCATTATTATTGCAATTGGGGCGGTATTGATTGTTTTACGCTTTGTAAAAGGATTGGGCGCTGTAACAAATTTATCTCAGGAATATCCATGGGGAATTTGGATTGGCTTTGACGTAATTACCGGAGTCGCTTTTGCCGGTGGAGCGTATTCACTTTGCTTTATTGTCTACATCCTCGGCGATAAAAAATACAAACCAATAATCCGCGTAACCGTATTAAATGGTTTTTTGGCTTATGTCTTTTATGCGGGCGCTCTCTTACTTGATTTAGGTAAACCCTGGAATGTGATAAATCCTATAATTGGCAATTCATTCGGAGTTAGCTCTGTAATGTTTTTGGTTGCCTGGCATTTTATGCTTTACATGCTAACCGAATTGGTGGAGATTTCCCCTGCGTTTGCCGAATGGCTCGGATGGAGAAAGGTAAGAAAATATTTACACGGACTGACATTAGGAGCCGTGATACTTGGCATTACGCTTTCCACGCTTCACCAATCCGGTTTAGGCGCGCTTTTTCTAATGGCAAAAAATAAAATTCATCCTTTGTGGTACTCAGAATTTATTCCAATTTTATTCTTTGTGTCAAGCATTTTTGCAGGACTTTCCATGGTGATTGTTGAGGGAAGCATCAGCCACAAAGTATTTAAAAACCGAATGAGCGATGAGGTAAGCAAATCTCATAACTCAATTTTATTCGGCTTGGCAAAAATCTGCGCTGTTGTACTTTATGTTTACCTTTTCTTGAAGCTCCTATTATTTATTCACGGCGAACATTGGGTGCACTTAAATTCACAAATGGGAGTTTTATGGCTGGTGGAAATGATCGGTTTTGTAGCGCTGCCTTGCGTAATATTTACGCAGGCATTCCGGTACAGAAATGAATTATGGGTTAAAATTGGAGGCATTATTACAATGCTGGGAATTATTCTGAATAGACTGAATGTGTCTGTAATTGCATTCAAGTGGTATGCAGCCGATAGGTATTTCCCATCATGGATGGAAATTGAAATAACATTGGCGATCATATTCCTGGAAATTTTAGTTTTGCGCTGGATTATACACCGTATGCCAATTTTAAGTGATTCGCCTGTATGGGTGAAAAATGAAAAGCATTAGTTAATTGACAAATAAATTTTAAGGAGATGAAAATGGAAAGCAATTATTTTTATGATTTGTTTTCAACAAAAGGGATAGAATATGTGCTGGTAATTATGTTTCTTATAAGCTTTGTTATGTTTTTCCGGTATCTGGAAAAACCGGCAAGATTAACAGCTAGAGTTTCAATTCCGGCTGCAATAGAATCCACACTTATCAACTGGTTCCAGATTTTGGAAAATTATTTTTATCACCCAGGGCATTGCTGGGTTAAGGTTGAAAGCGGAAACGTTGTAAGTATTGGAATTGACGATTTTGCCAGCAAACTACTTGGAACTCCCAATAAAATAAATTTGCCCAGACTTGGTGAAAATATTGCTCAAGGGGAAATGGGAATGAGCATGGAGATTGACGGCAAACGAATTGATTTACTTACTCCTGTTAATGGTGAAGTCGTTGAGATTAACCAGGATGCAGTTGATAATCCTGATTTATTCAGCAGAAGAACTGATGAAAGTGATTCATGGCTGTTCAAAGTAAGAGTTCCTAAGCTAAAAGCTAATTTGGTAAATCTGCTTTCCGGCGATCTGGCAAAAGCATGGATGGAAGAGGTCTCGCATAAATTGAGTCGTTTAACGACGGGTGATTTAGGGTTTGCTCTGCAAGATGGAGGTCAATTAAAAGACGGATTCTCAAAAGAGATATCGCCCGAAAATTGGGATGAACTTGCTAAAGAGTTTCTTTTAACAAAATAAGGTACTCTAATTTTTCAACAGTTTTAAGAAGAGAATAGCTAAAGTATAATAAATAATTTATTTTATGCAGTGCTATTCTCTTCACTTTTTATTGCAGCCATTCTTTATGCCGGTTGCGATAATAAGACTTATAAGAAATGGATGGATCACTATGCGGGCGCTAAAATTAATAAGTTTTAGATTATTTATACTAATAATCTTCGTCTTGTCTGTCTTTACATTCATCGAATCATATCTGCAAATAAAAACTCAACGCGAAAATTACGAAGAGATGGTGGTTTCTTGGGGGATGCGAGCATGTTCATTAATTCAAGGGGTACTCTCACAGGCAATGATTTCCGATACAAAGAAAGAAGCGTATAAGCTAATTGAAAGCGTCGCATCTCAAGGAGCCATTGAGAAGATAAGGATCTACAATAAAAAAGGTAAAATTATTTTTTCATCAGCCGCCGAAGAAATAAATAGAACGGTCGACATGCACAACGAAGCATGTTTTATGTGCCATAAAAGCGAAGACGATGTAATTAAAGAACCTATTACATCGGAAAGAAAAAGAATTTATAATTCACAGAAAGGATACAGATTACTGGGTGTTGTCGGCGCAATAAAAAATAATGAGAGCTGCTATAACTCCGATTGTCACTACCACGATAAAAATGAAAGTCTTCTTGGTACGCTTGATGTAATTTTATCATTAAAGGAAACGGATCAAATATTGGAAGAAGAAACTTCCCTAATGATTTCAAACAATATATCGATTACATTGATTTTAGCTTTGCTGGTCGGCGGCTTTCTTTGGGTATTCGTTCATATTCCTGTTAAGAGACTTACCAAAGCCACAAAGGCGATTTCGTCCGGAAATTTGGATTATAATATTAAAATGTACTCTAACGATGAAATTGGTCAGTTATCGCACTCATTCAATAAAATGACTGAGGATTTGAAAGCAGCGAAACATGAAATAACGAATTGGTCTATTGAACTAGAAAATAGAGTTCATGAAAAAACAGAGGAATTGAAAAAAACTCAAGAGCGAATCTTACAAATAGAAAAAATGGCATCGCTCGGTAAACTCTCTGCAACAGTTGCGCATGAGATCAACAATCCTTTGGCCGGAATACTAACCTACAGCAAATTGATTCAAAGGAAACTTAGGAAGGAAAATACAACAGAGAAGGATATTGAGACAATTCTTAAGAACTTAGAAATGATTGAAACCGAAAGCGATAGATGCGGAAACATAATTAAGAACTTGCTCCTTTTTTCGCGCAAACACGATATTGAAATACACAAAAATGACCTAAACAATGTAATTGACTCTTCGCTCCAGCTCATTGATCACCATCTCCACTTACATAATATCCGAGTTCAAAAAGTATTCGATAGGATGATGCCCGAAGTTTATCTGGATCAGAATTTAATCAAACAATCGCTGCTTGCAATTTACTTAAACGCTATCGAAGCTATGGATTCTGAAGGGATACTGAAAGTGGAAACTCGTTATCGCCCAAACGAAAAAAAAGCGGAAATTATTGTTCAAGATAACGGCAGAGGTATGTCGGACGAAATCAAAAAAAGCATTTTTGAACCGTTTTTTACTACTAAGAAAGAAGTGAAAGGTGTGGGTTTGGGCTTAGCAACGGTCTATGGAATAGTAAAAAAGCATCACGGAGAAATAATTGTAGATTCCGAAATAAATAAGGGAACTACATTTAAGATAAAGCTGCCTCTAGAAAAAATAATGAGTGAGAATGATGAATAATAATGAAATCAAAATATTAATTGTTGATGACGACGAGATTGTCCGTGAATCGCTATTCGGCTGGTTCGAAGAAGACGGGTATTTTACCGAAACCGCTAAAAACGCTGTTGAAGCAATTAATAAAATAAACGCAACGCGATGGGATATATACTTCCTTGATATTAAAATGCCCGGTATGGATGGAATGGAACTCCACAAAAGAATACGCGACATTGACAAAGACGCAATAGTGATGATGATTACTGCTTATGCTTCCGTTGAAACTGCCGTGCAAGCGTTAAAAGAAGGCGCATTTGATTACATAACAAAACCGTTCGATCCCGATTATCTTAGCCATCTTGTAAAAAATGCGGTAAAACAAAAACGACTTACAACTGAGAATATAAAACTTAAGGATAGTTTAAAAGAACTTGTTCCTCCGCCGGATATAATTGGCGGAAGTGTTCATATTAAGGAGATTAAAAAATCAATTGCGATAGTTGCTCCAACAAGCACTACAGTTATGATTAGAGGCGAAAGCGGAACGGGCAAAGAATTGGTTGCGCAAGCAATCCATTGCCAGAGTGATAGAAAATTTTTACCGATGGTTTCCGTTAATTGCGGCGCATTTTCAGAAACACTATTAGAAAGCGAATTGTTTGGACACGAAAAAGGCTCGTTTACCGGCGCTCTTTACAAGAGAAAGGGAAAGTTGGAAATTGCAAACGGCGGCACATTATTTCTCGATGAAATTGGCGCTATCCAACCAAAAACACAAGTCGATTTGCTTCGCGCTATTGAATCTAAAGAATTTTCGCGGCTGGGAGGAAATGATGCAATAAAATCTGATTTCAGAATAATTTGCGCAACCAATAGTAATCTTGAAGAAGCTGTTAAAAAAGGCTTGTTCCGTGAAGACCTTTTTTACAGAATAAACGTATACGTAATTCAATTAAAACCATTGAGAGAAAGAAATGAAGACATACCCGATCTTGTGATTCATTTTATTTCTAAATACCGAAAGAAAATGAACAAAATGGTTGACGGCATTGACAGTCTTGCAATGGATTTGCTATTGCAGTTCGAGTGGATGGGAAATGTTCGCGAACTTGAAAATTCTATTGAACGGGCGATGGTGGTTGCCAAAAAGCATTTATTAATGAAAGAAGATTTTCTTCTAAATTCCCAAATGGGTACAGTTCAATTTAATTCTAACCTTTCTCTTGCCGAAGTTGAAAAGAAGCATATTATAAATGTTGTGGAATCGAATAAGTGGAATATTTCGCTCGCATCAAAAATTCTCTGCCTCGACCGAGCAACAATCTATAAGAAACTGAAATCCTATGGTATAAACCGTCCAGAAGATGCATAGCGTTGAACTTATCCCGGTTGAATTTAATTTACCCAATCTGCTTCTGGATCTCGCAAAGAAAATTTCGAGTATAATCGCGGCAGATGTTTTCGTTGAGCAATTATCAAAGGATATTTCCAAATATTATAACCATGAACGCGGGCAGTATGACGCCTCCAAAATATTAAAATATATTGAAGCGCTGGACAAAGCGAACTACTCTCTGGTTATCACTTCCGTTGACCTTTATATTCCCATTTTCACTTATGTGTTTGGATTAGCAAAAGTAAACGGAAACGCCGCAATTATTTCCACTCACAGATTAGGAAACGAATTTTACGGTTTACCCGCCAATACAGAAATTTTAAAAGAAAGAATTATCAAAGAAGCTGTTCACGAGTTTGGGCATTTAATCGGGCTGAGACATTGCGCGAATTTTTCTTGTGTAATGTCCAGTTCAACCGTTGCCGACGAAATTGACATAAAATCTAACTCATTTTGCGCCTCGTGTAATTTGATAGTATCTAAAAATGAGACTTGAAAAATTGCTCAATGCCATGCCGCAAGAGATGGTACTGCAAGATATTTAATTGGAACAACAGCTATTTCGCCGAATTGTTCTCGACAAAGAAGGAATGCCGCCATGCTCGAATTTTTATTTGCAATAAATGAGTCTACTCCAAAAAGCAAATAAACCGTTAAAACGGTTAAAAGGACCACAACTGAGTCAAAATTAACCCACAACTTAAGTCGTGGGTTAATAACAACTTAGAGAATCAGCGAACCGTTTCAACGGTTTTCAATTCTTTCTCAAAATTGAATAAAAACCTTTTTGCAGTAGACTCATTGATGATATTTTTAATGAAATGCCATCGTATTCTGAACTTCCATCGTTATCTACGTTAGAATTAGCTGGTGTAGCAGCTTTATTACATAACTCACCTTACGCAGATGAAAAATATTCAATCGCGATCCCTCACTCGCTCTCTCCCCTTAGCAAGGGCCGGGCCGGGGTTGGTGACTCTGAAAGTCTATGACATCCTCGGCAGAGAAATCCAAACACTCGTAAACGAATCAAAACCTCCCGGCAATTACGAAATAGAATACAACGCTGACGATTTGCCAAGCGGCGTTTATTTCTATCGCATACAGACGGAATATTTCAATGCTACAAAAAAGATGGTGTTATTGAGGTGAAAAATTCTCCGCAAACCGTTTCATCATATTTATGGGGAGATTGTTCACAACTAGCGGTTGTTTTTATTCATCTAATTGACAGTTGTGCGGTATCGCCTCTAATTATTGAGCTAAAATTGATTTGGTGTAATTATGTGTGTATATTTGCACAAATATTACACATAGGAGATAGTTTAAATGAGAACAAATATCGTTATAGATGATGCATTAATGAATATGGCTTTAAAAACGACTGGTTTGAAGACAAAGAAGGAAGTTGTTGAGGAAGCTCTTAAAATGTTATTGAAAGTTAAAAAACAAGCGCAATTAAAATCTTTAAAAGGAAAATTAAGCTGGGAAGGGGATATTGATGAAATGAGAACAGACAAATGATTTTTTTAGATTCAACGGTTCTTATAGACTATTTTAATGGTACGACAAATTGGCAAGTTGAAAAATTAGATTCACTGCTCGGTAAAGAAATTGTTGTTTTGGGAGATTATGTTTTAACGGAAGTTCTACAAGGATTTAGGAGTAATAGCGATTTTGAAAGAGCAAGCACAATTCTAAAAGCTTTTCCATGCTTTAATATATGTGGAAAAGAAATCGCAATTCAAAGTGCAAAGAACTATCGTTATTTAAGAAAAATGGGAATCACTGTTCGAAAAACAATAGATGCTATCATTGCCACATTTTGTATTGAGAATAGCTTAATATTGCTTCACAACGATAAGGATTTTGATCCCTTCGTAAAATATTTAAATTTAACTGCTGTTGAAAAATAGGGAACTCCATAAGCGAGCAAATCTCCAAGCAATGGAGGTTGAATAAATCCTATTAGAAAGCGGAGTGAATATAGTTGTCTGTCATTATATTTACATAGAAAAGATGTAAAATGCTAAAGAGGAATTTTCTCATCATGCATAAGATTATTAAATCATTGAACAAGAATTATTTGATAATCCTTGGAATTATTTTTCTCATCGGCTTATCAAATTCCAATTACTGTCAAATAATCAATACAAGTTTTGAAACCGAAGATGGTCAATTTTCCACACAAGGTTGGATTAACTGGGATGGTACACCATCGGATGATACGCCGCAAGAGGGTGGCGTGTGGTCTTTAGAACTATTTGGTGGCGACATTTGGCGTTCTTGTTTCCAACATATTCCAAAAGCTCAAAATGGTGATATTTATGAAATTGATTGCTGGGCGAAAAAACCCACCTTTATGTTGGGGGAAACATAAGCTGGTCTCCTTTGTATAGAATTTCTGCGAGCATTCCAGATACGAATTGGGTAAATATTAATTTTATTGATACTGTCTTGAATTTGGAGGATCAGGATTCTTTATTCTTTGTTCTTTCTGGCGGCAGTGGCTGGGCGGATGTGGGGGCGCACGATTCGATTTGGTTAAGGTATTTAGGATAGGACGAGTAACAACATTAGAAAAACAAGAACAGTATCCGGAATCATTTGAGTTACATCAAAATTATCCAAACCCGTTTAATCCAACTACAACAATAAAATATACAATTGCTAATCCTCCCCTTAGCAACGAGAGGGCTGGGGAAGGGTTAATCACGCTGCCGGTCTACGATATACTCGGCAAAAAAATCCAAACACTCGTAAACGAATCAAAACCTCCCGGTAATTATAAAATTGAATTCAATGCTGCCGGTCTGCCGAGCGGTGTTTATTTCTACCGGCTCGAAACGGAATATTTCAATGCTGTAAAAAAGATGCTGTTATTGCGATGAAATTGCTGAGAATCATTAACGTTCGGGAGGTTGGGACTGTCATTTTTACAGTTCCAATTAGAGCTTATTTATTCTAAGTGCTGCGATATGCATCACTCCTTTTAAATTCCAGAAGGGCTGTGTGAGACTTTGGTCAATAAATCCAGGTTCTCTTGATGCGAAGCTGAACAAATTAGTTGTATTGGAACAAGCAGATTATTCAAAATATCTTTTCCTCTGAATCATTATATTTGGCATACTTAAAGAAGCTGCATTATGGAAAATAACGACCGATTGAATGAGATTAATAAAGTAACAATTGTTGGATTCTTCACTAATCTGATACTAACAATAGGCAAAATATTAGCGGGTATTATTGGAAAAAGTGGAGCTATGCTTGCCGATGGAATTCATTCTTTATCTGATTTTGCTACCGATATAATTGTGCTTGTATTTGTTAGAGTATCGAGTAAAGATAATGACAGCAATCATCAATATGGACATGGAAAGTTTGAAACCTTTGCTACCATGCTGATTAGTTTTGCTTTAATGATTGTTGGCATCGGCATTTTTTGGACAGGATTTGAAAAAGTAGTTGATGCGTTAAATGGTGAAATTATTGAGCAGCCTGGATTTGTTGCACTTGCAGCTGCAATTATTTCAATAATCAGCAAAGAGACTTTGTATTGGTACACTATTAATACGGGCAAAAAAATAAATAGTCAGGCTGTTATTGCAAATGCATGGCACCATCGTTCCGATGCGCTTTCATCGATAGGCGCAGCAATTGGTATTTCAGGTGCGATTTATTTAGGTGATCAATGGAGAATATTAGACCCAATTGCTGGCATTATAGTAAGCATTTTTATTGTTAATGTGGCATGGAGCTTGGCTACTCCCAGCGTTAAGGAATTGCTTGAAAATTCATTACCCGAAAAAATGGAAGATGAAATTTCATCTATAATTGAAAGTGTTTCCGGCGTAAAAGGATATCACAATTTAAGAACGAGAAAAATCGGAAACTCCGTTGCGATTGAAGCGCACGTAAAAGTTGATAAATATCTTTCCGTTGAAGACTCACACAATATTGCATCCGAAATTGAAAAACTTTTGCGCAAGAAATATGGCACACAAACACACACTGGAATACACATTGAGCCGTTTTATGAAAGCTGAATGTGAATTGTCTTAGGAATTCTATAATTGACGAGTTCACTAAAAATCATTTGCTCTTTTAATATCATTTTTTGCATTTATTTTTGACCGTAGGTATATTTGACCTTTAATTCTAACAAATGAAAAGAGTAATATGAAACCCAAAATTTATATTTCGGATTTAGGGAAACATGTCGGGGAAGAGGTAACGCTTAAAGGCTGGCTTTTTAATAAAAGATCAAGCGGTAAAGTTAAATTCCTAATTCTGCGAGACGGATCCGGCTATTTACAGTGCGTTGTTTTTAAGGGAAATGTAAGCGAAGAAGTTTTTAATTCTTGCGAAGAATTAACGCAGGAATCATCCTTCGAGGTAACGGGAAAAGTTAAAGAAGAACCAAGAGCTGTTGGCGGTTTTGAACTTGATGCTGTGGATGTGAAAATAATTTCCGTTTGTTCTGAATATCCAATTACGCCGAAAGAACACGGAATTGAATTTTTAATTGATAATAGGCATCTATGGCTTCGTTCAAAAAAGCAGCACGCCATATTAAAAATCCGTCACAGAATAATTAAAGCGATAAGAGATTTCTTTGACGAAAGGGGATTCACCCTTTTCGATCCGCCGATAATTACTCCCAACGCTTGCGAAGGAACGTCAACTTTATTTGAGTTCGATTACTTTGATTTGGGAAAAGCCTACTTAACGCAGTCCGGTCAATTATACGCCGAAGCCGGCGCTATGGCATTTGGAAAGGTTTATACTTTTGGTCCAACTTTCAGAGCCGAAAAATCAAAAACCCGCAGACACTTAACTGAATTCTGGATGGTGGAACCCGAAATGGCGTTTTATGATTTGGATGATGACATGGATTTAGCGGAAGAATTTTTGGAGTACATTGTTCAAACTGTGCTCACAAATATGAAGGATGAATTAGCTACTCTCGAAAGAGATACATCAAAACTTGAAAAAGTATTGCGTCCTTTCCCAAGAATTTCTTACGATGATGCAGTGAAAATTTTGCATGAGAATAATATTGAATTCGCATGGGGAAACGATTTCGGCGCAACGGATGAAACAACAATTTCGAACCAATTCGATAGACCAGTTATGGTTCACAGATATCCTTCAGAAATAAAAGCGTTTTACATGAAACGTGATCCACTGAATGAAAAAGTTGCGCTTGCGGTCGACGTTTTGGCTCCGGAAGGTTACGGAGAAATAATCGGCGGAAGCCAGAGAGAAGACAATCTTGATTTTCTGATCCAGCGAATTCAAGAGCACAATCTACCGCAATCGTTTTTTGAATGGTATTTGGATTTGCGGCGGTTTGGTTCTGTGCCTCACGCCGGATTTGGTTTAGGTCTGGAACGAACAGTTTCTTGGATTTGCGGTATCGATCATCTTAGAGAAGCTATACCGTTCCCAAGGATGATTTACAGAAATACACCTTAATCCGCCTTCGCACGCTTCGGCGGACAAGAAGGTTGGAGTAATTCCCGTAGCTTGCTATGGAAGATGAGTCTAGAGATTGTTCTGGGGTCATACCATTGACGTTAAAAATTTTTCAAACAACCGGAAAGCTTATGAAAAAAATTGTATTTCTCTTAATCGTAGTTTTGTTCATCATGTCAGCTTCGCTAAATGTATTTGCTTCTTCAGGAATAAGCGGCGCAAATGCTGTTATTGAACAGGCAGTTGAAACGGGCGCAGAACATCCGCTGCCCCCAGCTTACATGGTGCTGCCTTTCATACTTCTGCTGCTTGCTATTGCAACAGGTCCATTATTTTATCATCATTTTTGGGAAAAGCACTATCCCAAAATTTCCGCTCTTTTAGGAACGATTACCGTACTCTACTATCTAATTGTGCTGCACGATCCCCGTTCGCTGTTGCATACTTTTGCGGAGTATTTAAGTTTTATTGCATTACTCGCTTCGCTGTTTATTGCTTCCGGCGGAATTTTGATAAAGTTTGATAAAAAAGCTACGCCATTGCTGAATGTAGCTATACTTTTGATTGGCGCAGTGATTGCAAATGTCATCGGAACTACCGGAGCTTCCATGCTGCTGATTCGTCCATTTATGAAAATAAATCAGCATCGCATCAAACCATATCAAATAATATTTTTCATATTCGTTGTAAGCAATATTGGCGGCGCTCTGACTCCAATCGGCGATCCTCCTTTGTTTTTAGGATTTTTAAGGGGAGTTGAATTCTTCTGGTTTGTTCAACACATTTGGTACATTTGGCTTCCGACAGTTCTTGCAGTTGTAGCGGTATTTTATTTTGTCGATTCCAGGAATAAGGACGGAGAAGACGTTGAAAATTCCTATACCGGAAAAATAGAATTCCACGGACTAAAGAATGTTGGATTCTTACTGATAATTTTAATCTCGGTATTCATTGATCCTGCAGTAATGAACTGGGTTCCAAGTCTCGCACCGCTGCCGTTTGGAATTAGAGAAATAATAATGTTTTCTGTTTGCTATTTGTCGTATAAAATGGCTGATAAAGAAAATCTTGTAGCTAATGAATTTAATTTCGAGCCGATTAAAGAAGTGGCGTATCTTTTCATTGGAATTTTTGCAACGATGATTCCCGCTCTTCAATTGATTGCACACGAAGCAAATTTAATGGGCGACCAATTAAACGCCGGAATATTTTACTGGGCAACGGGTTCTCTCTCAGCGTTTTTAGATAACGCTCCAACTTATTTGAATTTCTTGAGCGCTCAAATGGGTAAATTTGGTCTCGATATTAATGTCAAAGATCAAGTTCACCAGTTGTCAATCGATTTCCCATTATATCTTCAGTCAATTTCGGTTGCGGCTGTATTTTTCGGCGCTATGACTTACATTGGCAACGGACCTAATTTTATGGTAAAATCTATTGCCGAAAGTTCAGGCATAAAAATGCCAAGTTTTTTTGCTTATTTATTTAAATATGCCATACCAATACTTCTGCCTATTTTCACTATTGTTTGGTTGATTTGGTATTACGGAAAAGGTTAAAAATATTTTCAATTAGGGGCGTGTATGCCCCTTATTTTTTTCGGAGAGAAGATGATACCGCTTTACAGTACTGATCAAATTAGAAAGGCTGATGAATTTGCCGTTAAAAAATTAGGAATACCGAGCCTTCTTTTAATGGAGAACGCTGCCAGAAGTCTTTTTGCAATTATAATGAATAATTATCCCGATTTAAATCCATTAGATAAAATTGGAATTGTTTGCGGAAAAGGGAACAACGGGGGCGATGGATTTGCACTTGCCCGCAATTTCATGAACATGGGGTTTTCAGTTTCAGTAATTGCGCTTTGTCCAAAAAGCGAGTTGGCTGGCGATGCTCTTACAAATCACAATATCCTCGTAAATCTGTTAAAATATAATCAGGATTCTTCGTTTTCGTACTATAAAAATCTTTCCGATTTGAACAAGTTGAAAAATTGCAGCGTAATTATTGACGCAATTTTGGGTACTGGCATCAAGGGAGAAATTAAAGGTAAATTTGAAAAAGTAATCGATAAACTGAATGATATGGAAGGAATTAAAATCGCGATTGATGTTCCCAGCGGTTTGGATATGAACACATCAACAGGCAGCACAATTTTTTTCTCCGATCTCACAATTACTTTGGCAAAACAAAAAACGGAGCTCGTCTATGGGATGGGATTCGTCCACTCGGGAGAAGTTGC
>Ga0180009_10002717_pt1 | contig 20698 bp, 16 predicted proteins | sample OS_PC_MetaG_FD_123537 | JGI IMG/M metagenome (GOLD analysis project Ga0180009, IMG submission 123537) | Groundwater microbial communities from the Aspo Hard Rock Laboratory (HRL) deep subsurface site, Sweden - OS_PC_MetaG | ecosystem: Environmental > Aquatic > Deep subsurface > Groundwater...
CGTGCGTCCGGCATTGTCCAACAGGCGTTTGAGTACGCGCTCGCCGCTACCGGGCAACCTCTGACTCAACAACTCGATACCCGCCTGACAGTCGATCGTCGCGCGATGACCTTCGAAATAGAAACCGTATTTGTACGCCAGATACTCCAGCTTCACACCCTCGAATCCCTCCTCATTCCAATTCACATCCGCAATCGAGCAGGCCCAGGCCACGCTCTCGAAGCCTGGGTGCAGCAACTCAACGAAGGGCCGATCAAAGCGCGCATTATGGGCAATCACCAGCGAGGCATTGCTGAGCAGACGCGCGACCTGCTCCAAATCGATGGCCTGCCCCGCCACCATCTCATCGGTGATGCCGGTGATGCGCGTGATAAAGGCAGAGATGGGCATGCCGGGATCCTGGAGGGCGTTATATGCCGGGAGGATGCGATAGATTCGCCCCTCGGCGTCGTACTCGAACGGGACCAGGGCCAACTCAATGATTTTGTCCGTCTCCGGATCGAGGCCGGTGTCCTCGGTATCGAGATACAGCCCGATCCGCTTTTCCACTGCCGGATTGTCGTCGTGATACTGATCCACGGGCTGCAGGCGACGAATCACCTTGTAGTCTCCGGTCGCGGTCAGTTGTTCTATGAGTTGCTCTGTGTTGGTCATGACCTGCCCTGCTGGTTTTTTGGCTGGCGACACTGTACCAGACCCACAGCCGGCCTGAAGATTGGATATACCCATATATGAAATGTTTATGGGCATCACAAATTATTGATCAAACGCAGCTGATCGTAGTGATTGGGTTGTAAATGAACCGGATCATGCGCAAAATTCGCACTCCTGAAGGCATGACGCCGCACACATCCGGCCTATGCCAATGATTTTCCGTATATCGGCCATTACCCTGACCGTTATTTAGCTTAGTTCATTCATTTAAAGATGGGATAAACCTATGAAACTGATTCTTCTCGGCGCACCCGGCGCAGGCAAAGGCACCGTCGCCAAACTGCTCACCCAGCTTGACGGCTCCGTACAGATTTCCACTGGCGACATTCTCCGTGCTGCCGTCGCCGCTGGCACCGAACTCGGTAAAAAGGCCCAAGCCGCCATGAAGGCCGGCGACCTGGTATCCGATGACCTGATCATGGGCATCATGGGCGAGCGTCTGAAAGAAGACGATTGCAAAAAGGGCTACCTGCTCGACGGCTTCCCGCGCACCATTCCCCAGGCCGAAGCGTTGAAAGTGCTGCTGGCCCAGATGGGTGAGAAACTGGACTGCGTGGTCAACATCGATGTGCCGCGTGCCGTCATCCTGGACCGCCTCACCACCCGCCGTACCTGCACCAAGTGCAACGCCATCTATAACACCAAGTCCAACCCGCCGAAGAAAGAAGGCGTGTGCGACAAGTGCGGTGGCCCGGTCGTGCAGCGTGAAGACGAAACCGAAGCCGCGATCAGCAACCGTCTCGACGTGTACAACGAGAAAACCGCGCCGCTGGCCGGCTTCTACGAGAAGGAAGGCCTGCTGCTGACCGTCGTCGCTACGTCCAGCGATGATGTCATCAATGCCATCAAGAAAAAGATTGGCATGAACTAACAGCAAAGCGCTGTAACGAAAAGCGGGGCATGGAAACATGCCCCGTTTTTTTATGCCTGCAGAAATGCAGTCGCTGTCGAAGCATAATCCTATAAACCGCATTTGCCACGGAAACACACGGAAAAAAACGGACCAGATCATAAGCTTCAGACCTGTCTGCGTGCATCGCACAGGCAGGCCGGCACCGCCATTACCTCGCAAGGTGGAGAATAGTCGCTCCAGGAAGGCACTGTGTTTCAGTGGCTTCCGTGTGTTTCCGTGGCTGAAATGATTTTTTAGGATAATTCTCACAGCGGAGCTGCAGACAACTACCGGGTACTTATATCTTCCGGCTAATAAACCAAAAAAAAGCCCCACCAAATGGCAGGGCCTTCGCATCAAACCGGCTTGCGCCGGAAATGACGATTAAGCAGATCGCAGATTGACGGCCGAGGGGCCTTTCGCACCCTGCTCGATATCAAATGTCACTGCCTGGCCTTCGGCCAATGATTTGAAGCCTTCACCCTGAATAGCGGAGTGATGCACGAATACATCTTTGCTGCCATCCTGCGGGGTAATAAAGCCAAAGCCTTTGGCGTCGTTAAACCACTTTACTGTTCCTGAAATCATGTTGTACTCCATTAAATAACGTTGAATTGCGATAGATTGCAGTTTATTCAAAGAACATTCATTACGGGAGTAACCACGAGAATTCCAGGAGGGCTTCCGAACTAACGACGAGAAATGTACTGCAATGCGATCAATGTACACCAATATCCACTAATAGCTAGCATTATATTTAGCGACAAATTAATTATTGAATACGTCTTACTGATGGCCCGGGGTATGCTTTCGCAACACGGTCACATTCTGAACACTGAATTAAAACAGTCTCCAGCTAAAAAAGATCGCAGCATTAATTTGACAATACCAGGCGGTTAAACTGCTCGGGCAAACCTCCTTAGTTAATGCGGCAAAAACCAATTACCCCACAAATCAGTATCTAACTGTAGCCGCCTCATTAAATATTATGATCTGCTATTCCTTAGGAATAGGCCTAGAGTGGTCATCCAACTATCGCTCGGCCCTTTGCCGTCAATCGGCGCCTTCAGAAAAGGATGGAGCTTCCGCAAGGAACAGCGCGTAGTGCTACCATGCAAGCGGCAGGCGATGAGTCATAGGAGATTCCCATGTCCAGATTAACATCCGAAAAACCATCCCCCGTCACCAGATTCGACGCATTAAAATGGATTGGCACTGATCCGCTCCCGCGCGATCAAACTCAAAGCCATCGGTTACACGAGCCTGATCACCTGATCAACACCATCGACCCCATGACTGGCAACGATATCGATGACGTCACGAGCCATCCATCCCTGATTGACGGTAATCTGACCATCTATTTCGAAACCGATGCAACCCGCAAGGCCTATCAGGAGATGCCGATAAACCATCCCAATCCGCATTTACCGTATAAAGCGACCATCGACGACGACCGCGGCGGCTGATACTCCACGTCGCGACCATATCGTAATATCGCCACATGCGGGTTGACGAAAATATTCGCGGGCCCACACCGAGAGTGCTGGAGAAATGAGTCCTGTGAAGGCCTGATTAATTCTGAGCCACTCGTCATTGCGGGCGAAGCGCTGCACGCCTCGCAATGACGGCTTCTATGGATTGATAGGAGATTATCCAGCTATACATTTTTCTCAGGATGATCAGCTCAACTCCACCACGACATAGTGCTCCCGGCGGTCGTCGACAAGAGGGATCATGCCTTGCGGCCGCCCTGACCCGTCCACACCAGCGCCATTCACGAGAGCACCATCCACGCTTACGCGAATTTCTGACTCTGACTGTTCAGCGACACGCTTGATGCTGATGTGGTAGACGGTCTCGCGATAACGGTAATGGATTTTATACGCGTTCCAATGGGCCGGAATGCAGGGCACAATGCGCAGATGATCCACTTCCAGTTGTAGGCCTAGCAGCGTTTCCACCATCAGCCGGTACATCCACCCCGCCGCCCCTGTGTACCAGGTCCAACCGCCGCGACTGGTGTGTGGCGGCGCACCGTAGATATCCGCGCACATGACGTAGGGTTCGACCTTGTAGCGCTGCATCGTCTCCGGCTGACTAGCATGGTGGATAGGATTGAGCATGGCGAATAAATCCCATGCGCGCTCGCGTTCGCCCAGCAGGGCAAACGCTGTCGTGGCCCAGATTGCGGCATGGGTATATTGGCCGCCGTTTTCGCGCACACCGGGCACGTAGCCCTTGATGTAACCAGGCTCGAGTGCTGATTTATCGAAGGGTGGGGCTAGCAGCTGGATCAGCTGTGCATCACGTCGCACCAAGTGTTTGTCCACCGCCGCCATCGCCTGGCGGGCACGTGTGGGATCGCCACCACCGGAAATGACCGCCCAACTCTGACTGATCGAATCGATCTGACATTCATCGTTCTCGGCCGAGCCCAGCGGTGTGCCATCATCGAAATAGGCGCGCCGATACCAATTGCCATCCCAGGCATTGGCCTCAATATTCTCGCGCAATTGTACAGCCTGGCCGGTGCAAACCTCGGCAAAAGCTGCATCGTCCCGGCGACGCGCCAGGCCGGAAAACAGTTGCAGGTTTTCGTACAGAAACCACGCCAACCAAACGCTCTCGCCCTTGTCATCGCGACCGACGAGATTCATGCCATCGTTCCAGTCGCCACAGCCCATCAGCGGCAGCTGGTGTTCGCCGAAGCGCAATCCGTGCTTGATGGCACGCACACAATGATCATACAGACTCGCCGCTTTAGCAGAACGCTGCGGCTGGTCATAGTACGCCTCCTCTTCCGGACTCAACTCGCGGCCCTCAAGGAAAGGCACCGATTCGTCGAGTACGCCGGTATCGCCGGTCGCCAGCACATAACGACAGGTGGCATACGGTAGCCAGAGATAGTCATCGGAGAAATGCGTGCGCACACCTTGTCCGTTGGGTGGGTGCCACCAGTGCTGCACATCGCCCTGGAGAAACTGGCGCTCGGCGCAACGGATCAACTGCTCGCGGGCGAGCCAGGGTGTCGTATGGATCAACGCCATGGTGTCCTGCAACTGATCACGGAAACCGTAGGCGCCACCGGACTGATAATAGCCACTGCGTCCCCAGAGCCGACACGACAGCGTCTGGTAAACCAACCAGCCGTTGGCCAATACGTCCAACGCAGGATCCGGCGTCTCCACCTGCACCGCGCCCAAGGTGTGATTCCAGTATTCCCATACCGCTTCCAATGCCTGACGTGCGCCGGCCGGTCCAGCGTAGCGCTGAATGAAGTGCTGCGCTTCGTCGGTGTTGCGAGCCGCGCCAAAGACGAACACGATTTCGCGTTCCTGCCCCTCGGCCAGGTCGATCTGGGTCTGTATCGCGGCGCAAGGATCCAGACCCGCACCGGTCTTGCCCGACAAACGCGCGCGCCGCATCGCCGCCGGCCTGGTCAGCGAGCCATTGCGGCCAATGAACTCGGTACGGTTACCGGTCAGCGTACGCTCACGCTCGCTAAGACCTACATAGTTGGCATGGGCAAAGACCACCCGATTGGCGCATTCGCGGCCATAGCTATTGCGCGCGAACAGCGCACCGCTGTGCGGATCCTTCTCGGTCACAATGTGCATCATGTTTGCGTGTCGCCACTCACCCAGCACCAGCTCCCAATAGCCGGTCAGCGAAAGTCGACGCGTGCGTCGCGTATGGTTGCGCAGCTTGACCACGACAAACTTCACGGGCGCATCCATCGCGACGTACGTGAACAGCTCCGAAGAGATGCCGGCTTCATAGTGCTCGAACACGCTGTAGCCGAAGCCGTGACGGCACACATAACCCGACCGACCATCATTGAGTGTCGGCGCGGGCAGCGGCGTCGGCGACCAGAACGCGCCGGTTTCCTCGTCACGGATATAGAGCGCCTCGCCGCTGCTGTCGCTCAGCGGGTCATTGTGCCAGGTGGTCAAGCGGAACTCGTGGGCGTTTTCCACCCAGGTATAAGCGCCACCGCTCTCGCTGACGACCGTCCCGATATGCGGGCTGGCGATGACATTGACCCAGGGTGCCGGCGTACTCTGACCGGGTTCAAGGGTAACGACATATTCACGCCCGTCGGGCGTGAAGCCCCCCAGGCCATTGCTGAATATACGTTCACGTGGCGACAATGGATGAACGGGTTCATCCGTCGCTTGCGACACTGCCAGCAGACGCTCCGGCACACGCTCGGCCAGCATGCGACGTTCCACCTGTTCGGCCAAGGTCTCGGCAGTATCGGTAAGCACGACACGGGCAACCGTCAGAAACAGAACCCGGTCTTCTTCGGTAAGATCTTCGGCGCGCCGCACGAAGACGCCGCCAGGTTTATCCGAAATTTTCGCTTCAGGACCCGCATTGATCAGTCCCATAATCTGATCATGCAGATCCGCCCTGTAGCCTGAGAAATCTTCATTCACAATCACCAGATCCGCAATCAAACCTTTCATCCGCCAGTAGGCATGGGCCTGCAGCACTTGTTTCACTAAGTCGATGCGATTCAGGTTGCCGATACGTATCAGCACGATGGGCAGGTCACCCGAGACGGCAAAGCGCCAAAGCCCGGACTGACCCAGCTGATTGCTGGCCATGACACTGGGCGCGGTACGCCGTAAGGCAGTGCTGTAAATAACTGAGCTGGCTAAGCGACCATAGATCTGTGCATCGGCTTCGGTGGCGTTGATATGGCGCAGCACCTCCTGACTTTGGAACCAGGCCATTTCAAACGCACGTTCAACGAAGTGTCGATCACAATACTTTTCAAGTATGGCCAATGCGGCCTCGCGTGTGTCAGCGACACCCGAGATGATCTGCACCGTCGCCGACTCATCAGGCATCAAGGTAAGCGTGCGACGGATTGCCACAATGGGGTCGAGTACCGAACCCGCCGAGTTCGACAATCGCCGTGACGCGCGCTTTGACACACCTTTGACTACGCGGGACTGATTGCCTCCATCCTCCAACACCACAGGGTTGGCAGCGGTTCGACCCCGCCCGATGAATTTGGCACGGTCAGTCTCGTACGAAGGCTTATCGGCATTCGCACCCGGTGCTGCCAATAGGTGAAACATCCACGGAACCTGCTCACCTGGCGTACGCGGTCGCCGCGTGCAGAGGATAGCCTGTCGGTCGGGCAGAATTTCGGTCTGCACAAACAGGTTACTGAAGGTGCGGTGGGCCAGGTCAGCATTCAGAGGCGCCAACACTACTTCCGCATAACTCGTTACTTCGATATGACGGATACCGGGTGACTGATTGGTGAGCGTGACACGGCGGATCTCGACGTCGTCTTCCGGTGAAACGCTGACCTCGGTATGCGCCTCGATGGCCAGATCACGGCGCCGGTATTCTGCGCGCGCCTGCACAAAGATCGCCTCGTAATGATCGGCCTTGCGCACGGTCGGCTGATACGCCGTTGACCAATACTCCCCGCTGTCGCCGTCGCGCAGATAAATAAAGGTACCCCAAGCATCGGTTGTGGCATCCTCACGCCAACGAGTGACAGCCAGATCGTTCCAGCGACTGTAACCGCCACCGGCATGTGTCGCCATGACATGGTATCTGCCGTTGGATAACAGATGGACTTCAGGTAGCGGCGTATTGGGATCGGTGAATACGCGCATGATCGCGCCGGCTTCGTCGGCAGCCGGCCGTGCAGCCGCGCTGACTTCGGCCGCGTGCGGATGTAGTGTCGCGCCCTGCTTCGGCACCCGCTCCTGCAGCAACAATTGCGTCGCCCGGGCCAGCGGATCGGACATGAATCGGCGCTGCATCGGCCGCTCGAGCAAAACATGTTCATAAGACAGCAGGCTCATGCCTTGGTGATGCGCCATGAAGGTACGCACAATCGCGTGCTGCTTACCCCGTGGCACCCGTGAGGGTGTGTAATCGATCGCCTCGTAGAAACCGTGACTGCCAACGAAACCATTCGTCGCCAACAACTGCAGGTTGCGGCAGGCTTCCAGCGGCATCACGGTCAGCGCCAGTGCACTGGCGTAAGGGGCGATGACCAGATCGTCTCCCAGCCCGCGTTTGAGGCCCAACCCGGGCACGCCGAACGCTCGATACTGATAGACCTGATGCATGTCGGAGGCGTTATAACAGGACTCGGAAATACCCCAGGGTACCGCACGCTGTCGACCGTATTCGATCTGACGCGACACGGCAGCCTTACAGGTTTGTTCCAATAAGGTGTTCTCATAACTCGGCATGATCAGGTGCGGCATAAGGTACTCGAACATCGAGCCACTCCACGAAATCAGGCTTAGGTCGCCGCCATGACTGGTCAGCAGCCGACCCAGCGCAAACCAATGCTTCTGTGGCACCTGGCCCTGCGCGATGAGCAGAAAACTGGCCAGGCGTGCCTCGGATGCCAGCAGGTCATAACAGGACGGATCGCGACGCCGTTCACCCACGTCATAACCGATGGTCAGTAAGCCGCGCGAGCTGTCGTAGAGGAATTCAAAATCCATCATGGCCAGTTCGCGGCAACGATCCACCAGATCGTCAATGATTCTGAGCCGTTCTACCGCGCCCTTATAACCTGGGCCCGCCGCTGCGGTTACCCCGGTTATCGAGTGTGCATCAGCCCCAGCGGTACGCGCTCTCGCCAGCTCCATCAGCGTCGGGATGGTGTCGAAGTGCTGTGGCCCCTGCATAGGCACGTGTACCAGGGAGCGAAGATCATCTTGAAGTGCGCGAGATTGCCGGTCGAATGCCTGCGCCCAGTAGTACAGTTCACCATCGATATCGATATCCTCCGGCAACCAGGCAAGCAGTCCACCACCGCTACGATGAATCTCTTCCAGCGCGCTATCAGCGGCCATCAATGTCAGTGGTGGACCATTCCGGGTGAGCGCATGCAATGTGTCCTGCAGCAATCTGATCTTGTCCGCAAGATCCGGAGTGGGTGACGCAGGCACGTGCTCGGCAAGCACCTGCAAGGTGTCCTGCAACCCCTGAAACGCCTGTGCTGACAGCACCGGTGCCTCTTTCAACTCGAGTAACCCAGCTTGCAGCGTAAGCAGGCTGCCGGCCAGGTTGCCGCTGTCTACCGAAGATACATATTGCGGGCGCAACGGCTGTAGTGTTCGGGTGTCGTACCAGTTGTAAAAGTGACCACGGTAACGCTCCAGCTTTTCCATCGTCGCCAGCGTGTTCTCGACCAGCCGCAGACATTCACCCGCGGGAATGTAACCAAAATCGTACGCCGCCAAGTCCGCCAGCAGCGCCATGCCGATGTTCGTCGGCGAGGTACGCGAGGCGATGACCGGCGCCGGATATTCCTGGAAGTTGTCAGGCGGCAGCCAATTGTCCAGCGGAGCGACGAAGTCCGCGAAATAACGCCAGGTGCGCCGGGCCGACGTGCGCAGGAATGCCCGCTGAGCATTAGTCAACTTCGGTATGGGCGACCGTAGCGGTCTGCTGATCCACCAGGCAATGACGGGCGACACCAGCCACACCAACAAGCTGGGAGCCCAGTAGAACCATTCCGCCGAGCGGGTGTGCCATAACGCAAACGCCAGCATCACCACCACAATCGGCGCGATCCACATCTCCGTGAAAAAACCGATCAGCGTATGCCGCGCGTTACGCGTCGCATAGGACTGCAGCTGCCAGAGCATCAATCCGCGGCGCGTAAACAGCATCCGTACACCCGAGCGCAGGATCGCATCCAGACAGATCAGCGTGTCATAGGGCAACAACACCCAGGTCAGCAAAGCCAGCATCAGCGGACGCGCCGCGGACTTACTGGTCAGTGTCAGGTGTGCCAGCCAGTCACGTTCTTCAGGCTTGCGGATAAACTCGATGACGATCCCCAGCAACGTAGGCAGGAACATCACCCCCGCGACCAGCACGACCCAGAACCACGCCGGTCCTGGACCTAGCAGCCATCCTCCTATCAGCAAGACCAGCAGCGCCGGCGACACGAGGCTGCGGCGCAAATTGTCGAAAATTTTCCACACCGACAAAGCGGAGAGTGGGTTCGGTAGCCGCTTAATTTTTAATCCATCGGGGCCAAGCGACGCATCGGTCTGAGGCGGCCCGGGCACGCGTGGCAGCAACCAGCCAGCCAGCTGCCAGTCGCCCCGTATCCAACGATGACGCCGACTGGCCTCAATGGCATAACTGGCTGGAAGTTCTTCTATGAGGTCGACATCGGTTACCAATGCCGAACGCGCATAACCGCCTTCCAGCAAGTCGTGACTGAGAATAAGGTTCTCCGGTAGGCGGCCGTCGACGGCCTGACGGAAAGCATCCACATCGTAGATGCCTTTGCCGACGAACGATCCTTCCCCGAATATATCCTGGTAGACATCCGATACCTCACGCGTGTAGGGATCGATGCCCGATTCGCCCGCGAACAATTTTGAAAACCGTGATGTGCCCGCACTGGTCAGACTGATCGACGTGCGTGGTTGCAGAATCGCGTAGCCTTCGACAATACGTCCCTTGCCAGCGTCAAACACCGGCCGATTCAGTGGATGCGCGATGTTCCCAATCAGCGTGCGAGCCGTATCGCGCGGCAGTTGCGTGTCGGTATCCAGGGTAATGACATATTTGATCGAAGCGAGGATGGATACATCACCGACGATCTCCGAGAATGCCGTCTTATCCTCCCCTCGCAGCAGGGCATTGAACTGCTCCAGCTTGCCGCGCTTACGCTCATGGCCCATCCAGGCCCGTTCGACAGGATTCCATACCCGAGGCCGGTGAAACAGATAGAAGATGCAGGGACGATCATCGCTGTACGTCGCATTGAGCGCGTCGACAGCGGCGCGCGCGTGGGTGAGCAGCGCAGCATCGCCCGGCAGTGTGCATTCGGGGGCATCGCGGAAATCCGTCAACAAGGCAAACCACAGGTTCGGATCACGATTACCGAGATAACGGATCTCCAGGGCCTCGAGCAGATCATCAATATCGTGCGGCCGACTCAATAAGGTGGGGACAACCACCATCGTGCGGTGGATATCCGGAATAGCCTCCGAAAAATCCAGTCGTGGTAATACACGTGGTGGCAGCATCAACGTGACCACAAGGTTCACCAGCGGGACCGCCAGTGCAGAGGTACCGATGATGCCCATAATGGCGAAAAACCAGTAGCGCCAGTCCCCCGGTACGAAACCACCGAAGGGAGACAGCGTGACCGACGTCATCAACGCAGTAAGTAACAGAATGGGGCTAAGGTAAAAGAACAGGCGGTAACGACGGCTCATCCGGTTACAGCGAATCTTCCAGGAGAGACGGCAACCGGTCGCTTGCTCCAGAGCCTGGCGACCCTGATCAATCAGGTAATAGCCAACATGGGCACTACGGTGTTGAGTACCGAGTCGCTCGGCAGCCGCTTGCGCGAGGATAATGGCTTCGCGCGCCACCTCCCACTCGCTGCGTTTATGGTGCGCACTACCTCGGGCTACATCTTCGATGACATGCCGATAGCGGTCGCGGGTAGCGAAATCCTGATCGGCATACATCCCCATCGGATCTTCACGCAATATCTGTTCGACGACACTGAGCGATTCGACATAATTTCTCCAGTCCATTGCGCCGATGAAACGCAGACTGCCAATGCTGTTCGCGATAGAGATCTGATTGGCCGCGGCCGTTCGGCTGGCGGCCTCCGACAACTGCGCTGCGGTCACCCCTTGTTCGTGCAGCTTTTGTTCGACCCAGGCCTGCACGAATGCCATAGCGGATCCCTGCGCCTGAAGCCTGGCGTAAAACTCCTCCACAAACGGCGCGGTCAGCGGCACATCTGCATTGGCAAATTCAGCCAGCAACTGGATCAGCTGCTTCGGTTCCTTTTCGGCCGTCGCGAGCATGCGGTCCGCCCAAGTGATAGCCGCATCAAGATCTTCGCGCCGACGGGCGATACGCACACAGACGCGGCGCAGGTTTTCCAGCAGAGCCAACTGCAGCATGATTGGAAATGCCCACAATTCGCCCAGCTTCAACGGTCCGATAGTTTGATAGGCAGCGACAAATTGGGTGGTGTTGTCGCTGTCGACACGACCTTCCATGTGCGAGATCAGTTCCAACGCCAAGTCGTAGATGCGTGGGAAACCGGCTGATGGACCCTCAGCCAGCTGCGGCAACTGCCGGCTGTAGCCGCGCGGCAGATGCCGACGCGCCAGACCGATTTGCTGTTCAATGAGATAGAAATTGTCGAGCAACCAGGATTCTGCAGGGACGATCCGCTGTCCGGGCGTAACGGCTGCAGTCACGACGTCATACGCTGCCAGTAAAACACGCGCGTTGTCAGCCAGCCGCGGCAGCAGTCTGTCCGGACCTGGGCGCGGATTTATTTTATGAAGGCCTGCCAGGGTTACCGCGTGGCGCTTCAGTTGCTCGATGCTGAACAGCTCAGCGCGTAGCAACTCCGTATCCCGACCATCACGCAGCGTATTCTGTGTGCGAGCCGTGGAACCGAACTCTATGATGCCTATGACATTATCCTGTTGCGAACCCGAGGTATTCAGTGCAGCACCGGCCGTATGACCCGTGTTGACCAAAAACGCATCTCACGTATTTACGTGATCTACTGCCTGTGGCCAGCTGAACTCTACAATCTTACGCTGATTTGGCTGGCATCGAGGTTGTAGGGGAAAATATAGACGCTGTCTCAGAAGCTGTGAATTCAAGATCTCAAGGCCAACGTTTTTGATCATGCTTGATATGCATGAAGCGGTTCACTCGTCTATCCAGGTTCCGCACACCAGATATGGCCGCATTTGAGATCATGATTGACAATCAGACATAGACCAGAATGGCCACATAGTGACTGATGCTGCCGGCCAGCACGAACAGATGCCACACACCGTGCATCCATGGATTCCGGTGACCGAGCGCATAAAACACAACACCAAGGTATAGAAGAGACCACCAGCCAATAGCCAGATATAGCCTGCGCGCGGGAACACCGCAAGCAATGGATTGATTGCCAGCACGATCAGCCAGCCCATCACCAGATAAATTATTACCGGCAGCACCCGCGCGCCACGCCGCGGCAACGCATCAAGCACCAAACCGATAACGGCCAATCCCCAGATAGCGCCGAACAGCCACCAACCCACAATACCGTCGAGCGTAACCAGCATGAACGGCGTGTAACTACCGGCTATGAGTAGATATATAGCTTGATGATCGAGCACGCGAAACACCCGTTTCGCGCGTCCCGACGACAGGCCGTGATAAAGTGTGGAAATCAAATACAGCAGAAAGAGCGTGGCGCCATAAACGCTAAATGACACTATGCGGTTTATTTCGCCATTTTGTGACGCAACCACAATTAGTACTGCAGCACCTGCTAGCGCCAGCGCGGCACCGACCAGATGTGAAATACTATTAAAGCGTTCACCCATGACACTGCAGCTCGCCAGTGCGGATCAGGTGTTACTGTCCCACATCACATTGCACTTTGCCTTTTCCGCAGCTTTGAGCAGCTCTATCAATGGCAAGGCGAGCCGCGGGAGACTGACAGTCGGCTCGCCATCCTCGTCTTTCTCATCGTTCGCGGGACCTTCCGATCCCTGCGATTGCTCGACATCATCGACCGCAGCCGTCAGATGCTCCAACGCGGGCTGAACATCTTCTGCCAGTAGCGCGCTGGGCACTGTCCCGCTATGCCCCATCATTTTCAGCAGCCGAACCGCCACCTCGCCGAACATTGTAATGTCGGCGTAGGCAGGACATGAAAAGGTCACGAGCATGTCGACGTTTCTCTCATTAGATTCGAGTGATATCAAACGTCACGATAGGTGCGCACGGAGTAAAGCTTATTTCTTGTCGTCCTGCACCGTATCCTGAATAGCCTCACCGGCTTCCTCGATCTTCTCCCCAGCTTGCTCTGCAGCGTTGTCAATTTTCTCGCCAGCCTTCTCAGCCGGGCCTTGTTGACTGTCGCAACCAGATAGCGCCATTAATAACGCACTCATGGCCAGAACGGTTAGGAGGCTATCGCCAATGCTTTTCTTATTCATCATGATCTATCTCCTGGTAATTGGATTTCCATAAAATGAGAGCAACCTTAATCGATCACTTTCATCACTGACACAAGCCGAAGTGTAATTGCGGCACACCGACTCTGCAAATCGAAAGCACTGCACATTGTCCATGATTCGTACGGGCCGAGTTTGTTGTTCCGGAAATCGGTGTTGATACTAAGGGGCCTCTGATTGATCCAGGGTTACCCGTGAATGAGGGGCGCGTATCGCCGTGGCACAAGCAAGCATGCGAGCGCAGAACACCCGCAGGGTGGCCCCGAATGATGAAAGCGAATAATCTCCAACCGTCTGATCCTGCTTTACGAGATTGCTGCGCTTCGCTCGCAATGACGGGTAGTACTGGATGAATCAGAGTCTCCCAAGCAGGATATCACTTGAGGCCGTAAGTCCTTACAAAATTCTGACCTGACCATCAGTCCTGCACTCTACCCCGCCGCTTCCATATCCCGCGTATATTTCCCATCACGCGCCAGCCCGTTCAGTTTGCTGCGTTTCAGTAATGCCTGCTCCGCCGCGGCAGCGTTGCTTTCCTGCCCCTTCCACGCGGCCAGTACCGGCGCCTGCAATGCCCGCCCGTAGGAGAAGCTGACCTGCCATGGCTGCGGACCCATCGCGTTCATAGCGTTCAGATGCTCGGTGGCGACTTCCGCGCTCTGCCCGCCGGATAAAAAGACAATGCCGGGAACCGCCGCTGGGACATAACGCCGGAGACAACGCAGCGTTGCCTCGGCCACCTGTTGCACACCCGCCTGTTTCGGGCACTTCATGCCGGCGATGACCATATTCGGTTTGAGCAGCATGCCTTCGACTACCACGCCGTGAGCATCCAGTTCGGAGAATACCGTCTCAAGCACGTTTGATGTCACCACCTCGCAGCGTTCAATATCGTGGGCACCATCCATGAGCACCTCCGGTTCCACAATCGGGACCAGACCGACTTCCTGGCATAGCGCAGCATAACGCGCCAGCCCATGTGCATTGGCGCGAATGCCGAACGCCGACGGTACGCTATGTTCATCGATATCGATCACTGCCCGCCACTTGGCGAATTTCGCACCCAGTTGCTTGTATTCCACAAGCCGATCACGCAGACCATCCAGGCCTTCGGTGACTCTGTTTCCCGGTTACAATGCCAGCGCCGTGGCACCCTTGTCCACCTTGATCCCTGGAGCAATGCCGCGATCCGACAGCAGTTTTGCAAAGGGCATGCCGTCGCGGGTACTCTGACGCAGGGTTTCGTCAAACAGAATTACGCCACCGATGTAACGCTCGATGCCCTCGGCGGTAAACATGATTTCACGGTAACGCCGGCGGCTCTCCTCAGTGGACTCGACCTTGATCGTATCAAAACGTTTCTTGATCGTTGGGCTGCTTTCGTCCGCCGCCAGCACACCTTTCTGTTTTGCCACGATGGCATTTGCCACTGCTGTTAGTTCTTCGATATTCATTGGGGGTGTCCCTCCATTACAGCAATCCGATTATGTAGAGATTCGAATTCTTCCAATAACTCAAAAGCCAATACCGCGCCCGCCAGGTTAAGACCGAGATCTGACCACAGCCGATGTACAATGCGCACGCGACTCAGACAGTGACCACGGAAATGCCAGTGAGCTTGATCGGTACCAACCGGCTCAATCACGCCGTCTTTCACAGGCGGCTCCGTCGTACCCCAGGATGTTACGCCAATTCAACATCTGGCTTGGAAATATCTTCCCGACTCTCATTAAGAGTAGCGCAAATTGACGCACTGCAACCTGTCGATCACAACACCAAGGGCAGAAGCCCCACCAACCCAAATAGGATAAGGTAAAACGCCACAATATAGCTCAGCAACCTCGGCCAAAGCAGAATCGAAATACCCGCCAGCAACGAAATCAGAGGCGGACCAACCATGACAAAACTCATATTCATTTCTGGACTCCTTGAGGATGAGACTCATTTACCACCAGCAACAGCGCCGTCATGCGCGCATCTATCAGTACAGTATAGGCGGTCATCCCTTTTACCCCCTATTCTTTGTTTGACATAATTCTATTGTTACGAGATGGTCGCTGTTGCTATCAGTGGGCTGCTCATCCTGTAATTTATTCAGGTTCAACATGGATGGATATGTCTTTCACACTGAATTTCTCTTCCAGCAGGGCTTCGATAGCATCGGTAATCGCATGCGCATCCTCGGTAGATAATGTCGGGTCAACGGTTAATACCATATCCACAGCCCTCTCCGAACCCATCCAGCGTGAGCGCGTACGGGTTACCCGCTTGACACCTTTCACGCTCAAGGTTGTTGCTCTTAAATCTTCCGGATCAATCGCGAATTCATCCACCAATATTGGCAGCGCCCTTTTAAACAGGCCGAACGCCAGGTACAGAATCAACGCGGAAACACCCAGTGCGCAGGCCTGATCCAGCCAATAATAGCCCATGGCGGATAATTGCCAGCCGGCGATAACAGTGGTTGTGATTAATACATCGGAAAAAGTGTGATTGGCATCGGCGAGCAAAATATCCGATTGCAGTTTTCTCGCCCAATGCCGTTGCCAGGTAGCGACAACAGTGTTGATGGTCAGCACCAGCAGCATCATTAGCAGCTCTGTCGTGCCGGAAGCGATTGCCACGGGTTCACGCCGGATCGCCTGCAAGGCAACCTCGAATGCCAGCACAGTAAGTAATGCCGCCAGACCGAATACGGCCAGCGTTTCGAATTTACGGTGGCCATAAGGATGTTCGCGGTCTGCCGGCATAATTGACAGTCGAATGACAAACCACGCGACAATGTTATTGGCCAGGTCAGTGAGGGAATGAACTGCATCGCTGATGACCGCCAGTGAGCCAGTTGTGATACCGACCATAACTTTGATGAGCAAGACAGCCAGATTCGCCGATCCCTCGATCAGGATTATGCTTCTTACTTTCTTATCTCTTGATGAAAGACTCATGTCATTAAAAACACTTAAGGAATCTCTGATTAATTCATAGAAGCTGTCATTGCGAGCGAAGCGAAGCAATCTCTCAACTGATGATTCAATAACTTGGAGATTGCTTCGTCGCTATGCATCTCGCAATGACGGATTAATCAGAGAATCATTAACCCACAATTAGGGTTCTTCTCGCAGATATCAGGAACTATCACTCTTTTCTCGGACTTTCACGGCTATCATGCAACGGTTCGCGCAGACGTGCGAAATCGCGCGGCGCAACGTACTGCAGGACTTCCTTGCCATTGTCGTCGAGTATCAGGTCGAGCCCCCGGTCCGGGTATAGAAAATGCTCGACATGCTCGTTAATGCGCAGTCGCTCCTGCGGCTGGCCGAAGCGCTTGAGAACGGTTTCCGTGTCGAGGTCTGTCACAGGTATGAAGGCGATCGTGGCGATAGGCGCGCGCAGGCTTTGCAGCAGATCATCGTTATTGAGCAGGTACCGGTAAGTCGCGTCATTCATATGAACCCTCTGGGTGGCCCGTTCGCGCAGCCCTATCAACGTTGCCTTGTCGAGCGCCGCTACCAGGATTAGCTTGCCTACGATCACACCGGCCGTGACATTGTTGTAATAAGCCTCGAGTGCACCATCCTCGCCCTGTGCGGCGACAATACCGACCTTCATGTCATCGCCGAAACGCTCGCGCGCATCATCAAGCGTACTGCTACCCAGTTCGAGACCGAATACCCGGGCACTACCGTTCGCCAGCGTCTCGATTTGCCAGGGCAGGCCTTCAATAGCGGATACTGGCTGCTGATCACCACCGGGGCGCTGCGATAGAAAGGCGGCGATCGCAATGACGGTCAGGATGATGATAGCCAGGGACTTATTCATAGACCTTGCTCATGCCTGGATTGAGCCCGGTCATTCCTGTGTCGAGGTATATTCCTACCTGCGTATCGACGGTGGCGATTGCATTTGAATGGTCGACGGCTAGGTGACAGTGTATGACTTTGTAATTCCGCGTTGCAGTCAAATGCTCAAAGAGATCCTGCTTGGTGTTCATAGTCCGCCCTACAAGTCTAGTGCATACAGACACTGTACCAGGGTCAGCTGGCTGTGTCCGTTACGTCGATTAAGGACATGGCTACTCAGACCTGGATGACAAGAGCTGAAGATAGCAGTCTAGCCGCGTACACCGGAACCGAGACCGGAGACCTGGGCCGGAAACCTGAGTTGGATGTTCCGAATTTCAATCTCACGAGATTTCACACTTCTCACAGGCGGTCGGGCCGAACACCCGAACGGAAATTGAATCGAGACTTCCTCAGAACACAGGTTATGCTCCATATTCTGCTGAAAGTGATCAGGCACAGGTTCCATTTATGGGGCTGAGAATATATTCTTCAACACTTTATAACCAGGCTCAGGAATTGGACTGAAACAACCAATGAAAATACAGGTCAGTCAGCTCATCGTTCGATATTTGGAGCGACTGGGTGTAGATACGATTTTTGGCATGCCCGGCGCGCATATCCTGCCTGTCTATGACGCGTTATACGGCTCGAACATCCAGAGCGTCCTGGTCAAACATGAACAGGGCGCCGCCTTCATAGCCGGCGGTCTGGCGCGTGCAACCGGTGGCATCGGAGCCTGCATCACAACCGCCGGCCCAGGGGCGACAAACCTGGTCACGGGCATTGCGAATGCCTATGTGGACAAGCTTCCCATTCTTGCCATAACCGGCGAGGCACCCACTTACATTTTCGGTAAGGGCGGCTTGCAGGAAAGTTCCGGTGAAGGCGGCAGCGTGGATCAGGTGGCGCTGTTTGCCGGCATCACCCGCTATCACAAATTGATCGAGCGCACCGATTATCTGGCCAATGTGCTCAACCAGGCAACGAAACATTTACGGACCGGCATCCACGGCCCGGTCGTATTGAGCATACCGTTCAATGTGCAAAAAGAACTTGTCGACGAGACGATTCTGGATCAACTGTCCTTTCCGGCTCCACAACCGACCACGCATATCCCAAAGACCTTGCTCGATCAAAGTGTCGAATTATTGAAGCAGGCTGAATCACCCCTGATCGTGGCCGGCTATGGGTGCATTCAGTCCGGCGCCCAGAAGACGCTGTTGAAACTCTGTGAGCATATGAACATCCCTGTCGCCTCCAGTCTGAAAGCCAAGGGCACGCTGGATGAGCATTCACCGTTATCGCTGGGCAGCCTGGGAGTTACCTCCGCGGGTTACGCGCTGAAATACATACAGGACAAAGCCGACCTGGTCATGCTGCTCGGCGCCGGCTTCAATGAACGCACCAGCTATGTCTGGAACGAGAAATTGCTGCACAACAAAGCCATGATTCAGGTCGACAGCAATCCTCTGCAACTGGAAAAAGTCTTCAAAGCGAATGTGTCCATCCAAGCCGATATAGGCGATTACCTCGCCGAACTGGAACAAGCGGTACAGAACCAGAGTCTGGCGCCCAAAAAACTGATCGACCTGGCCGCCTATAAACAAGACATCGAAATCCAGGCGAATAAAGAAGGCGGTAATAAAATCTTTAACGAACAGTTTGATCTGGTGAAAGCATTTTACCGGCAGCTGGAGCAGCAATTTACCGACGGCATTATCCTGTTCGACGACAATATCGTATTCGCGCAGAATTTTTACCGCGTCCGACAGTGCGACCACTTCTATCCCAATTCCGGCGTTTCCTCACTCGGCTATGCGATCCCTGCCGCCATCGGCGCCGGGTTCAAAGTGAATAAACCCGTATTTGCGTTAATCGGTGATGGCGGGTTTCAGATGTGCGCCATGGAAGTCATGACGGCGGTCAACTACAAAATTCCGCTCAATATCGTGCTGTTTAATAATCAGACCATGGGGCTGATTCGAAAAAACCAGTACCAGCAGTATGAACAGCGTTTCATCGACTGTGATTTCATCAACCCGGAGTTCGCCTTCTTAGCCAAAGCCTTTGGGATCTCCCACCACAAGATTGAAACCGAACAGGACTGCGAGTCGGTGTTCAAACAGATGGACGTGCATAAGAGCATTAATCTGATTGAGGTCATGGTGGATCAGGATGCCTATCCCAACTATTCATCACGACGATAACGGTACGATGCTGCAGAGTAAAGTCGCTGCCTTGTGGCATTTTATCCAGCAGTATCAGGATAAAGTGCCGGAGCTGGGATCTTATGCCGAGCCGATTCAGCGTACTGTTGAACAGAACGACCTGGCTGCGCTGATAGATATTTATCACTGCGTTTACCCTCTCGTCGAACATCAAATCTGGCACGGCGATACATTTGATGAATCGTTGGCTTTATATCAGGCCATGTTCCGCGAGCAGGAGGCATTGATCCAACTCACGGCCGACACGCAGCGATACCAGTTCATATTGAGCATCCCGGTAGCTGATCGTCCACAGCATGTCAGAAGCTGTCTGGAAAGCATTTATCAACAATGCGTGACCTATAACTATGGCGGATCCGCAAACGGGCAATTTGACAAGGTGCAGGTTGTTATCGCCGAAGACAGCCGACACCCGGAAAACATAGCACAACATATCGCGTTGGCGCAGGAATACGCCGCCAAAGGATTACGTGTGCATCACTTTGGTCTGCAGGAGCAATATGCGCTGCTGCAACAGATTCCTGATGAATTACGTCAGCAACTGGGATCTATTCTGACCACACAACCAGAACACCGCTTCTATCTGAAAGGTCAGGCAGCCAACCGTAATTTAAGCTACTTGAAATGCTTGCAGCTCACTGAGGACAACCCCAGGACCCTCTACTATATGGTCGATAGCGACCAGGCGTTCCTGGTCAACCGGCCAACCGAGTGCGGCGACAAAGCCGTCAATGCCCTTAATTATTTCTACTACGTCAACCATATTTTCAATACGACTGAGACCATTATGCTCACCGGTAAGCTGGTAGGTGACCCACCGGTCTCCCCCTCGGTGATGGCGGTCAATTTCCTGGATGATGTGCTGGCGTACCTGCACCGGCTTGCCGGCATGGATGCACAGCATGATTGCCAATTTCACCAGCCGCCCGATGCGCCCACTCAGGATGCTGCCTACCATGACATGGCAAAGCTGTTCGGGTTTAAGCAACCGGTGAAGACGTATCC
>Ga0180009_10002718_pt1 | contig 20697 bp, 19 predicted proteins | sample OS_PC_MetaG_FD_123537 | JGI IMG/M metagenome (GOLD analysis project Ga0180009, IMG submission 123537) | Groundwater microbial communities from the Aspo Hard Rock Laboratory (HRL) deep subsurface site, Sweden - OS_PC_MetaG | ecosystem: Environmental > Aquatic > Deep subsurface > Groundwater...
AGACTTAACGTTACTAAATTGTTTCTTGTCTCCCAGGATTAAAACTTTTTTTGCTCGCAATAAGGCTGGGAATGCTTGAGCGATACTTACTTGTGAAGCCTCGTCAATTATCACCAAATCAAACATCTCCGGATTTAAAGGAATATATTCAGCATAGTCCCTAATCCCCGATAAAATACAGGGGAATGAATGCTTTAATTTTTTAAACTCTTCTTTAGGAAACTGTCTTTTCTCTTTAATAATCTCTCTTAACGTTCTTGCAGTTCCAAGGCTATTTTCATAAAAATCAACTACTCTTTTATCCATTAAATACGTCATTTGGGCAGTTACCAACCTTTCAAGGTCATTTTTTTGTTGGAAAAAATTTGCCTCGGGGACACGTTTAAAATCTTCAGTAACTTTTTGTTTTAATGTAATATATCTAAGAAACTCATTGAAATCATTTTCGCTAGATTTAAATAATGAACTTTCCCAAACAGAAAACAATGATTGATTATCTATTTTTAATTTTTGGAATGATTTAGGATATTTATCGAAACAGTTAATTAAAAAAGAGGCATCATCTCGAAGACTAATTATTTTTTGAAGAAATTCTTCCGTTAATTCACCGTTTAAAGACCTGAATAATGTATTTAAATAATCTATCTTCCCCAAAATATCAGCATCAATTTTAATAGTTTCTTTTTTTAATGTTTTAAAGTCCTCAAAAACATTATTTTTTACGTCATCTAAATTAAAATCTTTTTCACATTCTGGGCATTTAATTAATCTTTTGCACCTATCTTGATCGGAAAAGCATAACTTTTCAGAGCAGTGTGGGCAATCCCCTTCAGTTATATCTTGTACTGAAGTAATGATTTCTCTATGCGGATTTTTAAGGTTATTGGCATAGTTTAAAATTTCCAATAATTCTTTCAACTCATTAATTTGTTCATGAGGTTTTTCCATTGAAAAGCTGGGAAAATTTTTCTTAAATTCTAGATCGATTTCTTCAAGTTGTTTTTTGACAAATAAATAACCAAATATTTTATTTCTTTTTGAATCATATTTATCAAGAAATTTAGATAGTAATTTCGGATAATCATCGTGGAATGTCAAAAAAAGTTTAATACAATTTTCTGCTTCTTTATAAGCAGATTTTATTTGAGATGAATTTTCAATGATAAACCCAATTGTGTTTAATACGTTAACTAATTTAGTTATTGAATCCTTTTTGCATACAAGATCAGTAAATGGTTTTAAGTTTTCATCACCATCTGAGAAAATTTTTTCAATTCTATTAATTATATTTCTAATTTCTTGGAAATCTACGGAGGCATCATTATTGGAAAAAATTTCTTCTTTATCTATAAGTATACTTTTATCGAAAGTGGGTTCAAGGTTAATTATTTCTTTAATTTCGTTGATATTTATTGAAGAATATGATAATGTTTCTGCCTTAAGATCTTCTTTAATGGTGTTGGTTGTTTTATTGATATTTTCCTCTAGAGAGCTGTATGAATTTTTAATTGCTCTATAGTGATTTTTTATATTTGCGATTGTGTTAGTTGACAATATTTGACTATAGGTGTTACCTGCTTTACCTAATCTTAAAATCGGATTTTGAAAAGATTGGTCAATTCTAACCCTTTTCATTGTTTGATTAATTTTGTCTTCGACGACATCGAGAGCCTCTTTTTTATCTGAAAGGACTAAAACAGATTTATTATTAAGGATATATTCAAAAGCAATTGCAGTAATTGTGTGACTTTTTCCTGTGCCAGGTGGACCTTCAACGGTAATATAATTACAACCTTCTTTATTAATTGCTGTTAATATCTGTCGTTGTTCGCTATTAAGCGGGATCGGGCTTTTATAGACTAATTTTTCATTGGCTTCTAATTCGTCCCATTCATCATCTACTGCTGACATAAATGTAGTTGGATCTTTATAAATGAAGTCCTCAATCAATTTATTAAAAACTATCCCTAAGGGGTTATTTTCTTGTTCTAATAACTCAAGAATCAATTCATAGTCATTCACCAAGGCTTCATCTGATTTGTCAAATAAATTTATGTAACAAGAGTTAGACATTTTTACAAATAGGCTTCTTGAAACTTGAGGATTAGGATTTAATATGTCAATCGGTTTATCTAGATCAAAAAAATCTATAAGTTCACTGAAAACTGTTGAGATTAATTTATTAAAATTTTCTTTTTCCTGAGCGAGATAAATAATTCTTTCCGATATTGATTTTAAAGCCCCGCGTTGATTTTTTTCTTTATTGTATTCTTGAGCAATATACTCTAAAGCTTTTTTATTAATATAAACTTGGGCGTCGAATTTTAGGACAAAATAATCTTCGACTTTTTCTAGATAAAAAGGAATGTAAAAAATTGGATAACGAGCTCGATTAAAAATTATATCTCCAAAGTACAGATAGAATTCTTGTTTATCTAAAATGCTTTTGTTTCTATCAAGTTCATAAATCTCAGAAAATAAATCTGAAACTTTTAGATTGCTAAAATAATTTTCTATTTGATATTTTACTTCTTTCAAAGTAAATATATTTTTAAATACATTATTGTTTTGTTTGGGTTCCTCGGATATTAATTGTTTTAGAGTATTATTAATTTGATCGTCGACTAATGTCTCAAGAATTACGGTTAACTCTTCTTCCATTAAATAAATTGTGTTTTCATCTCCAAGATCCATTTCTTCTAAAGATTTTTCAATATTTGAAATTAATGGAAGGACTAACTCCTTTTTTAAAATACCATTAACTGACTCTAGGGTAATATTAAGAGCTTTGTTAAATTCTTTTTTATAAAGCGTCGCGTTGTTCTCAATTACGTCACTAATTTCGCTCAAAATTCTATTGATTTGTTTTTGAGCAATTTTTTGAATATTTAGAGAAATTAAATCTAGAAGATTTTTGGGTATAGTTGTTTTATATTGTCCTTTTTTTATTTTTAAATCTCCTGAAAATGATTTTTGAATTTTGCCCCAAACATACTCATTAAAATTTGAATATTTTCCGAGATTAATGCCTACATGAAGATTTGAAGCATTATTGGTTACGATATTTCTTTTTGGAGTACGCCTTTTGTGAAAATCTGTTTCCAAAAAATCCATGAAGTATTTTGCAACTTCCTTAATGAAATATAGCCCTTTTTTATTATTTTTTTCTTTTCCTAGTGTCATATTAATCTGGTAAGTCATCAGAATATTTTGAGAAAATGTATTTATATAGAAAGTGAGTAATCAGGCCAGTTAAAACTATAACAATTAGAGATGCTAATTGAATTAATTCCGAACTTAAATAATTATTTATTCCGACTATATTAATAAAAACTAACAGTGACAGACCAGGAAAGATTAAATAAATCCAAAATGAAACTAAATTAACCCTTATTTTGTCAGACAAATTTACATTTTTATTTCTTACAGCTCTATAATTATTTCTAAATATCCAATCAAGATAATCTTTATCTTTTTTGAAAAACTTTTCTTGTGGTATTAGCATGTAGTGATTACCTATATTTATAGTCTTTATGACGCCCTTTTTAATTAAAGATTTTATTGATTCTTTTGAAACATTATAGTGTTTAGTTAAATCTTCAATAGTATAGTAATTTTTTCCTTCTATGCTTATGCTTGAAGGCCATATCATTTTTTGCTGGTTAAGACTCTTTGCTTTCTCCTCATACTCTTCCTGTTTTACCAATTTATTAATATCTACTTTAGATTCAACCTCTTTAATAATTTTATTGATTTCTTTTGCTGAGTATCTTTTTGGATTTTCATTATCGCGCCTGATAATATTTCTGATTTCTTCATCAGAGTATTTTTTCTTCATATTTATATTTTATTAAATGCCATTTTAATAATACCAGCCATCAGTTGACGCCGTTGCTGTAAAAATTCATCATATTCAAGCTTATAAAAATTTCCAGGTATTGCGTGTTGGGCAAGCATACTGGATAAGTCTGATTGGCTAAATCGATCTTTTATCGTATCAAAGTATTCGCGCGGGTTAGCGTCGCTAATCTCAATGTTATCCTCAAACTCCAAAAAGGTGAGATTGGCAATTTGATTAATTTTGGCTTTATCTTTATTTTTATCAAATCCATATTTGGTGATGAGATAATTTCGAGGGAAAATATGATGTTTTTCCAGCCGTTTCTTTTTAAGCTTTAGTGATGGATCGTAAAGATCCCCTACGAGTTTGTGTGAAAATAGAATTGGTGAGTTAAGTTTATTAAGGGCGGCATAAAAAGCGTTTGCTTCAGGGCTCCGAGCTGATGAGGTTTCCATTTGACCTACCAGTGTAACCTTCCAAAAGTCATTTGTTAAGCTATCGGCAATAATTTTCTTAAGTTCAGAGATAAACGAATTCTGGTCAAAGTCTTTAATTTTATTAAGATCTTTTTCAAAGGCTGTTTCCGGTGAAGACGAATACCTACCGGTAATTGAGGTCATCACAAACCAGCGACCAATAATTCGTTGTAATTCAAAGTTACTAGCCTGAAAATTAATTTTACCTATTAGGTAAAGAATGTAGCTATACAAGACAGCATTTTTTGACGAAATAAGTTCTTGGTCTTTATAGCCACAACCAATAAGAATTTTCAGAAAACTTTGCCAGTTGGTGTTGTCGAGTACGATTGGCAGATGTTCTTTTAGTTTGGCAAATTGGACTTCTCGTAGCTCTTTAGAAAATTCACCTGTTTCCATGTCCCGACCACGAATGATTGAATAAACATCGCGCATTTTGGCTCGCTGGAATGTTAAGCCAATAAGGATACGAAGCATATCATCCGGGTCCGGTTTAATAAGATAGTTAAATGAAGAATATCTGGTATTTTTATCAGGAACCCTACGTGAATCAATCGCAAAATGTTCAATTTCTTTTCGTCCTTCTTCCCAATACACTGAAAGTAAAGTCAAAATAAAGTCTGCTTGGGTTAAATTAACTCCTTGACTGTTGATCCGGACAAAAATATCGGAAACAATTTCTTCCTGTAATTCTGCAGTTACCTCAAGTGCGGTGAGTGGATATTTTAAAATATTAATTAAATTTTGAATGTTGGCAGATATAGTTTTTTCTTCTTCTTTCGAAATCTTCCTGTTTTCTTTTAATTTGGTAAGGTAGGCGGTGATAATCGAGAAATCCCCCTCACCGGACCAAAGGGTGGAAATATCGGAGACAAATTCAGGGTCACGACCAGTGGCTGCATCGCCAACCTTGAATGTTCCTTCCATTGGCTTGAAAGCGATTTTAATATGTTTCTTTTCATAATCCGGAGTTAAGACTTCTTGGTTTTTGATGACCGCAAATAAAGCGGTAAGACGTTGCTGGCCGTCGATAATAAGAAATCTAGGAATCTTGCGTTTTTTCTCGTCAAAACCGATATTTTTATAATCACTCCTGTTGGCATTTTCCCAGAACAATAAATAGCCAATAGGATACCCTCGATAGATTGAATCAAATAAATCGCGGACTTTGGAAATTTTTCGATACCAGACAAAGGGACGCTGAATATCAGGAAGCGCAATATCTCCTATTTCAATATCATCAATGAGTTTGCCAATAGTGTAATCTGTGGTTTTAAATACTTGAGCCATATGGTTAATTTTATTTTATCATCATTCGCCTGATTTTATGGTACTATTTAAACAGGAAGTAAGTTTTATGTTTTCAATAATTTTAGGCGGTCTGTTGGGTGGAGCCTTACGGGGCATAATGGGGATTGCCAAATCCCTGATATTGAAAAAAGAAGAACAGATAAATTATGGCTGGTTTTTTGTGAGTGTGGCAGTGGCGATGGCCATCGGCATTATTGCCGCTTCGTTTATGGGCAGCGGGTTTGAAGTGGCTTTACTGGCCGGCTACGCCGGATCAGATTTACTCGAATCCCTGGTAAAGTTAAAGTTTAAAGAGAAGTTTGAGAAAGCGGTTAAAAACGCCAATGTTCTTTAACCATTTCTTTTTTATAGCCTTTATCAATCATCAGTTTCTGTAATTGTTGTTCTACTGAAATTAACAGCTTGAGTTTAGTTTCCGTCGGCTTTGAATTTAACAATATCGATTTAATGGCAATAATTGTTTTTCTGGGTAAAAGATTATCTTTGACTAAAAAATGCCAGCGCCATTTAAACGGCGATACCGATTGGTTATGATAAAGACACGTGAATTTCAAAATACTGTCAACGGCTTTATAAAAATAAAAATTGGTTGTTTCCCGGTCGTGGCGTTTTAGGCATTTCTCAATCTCATTACTATAAAAAGCGTCTTTAAAATATTGCCAGAGTTGTTTTTTGGTTTCTTTTTCCATAAGTGTGGCTAGTTGTTGAAATTTTTCGGCGATTTGTTTTTGGGGGTCGTAAAGAATAATGCTTTTTTCCCTAATCCAGCGCTGGTCGCTGTCAGGTGATAAGTTTTCCGTCAGCCATTGCCAGTCCATATCGTCAATTTCTACGTTGATGCCATTTTCAGTGAATTGTTTCATTGGATTTATTTTTTGGCGGCGGGTGACCAGTAAACGAATATCAATATCTGCCTGATTATCATGAATACCAAAAGCCGTTGAACCAATCAAGAGAATGCCGATTAAATCAGGACAATCCTGATAATTGCGGCTTATTTTGGTGGCAAGTTTTTGGTAGTCTATTGCCATTTACCTAGTTTCTCCTGTTTGGCTGGTAGTCTAATCTAATTTGATTATTTAAAGTCAGCTTAGCAGACAGGTCAATGGCTTCCTGGGATAACTTGGCGATGATTTGCTTGACTTTGTCTGTCATAAAATTTTGATGACTGCTTTTTTCTTAAAGAATCATTCATTAATAAAAGTATACCAAGCTAAGCTTGATTCAACAATCGAGTTTAGTTCAGAATACTTTGGTTTAAACCCAAGCCTGTTTGTTATTTTTGAAATATCAGCAATTAATCTTGGTGGATCGCCAGGCCGCCGCTTTTTGTAATTAATCCTGATTTTTTTGCCAATTTTTTGTTCTACCATTTTAACCACTTCATTATTTGAGTAACCTATACCACTACCAACATTAAAAATTTCATTTAAATTTCTATTTTGCTGTAAGTTTTTAATGGCCAAAATATGAGCTTGAGCTAAATCAACAACATGAACATAATCTCTGATACAGGTTCCGTCAGGAGTGGGGTAATTGTTGCCGTAAACCGTAAACGGTCGGTTGTGATAAGCGGCTTCGATAATATTTGGGATGATGTGAGTTTCAGGAAGATGGTTTTCACCAACTTTATTATCTAGTGAAGCCCCGGCGACATTAAAATATCTAAAAATAATAAATCTCATATCTAAATTTCTACTAAAATATTGCAGTAGTTGTTCGCAGATTAGTTTAGTTTGACCATAAGGATTTATCGGTGTAATCTGATCAGTTTCTTTAAACGGTGCCGAATTAGTATTGCCATAAACTGCTGAGGTTGAGGCAAAAATAATATTTTTTACACCGAATTGACTGGCGATGTTAAAAAGATTATATGAACCAAGAACGTTATTTCGAAAATAATCTAATGGTTTTTTAAAAGATTCTCCAACCAGGGCATAAGAGGCAAGATGAATAACAGTCTCTGGCTCGAATTTTTGAAAAACTTTTTTTAGAAAAGTTGTATTAAGAATACTGCCATTTAAAAATTCAATTCCTTTGGGTAAGTTTTCCTTAAAACCGTTCTTTAAATTATCAACAACTATTAGCTTAAAGCCTTCATCTAATAATATTGAATTGGTTATTGAGCCGATGTAACCAGCACCACCGGTCACTAGGATTTTCATAATTCAATTTTTTTACTACATTGTTTTCGATATTTTAGCACTGCCTTGTTTTCAGGTTCAATGATAAGCGCCGCGTCGAGGCAACGAGAAGCAACATTGTAAAATCCTTCATTAAAAAATTTCTTTCCTTGTTGGAAGTGTTTTTCCGAACTGGTTTTGTACCAATATGTTAATTCCGGCGTTTCCGGATAAGTTTGGGCCAGTTTTTTTAGAGCTTCCTTGGCAGATTTGTATTGGCAATCTGCAGCCAAGGCAATAACTAACTCGATTATTGCTTTTGGAGATGAAGGAATTTCTTTTAGCACTTTAATTGCTTTTTGGTATTGACTCATACCCGAAAGGGCTTGTCCGATTCTTAAATAAAATTTTAAATCATTAACTTTTTTCGGCTCATTCTTGATAATTGTTAATGCTTGAGAATACTCACCAATTGCCAATAAGCTATCAATTTTGTTTAAACATGATTCTAATTTATCAGTTTGAACAGGATTGGTTTTAGATTCCAAGGGTTTTTTTTGCGGAGTGCGCACAAATGATTCGATAATTCTATCCTTGGCATGGGTTAACCAATCGGGGTGGTTATCAATCTTAGTGGTTTCGATAAATTTAAAGAACAGTTTTCGATTTGCCTCGTATTGCAACTGTATATTTTTAAGGCGAATCGGATGATTTATGTGCAATCCAGAGGCGATATACAACGGCACAATATATTGACCGGCACCGATTGCTTTGGCGGCAAGATACGCGTCGGTACAACCCCAACCGACGAATCGTTCATCATAGCCACCGACTTCCAGATAGACCGAGCGGGGAAGGCTAAAGAGGGCTCCAATAACCATATCTGGTAAAAGCCAGGCGTCGTTGTCCGGCATCCACAGGCGGTGACCTTGGCCTAACTGTTTAAAATGGTTACTGGCTAAACACATATTGCTGGGCCAACCCGGAATCGGAAAAACAATTCTTTCGTCATGCGTAAAAAAAGACTCGTGATGAATCCCTCTTTTTTTAATAAAATCAAAATTAACTCTCGGGTCGGTTTGGGGAGTATTATTTCGAAAACCGGCAAAAAGAACATTAGGTATTTGTTGATGCCCGGTAACAAAATATTCAATCGCATAGTAACCCAGTACCATATCTGAATCGCAGGAAATAATAATGTCTCCCTCGCTGATGCTGATGCCAGTGTTTAAAGCTTGGGCCTGGCCATGGTTTGTTTGTCGGAGCAAGGTGAGATTTAAAGAAAAATCAGAGTTTTTTACAAGCTTCCAGGTATCATCTTTTGATCCGTCGTCAACTACGATTACTTGCAGCCTATTTTGATATTTAAGATTGAAACTGTTCTGTTCAATAGCTGCTAAGCAAGAGAGAATTGAGAATTGTGCATTATAAGCAGGAATAATAATTGATACATTGAGAGGTTTATTTGGGCTAAATAAAGAACTATTTAATGTGTAGACATTATTTTTTTCGGCAAGTACCTGTTTGAGCATTTTTGCGGTCATTATCGTTCTAAAACCCATATCAACGCGATTGGTAATCCTTCAAGCGCTGTGGCAACAGTTTTTTCTTTTAGGTCAAATCCGACTTTAGCCAGCTGGGTATGTTTTGATTCCATTACCGGCTCGAAACATTCAATTACTTTTAACTGAAGATTTTTAAAAGATTTTAAATAATTACTGTGCCAATGAATATGATTTAAAATATAGCCATGTTTGCCTGTTTTATCAACAAATTCTGCCTGGCAGCCTAACATTACTAACCAAGGGTGAATATCAGATATGATAATATGACCACTCGGGCGGGTAATCCTTTTAAATTCTGATAAAGCCTTTTCTATGTTAGGTAAGTGTGAGAGAGCGAGCGCGCAGATGGTTAAATCTATACTTGTATCTTTAAATGGTATTGCCATTAAGTTTCCTTCAATAAAATTAATTTTCCCATTTCGGGTTTTTCTGGCTTGTGACAACATTGCTGGGGAGAGATCCATGCCAGTTACCTTATAACCAAGGGAATTTAATAATTCACTGTATCTGCCAGTTCCACAGGCTGCATCAAGGGCGCTTCCGGGCTTAAATTTTTTTAATATTGTTTTAACAGTTGGTTCTTCCACCTCAAGCAGAAGATTGGGCATACTATCGTAGGTATCGGACCAGGCTTTATAACCTTCAGATACATTAAATGAGGTTACTTTTTCTGATTTTCTATTAAACTTATTTTTAGTCTCATTTGTCAGTTCTCTGATTTCCTGGAGAAGAGATTTTGTAACTGTTTTATCCCCCACTAGCCAATTTCTTAATAACGCCAGTCCGACCACACCTAGTTCGTGCTGTTTAAGATAAGACATTGGTCGATTATAATATAATATGAAATGATAAACTATGCCAAAAGCAAATATATGAACCACTTTGATGCGTATTTTAAAAAAGACATAATTTATAATTATAGAGGTAGAGATTTGAAATTTCATGCCTCTCAGGCATTATTCAGTTCTCAAAATATAGATTTAGGCTCAAATCATTTATTGAGAACACTTACAACTGAGGGTTTTAATAAATATAACAAAGTTTTGGATCTTGGTTGTGGTTATGGGCCAATTGGGATTTCTTTGAAAAGTTTTTATGAACCAAGTGTGGTTCACATGGTAGACAGAGATGCTCTTGCCCTAGAATTTAGCAAAAAAAATGTGGAATTTAATAATTTGAATGGAATTAAAATTTATGGAAGTTTAGGATATGATGATGTTTTTGAGACGGACTTTGATTTAATTGTTTCCAATATTCCTTCGAAAGTCGGAGAACCGATTCTGGCTCATATTTTGGAAGACGTCAGATTTCATCTTTGTCCGGGAGGCAAAATGGCAATCGTCGTAATTAATGCAATTGGAGATTATGTAACTAAAGTTCTTAAATCAAATAAAAATATAAACATCCTTTTTTACAAAAGGTGGCCAGAGTATTTGGTTTTCCATTACGAATTTATTGAAAAAAACCCTATAAGGCCAAAACTTAATGCTTTTGACAGAGGACTTTATAATCGGGGCAAACATAATATTCTTTTTGATCACTCAGAGATTTCTATGGAAACAGCTTATGGACTAGCGGAATTTGACACGCTTAGTTTTGAAACAGAAATGATTCTGAATAAATTGAAGGATTTTAAGGGGAGAGAGGTAAATAAAGCGATTATTTTTAACCCGGAACAAGGAATTATTCCTACAGTGTTGTCAAAAATCTCAAAAGTAAAAGAAATTTATTTGATCGATCGAGATCTTGAGGCTTTAAGAATGTCAAAGAAAAATCTTATAGCCAACGAATTTAGTCCTGAAAAGATATTTTTATTTCATGAGGTAGGTATATCAAAAATTAACCGAGGATTAGTTGACTATATAATCGGAGTTCCTGATGAAAAAGATGATAATAAAATTCACACGATGTTTATTAAGCAAGCTTATGAGCAACTTATGACTCAAGGATTATTAATACTCGCTTCTGGTTCTACGCCTATTACCAGGATCGAATCGTTTGTTAAAAGGGAAAAACTGTTTGAAATTACTGAGCGGAAAAAATCAAAAGGGAAAAGCTTAATCGTATTAAGGCGCAGAAATTAAGATGAACCGTAGTTATAAAATAGCTTTCGTAGGGAATTATCAATATCACTGTGGTTCTAGCAATACCCTTTTGGGTTATGTGAAGGCCGGTAAAACTCTTGGTTGGGATATTAGAGTTTCTGAGTTCGGGTATGTCGACAACAAGGTAAAAACATTAATTCCAGTTGCGAATAAAAACTGGAAACCTGATTTGATGGTAATTGTATACGAATCTTATCCATTTCTTTCTAATGAAACTATTGATGAAATTTGTACTTTTATTCCAAGATCAAATCGAATTGTAATTGACCCTGACGGTAAATATTCGAAACCTTGTTTCGTTGAAAATGACAATAATCATCCAACTCCAGATTCTTATGATTATTGGACGAATTTATATGATTCACTTTCAGATATAATTCTTCAGCCGTTTATAAGCAAAGGGGTAAAAAACAAAAATAATATCCATTCATTTCTGTATTTTGGTATAGATAATCAGCTTCAGGATTTTAATAAGGTTAAAAAAGAATTTGATTTATTATATGTAGGCAATAATTGGTACCGGTGGAATGACATTGAAAAACTTATAAGAAAAGTTTCCTCAATACGATCACATGTTAAAAAAATAGGCGTTATCGGCAGATATTGGAATAAAGAAGTTATGCAAGGCTACGAAGAAGCGACTAAATCGAGTCCTAATTTTCTAAAACAAAACAAAATTATAATTAAAAAATCGGCTCCTTATGGCCAAGTAGAAAAATTTATGAGTCGCGGATTATTAAATCCGATTTTTATCAGACCGATTCTTTCTAAGCTAAAATTTACTACTCCAAGAATGTTTGAAACATTGAATGCCGATACGGTTCCATTAATCCCCAGTTATTTTACCTATGCCCAAGATCTATATGGTGATATAATCCATCAATTAAGGTTAACTGATAATTCTGCTGATGACATATTAAGAATTTTTGATAATTATAAATACTACATAAATTTATCAAAAAAGATTAGGAAAACATTAAGATTAAAACATTCATATGAAATTAGGCTTAAACAATTACTCAAGTTTACTTGATTAAACTGATTGCTATGGAAAATATAAATAACCATCCAATTGCAATTTTAGCGGCAATGCAAGAAGAGTTAGATATTTTATTGCCTTATGTAAAAATTCTTTCTAAGAAAACAAAATTAAACTTTCCAATTTGGAAGGGAGAACTTTACGGAGAAAACATTATTATTCAATTGACAGGTATAGGCAAAGTTAATGCCGCCATGTTTGCGCAACATCTAATTAGCGAACATAAAGTTTCTCATATATACAATTTTGGAGGAGCCGGAGGAATATCAGAAAAAGTGGAAATCGGTAACATTATTTGCGCAACTAATACAATCCAGAGTGATTTTGACCTAACAATACTTGGATATAAAAAAGGCCAAATTCCCAAAATCAATAAACATTATTTCCCAACATTTTATAAAAAAGTGGCACTAAAATCTTTACAAAATAAATATTCAATTAAATTCGGCAATGTAGTTTCTGCAGATCAGTTTGTAGCTGATAGACAAACTGTTCTTAAAATTGGAAAAGAGTTCAAGGCATTGGCAAAAGACATGGAGTCAGCGGCAATTGGCCATGTTTGCTATGTTAATAACATTCCATTTACAGCAATAAAAGGCATTAGTGACAATTCAGGCGAATTTTCCATTATCGAATATCAGAAATATCAGAAATTGGCTACAATTAATTGTATTAATTTACTTCTTGAACTAATTAAAAATCACAAAAATAATTCTAATGATTGAACATACGACCACTTTTACATTCATAATGCCCTGCTATAACGCTGAGAATAATATTAAACAAGGCATAGAATCTTTATTGGCGATTAATTACCCTAAGAATAAATTTTTTATAATTATCGTCGATGATTGCTCAACAGACCAAACAGTGTCCGTTATAAAAAAAGGTAAATTTGATAGAGTAAATTTGATCCAGCTAAAGAAAAATCGCGGACCGGCCAATGCCAGGAATATTGGTAAAAGCAAAGCCTCAACAGACTACGTAATTTTTATTGATACAGAAACAATTGTAGATAAAAATATACTATTAAATTATTCTGTTGCCGCAAAAAAATTCCCCACAGCTATTTTTAGCGGAGAGGTTAATTTTTTTGGAAAGAAAAATCTTAATAGTGAAATCGTAGAAAGAGGAGGTGTTTTTCCAATGAGAGAAGGACCTGATTCAAATTTATTATGGGCAGCAACTAATAACTTATGTGTGCCAAAGAAAGTATATCAAAATTATTCATTTAATCCGCAATTCTCAGCCGCTGCTTTTGAGGATATTGATTTTTGTTATAAGATTCGAGAAAAAAAATATAAGATACTATTCAATAACAAAGCAATTTCCTATCATAAGTCCTTCAATAGTTTTAAAGGAACTATTGCTCGTATTTTTCGATATGGGAAAGGAATAAGCGCAGTTATAAAAATTCGGCCAAAGAAAAGCATATTTTCATGGGAATTATTCGGGAGAATAATTCTATTGGCCTCCTTTATTTTTGTGTTCTTTATTGCCTATAAGCTAAAAAATCCTACCTATCTTTTTTGGCCTTTATTTCATTTTATGTTTTCATCATATTACCTGCTCTATGGTAACTATGCGAAACCCAAGGTGCGCGAAAAAGGCTTATGGTTTTCAATTCTGACTTCAATTTATCAATGTTTTTTGGTATGGATTTACCAACTCGGAATTATTACTGGCAATATTAGAAATAAAAATCTTGCGTTTTTAAATATTGACCCTAAGGCCACATCTGAAAACAACTATAGAGAATCAGAATTATTATGGATTATCGATAATATTATCATTGCTTTCTTTTTTATTTTGCTAATAAAGTAAAGTTCATATGACTAAACATTCAACCACGTTTACATTTGTAATGCCCTGTTACAATGGCGAAAAGTATATTAAACAAGGGATAGAATCAATATTGTCAATTAACTACCCAAAAGACAAATTCTCTTTAATTGTCGTTGACGACGGCTCAACCGATCAAACGGTAGCAGTGATAAAAAAATATAAATTTAAACGACTAAATCTAATAGAATTAAGAAAAAATCACGGCCCTGCCTATGCCAGGAACGTCGGTAAAAACCGGACCTCAAGCGATTATGTTGTCTTTATCGATACGGAAACAATTGTCGATAAAAATATCCTGCTACATTTCGAAACCGGTATAAGAAAGTTCCCCAAGGCAGTTTTTAGCGGAGAGGTTAAATTTTTTGGGAAGAAAAATTTAAATACAAAAATAATAGAGAGAGGAAAAGTCTTTTCTATGAGAGAAGGACCTGATTCAAATTTATTATGGGCAGCAACTAATAACTTATGTGTGCCAAAGAAAGTATATCAAAATTATTCATTTAATCCGCAATTCTCCGCCGCCGAAGGTGAAGATATTGATTTTTGTTTCGAGATTAAAGATGCTGGATATAAAATATTATTTAACAGTAAGGCAATTGCCTATCATAAGTCTTTTGATACTTTCCATGGGGCTATTGCTCGAACATTTCGTTACGGAAAAGCGACAAGTATGATAGTAAAAACTAACCCTGGGAAAAGTATATTTTCATGGGAATTATTCGGTAGAGTAGTCCTTTTGATCTCCTTTATTTTTACTTTCTTTCTTGCCTACCAGTCAAAAAACCCTGTTTATCTTTTTTGGCCTTTATTTCATGTAATAGCCTCAGCTTATTATTTATTCTCTGAGTGTTATATAAATCCAAAAATATATGAAAAAGGCTTATGGTTTATAATTCTTACTTCAATTTATAAAGCATTTATGATGTGGATTTATCAACTCGGAATTATCACCGGCAACATCAAAAATAAAAATCTGTTGTTTGCCAATATGGACTATAAATATATGCTTGAAGGCGTAAATAGTAGACTACAATTCGTTTGGTTTATTGACGATATTATTATTGCTATCTTTTTTCTTTTACTGATAAGATAAAATTATTAATTTTATCAGTGGCAGCCTGGGCACCATTGCCGCCTTGGTTAGCAATAAATTTTTTGCCATTAACAACAAATTTTTTCTCCCAACTTGCTTGATTATTGATTAATTCATTAAGTTTATTGCCAACTTGCAGTTGAACATCAGGGGATTTTTCAAATTGGCGCAATTGTAATAAAACTGCCTGCATACTTTTTAAGGCAGGAAATTTATCTAACTTAAGTTTAGGCATAAAATCTGATAATTGAACTGAGGCAGGTGCTAAATGACGCCGTTGATATTCTTCTACTTGTAAATATTGACTATTATTTGAGGCGGGAAGAAAAATCGTCGGCGTGCCTGAGTAAAAAGCAATTTCAGCAGTTACCAGCCCGGGAGTAATAAGAGAGATTTTAGATTCGGCCATCTCTTGGATAAACCTCTCATGAGATAAGCAGCTAAATCGAAAAGGCGCCTGAGGGAATTTTTTAATTAACTCTTTTACAATGCGTTCATTAGTAACGACTATGACTTGATTGAATTTTTTCCAATCAACATTATTTAGCAGTATTTTAGTCATTATGAATGGGTAGTTAGTGTCGTACCCGGCTTTATACCAATAAGTTGCTTCACCCCCACCGAAAGAGATTAGTGCTTTTTGTTTTCTGGTACTTTTATTTATTTTGCCAATAATTGGCCCTACACTATAAAGATTTTTGATGAGCGGGGCGAATTTTTTATCATTCCTACTGTCATTCATTGATCGTTCACGAATATAAAGATCAACATCTAAAACTTCGCCAGGAATTGTTTCCCAAAACCAAAATAAACAATCTAACCATATAACCGGCTTACCCAGCTGCTTAGCGGCAGTTACGCTCGGTATGTCCATAGAACTAATAAGAATATCTGCAGTCGATAGAATTGATTTAAGCTTATTGAAAGAATCAGGGCTATCGGTATCTAATTCGTAAATTTTTTGGAAAGGAAATTTTCTCGCCAGTTGCAATGAAGTACCAAAGCCTACAAAAATAAGCGCGTGACCAGAATTCATCAGCAAATTTGCCACGTTAAGTAATTTGCCGATTGGGCCAAAAGCAAAATTTTCTGCCGATAAAACTATTTTTGCCATAGGTGCAATTATATAAACTAAATTAGTTTTTTCAATTAATAAAATAAGTTTTGGGTTTATCGAAAATAAAATCAGGACTTAAATTAAGATTATAAGCGCCAGTGCAGAAAAAAATTAAATAATCATTAATTTCTGCAGTAGGTAAAGGTTTTTTATAGAGAATATCATCTTGCTTACAAGTAGACCCATAAACTAAACTTTTTCGAGTAAGTGATTGTTTGAGGGTGAAGTTGTTTGAGTAGAGTCTGACTATTTGCGGGCGGTAGTAAATGAGTGGGAGCATAGTGATGGCTCCGTCAACAGTTAAAATCTGACCGCGCGGGGTATCTTTTAAATTGACTATTTTGGTCATAAATATCGTTGAATCATCAGTGAGATAGCGCCCGGGTTCAACAATTAATTTCGGTAAATTTTGTTGATCAAAAACAGGTTTAATAATTTTACATATAGTTTTAATATAGTTATTGATCGGCTCCGGTTGCCATATTTTATAGTAATAAGGCTTTAAGCCATTAGATGGAAAACCACCACCGATGTCAAAATACTTAATTGACAAAATGAGTTTTGTATCTAAAGAATTTAAAAAGCGGGTAATTGATACAGCCGCATAGGAATAGATAGATAATTTGTTAATATCTGAACCCAAATGAGTATGAAAGCCAACTAATTTAATTTGATTAGATTTTTTGATCAGATTAATAGTTTTTAGGGTAATTTGAGAATTAATCGGAAAGCCAAATCGATAATCATGCTTATAAGGGTTTAAACGTAGACAAATCTCTATTTTTTTAATTTGATCCTTTAAAGATAAAATTGTTTTAAGCTCCTGGGGATTATCAACGTTAACAATGACTTTATGGCCCAGAGATTTTAGCAGAGAAGCTTTAGACTTTAACGGTCCGTTATAAATTATTGATTGAGGAGAGAATTGATATTGAAAGGCTAGTTCAAGCTCGCGGCTGGAAACTACTTCTGCCCAGGCGCCTAAATTCTTTATCGGCAGGATTAAATCATAATTAGTTTTTAATGAATAAGCGACGGCATGATTTTGTCCCCAATGTTGATTAAGGGCCTGATCTGTTTCGTTGAATTGACGATTAATAATGATTCTATCAGAAACAAAAAAAGGGGTGGGGTGGCTTGATATTATTTTAATAAGCTTTTTTTTATTTTGACCAATTGAAGAAAAAGGGCTAAGTTCTTCTTGACTATTTTTTCTTTTATTAAGCGACATTTTGTATATTATAATATAATCTACCTAAAATATGACGCAGGACAAGTTTAAAAAATTAATTAGATTATATTCCAGAGAAGATAACTGGCATGAAGTCGATGCAAAAACAGGCAATTTGGGCTATGGATTTGTTCATTATGGTTTGATTAGGCTGATTAAAGCCAATAGGGTTTTGGCAATTGGTAGTAAATATGGTTATATTCCTGCTGTTTGTGCTATGGCTTGCAAAGATAATAAGGCGGGAATGGTTGATTTTGTAGATGCTTCTTATGATCACACTAAATGGCCTCAAGACAAGAATCATTGGGGAGGGGTGGGTTTTTGGAAGAAGATTGATGTAAAAAAACATTTTGGGAAAATGGGGCTGAACAAGCATATAAAGTTTTATTTAATGATCAGTAAAAAGTTTGCCCAAACAACTAAGAATCAAAAATGGGATTATATTTATATTGACGGAGATCATTCATATGAAGGTGTTAAAAAAGATTTCAATCTGTTTTACCCAAGATTAAAAAATGGCGGATATTTATTACTTCACGATATATATACAAAAAATCTTGGAGATCTAGATTATGGCGTCAACACTTTTTGGGAAGAAATTAAGGCAAGCGGAAAGTATCAGACAATGGAATTTTCAGGCAAAATTGGTTTAGGAATGATAAGGAAAGGTAGAAAATAAACTTTACCTCCAATGATTACTCAAATTTGCGCTGTAGAAAGTTTTGAAGAAGCGAAAAGTCTTGTTGAAATTGGTGTAGATTATATCGGGGTGGTTGTCGGTATTACCGATAAATATTCTGGTGTGCTCAATCCAGAGCAAGCAAAAACTGTCTTATTGGGAGTAGCGGGACAAGCAAAAAAGGTAGTTTTACCGTTTACAGAAAGTTTTAAAGATATAATTGCAATCGCTCAAGAAACTAATCCAGATATTTTACATATCGTAGCCGAACCCTGCGTTTTTTTACTGACAGACTTTATAGCCCTTAAAAAACAAGTTCCCCATATTAAGATTATGAGGACAATCCCTGTAACTGACGAAAAAAGTATTGGCATGGCTAAAGAATATGATGGGATTGCTGACTACTTGCTTCTTGATAGCCGGAGTAAAAAAAATAATCAAATCGGAATAACTGGAGAGACACATGATTGGAATATAAGTAGAAAAATCGTTCAATCTGTTTCTGTTCCCGTAATTTTAGCCGGCGGAATTGGACCAGATAATGTAGTAGAATCTATTTTAACAGTGAATCCTTTTGGGGTAGACTCAAAAACTAAAACCGAGATTCCAGGGAGTAATAAAAAAGATATTGAAAAAATTAAGAATTTTGTAAGATTAGCCAAAACAACAAAATACAGACAATAGTAAGACTCTACGCTTGAAAATTTAAGATATAATACGTACATGCTTAATCACAAAGAAAAAGAAAAAATATTGTCGATGCATTCTAAGATATCGATTTACTCACCTTGGACAGATCCCATTTTGTTTAAAAGAATAGTTGATGAGCTATCAGCCCCATTTTTGGACTTAAAAATTGATAAAGTAGTTGGCATAGAAGCACGTGGTTTAATAATGGGCGGAGCGGTCGCTTATAAAATTGGCGCAGGATTTGTACTTTGCCGCAAAAAAGGAAACACCTACCAATATAAATACCCAAGAAATTTAGTTTTTTCAAAATCATGCATTGACTACTCCGGCAAAAGAAAGACCTTAGAATTAGAAAAGAAAAATAAAGGAATTGCTAAGGGTGACAAGGTGTTAATTATTGATGATTGGTTTGGATCTGGTAACCAAGGATTGACAGCAATAGATCTTGTTCACCGGGCTGGCGGAATGGTCATTGGATTTGGAATTATGTTGGATGACATGTCCGAAGAAACTCGATTAAAGTATTCTCCATACAATCTCCACTCATTAATTACAAGGACTCCGCCCAAAGGTTAATCTATGCATTTAAGATTAGCAGGTAACATCAACGGGTCGTGTTAATCCTTGTAATAATTGCAGAGTTCTTTTTCTAAGAGAAGTGTTTTCTGAAGATAATAAGGATGATTTAGTTTTCCTCGCCCGGTAGTAAGCCTAATGTGGTAAGTGGCGGTTTGTCCGGGCGGAACAGTATGACTTGATGGAGAAATATGTAAAATTGCTGGCGCCGCCGCCTGGTAATGAAAAAAGAAAAAAATAACCACTGTCTGTATATTAATATTGGGGTATGTATAGCAGTTTGACTTTAAAAGTGCATGAAGCGGTGCGACGGGGGGCCGCCGCAGGCGACACTGCTCCCAAAAGGAGCAGTAACTCTGCCGATAACAAAGGTAAATCAAGTTGTGGGCGGAAGCGGGGTAATCCCCAAATAAAGTAATCAAAAGGAATGGCGGCTGGCCGAGCACGGGGCAAAGCCCGAAGCCCGCAAGGAAGCGAGTCCCGGCTTATCCGCCGGACGAGCGTGTATTGGGATTAAAAGAAAATAGGATAGTAATTAAAAGGTTGAGTTACCTCTGACTTTCATTTTGAAGGGCCGAGCGCAGGCCAGATAAGGCACCCCCGTGTAGCCGGAACATCACCACTGACTTTGAAGTATTATTTAGTTTTATCTGAAGCGGAACGCAAAAGTGAAGCGAATACTTGGCTTTAAAGTAAATATTAAGCGCGGAGCGGGGGTGGGCGCGCCAGCAAATACATTATTTCTTTCTTCTAAGTCAAACTACCTTTAAACGGGTGGGTGGGGTTTTGGATTTCCCTCTTCCATCAAGATTTCTGGTTTTCGCGAAGCGAGGCCGAGCGCCCGCAGGCGCGAGGACGAGCTGCCTGTCCGCCTATGGCGGAAAGCAATCTGAATTCTCAAGTTTAAGAAAAGCGAACCCCGACGGTTAGTCGGGCTGAGCCACCTTTCCAGCCAAAGGCGAAACTGGCTGGCCGCCTGTCTGCGCAGGCAGGCCTTTGGCTTTTA